>Ga0116215_1003018_pt1 | contig 9950 bp, 8 predicted proteins | sample Sb_taG_7_FD_89698 | JGI IMG/M metagenome (GOLD analysis project Ga0116215, IMG submission 89698) | Peat soil microbial communities from Weissenstadt, Germany - Sb_50d_2_FS metaG | ecosystem: Environmental > Terrestrial > Soil > Wetlands > Peat | place: Germany: Weissenstadt | collected 2010-09-21 | reverse complement strand
GGCGGGATCGAGCGGGTATATGAGATCGGCCGGATCTTCCGCAACGAGGGCGCCGATGCCACGCATAACCCTGAATTCACGATGCTCGAGGCGTACGAGGCGTACGGCGACTACAACACGATTGGGGAACTGACGCGGGAGCTTGTGCAGGGGTCGGCGGTCGCGGCCTTGGGATCCACGGTGATCAGGCGGGCCGACGGGTCGGAGTACGACATCGGCGGAGACTGGCCCAAGGTGACGGTGTACGACGCGATTTCCGCGGTGGCGGGCGAGGAGGTGACCGCCGGTACAGCGGAAGCCGAGTTGCGTAAGCTGTGCGGGCGGCTCGAGGTGCCTGTGGCTCCGGGCTGGAACCGGGGCCAGATCGTGCTAGAGATGTATGAACGGCTGGTGGAGAAGCGAACCGTGCAGCCCACCTTTTACCGGGACTTCCCGGTCGAGGTGTCACCGCTCGTCCGCCAGCACCGGTCCGACCCGCGCGCCGCCGAGCGGTGGGATCTCGTCGTGTTCGGGGCCGAGCTGGGGACTGGGTACTCCGAGCTGGTCGATCCGGTGGTGCAGCGTGCCCGGTTGACCGCGCAGTCGCTGCTCAAGGCGGGCGGCGACCCGGAGGCGATGGAGCTCGACGAGGACTTCCTGCGCGCCCTGGAGTACGGCATGCCCCCGACCGGCGGCATGGGCATGGGCATCGACCGCCTGCTGATGACGCTCACCGGCGAGAACATCCGCGAGACGATCCTGTTCCCCTTCGTCCGCCCCGAGCGAGGCGCCAGGCTGGACGGCACGTGCTTGACGTCGTTCTTACCGGGCAGCCTGGCGCTCGTTCGGGACTTCGGGCCTGGTTACCGGAACCACCGAGACAAGATGACTAAGGTCGGCGAAATCGTCGGGGTCCGTCGTGTACAGGGGCAGTTCAGCCGCGATTGCCGTTGCGGCGATCATGAGGCCGGCTGCCCTGGGGCGGGGCTTCCTGCCTACTGCGATTACTGCTGCCGTCACGCGCCCGTAGGCACGAGCCGCATCCGCGTCGAAGGGAATCGGGTCGAACTCGTGCTCAGCGCGCTGCAGGACGTCCAGCCGGCGGGCCCGCTCGGCAGCCTCGAAGTAGGCGTCCTGCTCAGTATCGGGTCTCACCTCGTGCGGTCCGGCGGAAAGCTCGGCCAGCGTGACGGCGCTGATCGCCATCTCGCCGGGAAGCTCCTCCGCAGCGATCCGGCTCCGCAGGATCATGATGTTGGTATCTAGCAGGCCGCGTCGCGCCGGCTCAGCGGTCATAAGCGCTTGCGCCCTGGTCGGCGGCGGTGTCCTGGTCAGCGCGGAAGGCGCCGGCGTCGATTGCCGGAGCACTGCGCGACATCGCGGCGAACTCCGCCCGGGACACGAAACGACGGCGGGCGTCGCCGGTATCGCGCACCGTCTTCCCTAATGCGCGGTCTCGTTAGCGGATCCGTTAGCCGATACTGGTGCCGGCCTGGTCCGCAGAGCATGACAGACGCCATCTCGCACTCTAAGGCGACCATGGTAGGATAATGGTATGACATCATCCGTTAAGCGGAAGGTTTCGGTCACCCTCGACGCGGATCTCGTCGCGGCAATGGAAGCCGATAGTAGTACCACGCTTTCTGCTGAAGTGAACTCGGCTCTGCGGGCGGAGTTCACCCGGCGCAAGCGGCAGCAGGCTCTGGCGGATCTTCTCGATCGCCTAGCTGACGAGCGGGGCAGGCTGGACACGCCAGAAGACGAGGCCGAGATTGCACGGTATATGCGGCTGCTCGGCGGTGTCACCGAAGAACCGGGCGAACTGCGGGTCGGCTGATGCGACTGGTGCTCGACGCCGAAGCGGTGAACGCATTGCTTAATCCAAGGCACCCGGCAGAGCGGAAGGTACGGCTGGCCATGGAGGCGGCGCGCAGGCTGCGCCGCGAGGTCGCGATCGCGACAGGAACCCTGGCAGAACTGTACCGGGGGGCCGGACACAATCAGGCGCTGGACGCCCTCCTTGCCCGGGAATCAGGGGATGGGTTGTTGCTACGTGACACCGACCGTACTCTGGCTCGCCTCATCGGAGCGCTACTCACCGAGGCGCGTGCCAGTTCTGCGCTCTTCGCGGACGCCCATCCCGTCGCCGTGGCAGTCGAAGCGGGTGGGGGCGTCGTGCAGACTGCTGATCCGGATGACCTCGGCCGGCTGGCAGCCCCGTACCGAACGGTAGTCATAGAATCACTAGCTCAGAAGAAAGGCTAACCAGCCTGAGGCCCAGGCGCTGGGCCCTCGGGGCCGACCAGTGTGACCGCGAGCATCCCATGCACAAACCACATGCCAGAGACCCCTTCTCTGTTCGAGAAAGGGCCTCTGGCCTTGGTAGCGGGGGCGGGATTTGAACCCGCGACCTCTGGGTTATGAGCCATACGACGTGCGTCTCTGCCGTCTCGGGCGTTCCGGCACGTCTCGCTGATCAGGCGAAGCCCTCGCTGAATGTCGCGGGTGTCTCGCGTCGTCTCCCCCATCCTGACCGGTCTCGTTAGCAAATCCGTTAGCCGATGCGTGTGCTGGGCTGTGGCTTCCTGGTGACGATGGGCGCGCAACCTTCAGCTATGGCACGGAACGGATCGCTGGGCAACCCCATGTCATCTTGCGACGCATCGGAACCCACGCGATCTTCGCGCCACCACCTGGCCCATAGGCGCCCGCCAAGTTCGCGTCGCACGGTCATCTCGGGCGGCGGACGCGAGAGGCCCCGCCTGCCTATCCATTCTCTGGCGTGCACGTACGTCTTGCTGACCAGTGCTACGAGCGGATTGCCATCTCATGGCTCCCGCCGAATCTCCCGTGTCTCGGGACGTTCTCGGCCTTCCGTTGGCGCGTCAGATCCTGATGACCTCAAGGTCAGGTATGACGTCATAGTCGGAGTCCTGCGTCACGATCGGAACGCCGTGAGCGATCGCGGTAGCAGCGATCCAGCTATCGTTGATCGGCGCCTTGCGTCCCGCCGCGCGGAGCCTGGAGATCAAGAGTGCCCAAACTTCGGACACCGCCTCATCCACGGTGAGGGCTTCGAACCGCTGCGCAAGCTGGTAGGTCGACAGTCTGCGGGAGGCAGCCTCGGGATTCTGAGCTTGCAGCACGCCGAGCCGCAACTCCCCCAGCGTTATCGCAGAGACACCCCACTCGAAATTCTCGAAACGACTGACGTCGAAACGTGCAGCCTCAAGGCCGATAAAGACGGACGTATCTGCCAACGCCCGTTGGGGGATCACCAAGGTAGATCGTCCGTCGTCTCGGTGAGAGTTGCCCGCAATTCCTCAGACAGGCCGGTGGTATCTGGTCCCAGTCGCACAAGTTCATGGCCGATCTCTGCTGCGGGCAGCCATTGCCGCCGACGCGAAAGCGGGATGATCTTCGCCACAGGGCGGTTGTCTTTGAAGACTTCGATCTCCTCGCCTGCTTCCACACGCCGCAAGACCTCCGCAGTGTGGTTACGAAGCTCGCGTGCAGGGATGGCGGCCATAACTCAAGTGTAGTCAGCATGCTACATGCGTAGCAATACCTGACGTTCTCTGGATAGTGCGCCCGCCGCAATAGCCCCACAGGATGCGTGGCGACTCGGCCAGTCTCTGAGCTGTAGAACATGATCGGGAGGCTTGCCCCTGTGAACTGGCCGTGTGGCCGGCGAACCGCCGATAATCCAATCTCACCAGCCATCTGGTACGCCCGTCCTGATCTTTCCGCGGCTCAGCGAGGTCCTCGTCCCAGCGGATGGAGTCGTATGGCCCGTCCTGGTGGCCGGAGGCGCAATGGCCGACGGAGTAGTCCGGCCGCGCATGCTTGTGCCGCACGATCAGCGAGGCCGTACAACAGCTGAAATCCGGGCGCCAGGAGCTGTTAACCGGTCGGCTGGAAGCCTACCTGGCCGGTCCTGGCCCGGGTCCTGGCTGGCTCGACGGCATGCTGGGTCCCTCTACTTTCTCAAGAGTCGTGATAGTTGCCCCATCAGCCGCGCCTCCTGAGCGTTGAGCATCTCCCTGCAGACCTTCATCCGTCGTCCCAGCCAGTCCCGCGGACCACGAAGGGCACAGCCGTTGACAGCCCGGGCCTGGCCCCGGCCCGGGGCCCGGGAGAAGGGCCTGTCTCTCGTGACATGCACGCGGATTGTTCTCACCCGTACAAGTCAAGGCAGTATTGAAAAGGTGTCCGCCAAGATGCCCGGGTCACAATGCTGCGAGCATTGCGCCGAGATCCCACATGCCAGAGGCCCTCTCTCTGTTCGAGAAAGGGCCTCTGGCCTTGGTAGCGGGGGCGGGATTTGAACCCGCGACCTCTGGGTTATGAGCAAGCCGAGCGCTGTCGCAGTATGTATCTCCTGTTGCTCGCCATCCCGCATGGGCTCGGCAGACGTTGCCTGACAGTCTGCTGCGTCTCATCGTGTCTCGGCCTGTTCCGGCCTGTTGTGGTCACAATGCCGGTCACAAGGACGGTGCTGCCGAGGCAATTTGGGTCGTGCCGGTCAGCTGCTACGGGAAGCGTCACTGAGGTCTTCGCCGTGCTCGAGCCGGGCAACGACTCGCAATGACTGCTCCAGCTCGTGGAGGTGCGCATCGGGCCACCTGACGGCCAACTCCCGGTGGATGGCGGCGGCTTCCTCGCTCGCGACCAGGATCCTCCCGCGAGTCCAGAGCGGCCAGCCGGATCGACGTGTTGTCAACGAGGCGGCCACAGCGGGTCCGAAGCTCGCTGCGCTTGTCCCAGCATGCTTTCTCGCCGACTTCCAACACTCACAACATCGCCGCCCGTAGCCTGGGCCGCGGCGTGCCCCTCGTGGAGGCCACGGCCCGGGAACCTGCGGACGCGGCGCGCCTGCCTGGCCGGCGGCTAGGCGCCGTCGGCGCTGAGGTGCCTGCCGTCGACCTGATCGATCCGCCGCAGGTGCCTGATCGCACTGGCCGGGGCGGACCGGCTGCAGCCCGAACCCGCCGGTGACCAAGTCCTTGAAGCCATGCCCGGCCGGCCTCGGCCCTGGTGACCGGTGCCGGCCCGGCTGGGCATGCGGTAACTGGGACCTAGGTCCCCGGCAGGCGGGCCGATCGGTTCTAGCCCGGCATTGCCGATCGGTGCAGCTTGGCCTGTAGGTTCACCTTTTTCGCCCTTGGAACGGGATAGGGGGGGCGAAATGACAAGACCAGGGCAAGATCCCCGCAGACCGCCGGAAGGCCTGGCTCCGGTAGGCAGCAACGGGCAGGCCCGGCGGTCGCAGACCTCCAGCCATGACAATCACGCCTGGCGGCAGTTCATGGACAGGGGCCGATGTTCTCCTGGTCGCGCCGGGCCTGACAGTACGGATATCGGGTTCCGGGCGAACCCCGCCTTAGGAGGTTGGGTGACGGGGATCATAGGTGATCATAGGCGAACAGCTGGCGTGGCGCAGCAGTTGCAGCCCCGGGATCCGCGGAAAGTCGGCCCGTACTGGCTGCTGGGCCGGCTGGGCAGCGGAGGCATGGGCCAGGTGTTCCTGGGCCGATCACCCGGGGGGCGGCTGATCGCGGTGAAGGTGGTCCGGGCCGAACTGGCCGGGCAAGCCGAATTCCGGAACCGGTTCGCCCGCGAGGTCGCCGCGGCGCGGACGGTGAGCGGCCTGTTCACAGCGCCTGTGGTTGACGCCGACGTAGACGCACCGGTGCCCTGGCTGGCCACCGCCTACGTCCCCGGGCCGTCCCTCGCCGAGGCGATCACCAGGCACGGCCCGCTGCCTACTCCATCCGTGCTCGCGCTGGCGGCGGGACTGGCCGAGGGCCTGGGAGCGATCCACGCAGCGGGCATCGTGCATCGTGATCTGAAGCCACCGAACGTGCTGTTGGCTGAGGACGGCCCCCGGGTCATCGATTTCGGCATCTCCCGGGCAGCGGAGGCGAGCATGCTGACCGGCACTGGCGTGGTATTCGGCTCGCCTAGTTTCATGTCCCCCGAACAGGCCCAAGGCCACCGCGTCGGCCCGCCCAGCGACGTGTTCAGCCTGGGCGCGGTGCTTACCTTCGCCGCCACCGGTGAGGGGCCGTTCGGCACCGGGCCCAGCGCCACACTGCTGTACCGGGTAGTTTTCACTCCGCCGGATGTCGGTGGCCTGCCCGCCGGACTCCGGCCGCTGGTGGAGCGATGCCTGGCCAAGGACCCAGAGCAGCGGCCCAGCACAGAGCAGCTCCTGGCCGAGCTCAACACCGCCCCCCCGGCAGCAGGCTGGCTGCCAGCGCCGATCACCCAGGCGTTCCCGTCGCACCCCCCATCAGAACCCGGCCCAGCCGCGCCCACGGCTGTCGGCGACCTGTCGGCCACGCCCGTGACTCAGCCGGCCGCCGCGCCCCGCGCAGGCGTACCGATAAGCGAAACGCCGGTGACCCCGGGGGATATGCTGCCGCTTGCAGCCGCCAGGACCGAGGCACCCAGCGGCAGCCGGGGAGGAGGACGACCGGGCCGCTCCCGCCTGCGACTGGCCGGCGCCGCCGCGGCGGTCGCGCTCATAATTATCTATCTCATTGTGGCCATGACCGCGCACCTGCCTCCGTTCAGCAAGGCGTCATCCGCGCCCTCGTCACCCGCACCAGCGACGACCGCCCCCGCCTCAACCGGACCTCGGCCATCCCCGGTGGCGACGTCCCCGGCCACTTCTCCCGCGACCTCCCCGGCCACCTCCTCCCTGGCGACCTCGTCGGCGACTTCCCCGGCCACCTCCTCCCCGGCGACCTCCTCCCCGGCCACCTCGCCGGCCACCTCCTCCCCGGCCACCTCCTCCCAGGCCACCTCGCCGGTCACCTCCTCCCCGGCGACCTCCCCGGCCACCTCGCCGGCGACCTCCCCGGCCACCTCCTCTCCGGCCACCTCCTCCCCGGCGACCTCCCCGGCGGGGTCCTCCCGGCCGGGGCCGGGGTAGCGCGGCCGGATACCCGTTCACCGCGGCCGATGTGGTGTTCTTGGATCCGCTCAGGAACCGCCGCAACGATCCGGGGCACCGCGCCGCGTTCCGGGCTCAGGGCGAGTACTACCGGCGGTTCGATGATGCGGGTTCTGTCGCCCGACCCCGCCGAGCTGCTGGCGGCCTGGCGCGCCATCGAGGACTCTGGTCGGCAGGTAGTCGCCCCGTTTCATAATCACCGGCGTCGGCTAAGCACGGCTCACATCTGCCGGCACCACGAAGCAGGAGGTGCTGACGCTGGCGGACTGGCTGCGGTGCTTGCAGGTGCCCGCGGGGGGGTGCTGGAGGCGACTAACTGGAACGGGCCTATGGTCCGATCGCCCGTCCGCGGCTCGTACAGAGCCATCTAGGAACACCCTGGCTCAGCTAGGCCCATCCTGGTCGGGGAATCGCACGAACGTCGCGTAGCCGGGCACGGTGTCAGTCAGGCCCATGTCTTTCAGCTTGGCTAGTGCTCGCCTGGCCGTGCTGTGGCTCACGTGGTAGGTCTCGACCAGCTCCGTGACGCTCGGCACCCGATCACCAGGCTTTAGCTCGCCTGACTTGATCTTCTCTACCAGCACGTAAACGATCAGCATGTATGGCGCGTGCGGTCCCGTCAGCTCTTGGCTCATGTTGGCTAAGCTTGCCAGATCTGAGCTGGAAGCCCGTAATTTCGCTAGGGGTCTTGGGCATCTCAGCTGGCCTGGACCGGCTCGCGTCAGGCGCGCCAGGGCCGGGCGGTGGCTGGTCACGGCTCGGAGACCTGGACCGTGCCGTTCGCGCTGCTGACCTGGCCGCTGTCGCCGCCCTTGATCTCAGCGTGGTTGGTGATGGTCGCGGTCTTGTCGACCTCCTTGACCTGCGCGTTGCTGAAGTCGAACGCAGCGTCAGCGCCGAACACGGTGCCGTTGCTGAGCTTGACCTCGGCGTGGTTGGTTCCGGCCTGGCCGCTACCGGGCTGGAGGGTGAAGTGGAGAACCACAGTCTCGCCAGAAGCCAGGCTGGTCGGGATCGGGTCGGTGATCTGGGCACCAGGGAAGGTGTCCATCACGCCGCTGATGTCGGCCTTGATGGGGGCCGGGTTGTGGATGGCGATCGTGCCCTCGACCTTCCAGCCGCTGTCCGTCCCGGTCACGGTGACCGGGACGGAGTAGCTGGCCTGCTCGCCGACGTGGACCTTGAGGCTGGCCGGGTCTGGCTTGCCGAGCGACCAGTTGTAGGTCCCGGGTGAAGCTGATGCCGGTGACGGCCTTGGCGATGTCCAGGCTCCACACGTTGACCTTGACGGTGGCGGATGCCTGCGCGAGCACCTGGTTCTGGTCAGCGCTCAGCACCTGGACGGTGTCGGTGTGGTCTCCGGTCACCTGGTAGTCGTAGGCGAAGCTGCCCGACTGGGACAGGCCGGCCGGGAACACCTCGGTGTCTGGATCTGAGTCCACCACGGCCACGGTCCCGTTGATCTCGTTCACCGTGTAGCCGACGTCAGCCTTGGGCGTGGGGCCGTAAGGCTGACCGAGGTAACTGGGTAGTTGGTGATGGTGATCGGTGCCTCCACCCGGTACGTCCCGCCGGGCTGGTAGCCGCTCACCGGCCAGCCGAACTGGTAGTTTCCGGTCTGCCCGGGCTGGAGCTGGCTGGGCACGCTCAGCTGGTGAACGCTTCCCACCATGTTCCATGGCTTCCGGTTCCCTTCTGCTCTAGGAACGCCTTCACCGTCAGGTCGGTAGTCGCTACCGACCCGTTGTTGGTGACCGTGACCTGGCCGCTGAGGCTGACCGCCCCTAGCTGGCCGTCGTGTTTGGTGACGTTGACGGTGTAGTGGACCTTGCCGGCGTCGCCCTTCCAGATGTCCAGGCTGGCCGGCTCGGCCGTCTTGGTCACGTCCCAGGCGTAGGTCTTGTCCTGGGAGAGACCGGCGCTGACGCTGGCGTTCAGCGTCGTGCCGTTCTGGCCGTTGTTCTGGGTCGCGGCGTTGGCCGCGTCCGTTGTGGACAGCAGCGTGCCCGCCGTTAGAAGCGGCAGCGCGGCCGCTGTCACGATTGTGCGGAACCTCCTATAGCCATAGGTCCGGGGTGTTCCGGGCCGAGGTCCGGCTGAGCCGGGCCGAGGTCCGGCTGAGCCGGGCCGGCGCCCCCGGCCACCCGCGCCGGGCGGGTGGTGGGGGACGCTGGCCGCTCAGGCGGTCACGGTGTTAGGGCTGCGGGTTACCGCAGGGTGATGCCAGGACCGCCGATGATCGGGTACGGGCTGAGCGTGGTGCCAGTGATGCCCGCGGCGTAGGTGTCATGCCGGGCACCGAACCCGCCGTCGTGCACCTTGACGGTCACCTTGGTTCCGGCCAGGCCCGGCACGGAGGCCGGGATGGTGAACCTGAACGTCGCGTCGTGGCCCTTGACCTGCGCGGACTGAACCGGCGCGATGTAGTGCAGCACCGAGGCGAACGACCCGGCGGGCAGGGTGAACGTGAGCGCCTGGCCCGTCGAGGACCGGGCGGTGCCGGACACCGACCCGTCCTTAGCGACCTTGCCGGTCAGGTACACCTTGTAGGACTGCCCGTTGTATGCGATCGTGGCGCTGACCTTGCCGCCGGCGACCTGGCCATTGATCTTCCAGGTGATGCCGCCGCCGTTGTAAGCGCCGCTGCCTGAGAAGGCGAGCCGCTCCGGGGACAGCGCGGTCAGCTTGAGGCCGCCGTTCAGCGTGTGGGCGTACTGGGTGCCCTGGTAGGTGAAGACCAGCTGAAGCGGACTGGACACTCCTGGCGATCCTTCCGCAGGAGCCCAGACCCCGGAGCCGGGCTCTGCGTAGGTCCAGTTGGTGTAGTCGACCTGGCCGTGATACCGGCCGCTCTGGAGAGCCTGGAATGTCTCGTACTGGAGCGGGTTGCCCAGCTCCACCGAGCCGGCTGCCGCCCGGGGCAGCGGCTTGGTCGGCAGGGTGGCCGCTGACGCGGCGCCCGCCGTGGTGACGGCCAGGCCGGCCGTGACGGCCAGCGCTGCCGCGCTTG
>Ga0116215_1003016_pt1 | contig 9963 bp, 10 predicted proteins | sample Sb_taG_7_FD_89698 | JGI IMG/M metagenome (GOLD analysis project Ga0116215, IMG submission 89698) | Peat soil microbial communities from Weissenstadt, Germany - Sb_50d_2_FS metaG | ecosystem: Environmental > Terrestrial > Soil > Wetlands > Peat | place: Germany: Weissenstadt | collected 2010-09-21 | reverse complement strand
CTTGGCGCGGGATGGTGATGTCCATCGCGGCGCCCCGCCATGGAGCCGGTCAGCCCTTTGCCGACCTGGTCCTCGCCGTGCCGAGGAGTCGCCTGCGCGGAGAAGATACTGTCCACCGGGCGACATCCGGGTCGTCCTGTCCCCGCATCTCACCGCTGCGCCCCGGCTTATCGACGTCCGATCGGCGGATCGTGGCGAGGATGGGCTGCCCGGCCTTAGCCACGATCTTGTGCTAGATCGGTACAGAATGGCTAACAGGCTGTTACTCTTCAGGCGACGTTCTGCCATGGAGCTTACGGATACTAGCGACAATCGCACGAATCCTAAATGCACACTGGCGGGCCCTGGCCGCCCCTGAACGATCCTTGGTCAACGGAAGCCCATGGTGGCAGCGCAGCCGCTGGCGAATCACGTACTGGGGAGCAGGCAGGGGCAGAAACGATGGGCAGCGACGGGATGGCCCCGTCAGCCGGGATACCGCAACACGGGGCACAGCACGATAGACCCTTGCGTGGCGGCGTGCTGCACCTGGAGGAGCTGCCCGTAGCAGACAGCCGGACAGCCGCCTATCAGATCATCCGCGAGGCCGGGCCGGCAGTACGCGATGCGCATGGCGCATACCTGGTTACAGACGCCGAAACCGCTTTGCACGTACTGCGGCATCCAGCGCTGTTCTCATCCAAGCGGGCATTCGACGCCCTCGGGAGTCCCATCCCGATCGTCCCCGTCGCCGCAGATCCACCCGAGCACACCAGGTATCGGCTGATCCTGCGTCCGTTCTTCAGCGTCCGCGGCACGGCCCGGTGGCTGCCCACGGTCCGCGACCTGGCCGCGGAATTGATCGATGGCTTCATCGGACGGGGCGGATGTGACCTGGTGGCTGAGTTCGCTGTGCCACTTCCCGCGCAGGTCTTCCTCACCCTGTTCGGCCTCCCGCTCGCGGACCGTGATCAGCTCATCGCCTGGAAGGACGCCGTTCTGGCCGCCGTCGGGATAAGTGGCGCTGAGCCCCCTTCGGACGCCGCCATACAGCTGGCGGCTGAGCTGTACGAGTACCTCGTCGGCCATATCGCTGAGCGCCGGCGGCAGGGCGGCACAGATCTGCTTGGCCAGCTGCTGGCCGATACCAGCGAGCACCGGCTCACCGACGAGGAGACGCTCGGCTTGTCGTTCTTGTTCGTCCTGGCCGGCCTGGACACGGTGACGTCCGCGCTGAGCACGGCATTTGCAGTACTGGCCGGCCAGTCATCGCTCCGTCGGCAGATCGTCGCCGACCCGGCGATCATCCCGGCCGCTGTCGAGGAGCTGCTGCGCTTTGACGGTCCGGTCGTCACTCTGCCGCGAGTGGCTACCCAGGAGGTCGAGTTGGCCGGCCAGGTCATACCCGCGGATTCCCACGTCGCTGTGGCAATCGCCGCCGCCAACCGGGATCCGGCGGAGCACCCGAACCCAGACAGCATCGATTTCGGGCGCAGGGAGCGGCATCTCGCGTTCGGTGGCGGGCCGCATAGCTGTCTCGGTGCGCACCTCGCACGGCTGGAGATGCGAGTAGCGCTGGAGGAATGGCACCGCCGGATCCCCGACTACCAGCTGGCTGCTGACGCCAGCACCCGAGTTAGCTGGCCAGCCGGGCTGGTCGGTATCGACAACCTTTCGCTCGTGTTTCCTGCCGGGGGCCGGGAAGCTGGGCAACCGATGAAGGAGGGCAGCAAGTGATACACGTCATGCCGCCAGATGGTGCTGGTCCCGGCCTAGGGCTACGCCGAACGGGCTCGGGGCACCGGCCGGACACAAGGCGGGCGGTGTTATGCCTTCCCGCGCGCGTGCCGCCAGCCAGCGGCCGATCCGGGTACTGCTCGCCTGGCTCTTCGTGGTTCCGCTGGTCTCATTGCTGGCCCTGTGGGGTTTCGCCGCCAGCGTGACGCTCTCCAACGCCATCCAGGAGCACAACTTCAGCAGCGAGAACAAGCTGTATGGCGGGTCTGCCCAGACGCTTGGTGCCGACTTGGCACAGGAGCGCTTGCAAGCCTTCATCTGGCTGAGCAGCGGGCGCCGGATGTCAGAAGGTGCGATGCTCGCGGAGGTCAAGGCCACCGAGGTGGCGGCGGTCGCGTTCCGCAGGGGAGTAAACTCCAGCCCCGGCCTGATCAGGCCGTCCGCCCGGCCAGCGCTGGCGAGCTTCCTTGCCGCTCTCGGCGGGCTCGGCGGCATCCGATCCGCGATCGAGTCGGGGCGGATGTCGGCTCTCGCCGCGTTCAATGCGTATACCGCCGTCGTGGACGCTCAGTTCCGGCTTTACAGCGACCTCATCGTCGTCAATAACACGGCTCTCTTTCAGCAGGCGGCGGCGAGCGTAGAGGCCGGGCGCGCACTGGAGATGGCCGATCGCGAGATCACGCTGATCAGCGGCGCCCTGTCGGCAGGCGGGCAGATGAGCACGGCAGAGCGCCAGCTGTTCGCGCAGACCGTGGCCAACCAGCGGCTGCTGATGGCTGACGCCCTGAGACAGCTGGAACCCAGCCTGGGCTCCGGCTACCAGCGTGCCAATGCCTCGGCGGCATACCAGAGCTTCGCGACCATAGAGAACCAGGTCATCGACAGCATTGGCAGCAAGGGCCCGATACCCGTTAATCCGCTCGTGTTTGGCGCTGCCGTCATCCCGTTGTTCAAGCAGTACCAAGCCGCTGAGGTACAGGACCGGCTGGCGCTGACCAGCCAAGGCACCCAGGTCGGCGACCGGTTGCTGCTTGTGGTCGGGCTGGCGGGCGGAGCCGGGCTGGTCGCCGTGGCACTGTCCGTCTATCTGATGGCGCGGTTCGGCAGGCGGATCAGCCGGGAGCTAACCGGCCTGCAGAGCGCCGCCCTGGAGCTGGCGACGGACCGTCTGCCGCGGCTGGTAGCACGGCTGAGCCGAGGCGAGGAGGTCGACGTTGCCGCGGAGGCGACGCTGCCAGCTGCCGGACGGATCGCAGAGACCGCGCAGGTGGCTGAGGCGTTCGCGTCGGTCCAGCGGACGGCGGTCGAGGCGGCTGTGGGGCAGGCCAGGCTCCGGATGGGAGTCAGCCAGGTCTTCCGCAACCTCGCCTGGCGCAGCCAATCCCTGCTGCACCGCCAGCTCGCCTTGCTCGACGCAATGGAGCGCAGGACGGCGGAGCCCGACACCCTGGCCGAGCTGTTCCAGCTTGACCACCTCACCACTCGCATGCGCAGGCACGCGGAAGGCCTGATCATTCTTTCCGGCGCGGCACCTGGACGCGGCTGGCGGGTGCCGGTGCCGGTTATCGACGTCCTGCGCGGCGCAATCGCCGAGGTGGAGGACTACGCAAGAGTCACTGTGATCAAGGAATCCGGCGACGCGATAGCCGGTGCTGCCGTGGCTGATGTGATCCACCTGCTCGCCGAGCTGATCGAGAACGCCACGACCTACTCCCCGGTCAACACCGAGGTCACCGTCAGGGCTGAGCGAGTTGCAAACGGCTTCGTGGTTGAGGTGGAAGATCGCGGGATCGGGATCAGCGAGGCCGAACTGGCCGCAGCGAACGAGCGGCTCGCGAACCCGCCCGAGTTCGACCTGGCCGACAGTGACCAGCTCGGCTTGTTCGTCGTCGCCCGACTCGCGGCAAAGCACAGCATCAAGATCACATTGCGCCCGTCGCCGTACGGCGGGACTACGGCGATCGTGCTGTTGCCTGCCGCGATCGTGGTGGTGCAGGACGAGCTGCCCGCCTTCTCCGGCGACCTGCCGCTGCCGACCGGAACCACGCCCCATATCGACGCCGCAAACCATGCGTCCACTCACCTCGAACTCGGAATCGGTACTGAGCATGGTCCGTGGCCAACGGCTCCGGTGCCGGCTTCCGCCGATTTTGATAGTGCGATGCCTGCTACCACTGCATTCAGCCCTGCCGCCGAGATCGCAGGCTGGCAGCTGAGTGATCAGGCGGACGTGGCTACCCCCCTGCCTAGCGCCCAGCCGCTGCTGCCACGACGGGTGCGCCAGGCCAGCATCGCGCCTCAGCTCAAGGACACCGTTCCGCCTCCGGTCGGCCAAGCGGCGCTACCGGACTCTACCCAGCCGCGCACCCCGGTGGAAAACCGTGCTCTGGTCGAATCGCTCCTGCACGGCTGGCTGCGCGGTAGCACCGAGCCCACCGAATCGGATGACCCTCGCACACCGGTCGGCGGCCCGGAGCAGGCAGCCACGCCGGAGGACCGAGAGGGCACATGATGGAGCAGGGCGGCTCCGCCGGAACCATGAACTGGGTATTTGACGACCTGGTCAGCTGGGTCGAGGGGATAAGCCAGGCAGTCGTGCTGCCGCGTGATGGCACCGCCGCCGCGGAAGGGCCCTCGGGATGACCTCTGGCGGCGAAATGTGGCTCGACCGGGACGCGGGTCCGGTCGTTCGGTCGTACGCACTGACCCGAGGCCGTAGTCGCCCGCCCGGCGCGACGCTTGGCCTGATCGACGTGGTGGCCGCGGTTAGTTCCTCGGCCATGAGCACGCGCGGGCTCGGGCCCGAGCACAGACGGCTCCTTGACCTGTGCCGGGCGCCGGCAGCGGTGGCAGATCTCGCGTCCGAGATTGACTTGCCGCTTGGCGTGGTTCGGGTGCTGCTTGGCGACCTGTGCGAGCACGGGCTGGTCAGCGTGGTCAGTACCACAAGGCGGAGCGTTCCGCAGGAGAGCGTATTGAGGAGCGTGCTCGATGGACTCCGGGCTCTCTAATCCAACGGTGGGAGCGGAGGACCCACCGGTGTTTACCAAGATTCTCATCGCAGGTGGTTTCGGTGTTGGCAAGACCACGCTCGTGGGCACGATCAGCGAAATCCGGCCGTTGCGCACCGAGGAAGAACTCACCGACGTTGGAGTCGGCGTCGACGATGTCGCGGCCGTGGAGCACAAGACGACGACGACGGTAGCCATGGACTTCGGCCGGATCACCTTTCCACGCGGCGTCGTGCTTTACCTGTTCGGGACCCCCGGCCAGGAGCGCTTCTGGTTCATGTGGGATGAACTTGCTCTCGGGGCGCTCGGCGCGGTGGTGCTCGCAGACACCAGGAGACTTGTCGACTGCTTCGCATCGGTCGACTACTTCGAGCGCCGGGAAACGCCCTTCATAGTCGCGGCCAACTGCTTTGACGGAGCCCCGAAGTATGACCCGGTGGATATCCGCGATGCCCTGGACCTCGATCCCGACGTTCCGGTTCTGCTGTGCGACGCACGCAGGAAGGAATCGGTCAAGGAGGTCCTCATCGCCTCGGTGACTCACTCGCTGGCACGGCACTGGTCCGCGTCTTGCTGATCCGACCTGACTCACCTGCGGCCTGCTCGACGCCCCCCAAGGCCCGCAGGTCCGCCTCGAAATGGGCTCGATAGGTGTTGCGAGGCGTCCGCCGGGTCATCTTAAGGTTGTGAGGTCGGGATCTAATCCGCGGATTGCTGCTCTCGGAGTGGCTGGTTGATGACGACGGCTGGCCAGGCCAGACATCCTCGCTCGCGGTACTTGAGTCTCCTTCGCGCTCGGCGGGTCGGCTAGCGACCCGCGTCCTGAGAGCGGGCGAGACTAGGAGTTGATCATGTTAAGACGCCTGTTCCGGCGGTTCTACGCGCTAACTTGCGACGTCATTAGTGGGCCGTCTGAACGAGCCGGGCTAGCCGGACAGCGGACCGAACTGCTCGCTTGTGCGACCGGCGCCACAATCGAGATCGGCGCGGCTACCGGACTCAACCTGCGGCACTACCCGCCGACCGTCACCCGGCTTGTGCTGACCGAACCCGAAGCTGGCATGACACGCCGGCTCCGCAGGCGTGCCGCCGAGCTATGGCGCAGCGCTGAGGTCGTGGCGGCAACGGCCGAGCATCTGCCATTCCCCGACGCATCGTTCGACACGGCCGTAGCCACCTTCGTGCTATGCAGTGTCGCGGACGAGCAGCAGGCACTTGCGGAGATCGCACGGGTTCTGACCCCGGGCGGACAGTTACTGTTCCTCGAGCACGTCCGGTCCGCCGATCCGCAGATCGCCGCTAAGCAGGACAAGATGCCGTTCCCGTACTCACTCCTGGGCTGCCACCCGAACCGGGATACGCTCCGAGAGATCAACGAGTCGCCGCTGAGCGTGGAATCGGCCCGTAGCGGCGAGGTGCCCAAGGCCCCTATGATCGAGAGACCCATGATCGTCGGAATAGCCCGCCGACCAAGCACCACTTGATCAGCGGAATAGAGCTGAACAAACTCCAGCAGGCAACTAGCCGCCGGGTGCGGCGTCCGTCAGCCCTGCCGATCGGTCGCCCCATTCGGTTAACCCATGAGCGAGCCGACCGGCAGGCCACCGCTACCTCGTCGCGTGTGGCATGCTCTGCAGGAGCACGAACACGCCGGAGCCAAGCAGTATGACGACTGCTATGGCCAGAATCATGATCACGAACTTGATCGCCGCGCGCCAGAAGATCACCAGCGCGACGGCGAGCAACAAGATGGCTGTTCTGACGGACTCAAGGTCCTGAGTGGTTCTCTGAACGGCAAACATGCCTCCTCCTTGCGGCTGCTGCCAGCCAACTGGGCCAGGCCGGGGCATGTCGCCGCGCCGCTCGCGGTGCAGGATTGCATCCGCTCGAGGGGTGTGTAACATGATCCTCAACACTGAGCCCTGCCCTTCCTGGACTGCGTTCGGTGACGGCACGGTCGATGCGCCTACATCGACCGTGCTTTGCGTGTGAGCGTGATCGCTGTTCGCAGTCCCCAGCGTCACCGGGCGTCAGGGACTCGCGCACCTAATGTCTCCTTCCGTCGTGCCACGCGCTGCCTTCACCTGTCGGCGACCGTGCCTCCTTTCTTAACTCGCCAGCGGCGGACGTCCGATCAGCCGTCTGTCATCACCGTCCCACAGTTTTTGGCACTTGCCAACGGCTATACCCATTGGCACTTACCATTACGCTTGGACCTTCAAGGTCCAGCCGGGGCTCCCGCAGGGCGGCGGGACGCGTCGGCCTTCTGGCCGGAGCCATAGATGTGAGAGACGACCCTGTTCAGGACGCCTGTGATGGCAGCCAATTGGGTGCCGTCGAAAATGCCAGCAAGGAGCCGGGACGTGATCGCCCGATGAGAGGCACCGAAGGTGTACGATCATGCGCCGTGGCAAGTGCCGAAGGCGATAGTCGTCTGTCTTCAGGCGGACGAACCGCTCAATCACGTGCAGGACCGGAAGGCGCGAACCCGACCGTGCGTCAGCGCGAACTTGGCATGCGTCTGCGCGAGCTACGCAACGTCCTCGGCCTGACGGTCGAGGACGTCGCGGAGCAACTACTGTGCTCGGCCACGAAGATCAGCCGCCTGGAAACCGGAGCGCGCAGAGCCAGCCTTCGCGATGTGCGGGACCTCTGCCGCATCTACGGCGTCACCGATCAGGCGGACGCCGATGACCTGATGAGCCTCGCCAGGCAAGCGCGGGAGCCAGGCTGGTGGACCCAGTATGACGACCTGAATCTCTCCCCGTACATCGGCTTGGAGCAGGAAGCCGCAGCCATCACATCGTTTTCCATGTACTACGTGCCACCGCTGCTGCAGACGGCCGACTATGCCCGGGCGATCATCAAAGGCATCGCGCCGAAGATCGACCCCAAGATTCTCGATCAGCGGGTAGAGGCCAGATTGCGTCGCCAGCAGTTGCTGGAGCGAGCGGCTCCGCCGCGCTATCGGGCCCTGCTAGATGAGGCCGTTCTGCACCGTCGGGTTGGCGGGCCCGCGGTCATGCGGACCCAACTGGACAAGGTCCTGCAATGCGCCGCCGACGGCAAGGCCGCCGTCCAGGTCATCCCATTCGATGTCGGCGAATACGGCAGTATAGATAGTAATTTCGATTTCCTGGAATTCGGCGGAGGCTCCCGGCAGGGTGCCGTCGTTTTCGTGGAAGGACTTTTCAGCAATCTTTACCAGGAGCGCCCGGCTGAGATCGAGCGATACCGGGAAGCACTTGAGTATCTGCGGGACACGGCGCTGAGCCCGAGGGACTCGACGAATCTGATCGCCAAGATCAGGGCAACGTATCCCGATTAGATTCTAGCACTCTTTATTCACGTCAAATCCATGGAATATACAAGGAAGGAACGATAATGACATCACCCCAGCCAGCGACTCTTGGTCAGTTGTCCTGGCGCGTCGCGAGACGATGCAACGGCGGAGCATGCGTCCGCGTCGCTTCAAACGGCGACCTGATCGTCATCGGAGACTCGAAGAATCCAGACGGCCCTGTGCTCGCCTACAGCGGCAGTGAATGGCGAGCGTTCGTCGAAGGGGTTAGGCAAGGCGACTTCGACGACGTGCTTCAAAGTTGACGACCAATTTCGGCCGACTCGTCATCCGACGGCGTGTTCCGTCGGACGCTAGTCCGACGCTAAGGCAATTTCAGTAGTCATTTGGTGAGTCCTTGCACCTGGAGATACGGCACGCGCGGGGCGGCGACTATGTTCGCTCCGCGCGCCGTTTCCAGGCTGGCTCAGTCACCGCCGCCATCGAGGTCACCCCCCCCCCCGCGGCTGTCGCACCGGTTCGATTCCTGCCGGGCGGCCGATCGGCTTCGGTCAGCCGCTCCCGTTCGTACCGATCGAGATGGTCATCACGCCGCCTGATCGACAGCCATTTCGACGCTGCTGCCAGCGACATCGTCAGCGGCGCGGCCAGCTCGCCGACAGTCAGCTCGGCCGTCGGCGAGCCGGCCCAGCATGCCGCGCCGAGCGCCGTAGGCGAGTGCGTGGAACACCGCGTCCATCCCGTCCGGTTCCTCAACCATGTGGTTGGGGGTAGAAGTTGCCGCACCAGCCCGGTACGCACTGCTGACGATCTCCGGTCTGTTCATTCACCAGGTAGCCGCACGGGATACACGTAAAGGAGAATGGTCCCGTGCCGTCTCAAAAGGTGCGGAGCGACCTGATGCGGAGGTAACCACCATGGCGACGACGATGGGGCCAGGACCGCAGGAGAGCCCGGCCCGCGCGACGTCTGGGCTCAATGTCGCGACAGCGATCGCCCCGTCGGGCGACACTACCGGCGCGACTGACACGGCGAACATCAACGGTGCGCTGCGTCTGCAGGGGTTCGGCGCCACTACTCAGCTTGGGGCCGGCACCTTCTACATCAACGAGCCGATCGTCATCCCTCCGTTTCAGGCACTGCAGGGCGTGGCCAGTTCGGGATTGATCGGCGGCGTCAGCTGCGGCACCGTGCTCGAGCCGGTGGCGGGATTCTCCGCAGGCACCTGGCCGGTCGCCGCTGCGATCCTGCTGGTCGATCAGGTCACCGGTGGATACGCCACACCCTCGGAAGAGCTGCATGTGCTCAACCTCATGATCCAGGGGACAAGCCTGCCTTTGACATCGAACGTGCAGGGCATCTGCGTCTACAGTGGCAGCGCCGTGGTCGGCCGGGCGATCTTCCAGAACGTCCTGATCCATGCGATGACCGGATGGGGGTTCTCGGTTCCCAAGGGTTCCGGTCATATCCGCGGCTTCAATGTCGGCATCCGCGGCTGCGGTACGAACGCCAGCACCTCGGCTGGCGGATTCCAGCTGCGCAGCTCAGACTCCGAATGGCTGTACTGCTCTTCCTACAGCAATAACGGAGATGCCTGGCAGATACTCGACAGCTTCGACTCGCTGTTCAACCAGTGCCACGGAGAGCATTCCGGGAACGGGCATGGCTTCAGTTATAAGGCCACCTACAATAACTCGAACCCGGATGCGGGCGGTATTACCTTCGAGGGCTGCACCGTGGACGCCGGGGGGCAGCACGGTTTCTTCATCACGAGTACGGGATCGTCCAACCCGCCGGCCAATGTCATCGGCGGGTTCGTGCGGCGATCTGGCGCATCGTCGGTATCCGCCGGGTTCGCCGGGTACTGCGTGGACGGCTACTTCGGCCCGGTCAACTTCATCGGCTGCCAGACGTATCCCGGTCTGCCTGATGGCG
>Ga0116215_1003013_pt1 | contig 9968 bp, 6 predicted proteins | sample Sb_taG_7_FD_89698 | JGI IMG/M metagenome (GOLD analysis project Ga0116215, IMG submission 89698) | Peat soil microbial communities from Weissenstadt, Germany - Sb_50d_2_FS metaG | ecosystem: Environmental > Terrestrial > Soil > Wetlands > Peat | place: Germany: Weissenstadt | collected 2010-09-21 | reverse complement strand
CTGGAAGTACTGGTACGGGTGCAGGCGTGCGGCATCTGCCTCTCCGATGTGCACCTGCTCGACGGGACACTGCCGACGCCCCTGGCGCAGGTCGTGCCGGGCCACGAGGCTGCGGGAGCTATCGAGAAGGTTGGAGCATTGGTGCCTTCTTGGCGCCCCGGTCAACGCGTCACGATCGCAGGCGGTAGAGCATGCGGGCGCTGCCGCCATTGCGCGCGCGGCAGAGTGGAGGAATGCTTGCGTCCGGAGGTTATGGGCTTCGCATACAACGGGGCCTGGGCTGAATACGTCGTCGTGCCGTACGTCGTGCTAAGCGCGGTCCCCGATTCGATTCCCATCGAGCAGGCCGCAATTCTGGCCGACGCCGTCGCCACGCCGTATGCGGCACTCACGGACCGCTCTGAATTGCGGCCGGGGGAAGCCATCGGCATCTGGGGCATCGGGGGCCTCGGAGTTCATGCCGTGCAGATCGCCCGCATGATCGGCGCCACCCCAATCATTGCTCTCGATCCGTTGGCGGCGGCGCGCACGCGCGCCCTGGCCGTGGGCGCCGATCATGCCCTGGATCCCACTGCCGCCGACGTGAAAAAGCGAATACTCGAACTCACAGGCGGGCTCGGCCTCGCAGTGGCTGTCGACGTGGTTGGCTCGAACCGGGTTCTCGCTCAAGCGGACGAATGTCTCGCTCGATTCGGCCGACTGATTATGGTGGGCCTCTCGCTCGATCCGATTGCCCTTGGCCCGGGGTTGTTGTTCGGATTGAACTCGCATGCGCTGCTTGGGCACCTGGGCTATCAGAAGCGCCATCTCGATGAGCTGGTGAAGCTCGTCACAGCGCGACGTCTCGACGTGTCGCGCTCGGTCAGCGACGTGATCCCGCTGGAGGACATCCATGACGGCGTCGAGCGGTTGGCGAAGAAGATAGGCAATCCCATTCGCATCGTCGTCAAACCGACGGAAGCTTGATCAGGCCTGAAAGTCACCATCGCGAAACCAACATGACGCAGAGAAGATAGTAGGTGACGAGACCTTTGGTAGACCAGATCTCGATGCATGTCAGCTCCTGAGGTGCCCGGCGGAAATCAGTTCGGGTATCGCCTTGCCATTCTGGACGATGTGTACCGGCCTGCCGGTCCAATCGGGGAGAGTGACCTTTTCGTAATCAATGCCGAGATGATGGTAGAGCGTTGCCAGGAAGTCATGCGGGCCGACACGGCGATCAACCACATACTCGCCGCGGCGGTCGGTGGCCCCGATGACCCGACCGGTGGCGATGCCGCCACCCGCCCAGAGCATCGAGTTGGCCTGCGGCCAGTGGTCGCGACCAGGCTGGACCGTACCGACTGTCCCGCTCGCCACTCCGCCGCCGCTGCTGGCCACATAGGAGATCTTCGGCGTCCGCCCAAACTCGCCGGTCACCACGACCAGCACGCGCCGATCCAGACCGCGCGCGTAGATGTCTTCGATGAGGGCCGTCACGGCCTGGTCGAAGAACGGCGCCCGATACTTCAGGGCCTCGAAGACGTGGTGATTGACGGCGTGGTCGTCCCAGTTCTGGACCCGGCCGCACAATGGACCGGTCAACTCCGTGGTGATGATCTCCACACCTGCCTCGACCAGACGGCGTGCCATGAGGAGTTGCTGTCCCCAGGTGTTCCGCCCATAGCGATCACGCACCTTTGAACTCTCCAGGTTCAAGTCGAAGGCCCGCGCCGCCTCGCGACTGGTGAGGAGATTGAGCGCCTGTCCCTGAAAGCGGTCCATGGCCTCGATGGCCCGGGAGCGGTCGAGTTGGCGACGCAGCGTATCCAGACTCTTGTGGAGACTGGCCCGCTCGGCCAATTGTTTTTCCTGTCGGGAATCGGCGAGGCCGATGTTCGGAACGCGAAAGTTGGGTGCGTTCGGATCGCCCGTCACCGCAAACGGTCCGTACGATTCCCCAAGGTAGGCCGGTCCGGCGATGGTGAAATTGTCGTAGCGCACGACCGGGTTGACGCCGATGTAGTTGGGTAGCGGACGGCGCGGATCAAAGCGCAGGCGGTTGGCGACGCTCATGAAGTCGGGGTAAAGCGGCTTGAGCTTATCTTGAGCGTCCGGATCGCCCGACAAGAGTTGCAACGACCCAGCCGGGTGTCCGCCGCCCGTATGGGCCATCGAGCGAAGGAGGGTAAAACGATCCGAGATCTGCGCATGTCGTGGCAACAGTTCGGAGACGCGAAGACCGGGTGTCTGGGTCGCCAGGGTTTTGAACGGCCCGCGATACTCGGCAGGTGCGTCGGGCTTCGGGTCGTAGGTATCCAGGTGGCTGCCGCCGCCACGCAACCAGACAACGATCACGGCAGTCCGCTCACGGCCCGCGCCTGCTACCTCGGCGCGCAGCCGAAATAGACCCGGCAGCGACAGGGAGCCGAACGCGGCCAGGCCGAAACGCAGAAACTCGCGGCGCGGCAGTTCTCGGGTGGCAGGAGTTCGACCTTCGACTGGCATGGAGCCTCTCATTGCAAGAGCTGGTTCTCGGTCAAGGCGGCGATTGCGTCGGATCAACTCAGTTCCGGAATCGGTCGGCCGCCCTCGGTCACGATCGGGATCGGACGGCCCTGTGGGTCTTGCCAGTGCGCATTCAAGTCGATCCCCAGGTACTGAAAGACCGTCGCCGCCAGGTCGGACGCTGTCACTCGGCGTTCCTTGATGTCGTAGCCTTTCGCATCCGTGCTGCCGATGACCTGTCCGCAAGCCAGTCCCCCGCCCGCAACCAGCATCGACATGCAATTCGTCCAGTGGTCTCGGCCCGCGTTCTTGTTGATTACCGGCGCGCGACCGAACTCGCCCATCATCAGCACCAGCGTCGTCTCCAGCAGGCCGCGAGCCTGCAAGTCGTTCACTAGGGCGTAGAGAACCTGATCGACCCGAGGCAACAGAGGCTTCAACCCCTTCACGATCCCACCCCAGCGGACGTCGTCGCCGTGGTGATCAAAGTAGCCCCAGGCCCCGCTGACCAGTACATAGGTGGACCCGGCCTCGACCAACCGGCGCGCGAGCAGAGCTTTTTCGCCCAGACTGTCGCGTCCGTAGCTATCCCGCACCCGGTCCGCTTCCTCGTCCAGACGGAACGCCTTCTGGGCCTTCCCCGAAACGACCATTTCAACAGCCTGCAAGCCGTATCGATCCATGCGCGCCATGGTGGTACCGGTGTCCAAGTCGGCCTGCAAGCGGTCGAATTGATGACGAAGGTTCTCTCGGTCCTGGAGCCGGGAAACCGAAATGCCTGGTGGAAGAGCCATCCGTCCTGCCAGCTTCGTACCCTGGACCGGCTCGAACGCTGTCCCCAGGTGCCCCGCTCCCCACACGTCGGCCTTCCAACTGTCCGCTAGTCCGACGAAGGCGGGCAGGGCCGGATCGTTGGAGCCACGGAAGCGTGCGGTTACCGACCCCATCGACGGATAGCCGCCGCCGTCCTTGCCATCGTTGGTGCGGCGGGCCAGCGGGTTGCCGGCCTGCATCGTAATGGGCGTATGATCGCTGGCCCGGCAGTCCACCGAACGGATCAGCGTGAGACGATCCATGATGCGCGCCTGAAGCGGCAAGTGTTCACAGAGATGCACTCCCGGCACGCGCGTGGCGATGGTCCCGAAAGGCCCGCGCACCTCAATGGGCGCAGCAGGTTTGGGATCCCACATGTCCAGATGGCTAGGGCCACCCGAGAGCCAGAAGAGGATCACGGAGGTCCGTCGCGCGGAGGTGCCGGGCATGGTTGCTTTGTCGCGGGCCTGCAAGAGCGCGGGCACGGACAGCCCCGCCAGCCCGGCGATTCCGGTTTGCAGAAACCAGCGCCTGCATCCCACGCGGACGAGGTCCGTTGCCACGCCAACGGACCCCAAGCCGGCGTATTGGGAAGCCAGAACATGCTGTTTCCTGTGCGGAATGGGATCTTTCATCAGTTTCCTTCCGTGCGAGGTAGATTCATCGGAGTCTCGCAAGGTGCGAAGCCAAGAATCATCGATCCTCATGAGTGCATTCAAAATAACTCCGTGAGTGGCCTGCCGTCCTCCATGAGGTTGAAGGGGCGTCCTTCGCGGTCGCTGGCGTGGAGATTGTCGATCCCCATTGCATGGTACACGGTTCTAGCGACGTGTTCGGGGCCGATGGGGTTGTCGGCAGGGTACTCGGCCCGCTTGTCGCTGGTGCCGAAGACCTGACCACCCTTGATGCCGCCGCCCGCGAGTAACACCGACTGGCACGCGGTCCAGTGATCACGGCCGGCACCGCCTCGGCCGCCCGAACGCGGGTCACCGATTTTCGGCCGGCGGCCCATCTCGCTCGAGACGAGCACCAGCGTCGATTCCAGCAAGCCACGCTCGTACAAATCGTCGAGTAGGGCGGCGAAAGGCCGGTCGAACTCCGGCAACAGGCGGTCTTTCAGGCAGTTGAAGTTGTTGCCGTGGGTGTCCCAGCCGCCGCCGCTCTTGCACAATGTGTCGAGTTCCTTGTCGCCCTTCCAGAAGACCGTCACGAACGGCACACCGGCCTCGACGAGACGACGCGCCATCAGCATCGACATGGCGTTTATCCCGGGGCCGTACTTCGCCCGCGTCGCCTCGGGCTCGGCGCGGAGGTCGAAAGCGGCCTTCGTCTGCCGCGACGACAGGAGCGTGAACGCCTTGTGCTGGTGCTTGGCGTAGTCACGGGCAGGCAGCGAAAGTTCGGCCAAGCGCTGGGCCTGGTCGAGGGCTCGCAGCAGGCTGCGTCGGTCCAGCATTCGGTCGGCGGGAATATCACCCTGAAGACTCAATGCTGGAACGGTAAAGTCCAGCGGCCGTTCGCGCGTCCCCTCGACGAAGACCGGATCGTAGTCGATTCCCAGGCGTGCGGCAAATTGCCCGGGACGCGTGTAATCGGGCGCGCCCTCCTTGTGCGGAAGCGTGATGGCCGAGGGCAGGTGCGGGTGCGGCGGCCTCTTGAGGGCGACGACGGAGGCCATCGACGGCCAGTCGGTGACGTAGGGCGTGCGTGCGTTGAGGAGTTGGTGAAACGTCCGATCCGGCGCATGGCCGGTGAGGTTGTAGTAGTAGCCGGCATGGTGATCGCCGGTGCCGCGGCCCTGGTCGCCCACAGAGCGGAGAATGGCCAGGTGGTGCGCCTGGTTGGCCAAATGCGGCAGGTGTTCGCAGAGCTGGATTCCAGGTGCTGAAGTCGCGACTGGCCTGAAAGGGCCGCGGTACTCGGCCTGCGCGGCCGGCTTCATATCCCAGGTGTCGATGTGCGAGGCTCCGCCGCTCAGCCAGATCATGAGCGCCGACTTGGCGACCTTCCGCTTGCCCGTATCGACCTGCCCGTTCGCGTAACTCGCCCCGCGGGCGAGGTTGAACCCGAAGCAGCTGAGCCCGCCAGCTACAAGGAAGGTCCGGCGGTCTAGAGGATAATGGATCGTCATTATAACCCTTCTCGGGCAGGCAAGACCCTTCTTCCGCCATCCGCTCGCGCGCTCGAAGGAGCCCATTCCCCCTAGCTCAGAATCGCTTGAATCGGCCCGTCCCCTTCTTCCACCAGCCGCATCGTTCGACCGAATACCGGAATTTCCATTTTCTTGTAGTCCAGCCCCATCTGCTGGAGAATCGTGGCATGCAGATCACTGTAATAATGCCGGTGTTCGACCGCCTGAAAGCCAACATCGTCGGTGGCGCCGTGAACGATACCGCCCTTCACTCCGCCACCAGCGAGCCAGGCCGTATAGCCACGCGGGTTGTGGTCCCGCCCGGTCGTGTTTTGAGACCATGGGCTTCTGCCGAACTCGCTGGACCAAACTATTAACGTGTCCTTGAGCATGCCGCGCTGTTTTAGGTCGCGGATCAGCCCGGCGATCGGTTTGTCGGTGGCCCGGCACAGCGGTGCGTGGCTCTTCATATCACCGTGCGCGTCCCAGGCGCCATTGCCACCGCCGGCATGACAAATCTGGATATAGCGAACGCCTCTTTCCGCCAGCCGGCGCGCCAGCAAGAGCTGCCGGCCAAAATCGTCGGTTTCCTTGGTGCCGATCCCATAGAGATCGAGCACGTGCTTGGGCTCTTTCGAGAAATCGACAACCTGGGGCGCCGCCAACTGCATGCGGCCTGCCAATTCGTAGGCCTGCGCCCTGGCTGCGATGTCCGAGTTCAGTGCGTAGTCGCGGCGGAATTTCCGGTTTAGCTCCAGTAGCGCCTGCATCTGCCGGTCGCGTTCGACCGCGCTGCCACCGCTGGGCGGCTTCAGATTCGGGATGGGCGTTTCACCTGGCTGGAACGGAGTGGCGGCCACTGTTGCGCCCAGGTAACCGCCTGTCAGTTGCACGGGCGAGGAAGGCCTGCCAATATTCACAAAAGTCGGCAGGTCCTTGTTCGCAGTGCCCAGGGCATACGAGACCCAGCTGCCGAGGGTCGGATGATCGAACTGCCGGCCGCGGTGTCCGGTACATATTTCAATCGCGGCCGGGAAATGGTTCGATTCGTGGCACCACATCGACCGGACAACGGCGATCTCGTCCATGACGTTGCCGACGTTAGGAAACCAGTCGGAAACCGCAATACCGGACTGGCCATAGCGCGTAAACGTGCGCTGGCAAGGAATGACGGGCCGGCGCATCTCCGCGAGATTGTCGCCGAAGCCGACCACATCGATCATCTTGCCCGCCCATTTGTTGTCTTTGGGATCGAAGGTGTCGATATGGCTGACGCCGCCACACATGAACAGGAAGATGACGGATTTCGCTTTGGGCGGGAAGTGGGGCCCGAGGATGGCATTTTGCACCTCGCCTGCCTCGGCCCACAGAGCGCCAAGTGCGACTCCCACGAATCCGCCGCCGGCCTGGTGGAGGAATCGGCGACGGGAAACTCGGCCGCAAGGATAGAGGCTACTCTTCATGGTGGGTTAACGCACGTAAATGAATTCGTCCAGATTAAACAACAGCCAGGCGAAGCTTTTCAACCTGGCCGGGTTCTCTTCAAGGTAAGCCAGCGCGTGAGCCATTTCCGACGGCGCCGGCTGGCGCGCCAGGGTGATGCGATAGCCCAGATCCACCGCATGCGCGAGATCTCCTCCGGACTCTTTCTTGAGGCGCTCCGCGAGTTGCCCGCAGGCTTGTTCAATGGCGTCGCTATTCATCATGAACAGGGCTTGCGGCGCCGTGACCGTCTGCGTTCGGAGGGGACAAGAGGCTCGACCGTCGTCCACGTCGAAGGCCTGCAGGAATTGGGGAGTGACATCGCGTTGGCTCGAATAGCCACGCACCATGTAGGCGGCGCGACGCATCTTGTGACTCTGGGCAGGAACAGCTCGCCGAGACCGGCTCTGATCTTTTCCCCGTCGAGCGCCGATGTCGAAGGAAGGGCCGCCCACGGAGGCATCCAGCGCTTGGGCCGCGCTGAAGATCGAATCCCAAACAGGCTCAGCTTCGAGCCGTTGCAGGCGAAAGTGCCAAAGATAGGCGTTGCTCGGATCGGCCTTCAAATTAGACTTTGCCACTACAGGATCGAAGCTTGATGCCAACTTGTATGCATCCGACGTGACCATGAGCCGGTGCATCTGCTTCATGCTGAAGTTGCGCTCGACAAACTCGGCTGCCAGCCAGTCAAGTAGTTGCCGCTGTTCCGGCTTACCTCCCAAGTTGCCAAAATCGTTGGGCGTCTTGTGCAATCCTTCGTCGAAGTGCCACTGCCACAGACGATTGACGGCTACGCGAGCGAACATGGGATTGGCGGGGGCGGTCAGCCAGTCGGAGAACGCTTTGATCCTGCCCTCGTGGAACTCGATCTTGGCAGGTGCAAAGGGCCAGCCTGGCATCACCTCGTGGTTCTTCTCGGGCCGATCGGGATCGCCGCTCGTCAAAATGTAGCTCTTCTGCGACTCCCTTTGCGGGTCAACTTCCACCGTCCAGAAGACTGGATAAGCGGCGTCCAGGGCATCGCGTTCCACCTGATGGAGATGATCTTGCAGCCGCTGGTACTCTTGGCGCCCCGCCGCGGGCATGACCTCCATGATCTTCGCCGGATCGATACGCAGCACTGGGAAATAGTCGTCGGCGATCTTTTGCTCGCTGGCGGTGCGCTCTTGCTCCGGTTTCTGGACGAGCGCACGCACCTCGGGCGGCAAGAGTGCGACGCGGTCTTCGTACAGCTTCTTCTTGTAAGGGGCGATCAATATGCGGATCGACTCCTCTAGCGCTGCGTGCCTTTTTTCAACCTCGTCGAGGGCCCGGCCATGGGCGAACATATCCGCCGGCGTTCCCAGGGTCACCTTCTTGAGCGCGAGCGGATCAAAAAGCGCCTTCATCGCATAGAAATCGCGCTGGGTGATCGGATCGTACATGTGATCGTGACACTTGGCGCAACCGACGGTCAGTCCCATGAAAGCGGTGGAAACCGTTTCAGCAGCAGCGATGGACAGCTCTTTGGGATGCATGGGATCGCCGCTAACGTGACCACGTGCAAGCAAGCCCCGTGCGTACATGTCTTCTGGACGGGGTTCCAGACGTTCCCGTGTACCAAGAGGTGAGACTTTTATACGCGCCGTCGATCGATACCCCGTCAATTGGGCACGCACGAACTGGTCGTAGGGAAGATCCTGATTCAGGGCGTTGATAACCCAATCACGCCAGAGATAAATCCCCGGCTCGGCTGTCATGCTCTCGTCGACATCGGCGTAGCGGAGAACGTCGAGCCAATGTCGAGCGTAGCGGACACCGTGCTGAGCGTCGGCAAGAAGCTGGTCGACGACCTTTTCGTAGGCATCGGGAGAGGAATCTTGGAGAAAGGCGTCTTGTTCGGCAGGTGTAGGTGGTATTCCCAGAAGGTCGAGATAGACCCGCCGCAGGAGCGTCCGTTTGTCTGCGCGAGCGACCGGTTGCAAACCTCTTGCCTTGTAACCGGCCGCGATGAACGCATCGATGGGGTTGGGCGACCGCGTCGTCCCTGCCGGGATCGCGGGGCGGACAAGCGGTTGGAGGACCCATAGGGTCTCTTGCTTTCCCTTGGTCTCGGCCAGTGCCGGAGAGGAGATCAAAACAGGCAGCAACCACGCCAAGCGGAAGGTTATTGACACTTTGGGAGCTCTCGAGGCAGGATGAAGTAGCCAGCTTCTTCAATGGTAACCGCTAGCCAAGACCGGATCAATGCTTGGATGGGCCGCGCCCTTTCCATAGGGTTGGAGCGGAAATCGGCCGGCAACCTTACGATGGTCAATGTTGTAATAGGGGCGCACGTGGGGCCGGAGCTAGCCTGGCGATCCTCGGTTTATGGATTGCCTGTCGGCTGCAGCGCCCGGATCAGCCGGAGTTGCTGTCTCAAGGAGGTAGCTGAGCGCTGTGGTTCAGATACCACCACGCGCGAGCGTTCATCGTCTCCCAACTTTCGCCCCAGGGATCATCGGAAGAGGTTCCCATCCGCTGTCTTCCTCGCTGCCCGAACGACCCGGCTCAGCCGCCGGGCCGGCCTAGTGAGACGGAAGTTTGCCAGAAACCGTTGGGGCTGGCCCTGTCGGCTGCAGCGCCTTGTTCGGCTCGACTCCGGTGGAATTCTCGGCATAAGAGACGATCTTGCGACCGCTGCGCTTCTCTTGCGCCTTCAAATCGCGGTAAATAGCTCGCAGATCGTAGTTGAAACGGGCGGCGTACGCATCGCGCGCTCTTCGGACTTCGTCAACGATCGGGTCGGACCACGTCATGGCTTAACCTCCATAATTTCTTCCGGGGTACAAATGATCGAGGCCTTGAACCCCTTCCGGGCGCAGATGCTTTCAATCTGAACCCGCATAGCACGTTCCGCCGCGGACCGTCACCTTCATGCGTTCGGCTCGGTTCCTTTGCGGTATAAGCCTTCCCCTTAACGTGGGCTTCGCCCACCGCCCTGCAATGTGCGCAGTTTCCTTGCGCCCGGCAGGAGGGTGATGGGGGAGTTGATCCTCATATTGCAAGCCAGCGATGTTCTTTTCCCTGCCTGCTG
>Ga0116215_1003008_pt1 | contig 9996 bp, 8 predicted proteins | sample Sb_taG_7_FD_89698 | JGI IMG/M metagenome (GOLD analysis project Ga0116215, IMG submission 89698) | Peat soil microbial communities from Weissenstadt, Germany - Sb_50d_2_FS metaG | ecosystem: Environmental > Terrestrial > Soil > Wetlands > Peat | place: Germany: Weissenstadt | collected 2010-09-21 | reverse complement strand
GGAGGCGGCGACGGCCGAGTCCTGCCAGAAGTTGTAGAAGGAAGCGGATTCGGCCGGGTTCAGCTCGTCGATGCCGAACAGCGCGCACGCAGGCTTGCCGTCTGCCTGCACCGCCCACGGGGGGGCACCGTCCCCGCCACCTGAAGGAGTGCAGCCCGACGGAGCGGTCCCCTTCTTGGTGGGCACGATGTAGCGCGAGTACTGGTCCTGATGCATGTCGAGGATCACGTAGATGCCCTGCTGGCGCGCCCACCCCACCACCTGCGCCACGCGGTCGAGGTAGGTCGTCGAGTAGGTGCCCGGCACTGGCTCGAGCTGGCTCCAGTCGAGCACCAGGCGGACGACGTCGAAGCCGAGTGCCCGCATCTGCGCGAAGTCGTCGCCACTGCCCGGCGCGGTCGACTGCCCAAAGGCGGACAGCGATGCCTGCACCTCGCAGAGCGGCGGCTGTGGGATCAGCGCGGAGGCCTTGGGGCAGCGCCCGTCGTACGCCGAGGGCGCCACGGGGAAGACGGCGGGCCCGCCGTTGGCATCGGGATAGGCGACGTCTTCCATGCCCACCGCAGCCGCGCCGCGCAGCAGCACCTCCCGCCCTGAGGCGTCGGCAAGGTACGGCGTCCGGTCCGGACCGCTCGTCGGCGTGACGACGTGGAGGAACGAAAGCGGCGGGATCGTGGCGGCCGGCGAGGTGGCGGCGGCTCCTGCATCGGCGGGCGGCACCGTGAGCACGGCGGCCACCAGGGCGACGGCCGCGACAGTGCAGGCGCGGAGGAGGGGGGGCCTGGCTGGCACGGCGGGGCAACCTAGTGGACGGGACATCTCGGGTTGGCGCGCGCCGGCCCCTCGGGGCGCCGGCGCACGGCCCGGCTCGCTCCAAGTGGTCGTTGGTAGGGTCGCCGCCATGTCAGAGGCTGCGAGCACCGGGCTCGCCCGGAGGATCGCCCTGGTCAGCGGCGGTGGCCGGGGCGTCGGTCGGGGCATCAGCGAGGAGCTCGCCGCCGCCGGGGCCACGGTGGCGGTCGTCTACCACCGCGACGCCGACGCGGCGGAGGACACGGCGAAGGCCATTTCCGGTGCGGGCGGGACGGCGACCGTGCACCAGGCCGCGGTGGAGTCGTTCGAGGAGTGCCGCCGGCTCTGCGATGAGGTGCTGGGGTCGCACGGGGCGGTCGACATCCTCGTCGCCAACGCCGGGATCGCCAGCCGGGGCCAGACCGTGGCCAAGACGGAGCCGGCCGAGCTGGAGCGCCTGTTCGGCATCCACGTGATGGGGGCGTTCCACCTCGCCCACCTGCTGGTGCCCCAGATGCGCGACCGCCCCCGGGGCGACGTGGTCATGGTCTCCTCGGTGAACAGCTCCACGAACCCCGGCCGCGGCGCGCCCTACAACGTCGCCAAGTCGGCCCTCGAGTCGCTGGCCTACACCCTGGCCAAGGAGGAGCTGCGCTACGGCACTCACGTCAACGTCGTGGCGCCCGGGCTGGTCGTCTCCGAGATGGGACGCCGTCTGGTCAAGGCGGCCGGGGTTGACGACATCCAATCGCTGGACGCGCATTCGCCGTTCGGCCACGTGTGCGACCCGGCCGACGTGGGCCGGGTCGTGCGCTTCCTCGTCTCGGAGGGAGCCGGCTACGTCACCGGACAGCGGATCGAGGTCGACGGCGGGGGGTCCCGCCGGTGAGGGCGGGCCGGCACGACGAGGACGTCTCGCTCTACGAGGGCCTGCTCTCGACGCGCGCCATTCGGCGCTACACCGACGAGCCGGTCCCCGACGAGGTGCTGCGGGACATCCTCTTTGCCGCCACCCGGGCGCCGAGCGGGTCGAACCGCCAGCCCTTCCGCTTCATCGTCCTCACCGACGGGCCGGTGGCCCGGGAGGCCAAGAGGCTTCTCGGGCAGGGGGCGCGCGGCTTCTGGGCCGCCAAGAGGGAGGCCGATGGCTACGACAAGGGCTCCGGCGTCAGTTCCGACTCGCCCAAGGCGCGCATGGCCCGCACCATGCAGCACTACGTGGACACCTACGAGTCGGTCCCGGTGCTGATCGTCGCCTGCTTCGTCCACTACCGCCACACCAACTACACCGACGGGGCCTCGGTCTACCCCGCCTGCCAAAACCTGCTCCTGGCCGCCCGCGCCCTCGGCTACGGCGGCGTCATGACGGGCTGGCAGTTCGCGGCAGACGCCGAGCTGCGGGCACTGCTGCACATCCCCGACGAGGTGGATCTCATGGCGACCATCACCATCGGCCGCCCGCAGGGGCATCATGGCCCGGTGCGCCGGCGCCCCCTCCCGGAACTGGTGTACGGGGAGCAGTGGGGGCAGCCCCCCGCCTGGGCGGTCGACCCGCCGGGAGCCGAGCACACCGCGGCGGGACCACCGACCGCCAGCTAATACAGTCTGGGTGTAGCGCACGCCCCGCGGAAGGCCGACCATGCCCCCTGCCGACTCCCCCGTCTTCGACGCCGATAACCACTACTACGAGGCGCTCGACGCGTTCACGCGCCACCTCGATCCCGCGTCCGGGCCTCGGGTGATCCAGTGGGTCGAGGTCGGCGGTCGCCGCTACCACGCGCTGGGCGGCCGGATCAGCCGGGCCGTCACGAACCCGACGTTCAACCCGATCTCCCCGGCTGGCGCACTGGTCGACTATTTCCGGGGCAACCCGGACGGCCGGCCGATGCACGAGCTCATGGGGGCGCCCGAGCCCATCCGCCCCGAGTACCGCGACCGCGACGCCCGGCTGGCCATCATGGACGCCCAGGGCCTGGCCAAGGTCTGGCTGTTCCCGACCCTCGGCATGCTGTACGAGGAGGCGCTCAAGAACGACCCCGGGGCGGTGGTCCTCCTGTTCCGGGCCTTCAACCGCTGGCTCGCCGAGGACTGGGGCATGGCGTACCGGGACCGGATCTTCGCCGCTCCCTACATCACGCTGGCCGACGTGGACGAGGCCGTGCGCGAGCTCGAGTGGGCACTCGACGCGGGGGCCCGCACGGTCGTGATGCGGGCAGCGGCGCCCACGACCGTGAACGGACCGCTCTCGCCGGCGGCCGACACCTTCGACCCCTTCTGGGCCCGGGCCGACGAGGCCGGTATCACCGTGGTCGTGCACGCCGGCGACGCCGGGCTGTCGTCCAACGGCTATGCGGTCGACGGTTTCTCGGCGTCGTTCCGCGCCGGGCCGGCGCGGCCGAGCATCAAGATGTTCGCCATTGAGCGGGCGGCCCACGACTTCCTGGCCACCCTGATCCTCGAGAAGCTCTTCGATCGCTTCCCGAACGTGCGCGTCGCGTCGGTCGAGAACGGCTCGGAGTTCCTCGCCCCCCTGTTCCGCAAGCTCCGCACGACGGCGCGGCGCATGCCGGGCTATTTCGCCGAGGATCCCGTGGTCACCTTCCGGCGCCACGTGTGGATCAACCCGTTCTGGGAGGACGACGTCGATGAGATCGTCGACCTCATGGGCGACGATCGGGTGATCTTCGGGTCGGACTGGCCGCACATCGAGGGGTTGCCCGAGCCGGCAGACTGGGTGACGGAGCTGCAGAAGCTCCCCCCCGAGTCGGTGACCAAGGTCATGGGCGGCAACGTGTCCGAGCTCAACGAGCGGCGGCCGCGGCCATGACCGAGGTCGTCGACCGCAGCGAGACCGTGGATTCCGCACCGCCCCCGACCCCGCTCGATCCGCACGTCATCGTCCTGTTCGGGGCGACCGGCGACCTGGCGGCGCGCAAGCTCCTCCCCGGCCTGCTCCACCTGTCCATCTCAGGGATGATGCCCGAGTACCGCATCGTGGGAAGCTCGACGAGCGACCTCAGCGACGAGGACTTCCGCCACCTGGCCCGCCACGCCTGCGACCAGTTCGCCGTGGGCAAGATCTCGCTGCTGCAGTGGGCGAACTTCGAGAAGCGGCTGACCTTCGTGTCGACCAAGGCCGGACCGCAGGCGCTGGCGGACGCGGTGGCCAAGGCGGAAGACGAGATCGGCAGCGACAACGTCCGCCGCCTGCATTACCTGAGCATCCCGCCGGCGGCGGCCCGCTCGGTGCTCCAGCTGCTGGCCGACGCCAAGCTGGTCGAGCGGTCGCGGATCATCATGGAGAAGCCGTTCGGCACCGACCTGGCCAGTGCGGTGGCGCTCAACGATGCCGTGCACCAGATCTTCGACGAGGAGCAGATCTTCCGCATCGACCACTTCCTCGGGAAGGAGGCGGCGCAGAACATCCTGGCCTTTCGCTTCGCCAACGGCCTGTTCGAGCCGATCTGGAACAGGGACCACATCGACCACGTGCAGATCGACGTGCCCGAGACGCTCGGGGTCGACGACCGCGTCGCCTTCTACGAGGCGACGGGGGCCTTCAAGGACATGGTGGTCACCCACCTCTTCCAGATCCTGGGCTTCATGGCGATGGAGCCGCCGACGGAACTCTCCGCCGGTCCGATCAACGAGGAGAAGAACAAGGTCTTCCGCTCCATGCGCCCGCTCGATCCTTCCCAGGTCGTCCGCGGCCAGTACGATGGCTACCGCGAGATCCCTGGCGTGGCTGCCGATTCCGATACCGAGACGTTCGTCGCGCTGCGGTGCGACATCGACAACTGGCGCTGGGCGGGCGTGCCCTTCTTCCTGCGCACCGGCAAACAGCTCGGCGGCGGCGAGCGGATCATTTCCATTGCCTTCCGTGAGCCACCCAAGTCGATGTTCCCCGACGACTCGGGCATGGGCACCCAGGGGCCCGACCACCTCACCTTCGATCTAGCCGACTCCTCGAAGCTGTCGCTCTCCTTCTACGGCAAGAAGCCCGGTCCGGGCATGAAGCTCGAGAAGCTCAGCCTCCAGTTCGCCTTGCACGAGACGGGGCAGGACGCCGACGTGCTGGAGGCCTACGAGCGCCTCATCCACGACGCCATGGTGGGCGACCACACCCTGTTCAATACGGCCGAGGGCATTGAACGCCTGTGGGAGATCTCGACCCCGCTGCTCGAGAGCCCGCCCCCGGCGGAGGCGTATCCCAAGGGCAGTTGGGGCCCGCCGGCCATCAACGACCTCATCGCGCCGCGCAGCTGGCGGCTGCCCTTCGAGCGCCGCTGGCGCAGCGGCTCGACCTCCTGACCCGGGGCCGGAGTCCATCACTCCCGCTTCGTCACCCGACCAGGTCCACTGAGGGACTCCCTTGTGAAAGCAGTCAGGTGATCGACATGCTGTGGCTGGCCGGCTCCGAAGAGGGACTGGAGCAAGGGATCCCTAGGACGCTGCTGTAGAACGTGTCCCTCAGGGGATGAGCACGATCTTCCCTCTGGTGTGGCGATGCTCGAGATCCTCGAAGGCATCGGCCACCCGGTCGAGGGGGTAGGTCGCCGCGACGGGGATCTCGATGGCGCCGGAGGCCACCAGGTCCGCCATTTCGGTGAGGACCTCAGGAGTCGAGGCGGTGACGCTGCCGTCGGCTTTGACGCCGAGCTCCTCTGCAAGCTCGAACGAGGCGATCGTCTCGATGCGGTCACGGGGAATGCCGAGGTCGACTGCGAGTTGGATGTACTCGGGCCCGAAGAGGTCGATGAAGGCATCGATCCCATCGCCGGACGCCTCCCGCAGGCGCTCGGCCAGGTCCTCGCCGTAGGTGACGGGGACGGCTCCGTGAGACCGGAGCCAGTCCGCGTTGGTGGCGGACGCGATCCCGAGGACGTGCGCGTGATGCACGGCCAGGAGCTGCACCACAACGGTCCCCACCCCGCCCGCCGCAGCCGAAACGGCGACCGTGTCACCCTTCTTGGCATCGACGGCACGCACGGCGGCATAAGCGGTACATCCGACCACATAGAGAGACCCGGCGGCCTCCCAGCTCAGAGCTGGAGGCTTGTGGATCAGCTGGGATGTCGGGACCGCGACATGGGTGGCATGGCTCGAACGGCTCCACGAGAAGCCCAGCACCTCGTCCCCGACCGCAAACTCGGTGACCCCTTCGCCGACGGCGGTCACGACTCCAGCCAGGTCGCTGCCCTGGCCCGACGGAAAGGCGGCAGGAAATCGGGCGTCCAAGGCACCCCTTCGGATGGCCGCCTCACCGGGATTGATGCCCGCCGCCTTGACAGCCACCACGACCTCACCCGGAGCGGGGACTGGCATCGGGATGTCCGTGACATAGAGGACGTCCCGATCTCCATACCGGTCGAAGCGCACCGCACGTGAGCCGGTACCGGTCATGGTGTTTCCTCCCTGGCTGGTTCGAAGCGAAGGAGCGGCGTGGCCCTCCGGCTCGAGGTTCACTGTGACGCTACCGGGCGTTGCGCACGCGCCGTTCAGCACGTGGCGTCACGCTCTCACGTGGTTCCCTCGTTCGATCCCATCCCTGCTCCGGTCCGATCCGAACGCCGCCGCCCGATTCGTAGGGACCCGTCGCGGCTGTTCGCGCTACCAGGCGTCCAGGGTCTGCGAGTGGAAATCGATGATCGCCAGGAGGTCTCCGAGACGGCCGATAACCGCCTCGGTGTCGGCGGCGGGGTCGGTGATCGTCCGCTGTGCGGTAAGTGCGACCTCGGCGCATGTGTGCAGCATCAGGGCAATGCGCCCCCCGAGCTCCAGGTCCGGGCAGGGGTTGGTCCCCACCCACACCGTCGCTTCCCTGGTGGCGACCTCAAGCTCATCCGCCGCCGCCAGCATGGTGATGTCGTTCACTCTTATGGACCCCGAGAACCGGCTCTCGGCGCTGGTCACGCGTTGCAGGACGGCTGTCGCCTTGATGAGCCACTGCTGTCCGGTGAGTTCTCTGCGCATGATGATCGATGAACCAGCGGGGCAGAAGTTTCGGCCATGTGTGCCGGGCCCCGTCCTATAGCGATTCTGGCGAGACTGTCCGATCCTCCATAGAGCCATTCGGACCGTGGGCCGCACAAGCTCCCCACAACAAACGTCACCGGGCTGAGGGTAGGGCCGACAAAGAGCCCGATACCGCCCCCTCCCAGCCACCGGCCAAGCGATCCACCTGCTACAGCGAATCCGGGATCCGCCACCCCGCTTCCGTCGCCATCAGCACGCCAGCGACGACGGCACCGATCGTCCGAGGGGCCGAGATGTCGGCACGCGCTCCCCTCAGCTGGTCCGGTATCGCTGGGCGAGTTCCGGGCTTTGCGCACCGAACGCGGCCAGGTCGGCCTGAGACACCGCCTCCAGAAGGCTGGCGTCCTCGACGCCGGGGGCGCAGACCACTTCGCCCAGCTCCAAGCCCCGAAGGCTGGCGGTAACTACGTCAACCCCAGACATCCGGGGCACAGCGCCAAGGTCCAGCCCCTGACGCTCGTGAAACTCGGTTGCCACCACCCCGGGGCAGAGAACCTGGATCCTCAGCCCCTGCGACTTGAGCTCTTCGTGCAGCACCTGGGTCATCGCGACGAGGTGGGCCAGGGTCCCGGCGTAGACCGCCCGACGCGGCAACGGCGCCTGGGGGGCGGGGCCGCTGAACGCAATCATTCCCGCCACGTTGATGATCGCCCCTTCGCCCCGGGCCACCATCCCCGGCACGGCGGCACGGATCAACATCGTCGGGGCCACGACCTTGACGTGCACCAACTCGCGTGCTTTTTCGGCGGGAAGCTCCGCGATCGGCATGTAATGCGCTACGCCGGCGTTGTTGACGAGCATCGTCAGCGGCAGGGAGGTACACAGTTCGGCGACCTCGTCCACCCCGTCATCGGTGGACAGGTCCGCGACCACCGGCTGGACCTTGACGTCCGTGAACGAGGCGGCGAGGTCTTCCAGCCGGTCCGCGCGTCGTCCCACGACCACAAGGTCGTACCCGTCGGTGGCGAGGCGTTGAGCGAAGGCGGTGCCGATGCCAGACGAGGCCCCGGTGACGATTGCAAGCTTGCTCATAACCGTTGTTCCCTTCGTGCGTCCGCATCGGCCGCGGGACGGTCTTGGCGAGTCGGTCCGGGCCCGTTGGGGTCGTTCCTCCAGAACGAGGTATGCATCAGAGCGGGTCGCGCTACCTAGCCCATTAGTACCGAAGTATCCCGTACGGGGCATTTGCCCCCCTGTTCAGCTCGGGCGCCACGCCACATACTGGATGAATGACACCGGAGCACCACCGGCTCGCTTACAAAGCGGAACCCAGCTGCGATTCTTTACACCCTTCTCGGAGTCATTCCCCGTTGGTACGATACGGCGACGGGGACGGCTATGAGTTTTAACCTTTCGTGCATAGTTCGAGAAGCTGGCCGGCAGTACCCGGAGAAGGCCGTCGCACTGCATGCGAACGGCACCCTTACGTTCCGTGAGCTCGACGAGCTCTCTGACCGATTTGCGGCGGGTCTCCAAGATGCCGGTGTCGTACCCGGCAACAGCGTTGCGCTCCAGCTCCCAAATCTTCCCGAATTCCTCATTGCTTATTTCGGCATCCTAAAGGCAGGCGCCGTGGTCGTTCCGATGAACGTCCTCTTGAAGGCCCCTGAGGTTGAGTTCTATCTGGCCAATTCAGGCGCCCAAGTATTCATCACCTTCGCGATGTTCGCCGACGAGGCCCTGAAGGGTGCTGAACAAGCCTCCGTGCACAAGATCTATGTCGTGGGAAGCACCGACTTCACCGAGAGTGTGATGCCCTTCTCCGAGCTGGTCAATAGGCCATCCGGTCCTGTCTTCGAACCCCGCTCACCGATGGACACCGCGGTCATCATCTACACCTCGGGGACTACCGGGACTCCGAAGGGCGCGGAGTTGACACATTTCCAGCTCTACATGAACTCGGACATCCCGGGAAGGATCTTCGGGGTGGAGGAAGACGACATCGTCATCGTCGCCGTCCCGCTCTTCCACGTCTTTGGACTCTCGAGCATCTTGAATATCGTCGTGCGCTTCGGGGCAACCATGGTGCTCCTTCCCCGATTCGACTCGACGGCTGTCCTCCAATCGATCATGAAGTACCGCGCCACCATCTTTGAGGGCGTTCCCACGATGTACGTCGATCTGCTGTCGCAGTCCGATTTCGATGACTACGACCTGTCTTCGTTGCGCGTGGCGATATCCGGTGGAGCCGCGATCCCCGCTGAAGTTCTGGAAGAGTTCGAACGCCGAGTGGGCGTGGTGATCCTCGAGGGCTATGGACTCTCGGAGGCCGCGTCGACGGCCACGTTCAACCAGAGCGCCGCTGAACGCAAGGCCTACAGTGTCGGGAAGCCGATCTGGGGCACCGAGGCGGCGATCTGGGACAAGACCAACCAACCGCTGCCCTCTGGCAATGACAACGTAGGTGAGATCGTCATCCGCGGCTACAACGTCATGAAGGGCTACCACGGCCGGCCCGACGCCGACGCGGAGGCCTTCACCGGTGAGTGGTTCCACACCGGTGACCTCGGCTACGTCGACGACGAGGGTTTCTTCTTCATCGTGGACCGCAAGAAGGAGCTGATCATTCGGGGTGGCTACAACGTTTATCCACGCGAGATCGAAGAGGTCCTCTACACCCACCCGGCGATCTTCGAGGCGGCGGTGCTCGGCATGGCTGACCCCAGGGTGGGCGAGGAGGTGATGGCCTTCGTCTCGTTGCGAATCGGCGCCACAGCGACTCCCTCAGAGATCATCGACTACGTCAAAGAACGCGTGGCGGCCTACAAGTACCCGCGCCGGGTCGAAATTCGCGACGTTCTTCCCAAGGGGTCGACCGGCAAGATCTTGAAGACAGAGCTCAAAGCGGACCTGAACGAGCCCGACTGATCCCGTCACGACTGTGTGCTCCTATCGCCCAGGTGGCAGGACCGGCGGCCCGATACACCCTCTGTGACCCACATCAGAACCCTGTGGCCGCGATGATGGACCCGTTGAGGTGAGTCCCCGACATGCCGCCGTCGTTGGGGGCGCCACCGAAATTGAAGACGTCACCGAGGGCCGACGAGACCCAGTAGCCCGCACCATCGGAGGTGGCGAAGATGGCGGTCGCGGCGTCCAGGGCGTTGAAATTGGTCGACGATGGCGAGCCAAGGTTGTGTGCCGCATCGCCGTAGGGGAAGACCTCGC
>Ga0116215_1002996_pt1 | contig 10033 bp, 9 predicted proteins | sample Sb_taG_7_FD_89698 | JGI IMG/M metagenome (GOLD analysis project Ga0116215, IMG submission 89698) | Peat soil microbial communities from Weissenstadt, Germany - Sb_50d_2_FS metaG | ecosystem: Environmental > Terrestrial > Soil > Wetlands > Peat | place: Germany: Weissenstadt | collected 2010-09-21 | reverse complement strand
GTCGAGCGCGCCGGCGGCCAGGCGGCCGCCCACCCCTCGACCTTCGAAGTCGTCGTCCACCTCGGTGTGGACGAGCACCACCGCCCCTGGTCGAGCGCGGTAGGTGACGAATCCCGCCAGCTCGTCACCGACGTAGGCCTCGTACCGGTCCTTGTCGGGGTTGTCGACCACCCGCACCGACGAGTCTGGCTCTGGCATCGGATCTCCCTTCGCAGCGGCTTGGTTCTACCCGGACCCGGGCGAGGTGGTGACTCGGAGCGCAGTGGGGCACAATCGGCCCAGGGCCGATAGCAGATGGGGACCCTCGGGCCCCGGACCGATGGCCGACGTGTAGGAGTTCCCGTGCTCGACGAGACCGCTCTGCAGAGTCTGATCGCCGCTCTCGACGTGGCGATCAGCCGATGTGTGGACGCGTTCAACATCGCGTCGGAGGCGGGGGAGCAGGAGCTGGCGGAACGAGCCCGCACCCAGGTGACCGAACTCAAGGCGTTCCGAGAGGCAGCACTCGCCCATCCCACCCGACGGGGCCGGTGGCAGTTCGGCCGGTCCCCGCGCGGCGACGCACGCTCTCGCTGAGCACCCACGTCATGGCCAAGGTCGTGTTGATCACGGGAGCATCGGCCGGTATCGGGCGCGCCTGTGCCGATCGTCTGCACGCAGCCGGGTGGACCGTCGTGGGGGCGAGCCGACGGGGGACGTCGTCGGGTCCGTGGCAAGGGGTCGTCATGGACGTCGACAGCGACGATGCCGTGCGCACCGGGATCGCCGACGTGCTGGCGCGCCATGGGCGTATCGACGCGGTGGTGGCGTCAGCGGGATGGGGTGTGGCCGGTGCCGTGGAGCACACGACCATCGCCGAGGCCAAGGCCCAGGTGGAGACCAACCTGTGGGGCGCGACCCGGGTCGTCCAGGGTGTCCTCCCGGCGATGCGGAGCCAGGGCGGAGGCCGGATCGTCCTCATCAGCTCGATCGGCGGCGCCGTCGCCATTCCGTTCCAGGCCTTCTACAGCGTCAGCAAGTTCGCCCTCGAGGGGTTGGGCGAAGCACTTGCGTACGAGGTGGCGCCGTTCGGGATCGACGTCACGCTCGTCGAGCCCGGCAACGTCCGCACCGATTTCACCACCAACCGGAAGATGGCGGCTGCGGCTCGAGACGACGAGGTCTACAAGAGTGCGCTCGACACGGCGGTGGGTGTGATGGAGCGCGACGAGGCGAACGGGGTGGCTCCCGACGACGTCGCCGCCGTGGTGCACAAGGTGCTCGACGCCCGCCGGCCCCCTCGTCGAGTCTCGGTCGGCAAGACCGGCGAGCGCATCGGCATCCTCGCCAAACGCGTGCTGCCCTACCGGGTCTTCGAGGCCGCCGCCAAGAGCAGCCTGGGCGTGAAGTAGCGCACGCCCCGCCGACGCCGACGAACTCAGCCGGCCAGGGTGATGCTGAGGACCTGGGATGTCGTCTGCTTCGTCTTGCCCTTGCCGAAGGTGGCGATGATCGTCACCGGGTACGTGCCAGGGGCGTCGCGAGAACTGGTCGTCCCCGAGATCGTCGCCGTGCCGTTGTGATTGTTGTAGAAGTGCAGTCCGCGGGGCAGGCGCCCGTGCTTCTTGAGACGGGGCGTCGTCGACCCGGTCGTGGTGATCGAGAACCTGAACTGCGCACCGGGCTTGGTCGTGGCACTGGCTCCATTGGTGAACGAACCGGCCGGGGTACCGCCCGACGATGTGCCGAGAAGGGAATCGATGTTGCCGTTGGCGGCGTTCCCGGCGTTGGCGAGATAGGGCAGTCCGTAGCGGGCCTCGATCGACCGAAGGATGCCGGCGGTGTCGACCCGGGCGCTGTCTTTGACGGGCCGCGCCCCGTAGGCGGCGCTCACGACGATGGTCGGGATGTGGCCTCCGTCACCACCGTTGATTCCCGAGTTGTCGTTGTCCGACTCGTCCCATTCGATGATCACCTGGCCTTCCTGTCGGTACCAGGCCGTTTTTTGGATCGCCGGGATGAACGACGACAGGAAGGTGTCTCCCTGCTGCACGGTGCCGTCGTGCTCGTCGTTGATCAGGTTGGGCGTGTACCAGACGAAGTCGGGTGGGCTCGCCCCGTTGAGATCCGACAAGATGGTGGAGGCGTCTCTCAGGGTGATGTCGGTGTTGGGAAAGTACTCCCAGGGGACGTGGCGGACGGCGTACTCACCCGAGTTCGTGGCCGGGTTCCCCGGCAGGTCCTCGGCGTAGGCGCGTGCCGTGAACCCGGCCCCGGCGAGTTGGTCGGCAATCGTCTTGACGCTGGGGAAGCTATGGCTCGACGGGTCGTTGTCGTCGGTCACCCCCTGGTTGGAGCCCGACACGATCGTGAGGTAGTTGGGCAGCGACGGGTGGCCGAAGGCATAGCTCTGGGTGGCGAGCCCGTAGTGCGAGGCCAGGCTGTTGGTGAAGGGCTGATCCGACTTGCCGATGACGTCGGTGAAGTTCTTGTTCTCCATCATGACGACCATGACGTGAGGGGCACTCGTTCCCGACGCGGGGACCACCGCCGGAGAGCTCGCCACGGCGACACCACCGACCACCAGTGCGCTCGCCGATGCCCAGGCCAAGGTCCGGAGAAGGGCGCCCCGCAGGGCGCGATTGGCGACTTCACGGTGAGCTTTTCCTGCCACTCCGAACATCGCACCCCCCAGGCGACAGCACCTCTGAGCCTACTTCGAGCCCCACCGGCGGCGTCAGGGCCCATATGGGGAGTTTCCGACCCGTTGTCGCAGACAGCGTTTATATCAACACTATGAGCGGTTGCATAGTCCTGTCGAAGCGGTAATGGGGAGACGGCTGCACGCGATGGGTGGGCGCGGGTTGACGGACCGTTGGGGTCGCGTTGACCGTCGATTGGACCGATCCCGGTATCCTGGCAAACTGGCCCGAACCGTCTGGGTCCTGCGCGTCGTGTGTTCGGTGCCGGCGCGCCGGCAATGGTCGGTCGTGGGCGCAACCTCGATGGGGGGCATCGGGTGGTTCTGGGGAGGCCATGGAGGAGACTCGGCACGCTGGGCGTGCTCGGAGCCATGGCGTGCCTGGGGCTGAGCAGCTGTCACTTCTCTGTTCCCCCCAAGATCATGGTCGTCATGATGGAGAACCAGAGCTATTCCGAGGCCATCGGCCAGCCCGTCGTCGACCATCTTGCACAGCAGTACGGCCTCGCCACCCAGAGCTATGCCTTCGGCCACCCGTCGCTGCCCAACTACCTCGAGCTCGTGTCAGGCTCCAATGAAGGTGTCACCGACGACGGGGCGCCGTCCGAGCACAGCTTTCCGTCGGTGCCGACGCTGGCGGACCAATTGACCTCGGCCGGGTACAGCGTCGCCGCCTACGCCGAGAACCTCCCAGCCGATCCGACCAATGACTCGGGCCTCTATGCGGTGAGGCACAACCCCTGGGCGTACTTCCCGAACGCACCGATCACGGTCAAGGACTCGTCGGCGCTCATCCCGGACCTGAACAGTGCCTCGCCGCCCGACTTCGTCTGGTACACCCCGAACCTCACCGACGACGGCCACACCGGGGTTCCCACCGACACCGAAGGGAACGAGTTGGCGGACTCCGGCGCGTTCCTGTCGAGCTTCATCCCCTCGGTCCAGTCCACTGCTTGGTACCAGTCGGGCGGACAGATCATCATCGAATGGGACGAGGGACTCGACAGCGACACGTCGGGCATCAACGGTGGTGATGGCGGCCACGTCGCGACGATCGTCGTCTCGAAGTACCTGGCGGCCAGTCCGATGCAATATTCGGGAAGCGTGTCCACGGCGGGAATCCTCGCTTCGATCGAACACCTCTACCAGGTGCCCTTCCTGGGAGAGGCGTCCTCGGCTGCCAGCGGCAACATCAACGCCTTGCTCAACTGGTAGCGGGCCCTGGCGTGTGAAGACCGACCCGCGCCGTGTCGGGTCGATCAGCCGAAGTCCTGCTTGAACATCGCCAGGGCCTTGGGGAAGGTGCCGTCGAGAAGGTTGTTCCGGTACGTCGACGAGGAGTCGTAACACCAGACGTTGGCAAAGGCCACGTCGTTGTCGACGAACCAGTTGGCCATGTTGTCGATGAAGATCGGATCGTCCCCCAGACCGTGACCGTCGGTCCGGTATTCGTCGGACCACTCGGGGATGGCGATGGGTTCGTTGTGCTCGGCTGCGAAGGTGGCCAGCCACTCGAGGCCCCACTGCTGGATCAGCTGATGGGTCCAGGAGGCCGAGGGGGTGAAGGGCGTCCCCCAGAAGTTGTCATAGACGTCGGTCCCGACGTAGTCGACATACGCGTTGCCGGGGTAAGCCTGGTCGGGTGTGTAGGGGGTGGGGCTCGGGGCGTTGGGGTTCCACAGGAACTTGAATTTCTCCCCCGGTACGGCCCGCATAGTGGTCACGATCTGACGCCAGAAGGCGACGAAGTTCGCGGCGTCGGTCGCATTGGCCACCGACCATTTGAACCAATTGCCGTTGAACTCCCATCCCAGCCGGAGGATGGCGTTGGCTTCGTTGTCGCTCACCAGGTTCCTCCCCAGTGTGGCGAAGTACTGGTTGTAGGCGCCGGTCGCACCCTGGGCGAGGGTCCCCACCCCGGGAAGGATGGGCACGCCGATCGCCAGGCGATAGGGGGTTGAGCTCCAGGCCTTGATGTTGGCTGCACCGTCCATGGCGGCCCATCCGCTTCCCTTGTCGAGATAGTCGGTGGCGTAGGTCGGGTGCGTGCCGGTCGCCGCGGCGAGGGCCGTGACGCCGGCCGGATCGGCTTCCCCGGCGTAGACGCCGAGAGCAACGCCATGAGCGACGCCGTTGCCCGAGCTCGAGGACGTGACCTGTCCGTTGTGGCGAATGGTCGTCGTCGGGCTATTGGGCGATGACGACGACACGCCGGTGGCCCCCGGAGTGTCGAGACTCTCCTTTCGCTGCGACGACGGGGGGGAGCCACCCGACGCTTCGATGAACGTCACGGAGCCCAGAGCCACGGCAACCGAGCCAACCACGGCCCAGGACCACCGCACCCGCGAGCGAGGTCTCCTCGAGCTGCCCGCCAGCGGAGAAGGAGGCCATTGTTGGCCGACGCCATGTACGCGTCGGCGGCTGGGGCTGGCATACGCCCACTGTGGAAGGACCAGCCTTCCCGTGAGAAGACCGGAGCGCCGTCGCCGGGGTCGCTTGTGGGAGCTCACACCCAAGTCCTGTCCGACGAGCCGCCTCGCAACCCCGACATGACTTTGACCCTTCTCGGTGTTGTTCGTGACCCGCGCACGTGGTACCTCGGCGCCGTTGCTCGCCCCCCCGGACTGTTCTGACGGCTCCAGTCAGGGGCACCACTTTAGGGGGGCCTCGACCCCTGCGGTCAATGGGCCCGATCCGTCCTCCTGGCACGACCAGCGCAAAACTCGGGAATTCCTGGGCCTGGAGCCGAATCGAATCGAGAAAAGACGCTGAACGACGGGCCTTGATCGATGCACCAGCCACGCGCGTCAGAGCGGAGCGATTCCGTCCCTCCGAGTCCGTGGCTCAGGTCGGGGCATGGGCGGCAAGGCTTCGGTAGTAGTCTGAAGAGATCCCCTTGGGAGTGACGCCTCGTTTGGGCAGGACGACCGGTTCCGGTTGTCGCCCCGTGCAGGCCGGACGCCTCTTCTAGGCATCACCAAAGGAGTGCGTCATGGCAGTCCCCTCTTTCCCCCAACCCCTGGTCGCGGTCGCGACGCCGCTTCCCGATGTCGACGAGCACGAGAACGTTGACGGCGATGCGATGACCAAATGCGGTCGCTGCCGCCTCAACTTCGTTCGGCACCCATCGATCAGCTCCCACGACTCACCCAAGTGGTGGCTGTGTGCTCCTTGTCGGACCCGGCTGCTGGGCGATGAGACCAGGACGAGTTCGCGGTGGTCGTCGTGACGCCGGCCAACTACGTGCAGGCCCCTGTCGGCTGGTGGCAGGACTCCGGAGGAACGATGCAACCCCCGGGCTCTTTCCTCTCCCCGTCGCTCCGCATTCCCCCTCAGGGCACGTCAGGTGCCGACACGCGCGCGCCGTCATCCACGCCGAGGCGATTCACGAGATGGATGGCCACTCGTCTCCACCGTCGATCATAAGAGCGCGCCGATCGGGGCCGTAGGGCGGCGCTTGATCCAGAAGAGTCAGGAAGCGGCGCGTCGCAGGACGTCGACAAGCGATTCTGTCACCGTTCCCTCGTTGTAACGTCCCCGGTCGTGGATATCACTCGGGGACCTGGAATCGCCGTCGAGGTCGAGCCATGACGTTCGTGCTCGTGCACGGCGGTGGATCTACGGCTCGTTTCTGGGACCGGCTCGTTCCGTATCTCGACAGGCCGTCACTGGCGGTGGACCTGCCGGGCAGGGCGGGGAAACCCGCCGATCTGGCGACGTTGACGGTCTCCGACGAAGTGGCCTCGGTGCTCGACGACATCAACGATGCGCGACTCGTCGACCCGCTCGTGATCGTGGCACATTCGTCGGGGGGGCTCGTCGTGCCGGGTGTCGTCTCGGGTCTGGGCGATCGCGTCGCCCACATCGTCCTCAGCGCCGCCCTCGTGCCCCCCGAAGGTGGGTGCGGCGTCGATTGCATGCAGCCCCAACACCGCGTCGGTCTCGTACGCACGCTCGAGCAGGCGCGTCTTAACGGCACCGTGATCACCCTGCCGGGACCCCCGGACGACCCCGAACCCTTTCGGACCGCCTACGGTGGCGACCCGCTCGATGACGACACGCTCGCCTTCGTTGTCGACCCGGTGCGGCTCGTTCCCGACACCGTCAATCACTACTTCCAGCCCGTGCACTGGTCGGCGGCGTCTCATGTCCCGGTGACGTACGTGGTCAACGAGCGCGACCGCCCGGTCCCACCCGCGATGCAAGAGGAGATGATCACCCGCCTCACCTGTGCGCACGTCGTGCGCCTCGACTGCGGACACATCCCCCCCGTGACACACCCCGAACGATTCGCCACACTGCTCGACTCGGTCCCGGGGTAGCGCGCCGGCCCCGCGTATCGCGGTTGCTCGATGTCCCCACTCCCGGCGCGGAGGCCGCCACTGATGGGCACGACGGCATGGTCGCGGGAGGCCCCATGTCGCGAGCATTCACGGGGAGTTGGTGCACCGGCCGAGGCCGTTGACAGGCACACGACGCGCACTTGGCGTTTGGGCGTCGACCTGGAACGCAGGCCGGGCGAGGTTGAGCGGAGGCGCCGTGAGCTTGGCTTCCCCAACACGGTCACGGACCAAGACGCGCCGACCGGTCGCCGCGTGGGTGGCGGTGGGAATGCTCGTGATGGGTGGGGGCCTGCTCGGCCTCGCCACACCCGCAGGGGCAAAGATGCCGGTCATCTCCGTGGGCAACTCGACGGTGACATGCACCAAGGTGTCGGGTCTCGAGAAGTTCGACCCTCATCTCCGTACGCCGGGGACGGTGAACGGATTGGAGACGGTGCATCTAGATCTTTCCCTCAACGGATGCAGCTCGCCGGCCCTTCCGCCGTCCATCACGATCACCGGAGAGCTCAAGGGCGCGCTGGTCGCCGACACCGGGACGAGTTGTTCGACGAACCTCGGGCCGAGTCCCTACTCGGCGGTCGGCACGTTGACGGCGAACTGGAAGATCCACAAAGCCAAGGTCCCGCCCACGAGCACCTTCACACCCCAGAGGGTCAAGCTCGCCAAGGTCCAACACAGGGCCAGGACGAATCAGACCCTCAAGGTGGGGGGCCCGGGCTCACCCCGGCCGAGCGTCGGGGGGGATTTCACCGGGGGAAACGGCGGTCGAAGCTCATCGTTCACCCTGAGTTGGAAACGATCGTCGGTCACGTGCTCGACGGGATTGAGTGAACTGCCCATCGTTTCGGGGGCCTTGACGTTCTCCTGAATCGGCGAGGCCGTTTGCTCCGTTGCCCCCAAACCCGAGTGAGGTCATCGTCTAGTCTCGGGCCGGCAAACGTCAGCACGGCGACGACGGATGGGGTTCCGTGGTGGATCTGAACCGGCGACAGTTTCTCGGCGGCGGGTTGGCCGGCGCCGCCGTCCTGCTCGACGCATGTGGCGGTGGGTCGACCCCGGGATCGGCAGCGTCGAGCACCACCTCGCCCCGCTCGGTGGTGCGGGCGGCGGGGTCGAGACCCTATCCCGGTCGGCCCGTCGGAACGGACCAGGTCCCGAAGATCGAGCACATCGTGGTCGTGATGATGGAGAACCATTCGTTCGACAACATCCTCGGGCTCATCGGTCGGGGCGACGGGTTCACCCTCGGTCGTGACGGCCAACCGACGGCCAAGAACCCCGACGGTCACGGGGATGACGTCCATGCCTTTCACATGCCCACCGAATGCCAGACCAAGGGTGTCGGCAACGACTGGAAGGTCGCCCACGAGGCGTACGACAACGGCACCTGCCAAGGCTTCGTGACCAGCACGACAGCCGAGGCCATGGGCTATTTCACGAGCGCGGACCTGCCTTTCACGTGTGGGATGGCCAAGACGTTTCCGATCGCCGATCGCTATTTCTGTTCGGCCATGGCCCAGACCGATCCCAATCGACGATTCCTCATCGCGGGCACATCGCTCGGGCTCATCGACGACACCTTCCCGTCGGCATTGCCTCCCAACGGCCTGATCTTCCAGCAGTTCAACAAGTACGGGATCACCTGGAAGGACTACTACTCGACGCTGCCCACCCTGGGCGTGTTCCTGCCGTTGCTCGAGGAACCGAGTTTGTCCGCGGGGTTGGCGCACATCGAAGAGTTCTATACCGACGCCGCGGCCGGGACGCTTCCCGCCTTCAGCCTCGTCGAGCCGAACTACGACACCCAGTCGGAAGAGGACCCCCAAGACGTGCAGTTCGGCGACCAGTTCATGGGCGACGTCGTCACCGCCGTGATGTCGAGCCCCAATTGGCCCTCCACCATGCTGATCTGGACCTACGACGAGCACGGCGGGTACTACGACCATGTGCCACCACCTCCGGCGATACCGCCGGACGATGTCCCGCCCGCCTTGAAGCCCGGTGACCCACCCGGGGGCTTCGACCGGTACGGGTTCCGGGTCCCGTCGGGAGTGGTCAGCCCGTACGCCAAGAAGGACTTCGTGTCGCACACCGTCTACGACCACACGTCGATTCTCAAGACCGTCGAAGAGAAGTGGAACCTTCCCGCGCTCACCCGCCGCGATGCCAACGCCACCAGCCTTTTCGACATGGTGGATCTCCGAGCGACTCCGGCCTTCTTGCAGCCCCCCACCCTGCCCGCCGCCGCGAACCCCGTACCCAAGTCGGGGTGCCTGAGTTCGGGTGCCGGGATCATCCCTCCTCCTTCGGCGGTCACCAGAGCCTGACCGGGTGGTCGCGTCGCGGCCGGCGTCTCGTCGACGGTGGGCACCGGTGCCGGCGCTTAGGCGTGTTCGCGGCCCGCTCGTATGCTCGTCATCATGCGGGTTCTGGCGGCTTGCTCACTGGGTGGTGCAGGTCATCTGCATCCGCTCTTACCGTTCCTGGCCGCGGCCCGGCGACGCGGCGATCAGACCCTCGTGGTGGGACCACCGGCGCTCGAGGAGATGGTCGAGCGCCTCGGGTTGTCGTTCCAGGCCGGTGCCGAGCCCGCCGAGGAGGACGTCGCCCCGCTCCGAGAACGCCTCCCTGTCGCCCCACCGCGCGAGGCGTCAATCGTCGGAAATCGAGAGCTGTTCGGCCGGCTCGCCACCACGGCGATGCTCCCTGCCATGGAACGGATATGTGCGCAGTGGCGTCCCGATCTCGTGCTGCGCGAGCCGTGTGAGTACGCGTCGGCGGTGGTCGCCGGCCGGCTCGGCATTCCCACGGCCCAGGTCGCCATCTCCCTGGCGCAAAGTGAAGCCGGCTCGATCGCCACGGCCGCACCCGCGCTCGAGGAGCGCCGGAGAGGCCTCGTCGATGAGCTGCTCGCCTCGCCCTATCTGACCCGATTCCCGCTGTCGCTCGATCCGTCTCCCTTCCCCGACACCGTCCGCTTTCATGAGCCGAACGGCGCGACCGGGTCCCT
>Ga0116215_1002993_pt1 | contig 10040 bp, 10 predicted proteins | sample Sb_taG_7_FD_89698 | JGI IMG/M metagenome (GOLD analysis project Ga0116215, IMG submission 89698) | Peat soil microbial communities from Weissenstadt, Germany - Sb_50d_2_FS metaG | ecosystem: Environmental > Terrestrial > Soil > Wetlands > Peat | place: Germany: Weissenstadt | collected 2010-09-21 | reverse complement strand
GCCCATTACGCGGCCGCGAAGGCCGGTCTGCACGGGCTTGCCCACAGCCTCGCGCGGGAGACCGCCGGCCGCGGGGTCACCGTCAACGTGATCGCGCCGGCGCTCGTGGAAACGGACATGATGCCCGCCGATCCGGGCATCCGCGAGGCGCTCGCGCAGCACACGCCCGTTGGGCGCCTGGGCAACCCCGAGGAGGTGGCCGACATGGTCGCCGCGGTCCTGCGCAACGGCTACCTCACCGGCCAGTCGATCCTGCTCGACGGCGGCCGCCACCCGACCTGAGGCGCCCGCGCGAGGTGCCCGCCGCAGGCCGCCATTCGCTCCTTGCTGATGGACCGAGGGACGCCGTTGCGCGCCGGCGCAGGCTCGAGCACCGCGCCGGCTATCGTCGAGCCGTGGCCAACTCGACGTTCTCGGCGTGCGCGGCGCTCGGCTCGCTGGCCGTCTCGGTGCTCGCCGCGGCGCGCGGCGCGTTGGCCGTGGCGATCGTGTTCGGCGCGCTCGCCCTTGGCTTCGTGGCGAGGGCTGCCGAGCGCTACTGGCGCGGGGAGCGCTAGCTGCTCCGCTGCCACCCGCGTCCGGCCTGCAGCGGCCTTGAGCACGGCGCCCGCGCTCGCGCGTTCTAGCATGCTCGGGGACGGCCCGACACAAGGAGGCTCCAGCGTGAGCACGGCAGAGGTCTGCACGCATCTTGATCAGGTCCTCGTGGAGGACGTTCCCACGCGCTGGGACGTGCCCGGTTGCGAGGAGTGCCTGAAGAGCGGCGGCCGCTGGGTGCATCTGCGCGTGTGCCGTACGTGCGGCAAGGTCGGCTGCTGCGACTCCTCGCCCAATCGCCACGCTTCGCGCCACGCGCACGAGGCCGGTCATCCGATCCTCAGCTCGATCGAGCCCGGCGAGACGTGGTCCTGGTGCGCGATCGACGAGACGGCCTTCGTTCTGAGCTAGACCTCCGCTGCCGCCGGCGGCGGCGTGGCCTGCTCTGGGGCGATGCCGAAGCGTTCCTCGTATTCGCGGTTGAGCTCGCTCCAGCCCTCCGGTATGCGCTGCGCCTTCCCCCGTGACGGCACGGGCGCGCCGTCCAGGCGCGATGCCAGCGCCAGCAGGCACAGGTCCCAGCCCGCCGCGTCACGCGCGGCCTTCAAGCGGTCCGCGAAGGCGTGGGTTAGGGTCAGCAGGCAGCCCTCGGGCTGCTGCTGGAGCTCGAAGCGCACCTCGTCACCGCCCCACGTGTAGGCGAACGCCCGCGGCGGGTCATACTCGAGCACCCGTCCCGGCGGCATGCTCGGACCGCCGAGGTCTGTGCGGTAGGTGACGCGGCCGCCCACCGCCGGCTCGAACTCGAACGGCGTGGGATGCCAACCGGCGAGCTCCTCCGTCGCGGTCAGCGCGCGCCACACGCGCGAGGGCGGGTGCGCGAGCCGTCGCTGGAAGCGCAGCACCGCGCGGCCCTCCTCGTCCTGCAGCACGGCGGTGGCTCGGTCTGGCATCTCTTACTCCTCCTCCTCGAGTTGGCTTTCCAGCGCGTCCAGGCTCGTCCGCCAGAGCTGCACGTAGGGCGCGAGCCAGCGGGCGAGCTCGGCGAAGCCATCGCCGCGCAGCCGGTAGAGGCGGCGCTGGCCCTGGCTGCGGGACTCGACCAGGTCCGCTTCGCGCAGGATGCGCAGGTGGCGCGAGGTGTTGGGCTGGCTGAGGCCGGTCGCGTGCGCGAGCTCGCCGACGGGCAGGGCCCCGGCCATGAGCGCGTCGAGGATGTCGCGACGCGCGGGCTCGGCCAGGACCTCGAACGGGGACGCCATGGGAGCGGTATTCAATCAGCTACTTATATGTCGGTCAAGGCATAGATGGCGGCCGGTGTCGATTCGCTCGCGCCCGCTTCGTCTAAGCGGCGACATACTGTTCAAAGAAGGAGGACACGATGCAGTACATGCTCCAGATCTTCTCCAGCGACGCGATGGCCGCCTTCGAAGGTCTCTCCGAGGCCGAGCAGAGCGCGGTCAGCGGCGAGTACATGGCGATCTCGCAGGGCCCGGGCGTGACCGGCGGCGCCCAGCTTCAACCGCCGGACACCGCCACCACGGTGCGCGTGCAGGACGGTCGCACGCTCACCACCGACGGGCCGTTCCCCGAGACCAAGGAGGCGCTCGGCGGCTACTACCTGCTCGAGGCCGAGGACCTCGATGCGGCGATCGCGCTGGCGGCCCGCATCCCGGCGGCGCGGATGGGCGGCGCGGTCGAGGTGCGTCCGGTGGTGGAGCGCTGATCGAGCAGGTCTTCAGGGACGAGTGGGGCCGCGTCCTCGCCGCGCTGATCGGGTTCCGGGGGGACTTCGACCTGGCCGAGGAGGTCGCTCAGGGGGCGTTTGCCGTCGCGTCGGAGAGGTGGCCGCGCGACGGCACGCCGGCCAATCCCGCCGGCTGGCTGATCGCCACCGCGCGCAACCGGGCGATCGATCGCATCCGGCGCGAGCGTACGCTCGCCGCCAAGACCAAGCTGATGCTGGAGCGCGAGCCCGTACCACCGGAGCCGCCGGACACGGTCTTCGCGGATGAGCGGCTGGAGCTCATCTTCACCTGCTGCCACCCCGCGCTCGCGACCGAGGCCCAGGTAGCGCTGACGCTGCGAACGCTGTGCGGCCTGTCCACCGAGGACATTGCGCGCGCGTTCCTGGTGGCCGAGGCCACGATGGCCCAGCGGCTGGTGCGGGCCAAGCGCAAGATCAGGCAGGCCGGCATCCCCTTCCGGATACCGCCCGCGCACCTGCTGCCCGACCGGCTGAGCGCGGTGCTGGCGGTCGTCTACCTCGTCTTCAACGCCGGCTACGACGGCCAGGGAGATCTCGCGGCCGAGGCGATCCGTCTCGGTGTCGCACTCGGCGAGTTGATGCCCGACGAGCCCGAGGCCCTCGGCCTGCTGGCATTGATGTTGATGCACGACTCACGGCGCTCGGCCCGCCTCAGCGGCGGCGAGATCGTGCTGCTGGCAGACCAGGATCGGGAGCTCTGGGACTGGGCACAGATACAGGCCGGGCGCCAGGCGCTGCAGCGGGCGATGCTGCTGGGCGGGGAGGGCCCCTACGTGCTGCAGGCCCGCGTGGCGTCCCTGCACGCTCAGGCGGAGAGCGACTGGGTGCAGATCGCGGCTCTCTACGGCGAGCTGGTCGAGGTGACGCGCTCGCCCGTGATCGAGCTCAACCGCGCGGTCGCGCTGGCCGAGGCGGAGGGGCCGCACGCGGGCCTCGGTGCGATCGAGCACCTCGACCTCGACGACTACCACTATCTGCACGCCGCGCGCGCGGACTTCTTGCGCCGGCTGGGCGCCCGGGCGAGGCGCGCGCCTCCTACGAGCGCGCGCTGGCGCTCGTCAGATCCGACCCCGAGCGACGCTTCTTGCAGCGCAGGCTCGCCGAGCTCCAGCGCGGGTGACGCGATCGCCCGGGGCGCCCGCTCAGGGCCCGTGCGCGACGGCCGAGCTAGTCTCAGCTCCGTGGCCGGCGCACCGATTCCCAGGGTGGCGGAGATCCTCGCCGAACGCAGCGGGCAGGAGCTCGCGCTGGGCGATCGCTTCCTCAACCCCCAGATGGGGCGCATCCTGCGCACGCTCGGCTTCGACAAGGTCTGGACCCATGGCGAGGGCGCGCACCTGATCGATGCCGACGGCGAGCGCTATCTCGACCTGTTCGGCGGCTATGGCGTGTTCGCGATCGGGCGCAACCACCCCGAGGCGGTGGCCGCGATCGAGCAGGCGCTCGCCGCGCGCACGGGCAACCTGCCGCAGCTCGGCGTGACGCTGCTCTCGGGCGTGCTCGCCGAGGCGCTGCTCGCGCGCGCCCCGGCGAGCGTCGCGGCGATGGTGCCCGCCAACACGGGCACGGAGGCGGTCGAGGCCGCCATCAAGATCGCGCGCGCGGCAACCGGGCGTCCGCGCATCCTCTACGCCGAGCACGCCTTCCACGGGCTCACCCTGGGCGCGCTCTCGATCAACGGCAACGCGGAGTTCCGCGAGGGCTTCGGCCCGCTGCTGGCGGGCTGCGAGCCCGTGGGCTTCGGCGACCTGCAGGCGCTGCAGCAAGAGCTCGAACGCGGCGACGTGGCCGCATTCGTGGTCGAGCCCGTGCAGGGCAAGGGCGTGAACCTGCCCCCGCAGGACTACCTGCAGGCTGCGCAGCGGCTGTGCCGGCAGGCCGGTGCGCTGTTCGTCTGCGATGAGGTGCAGACCGGCCTCGGGCGCACCGGGCGCTTCCTGGCCCTCGAGCACTGGCAGCTTCAGCCGGACATGATCTGCCTGGCAAAGGCGCTCTCCGGCGGCCTCGTGCCGATCGGCGCGGTGCTCGTCTCGCGCGACGCCTTCGACCGCGTGTTCGACGGGATGGAACGGGCGGTCCGGCACGGGTCGACCTTCGGCGGCAACGACCTTGCGGCCGCCGCTGCGCTGGCCACGCTGCGCATCCTGGAGGAGGAGGACCTCGTTGCTCGCGCCGCGCGCATGGGAGAGCTGCTGCTCGAGCTGACCGAGCCACTGGTGGAGCGCTTCGAGACCGTCACGGCGGTGCGTGGGCTGGGGTTGATGTGGGCGGTCGAATTCGGGCCGCCGGCCGGCGCTGGCGCGCGGCGGCTGTGGGAGCGCGTCGAGCGTCGCCAGCCGGGCCTGTTCGCGCAGCTGGTCACCGTGCCGCTGTTCCACGACCACCGCATCTTCTGCCAGGTGGCCGGACACCACATGAACGTGATCAAGGCGCTCCCACCGCTCGTGATCGAGGAGGCCGAGATCCGCCACTTCGCCGACGCGCTGGGCGAGACGATCGCCGCGGCCGAGCGCTATCCCGCGGCGCTCGCGCGCTTCGGCCTGCGCACCGGCCTGAGGGCCGCGCGCCTGCACCGATAGCCCCGCGTTTCGGCCGCGGGGTGCGCGAGAAGCTTGATCTTCCCGGCTGGCCGGGCGCGCGTCGCTAGCCTGTCGGGCCGTGCCCGTTCTCAGAGACGACATACGCAACGTGGCGATCGTCGCGCACGTGGACCATGGAAAGACCACGCTCGTGGACGCGATGCTGTGGCAGTCCGGTGCGTTCCGCGTCGGCCAGGACGTGGCCACACGCGTGCTCGACTCGATGGACCTCGAGCGCGAGAAGGGGATCACGATCCTCGCCAAGAACACCTCGCTGCGCTACCGCGACGTCAAGCTCAACATCATCGACACGCCCGGCCACGCAGACTTCGGCGGCGAGGTCGAGCGGGGCCTGACGATGGTCGACGGCGTGCTGCTGCTCGTGGACGCCTCCGAGGGCCCGCTCCCGCAGACGCGCTTCGTGCTGCGCAAGGCGCTCGAGGCGAGGCTGCCGGTGATCCTCGTGGTCAACAAGGTCGACCGCCCCGACGCGCGCGTTGCAGAGGTCGTCGACGAGGTCTACGAGCTGTTCCTGGACCTCGACGCCGACGAGCACCAGATCGAGTTCCCGATCGTCTACTGCAACGCCAAGGCCGGCGTGGCTTCGCTGCACTACGAGGCGGGCAAGCCGCTGCCCGAGGGCAACCTCGCGCCGCTGCTGGACCTCCTGCTGGAGCACATCCCGGCGCCCTCCTACGATCCAGAGCACCCGCTGCAGGCGCTCGTGACGAACCTCGACGCCTCCCCCTACGTCGGGCGCCTGGCGATCTGCAGGGTGCGCCACGGCAGCATCCGCAAGGGCCAGCAGATCGCCTGGTGCCGCGCCGACGGTTCGATCAGGCGCGTGCAGGTCGCCGAGCTCTACGTGACCGACGCGCTCGACCGCGTGGACGCGCCCGAGGCGGGCCCCGGCGAGATCATCGCCGTGGCGGGCATCGCCGAGGTGACGATCGGCGAGACGCTCGCCGATCCCGACGATCCGCGCCCGCTTCCCGTGATCACGGTCGACGAGCCGGCGATGTCGATCACCGTCGGCGTCAACACCTCGCCGCTGTCTGGCAAAGACGGCGACAAGATAACCGCCCGCCAGATCAAGGCGCGCCTGGACCAGGAGCTCGTGGGCAACGTCTCGCTGCGCGTGCGCGAGACCGAGCGCCCGGACACCTACGAGGTGCAGGGCCGCGGCGAGCTGCAGCTCGCCGTGCTCGTCGAGATCATGCGCAGGGAGGGCTTCGAGCTGACGGTCGGCCAGCCCCACGTGGTCGAGCGCGAGATCGACGGCAAGCGCCACGAGCCCGTGGAGCGCCTGTCCGTGGACGTCCCCGAGGAGCACGTCGGCACGGTCACCCAGCTGCTGGCTGCGCGCAAGGGTCGCATGGAGCACATGACAAACCACGGCACCGGCTGGGTGCGCATGGACTACCTCGTGCCCGCGCGCGGGCTGATCGGCTTCCGCACCGAGTTCCTCACCGAGACCCGCGGCACCGGCATCCTGCATCACGTGTTCGACCGCTGGGAGCCGTGGGCGGGGGAGCTCTCCAGGCGCGCGAGCGGCGCGCTGGTGGCCGACCGCCTGGGGCAGACGGTGAGCTACTCGCTGATGACCCTGCAGGAGCGCGGCTCGCTGTTCGTCGGCCCCGGCGAGGAGGTCTACGAGGGGATGATCATCGGCGAGAACGCGCGCTCTGAGGACCTCGACGTCAACCCCGTCAAGGAGAAGCACCTCACCAACATGCGCTCCTCGACGGCGGACGTGCTCGTGCGCCTGGACATGCACCGCAGGCTCACGCTCGACGAGGCGCTGGAGTTCGTGCGCGAGGACGAGGCCGTCGAGGTCACGCCGGTCTCGGTGCGCATGCGCAAGCTGGTGTTGCCCAAGGTCGAGCGGCTGAAGGCGGTGAGACAGGCTCGGAAATGAGCACGACCGCGCCCACAGGCGTCGGCGTGAGCGCCCGATCGGGGATCGGGATGCACGGCCTGTTCAAGTCCTTCCGCGGGCCCAGCGGGCCGATTGAGGCGGTGCGGGGGGTGGACATCGAGATCGCCGCCGGGGAGACCGTCGCGCTGCTCGGTCCAAACGGCGCTGGCAAGTCCACGACGATCGACATGCTGCTCGGTCTGCTCGCGCCCGACATGGGCAGCGTGTCGATCTTCGGCCGCGCTCCGGCCGAGGCGATCGCGCAGGGGGCGGTGGGCGCGATGCTGCAGACCGGGTCGCTGATCCGCGATCTGAGCGTGCGCGAGCTGATCGCGATGATGGCGGCGCTCTACCCCGCTCCGCTGGGCGTCGAGGAGGTACTCGAGCTGGCCGGCGCGAGCGCCTTCGCGGACCAGCGCACGCAGAAGCTCTCGGGCGGGCAGACCCAGCGGGTGCGCTCGGCGGTCGCGCTCGTCAGCGATCCCGAGCTGCTGGTCCTGGACGAGCCGACGGTCGCGATGGACGTCGAGGGTCGGCGCGCCTTCTGGACGGCCATGCGCGAGTTCGCGGCCCGGGGCAAGACGGTCCTGTTCGCCACCCACTATCTCGAGGAGGCCGATACCTACGCCGATCGCGCGGTGCTGATGGCCCACGGCAGGGTGGTCGCCGACGGGCCCACGACCGAGATCAAGGCGATGGTCGGCACGCGCACGATCCGCGCCACGCTCCCCGACGTGGAGGTCGAGCAGCTCACCCGCCTGCCCGGCGTCAATGGCGCGGAGCGCAGAGGAGAGGCAGTCGTGCTGAGCTGCGCCGACTCCGACGCGGCCATCCGCGGCCTCCTGGCGGCCTACCCGCAGGCACGCGACCTCGAGATCACCGCCGCCGGCCTGGAGCAGGCCTTCCTGGCTCTGACCGGCGACGGCGAGGGCGACGCGGCGGGCGCCGAGCCCACGGTGCGCTCGTGAGCGCCCTGCTCTACACCCGCTACGAGCTCCTGCGGACGTTTCGCAACCGGCGCTTCTTCCTGCTCTCGCTCGGCTTTCCGCTGGTCCTCTACTTCACGATCGCCGGGCCCAACCGCCACGTCCAGAACCTCGGCGGCAGCGGCGTCTCGGCGCCGCTGTATTTCATGGTCGGGCTGGTGTCGTTCGGGACGATGAGCGCGATGCTCTCCTCCGGCGCGCGCATCGCCACCGAGCGGTCGGTCGGCTGGAACCGGCAGCTGCGGATCACGCCCCTGGCGCCCCGCGCCTACTTCCGCGCGAAGGTCGTGACCGCCTACATGATGGCGCTGGTCAGCATCGGCGCCCTGTATCTCGCCGGCGCGTCGCTGGGGGTGAGCCTGCCGGCGGGAAGGTGGCTGCAGATGACGGGGCTGATCCTCGTTGGCCTGATCCCGCTCGCAGCGCTCGGGATCGCGATCGGGCACGTGCTCACGCCCGACTCGATCGGCCCCGCGGTGGGCGGCGGCGTGTCGTTGCTGGCGCTGCTCGGCGGCACATGGTTTCCGATCCCGCAGAGCGGCTTCCTGCACGACGTGGCCCAGTACCTGCCCTCCTACTGGATCGTGCAGGCAAGCCACGTGGCGCTCGGCGGGCATCCCTGGCCGGGCAGGGCCTGGGTCGTGATCGCGGCCTGGACGGCGCTGCTGAGCCTGTTCGCCGTCCGCGCCTACCGGCGCGACACCGGCAGGGTCTAGCGGCTAGGGTACCGACCTGTCCAACCGACAGCAGGACGCGAGCCGGCCGCCCCCGGCCGGGGCTGGCCTCCTGCTCGACCCAGGAGCGATCGACGATCGGACTGAAGCGGGCGTCCGTGCCGAGGCCCGCCGCCCTCACCCTGCTGTGCATTGCCCTTGCCGTCCTCCTGCCGGGCGCGGCCGCGAGCGCCGCCGAATCCACGGTGCACTACACCAAGGAGAGCATCCAGGTCTACGAACAGCAGCTCGCCAGCGGCCAGATCAAGGCGGCCACGTTCAACAAGAAGGTCCGCAACCTCCACCTGGAACTCAAGAGCGGGGCTCATGTGCTGGTCCACTATCCGGCCAAAGACGAGCCCACGCTCGCCGCGGCACTGGCCGCCAAGGGCGTATCCGTGACCGTGCTCAAACCGGCCGCCGCGGAAGCCGAAAGCAAGAAAGCGCCGGTCCACCACAAACTGCGCTACATCGCAGGTGGCATCCTGATCGCGGTCGTGATCATCGTCGGCGGGGTGCTGCTGTTCGATCGCCGGCGCAAACGCATGGCGGAATAGCGCGCGTGCGCGCCCGCCGGGGGGACGGCGGGGCGATGGACGCGTGCGAGATAGTGGTGCGCCTGCAGCCACGCGCCCGCGCCAACGAGATCGTCGGCGAGCGCGACGGCGTTGTGCTCGCGCGCGTCACCGCGCCGCCCGTCGGCGGCGCCGCCAACACGGCGCTCTGCCGCCTGATCGCCAGGCGCGCGCGCGTCGGCGTGCGCAGCGTCACGATCGTGCGCGGAGCCGCTGCGCGGGAGAAGCTGCTGCGCGTGGAGGGGCTCGACCGTGGCGCCCTGCGCCGGGCGCTCGGCCTCGATCTCCCAACCTGAGCTCGGCTCAGCCGTCCGCCGCTTCGGTCCCCATCGTCACGCCGACCGGCTGGCGCGGCGCGGCGTCGGGCGCCCCCGCTCCGGCGCGCGGGCCCGTCCCTGCGTCGCGCAGCGTCGTGCCCTCGACGTTCACGCGCGGCAGCCGTCGATCGAGCCAGCCGGGTATCAGCCAGGTCCGCCTGCCGATCAGGTGCAGCACGGCGGGCAGCAGCAGGCAGCGCACCACGACCGCGTCGAGGAACACCGCGCTGGCGAGGCTCAGCCCGAACTCCTTGATCACGCGGTCTTCGCCGAGCATGAACGACAGGAACACGCACACCATGATCGCCGCAGCCGCGGTTATCACGCGGCCTGTCAGCGCGAGCCCCTCAGCCACGGCGCGCGAGTTCTCGCGCGTGTGCGTCCAGCGCTCGTGGATGCGCGATATGAGGAACACCTCGTAGTCCATCGACAGCCCGAACACGACCGCGAACATGATTACCGGTACCCACGCCTCGATCGGGCCCTTCTCCACGCCGAGCAGGCTCGCGCCCCATCCCTGCTGGAATACGGCGACGGTCACGCCGAGCGCCGCGCCGATCGTGAGCAGGTTCATGATCGCGGCCTGCAGCGGGATCACGAGCGAGCGGAAGATCACGAACAACAGCAGCGCCGAGAGCAGGATCACG
>Ga0116215_1002992_pt1 | contig 10040 bp, 10 predicted proteins | sample Sb_taG_7_FD_89698 | JGI IMG/M metagenome (GOLD analysis project Ga0116215, IMG submission 89698) | Peat soil microbial communities from Weissenstadt, Germany - Sb_50d_2_FS metaG | ecosystem: Environmental > Terrestrial > Soil > Wetlands > Peat | place: Germany: Weissenstadt | collected 2010-09-21 | reverse complement strand
GCAGGGATTAGCATTTCGAGCATGCGAGTCAGATGAAGCCCTGTACGGAAGAGGGCCAGAACATTGCGAGTAATTGGGGGTTCCAATGCGAACAAGCGCCTGTAATCAGCTCACTGGCCGAATGATTCACATAAAACACGGAATAACCAACGGCGAGGTCGAATTGCAACTGCCCGGCGGCGAGTGCATTGTGTGTATCCTTAGCAGCGAGCGTGTACTAACGCTAAGACTTCGGGTCGGCGGGGCGGCATTCGCCTTAGTCAGTGCAGCATCGGTCATAGTGACGAGGGACCGGACGGATGGATTTAAGCTATCCGCGCGCAATCAACTGGCCGGATCAATCAAGCAGTTGCGCACGGGTGTGGAGAATACCGACGTAGTCATCGCACTCAAGGGAGGCGATACGCTGCTCGCGATCGTCACTAACGAGTCTGCCAAGGAACTTGAGCTGGCGGAAGGCGCGGCAGTGAGCGCGATCTTCAAGGCCTCAAGCGTCATTCTTGGCGTCGCCGTTTAGCCAAAACGCCAATTCAATATGCCCCGACTGCGGCTGGTGCTTGTGTGTGTGTAGAGCTGTCGATAGGATTCAGATTGCGAGTACCGCCAGCGATCAATGCCTGGAAGTGCAAGAACGGATGCTCAGCGCCCTCCGGTGAGATGTGAGTCTCGCTTAATTCTGTCAAAGATGTTGGTTATTAAGGTCAACGTCCGAAAGCAGCCAACTTCGACCGCGGGATTGTGGTTTCAGTGAGACTGATGTCTGAGATGTCCTGAATTCGACGGCGTCGCGAACGAGCAGAAATGCTATTCAATAGCATCCTCAATTCTGGTATCCCAAATACGCCGACCCGAACCACAGGAAGCATAGCCGGTATCGCGGACACTTAGTTTCTCGGCGTAGGGCGACACTTGGCAAACGTTCCGAAAGCTGGGAAACGACATCATTTTCCGAGGTGGACAAGAGTAACCGACAAAGGACATTATTAACCAATACTCACCCTGAGTGCTGCCCGTTAAAGAGACTACGCTGCAGGGAACCGCTGCAGGGAACCGCTGCGGGGGGCGAGCCTATTGCGGATAGGCCTTCACACTGTCAGCGACCGAGTCAGCGACGTGCTCCTTGGTGATCACGCCGGCAACGTCGCTCCCACGTGGGATCCCGTGCCCGCGCACGACCACCGCCATGATGGCGTTCCTACGCCACATGCGGCGGATCACGTCGAAGGCAGTCTCGTCCTCGCCCACCACGGTAAAGTTGCGGCTGGCGACGTCGCCTAGGCTCAGCCCTGTGTGGGCGCCCTCCAGCCCTCGACGAAGGCCTGTGTTGACGCGGATCACCCCGACGATGTGGCCTTTTTCAGTCACGACGACGTGGCGCAGGCGTCCGGCATGCTCGGGTTGGCGCACATAGTCATCAAAGCTGTCTTCCGCCGGCAAAACCTGGATGTCCGCGTCCATCACTTCGCGTGCGGAGCGGACGAGGAACATGTTGGCGTGGCGGGCCTTTGGAATGGCCCGTCCGCGGCGCACCAGTTTCATGGTGTAGATGGTCTCGCGAGAGAGCACCCGGCGTGCGCCAATGCTCATCGCGACCGCCACGATCATCGGCATCACGATGCTGTAGTCGAGAGTCATCTCGAAGATCATCGTGACAGCGGTCATCACCGCGCCGGTCCCGCCACCCACCATCGCGCCCATACCGACCATGGCGAAGGCGGGGACGCTGAGCTGAATCGGCAGGCCCGCAGCATTCAGCAGCGCCGCGAAGCCGCCGCCAAGGGTGGCGCCCATGAACAACGACGGCGAAAAGATGCCGCCGGAGGAGCCCGACCCCAGACTGATCGAGGTCGCCAGCGCTTTGCAGAAAGCGAGCAGCCCCAGCAGCCAGAACGTCGAGATCTGTCCCGCCAACACCGCCTGAACGGTGGCGTAGCCGACGCCATCGACGTAGTACTGACCGAGGGTGCGGAAGAGCAGGTACATGAGCACACCAAGAATCAGCATGCCTAGCATGTGCCGAAGATAGCGGAACCTGATCCGATCGAAGATATCTTCGGCCAGATGCAGTCCTCGGATGAAACCTGCCGCCGCAACGCCAGTGAGGGCGCCCAGCACCGCGAACAGCACAAGCACGAGCAGTGCGCTCGGATCCACGGCCATGGCTTGAAGCGGCGGCACGTGGAAGGCGGGCGCATCGCCGAAGAACCAGCGGCCCACGAACGTCGCCGTCCCCGTCGCGATCGCGACGGGAAGGAACGTCTCCACGCTCACCTCGGGCATCATGAGCTCGATCGCGAACATCACCCCGCCGATGGGCGTATTGAAGGTGGCCGCGATGCCCGCGCCTGCACCGGCAGCGACGAGAGCGATTCGCTGACCCGCCGGCATGCGGACAATCTGTCCCAGCGTGGAGCCGAGCGCCGAGCCGATCTGAATGATCGGCCCTTCCCGCCCGACCGATGCACCACTGCCGATCGCGATGGCCGAGGCCAGGGATTTGACCAACGCCACAACGGGCCGGATCACCCCGCCCTTGTAGTAAATCGCATCCATGACCTCCGGAACGCCGTGGCCCTTGGCCTCAGGCGCAAAATTAGTTACCAGGAAAGTCACGCCGACGGCGCCTAGCACGGGAACCAGGATCACCAGCGGGCCCCACGGCGCAGGCGCGGTGAAGACGTTGGCGTCGTAGTGGACGAGCGCGTGACCAGCAAACGCCAGGTTGTGAATCAGGCCGATCAGATCTCGGAAGAGCACGGCGCCAAGGCCAGTGATGACACCCAGGCCAAGCGCCAGCAGGGAGATCTGCGTTAGCAGCAACTGGCGGCTCTCCTCGCCCTCCATTACGCTTGCCAGCGCACGGTGCGGGTGCAACAGGGTGTTGTCATGCTGTCGAGTAAGTCTGTCCGTTTCGCCAAATCATGGCATTTCGCCGCTGTTGCGTCCCGCCGCTGGAGCGTGACCGTCAAAGGCATCGACTCGTGCGGATGCTGCGATTTGGCACTGACGAGTCGCGCCGGCCTTGGCCGCAGCGATCGAATGACGGGGACATCAGCCGCCGTCAACGCGAAGGCGGCGGGTCGGCCTGAACTGTTGCGTCGCTAGCCGCTGCCTCCGGCGGGCTGGGCGCCGGCAGCGACTGCTGTGGTTGCTGCGGCTGCACCGCATCGCCCTGCTCCGGCAGCGTCTGCGGTGCGGGCGAGTTCAGCGATGGGCGGGCCGACAGTGATGGAGTGCCGTCAGAACTCCCGGCCGGCTGATCGGCCAGGGTTGCAGCGGCAAGCCTGACGGCTGCGCGGGCGGCCTCCTCCGGCGACGGCGGCAGCTGCACCACCGTCATCGCGACCGGGTTGACCGCCGAGGGATCGTCTCGTAGCTTCACGTACAGCTGGCCGTCAGTGGGTTGTGGAACGGGCAGCGCATACCCCGGGAAGCCGTCCGGAACCTGTACCGGATGTTTGAACTGCGGATCGCTGGACACGGATTCGACCAGAAACAAGTTAAACCCGGTGAGTTTGCAGGCCAGCTCAGGCGTCGAGGGGCATTTGAGGTCTTTCAACACCGGGAGACGCACGAGGGTGGCCAACGGCTGCCAGTCACCGGCGGTGCCGTTAACGATGACCCGAAACTGCAGCGGCCCGAAGGCCGACATTCCAAACACCTTGGCCGGATCGATCGTGGCAACCGCCACGCGGTCGTTCGCCAGCGTGATCCCGCCGTTGCTGAGGCTGAGCGTTGCCGAGGAGGATCCGTCAGTCGTGGCCACCTCGATAGTCTCCTCATGGACAAACGCCGACGGTGAATGCGCACGCACGGAGAAGGTCAGCTTCGCGTCCTGTGGCAGCTCGTCGGGGTCCGCAATCTGAATGTTGCTGTCGCTGTGCGAGGGCGACGGCTGCACACTCTTACCAATCAGCGTCACGCTCGGGCGCGGCGGCCCCACGGAGGCGGTGACACTCAACACGCGCCCGTCGTTCAGCGTCACCTTCGCCTTGACCGTGTCGCCCGGCTTCAGGGCCGCGGTCGCCTGGCTATCCTTTGCGACCATGGGCAGTTCGTCACTACCCTGATGGGTGGACAATGTTCCAGGCATGAATTCAATCCCCTTCATGAAGAGGCTGGCGACGTCGTCCAGACGGCTGCCCTTGAGAACGCCCTGCGCGTCTCCCAAATGTATGGTGAAACCATCCAGGTGTCCGGGCTCGGAGTATGCCTGTAGTTGAACGGGCTGAGGCTGATTGGCTCCGTACTGCTTCACCAGCAGCGTCAGCGAGCCGGGCTGCGTCGCCTGCAGGGGCAGCTTAAGTTCCACCTCATCGGCTTTCACGGTTTTCCATTCGGCCTTCGACTCTTTGCCCGCCGGATCCTTCAGCATGACATCGTCCACGCAGCTGACACTGTCGGCCCGAAGGTGAATGGTGTCCTGACGGCCGACGATCAGCGCTGCTTCGTCCCCGCCAGTCAGCTGCCACGTTTGCGCATGCGCATTCACCAGTTGAAAACTGGGACCCTGGTATGCGTCAAAGCCCCAATAGCCGTGCAGCGAGCCACGAACGCTGTCGCCTAAGCTCGCGGTACCCAGGCCGGATGTGTCAACCACAAACCCACCCTGCTGCGCATCGGCATGGGCCGGCAAGTCGATGGTCTTGCCATTTGTCCCCACGAGGCTCAGCGTCACATCGTGCGTGTACGCGGTGGAGAACACCAGGGGTGCGCCTTCCACAGGCAGCACCAGCGCGGACTTTCTGGCGCAGTAGATGTCCTTGGGGTCCACGGCATGCAGCGGAGGCAGTTGCGCTGGCTCCACGGCTGGCAGCGCCGCCACCATGACCGACTTCGGGTTGTGAAACGAAGGCGGCGTATTCAGCGTCATGGCAAGTTGCTCGCCTTTCAGTGTCGCCAGGGCCGGTATGTATTGATATTGCGCGGTGTGGAATGAGGCCAGGATGCGCCCAATATCCAAGACTGACGCAATATAAGGACTGTAGTAGCCGTAGCTGAGCTGCGGCGTAAAGCTCGCCTCCATGGCCAGATCGCTCGCCGGGCCGGAGGTCAGGGCCTCGACGATCGACGTGCTGTGCCCATCGTTCAGAATCAGCGACTCCTCGCCCTGCATCAGACACGGCGCTTGCAGTTCGGGAATTCTATCGAGGCACTTGTCGTTCACCTTGATGGCCAGACTTCGTGCCAACAGCGGAGTCACCTCCTTGAGCCTCAGCTGATCAGCCTCATTGAGGGTACGAATCGCCGACAGATAGGCCTGGAGGCGTGAACGGTCGAGCGTGGCTTGATTCAGGTCCTGCGAGGCGCGCACAAAGGCGCCCGGACGCCCGCGTACAGCATCTACCAAAGTGCTGAAGTCGCCGCTGGTCTTCAACGCCAGGAATACCAGCACCTGTTGGGCATCCTGCGGTACGGTGATCGTGAGTCCTTCTTGCGCGCACTTGCGAGTCCATGTTTCGCAGCGGAAAAACCAGCTCGCCGGCGGCGGATTGGTCGATCCCGTCAAGAATGCCGCCACCATCAGGTATTGTGCGGTTTGTGTGACCGGTAGTTCCGCCTTGATCCAAAGTTGATCGCCTGGTGCAAGGTTGGGAACCTGAGCAATTGGCAGAGTCGTCACACCACGGGTTACCTTGACCTCCAGGCTCGGACCAGCAAGATCAAAGGGTGCCGGATCGGCATGGACCGCAACGGCGGCCACGATCAGCAGCACGACAGCAAACAGCCCGGGACGAGATCGCATCATCTTGGTCATTGCTGCGCCTGAGGCTAAGTTGGGCCCGGGTCTGCCGTTTGCACGGGGGAACCTTGCCGGTTTCGGGTCAATTCATTTTCAGCGCCGCTGCTGCCGCCTCTGCATTGGCCTTCGCATCTTTGGCGGCGGTCACCGCATCGGCGACATGATTCGACTGGAATGCGGACTGAGCCTTATCCCACAGCACCGTGGCATCGCCGAGCCCGGATCTGGGGGCGGCAAGGTCAACGCCTTTCGGTACCCAACGGGTCTTCGATAGCGCCTCCACGCGCGTCTTCACCGAGGTCACTAACTGTGGCACGGACGCGGAGAGGCCTGTCAACTCACTAATCAGCGCCTTCATGACCTCGTCTTTCTTTGCGGCCGCGGCACTGGCCAGGCCCTTGGCCTCGGTCAGTACGGCCGGCGCGGCGGCCAGCACTGCCGCGTAGTCCTTCTTGTCAAAGGAAGCATTCAGATCCGCCAGCTTGCGCTGGACGCTCGCCGCGGCACTGAATGTACTTATCCGCATCCGCAGTTGCCGTCGCCATGGCACTGGTAATATCGTCAATCGCCTTCTTAGCCGGTTGCATCTGGTTTGCACAGGCCGCTAGCAGCAGTGCGGCTATGCTGAGTACCAGGTAGTTCGCGACGCTCCGGGTTGTTTTCATGGGTTGAGGCTCCTGGCCACCAGGATATATACGCTACACTATGTCTCGAAATGGTTGCAAGCGCATGACATGGTCATCGTCGGGCTCCAAGGCAGATCTGGGACTCGGGTCGCGGAATTCGCCGCTGACATGAGCCGCCGTTCACCGGCGCAGGAGCCCTCGCAATGAGATCAAGCCGGAATTCGCGCGCAATGCGGGATCCTGGCGCGCACCATCTCCCGACGCCGTCGTGGCAGCGTATCGGCCGGCCACGTGACGAACGGATCGACTCCGAGGTGGTGTCCGCCGTGCTGAGTGCCCTGAGAAAGGGCGGGTACCGGGCCGTGACGATCGACGGTATTGCGCGGCAGGTGGGACGCGCCCGCAGCAGCCTCTATCGCCGTTGGCCGAGTAAGCGTCACCTCGTGGCCTATGCGGTGGTCAGCGAAATGGGTGACAACCCCGCGACAGATACCGGCAGTGTTCGAGGAGATCTCGAGGCGGCCGTCGGCACCCTATTACGTGCCTTCGCCGGACCGTTGGGTCGTGCGCTGGCCGGTCTTGCCGCGGACATGGCACAGGATGCAGCCCTTGCTTCGATCATTCGACAGGAAGTTCTGGCTCCGCGTCGCAAATCCATGCGTGCGGCGCTCGAACGGGCGCAAGTCCGAGGCGAGGTGCGGCATGACTGCGATGTAGAACTGGTGCTCGATATGCTGACCGGCCCCTTCTACTTCCGGACACTGTTTGGGCACGTGCCGATCACTCGCCAAACGACGCATCAGGTCGTGAAGTACATCCTGCGAGTCGTGCAACCGAATGACGTTTCACGGCGCTGACGGGCCATGACCGACAATGACGAGCAGTCCGTCTACGTTATAACGCACTGATTGCCCTGCTCGACTGCCCTCCACTCAGGGGGCGAGTGGTCCCGCCGGGCGCCAGGCCCCATCACGGAGGTGTGCGGCAGCGGCTAGACTTGAGCGTCCGTCACTGCAGGACCGACTCGAGCAGCCTGCTGGGTCAAACAAGCAATATGTCCCTATTCAATGCCATCTCCGCAGTGATCGCCATTGTGGCGCTGTCCGGCTATGCGAACCGCAGGTTCATCCGGCTGTCCGACACCGTGGGAATCACCGCCATCGCGCTCCTGATCTCCCTCGCCATGGCGGTCCTCGGCACTACCCTGCCGGCAGTTGCCACGTGGGGGCGGGCCGCGATCGGCAAGCTCGACTTTCCAGTACTCATATTTCATGGCCTGCTTGGACCGCTGCTGTTCGCGGGAAGCCTGCATGTCGACACCAGCGCGCTCGCGAGAGCGAAGTGGGTCATCCTGCTCCTGGCCACGATTGGTGTGGCGCTGTCCACCGCGCTCATCGCAGGCGCTTTCTTTTACGGCGTGCGATGGCTCGGAGCCGATATTCCGTTCATCGATTACCTGGTGTTCGGAGCGCTCATCTCACCGACCGATCCACTGGCGGCGCTAGGGCTGCTGCGCAAGGCCGGCGTGCCGCCATTGCTGCTCACGAAGATCACCGGAGAAGCATTGTTCAACGATGGAACCGGTGTAGTGGTATTCCTGGTGCTGGTTGCGATCGCCAATGGCCTGCAGCCGCTCAATGCCGGCAGCATCTTGGGGCTTCTGGCACGCGAAGTCGTCGGTGGAATCGCGTTTGGTCTGGTCATCGGCTTTGCCGGATCCTGGCTGCTGCGCAGTATCGACAGCCCCGTGGTGGACACGCTGATCACACTGGCCATGCCCACGGCCGGGTACGCGGCTGCGGAGGCCGCGCGAGTCTCGGCGCCGCTCGCCGCCGTGGTGATGGGGCTGGTCGTGGGAAGCTACGGCAGGCGCTACGCGGTGTCAGCGCAGACGCGCGCGCCGCTATTCTTATTTTGGGAACTCACCGACGATCTGCTGAACGTGCTGCTCTACGGACTGATCGGGCTCGAACTGATGGCGTTGGATGGTCTTGCCCGTGACTTCATCGGACCCGCCTTACTCGCCATTCCCATTGTCTTGCTTGCGCGGGTGGTGAGCGTCGGCTTGCCGATTGCGGTATTGAGGCGCTTCGAGCGATTCGAACCCCACATCGTGAAATTAATGACCTGGGCGTGACTTCGCGGCACCCTCTCGATAGCGATGGCGCTGTCTCTGTCGAAGAGTCGCTCGCGCGAGATGATCGTCGCGGCAACCTACGTCGTGACCCTCTTTAGCATCCTGATTCAGGCCACCACGGTCGAGCCCCTGGCACGGCGGTGGGCGCTCCGGCCGCATGCCGAAAAGCAAGCCTTGGCGCGATGAACGTCCCGATGCTCGCCAAGCGAGAGCGCGGCCGCGGTCAGCGACGGGGACATATTGAGACGTGAGCTAAGACGCTCCGCGGTCCAGGTCTCTGAGCGCTCACGTTGCAGCAGGAGCAGAATTTCCAGGTGCTCGTACGATTCAATGTGATCGTACAGAAAAGCGCGCACGTCCTCCGGGACCTCATCCGCTTGCATTCTGCCGACCCGGGTCGCTGCCGCCAGCTTCTACGGACGTCAGCGACCCGAGGCCGCAGCACTCATTCGCCAACAGCGGACGCGCAACCCGCGCATGGCTGCTGCATGACCTCAGTGGCGATATGGCCAAATGACATGGCGCACACGCTGCATTGTGGTCCTTCCCTTTTAGATTTGTCTCAATAGTTCTCACAGTACGAGGGCCGACGATGCAAGTGCGGACCCGCGGCTCGTCCAATGCCGGGCGGCCGCCCCGTTCGCCGCCGCCGCTGGGTCATCCGCCGCCCCGCTGCTGAACGCAGCTGACCCATTCATATGTCCCAAAGGTAGAGGCGATAATTGGATACGCACATCACGAAGTCTCGCACTGGCGTCCTGGTCTTCGGCACCGTTGCTCGCGGTTGGCGTGGGACTCGGCCAGAGGATTGCGGACGTGTTCGGTCAGACGACGGTCCTAAGATAGCCTATCTGCCCATGCTCCACCATCCACCGTTCCGCCAGAGGCATCCAAGTTATTATGGCCAGCGCGTTTCCAGACGCTTGTGCAGCGATACACTGTTCGTTGAGCGCCCTTCGGGCGCTGTGAATACGTGACCGTCATGTGGAGCCATTGATGCCAGATAATGCTCAACCCCGTACCCGCAAACATTCTGTCCCTAACTCGCGCTCTGGGATTCCACGACCAGGTCCTGGCGGATCTGCCAGCGCAAGAGCTGCCTTAGAGCTGAAAACGCTGCAGGCCTTCCGCACGATCTTCGGCTCGGCGCGCGTTCACGACGCCGAAGTACGGCGCACTGCGAGCGTCTCTGGGTCACAGCTCTGGGCGCTCTCTGAAATTGCGCGGTCCACTGGGATGAGCGTCAATGCACTCTCAAAGCGTATGGCGCTGCATCAAACGACAGCTAGCAATCTCGTGAATGCGCTCGTCGAACGTAAACTGATCCGCCGCGTGCGCGACGGAACTGACCAGCGTGTCGTTCAACTGCATGTCGTCACTGAGGGAAGGCGGATGCTTCAACGCGCGCCCGGCCCGCATGCTGGACTCCTGGTCGACGCCTTACGGCACCTCAATGCCACCCAGCTCGCGCAATTGCGCAGGGGTCTTGAAATGCTGGTCGCCGTCATGCAGCGTGCCGCAACAACCGCTGCAG
>Ga0116215_1002990_pt1 | contig 10049 bp, 12 predicted proteins | sample Sb_taG_7_FD_89698 | JGI IMG/M metagenome (GOLD analysis project Ga0116215, IMG submission 89698) | Peat soil microbial communities from Weissenstadt, Germany - Sb_50d_2_FS metaG | ecosystem: Environmental > Terrestrial > Soil > Wetlands > Peat | place: Germany: Weissenstadt | collected 2010-09-21 | reverse complement strand
ACGTGATGGGCCGGCCGACGTCGCGCTGGATGTCGAAGAGCTGGCGGTTGGGGATCACCCCTCCGGGGAGCAACGCCACCACTCCCTTGCCCGAGTCGTGCACGGGCACGAGCAGGGCGCGCAGCTCGTCGACATCGGCCACCCGCGAGGGGACGGGGCGCCCACCGTCGCCGTTGTGGGTCGGCGACGCGCTCGACGCGAAGCCCATGGCGCCCGCCGCCATCGACTCGGCCACCACCGCCTGCATGGCGGCGAGCTCGTCGGGAGTCGCGGCGCGCTCGTAGGCCTCCTCCCCCATGACGTACATCCGGACCGCGGTGTGGCCCACGTAGCACCCGTAGTTGAGCGCCGTGCCGCGCCGTTCGACGGCGTCGAGGTACTGCGGGAACGTCTCGAACTCGTCCCAGGGGACGCCGACCGAGAGCGTGTCGAAGCTCATGTCCTCCACGTGCTGCAGGGTGCGGGCCAGCAACGGCACCAGCTCGGGGCGGATGGGCGCGATGGAGAACCCGCAGTTCCCGGCGACGACGCTCGTGACACCGTGGAACGACGACGGCGTGAGCCACGGGTCCCAGAACACCTGGGCGTCGTAGTGGGTGTGGATGTCGATGAACCCCGGGGCGACGACCTGGCCCGAAGCATCGAGCTCGCGCTCACCGTGCAGGCCCCCTCCCACGCCGACGATGCGCCCGTCGGTCACGGCCACATCGGCGGTCCGGGCCGGGGCCCCCGTCCCGTCGATCAGCGAGCCCCCCCGGATCACGATGTCGCCGTCCACTGCCCCTCCTCCGGTCGCACGTCGTGGGCCCGCGCCAGGCGCCGGCACCACCTGCATCGTCGCAGACCGGACCGGGCCGTGCCTAGGCTCCGCGCCGTGCGGGTGCTGGCGGCGTGCTCTCTCGGGGGTGCCGGGCACCTGAACCCGCTGTTGCCCTTTCTCGCGGCGGCACGAGAACGAGGGGACGAGACCCTCGTGGTGGGGCCGCCCGCCTTGGGGGAGATGGTGGAGCTGGCCGGCTACGCGTTCCGAGCCGGTGGGGAGCCCCCCGAGGGAGAGGTGGCTCCCATACGCGAGCGCCTGCCCCTGGCCCCGCCGGCCGAGGCGTCGGTGCTCGGCAATCGCGACCTGTTCGGCCGGATGGCGACGACCGCCATGCTGCCCGGTATGGAACAGGCCTGTGCCGAGTGGGAGCCGGACATCGTGTTGCGGGAGCCCTGTGAGTACGCCTCGGCGGTGGTGGCGGGGCGCCTGCACATCCCGAACGCGCAGGTCGCCATCTCTCTGGCTGAAGGCGAAGCCGCATCGATCGCCGCGGCCGCGCCGGCACTCGAGGCGCACCGACATGGCCTGGTCGAAGAGCTCACAGCCTCCCCCTATCTGACCCGATTCCCGGCGTCGCTGGACACGTCCCCCTTCCCCGCCACCGTCCGCTTCCGCGACCAGCCACCACCCCCGAGCGGGCCACTGCCGGACTGGTGGGACGGGTCCACGGCACCGCTCCTCTACATGACCTTCGGGACGGTGCTCGGTCACATGTCCATCGCGGCGGGGGTGTACCGGGCGGCGTTGCGAGCGGTCGAGGACCTCGACGTCCGGGTGCTGCTCACCGTGGGTCGTCAGTTCGATCGTTCGGACCTCGGTCCGGTCCCCGCCCACGTCCACGTCGAGGCGTGGATCGATCAGGCCGACGTCTTCCCCCGCGCCGACCTGGTGGTGTGCCACGGAGGATCGGGGACGGCCTTCGGCGCCGTGGCGGCCGGCCTTCCCGTGATGGTGGTGCCCGTGTTCGCCGACCAGTTCGTCAACGGCGTGCGCATCGCCGGCACGGGAGCCGGGCTGGTCGTCGAGGCAGATCCCCCGAGCACGGGCGGTCCCCGCCGTGTGATCGCACAACAAGACGCGCCTCGTGTCACCGAGGGGATCGAGACCGTGCTGGCCGACCCCTCCTATCGCCGCCAGGCCCGTCACATCGCCGAGGAGGTCGCCGCCGCCCCGACCGTCGACGCCGTGCTCGACACGCTCCTGCCGACCGAGCCGCCCGGCGCTATCCCTTGACGAAGCGCAGTCGCGCCGCCTGCTGCTCCCATCCGGTGGCCCGCCAGAATTCGGTGGCTCGCGGGTCGGTCTCGACCACGATGGCCTGCAGGCGCCGCGCCCCGGCCCCGGCCAGCCGTTGCTCGGCCACCGCGACCAGCTGTCGCCCCAGACCCTGTCGACGGTGCGCGGGCGCGACCACGAGACGGTAGACCGAGCCCCGCCAGCCGTCCCAGGCCGCGATCACCGACCCCACGACGTCGTCGTCCTCACCGGCCACGACGAGAGCGTCGGGGTCGTGTTCGATGAGTCGGACGAGGCTGTGAGCATCGTCGGTGTGGGTGGGCTCGGCGCCGGCCTCGCGCCACAGGGCGAGCACGGCGGGCACATCGGAGAGCTGCGCGGAGCGGATCGTCGTCGCCATCGGTCGATCAGGTCAATCCTCGGATGCGTGTCGCGAGCGGGCGGGCTACGGACCGGACAACCCCAACATGTCAGTGACGCCGTGGTCGCGTCCCGCCGTGTAGCCGCCGTCGACCACCAATGCGTGCCCGGTGATGAACGAGGCATCGGCCGACAGCAGGAAGGCGGCGGCCGCTGCGATCTCCGAAGGCTGGCCGATGCGGCCGAGCTTGTGCTCGGCGATGATCTCCCGCTTGGCCCGCTCCATGCCGGGCAGGCCGAAGATGACCTCCTGGGTCATGGGCGTGCCGATTATTGATGTGGTACACTTCTGTTCGTGCCCAAGACCAGCAAGGACGTCAAGCGAGTAGCCATCTATGACCGCTTGAGCAAAGACAGGACCGGCCAGGCCGAATCGGTCGAGAACCACATCGCCGCCTGCCGCCAGTTCATCGAGCAGCGTGGTTGGACTGTGACCGGCGAGCCCTTCATCGACCGGGACATCTCGGGCTACAACCGACGGAAGGTACGTCCCGCCTTTGCCGCCGTCCTGGCCGGAATCGAGGCTGGGGACTTCGACGCCGTGTGTGTCTGGAAGCTCGACCGGTTCGGGCGGCGCATGGTGTCCGCTATTAAGACGGTCGAGCAGATCACGGAGGCCGGGGCCGAGCTTCTCAGCGTCTCCGAGAACGTCGACACCTCGACCGCCATGGGTCGTGGAGTCCTCGCCCTGCTGTTCTCGGTAGCCGAGACGGAGTCCGAGAACATCTCGACCCGCGTCTCGCTTGCGTGGCAAGCGAAGGCCATCATGGGGCTTCCGCACGTCGGTGGTCGGCGCTGCTTCGGGTACACGGCGAATATGGCGCAGATCCCTGCCGAGGTCAAGGAAGCTCGACACATAGTCAAGCAGGTCCTCGCCGGGGCGTCACTCAACAGTGTGGCCGTCGACCTCAATGCCAGGGGCGTGAAGACGCCCGGCACCAAGAAGCGGCCCGAGGGTGGTGGGTGGACCGGCGCTAGTGTCCGACAGTGGCTCGCTGCCCCGGCGCTCGCTGGCATCCGGCGGCACAAAGGCACCGACACCCCGGGCATATGGGAGTCGATCATCACTGTCGAAGAGCGCGAACAGTTGCTCGTCCGGCTTGGGACAGTGCGACCCGGTGGCGGCGTCAAGCCTGAGCCGAAGTTTCTGCTTACCGGCTTGGTGCGGTGTGGCTCATGTAAGGAGAAGATGAGCGGACACAATGGGCGTTACCTGTGTCGGCCTGAGCGCAATCCACGAGCGTGCGGGAGGGTCACTGCATCGCAGGCGCGAGTTGACGAGCATGTCACCGAGCAGTTGCTCACGTTCCTCGCTGCTGCCGACTCCCAACCTCTACCCGTCGAGCAAGATCCGAAGGTTCTCGCCGCCGCGATCGAGGCCGATGAGGCAAGACTAGAGCGGCTCAACCGTGCCAGGTTCGTAGACGAGGCCATCGGGCAAGAAGAGTGGCAGTCGGCCCGTGACGAGCTTGTCACTCGCCTGGAGACCAGCAGGGCGGCTCGGGTGGTCCTTGAGGCTGGCTCTGGTCTTCGGCCTGGTACCCGTGAGGAGCTTGACCAGTGGTGGGAATCAGCGACCATCGAAGAGCGACGAGCAGCTATGCGGGACGCCTTCGGCTCCGTCATCATTGACTCAGCGACGAAGCTCGGATGCAAGTTTGATTCCTCCCGCATCCGGTTGGGGTGGGCGGTCCTTGCGGACCTCACACCCGTCACCGTCGAAGGATTCGACGTACCAGGCGTCAAGGTCTACGTGGTGCCTGGTGGTCGGCTCAACCGCTAGACATCCATCGACCATTTGGAGAGGGATCGCCACCTTCGGGTGGCGATCCCTCTTGCATTCCGTGGCATGGTGGCACCCGTGAGGATCGTGGTGGCGCTCGCCGGTCTGGCCTTCGTCTCAGATCATGGCTCGTCGTCCAGCAGTCTCCGAAGCCCGTCACTGAGCGCCCAGAGCCTCCGCTCCACGTCCTGAAGCTCCCGAAGCGGGGCCATGGCCTCTTCCCGGTCCAGGGCGGGCGTGCGTGGGTTGGCCATGGCGATCGATCGGCGCAGGTTCTCATGCTCCGACAGCCGGTCCACAGTATGAGCCTGCCATCGGGATGTGTCGCCAGGGGCGGCGAGCAGCCCCGGCGCTGGGGAGACGGAAGCGTACGCCCGGAGTATTAGGTTTCCCCGGGGGGACCGGATATGGCTGCTCGGGAGATCGCCGGGGTTGTGTGGCATGGGGACAGCCACCACATCGAACTGATCTACGCCGAGGGGAAGTCAGAAGTCCTGATCGGGACGGCGTCGATGGCTGGCACACTCGCGAGGGAATCCGGTCTGATCGAAGTGATGACCCGACAGGGGAGGCACTGCTTGGTCCAGCCGGAAACGGCGTGACCGACGACGCCGAGTTTGACGAGGCCCTGGAGCGAGCCAGGCTCGCCCGTGACGCATACCAGGAAGGGCTGCGCTGCCACGTAGACGGCGCTCGGATGAAGGTGGTGAAGGACGAACTCTACGAAGCAGAAGCACAGTCGACCCGTTTGAAACGGGCAGGGACCTAGAGGGAGCAGGTCCTAGCCCTGTCGGGACGAACGGCCATGGTTCTGACACCCCGCTAGGGCCGATCCTCGATAGATGACCTGGGGGTCTGAGATCGGAAGATCCTCGCGCACCTTCGTGAGGGCGAGACACGTCTGTCGCAGTTCATGATCACGTATTCCGACGGAGTCGAGGAACACCGAGGCGGCACGCTCCAGGACGCCATCGAGTTGGCGGCGGAACATGGCCTAGTGATGGTCCCCGCATCGGGCGGGTGGTTCCAGTGGGTTCGCGACCACGGCTTGGTGACCCCCGGTAGCGTTGTGGAAGCGCGACGGGATGCAGGCTGTATGCCGTCACCCCACCCTGCATCCTTCGGTCGGCGCCCAGGACCCCGAGCCGTCTGACACTGCCCGAGGATCGCCACCGCCCTTCTCGCGATTCGTAGCTTTCGACATCTTCCCGAGACACCGTTATGCCGATCATCAACGTGTGTCAGCCAAGGGCGACCCAGAGCTTGTCGACGTGGTCTGGAGGAAGTTCGGGCAACACGTCGTCCTGACCTACGCAGGAGGTCACGGTCGCGACCACAAGTTTGGGGATCTCGGGTACGCCACGGCCATGGCCGAAGAGGCCGGGTTGAAACTGATGGAGTCCTCGTCCGCTGTTGCTCACTGGGTCAAGGACCCAAAGTCCTGGAGTCCTTAGCCTGCTGTCTCAGTTGCTGGGGATGGCACTTTCTGGCAGAAGAGGAGACGCCCGTCGGTGGCGTAGTTGAACACCCATTGGCACTTGCAGTTGAGACACGGAACAGTCACGGTGGGCCTGTCCTCGGGGTTGAGAGGCATCGGGATCTGGCTGCCGCATTCACAGGTGATCCAGGTCACGAAACAGACACTATGCCCGCGTTCCTGACGGGACGGTGTGTCATTCCGTCAGGGTGGACTGCCATCCGCCAGCCCCAGTTCAGGGCCGTTTCGGTGCGAAGGCATTGTCTTCACACCGATTCGTGCTGATACTGAGACAACGGGGTTCGACGACCAAGCGCACGACCGCCGTGGTGCCTAGGCAGCGAGCGAGGGGCTGGTGACGATTGGCCGTGCGCTGATGTGTCAGCGACCCCGGGGATGACCGTCTCTCGCACGAGTCTCCCCGGGGTTCGCTAACTAACCAAAGGGCACTCCGCCGGACGTGACCAGGGCGTCGCCAAGCTACTGGGTCTGATTGGTCCTAATCAACGTCGTGCGGGTCAGCCTCCCACGCATCCGTAATCCATTCGATGACGGCGTGATGTTGCCCGTCGTGGTGCCCCTCGTCGTGCGAGTGTGCAAAGGCTGCTGCCTCGCTTGACTTTAAGACGCTGTCCTGAAGGAGCCCATGATCCGGGCAGGTGATGCGGACCTGATGAGCAGTCTCTCCCGTCGCTGGCTCCGTCATCGTGTCTACAAGATTAGGTGCCCGTTCGTCGTAACGGGCGCTCGCTGGCGGCGTGGATCACAAGCGAAGGGCACTTGGACCCTGTCGTCGGCAGCCTCTGAGGCGGATCATTGGAGCAGGCGGCAAGGCGGGCAGGTGGTCACCGAGCCCCTCGGAGTCCTGCGCCCTTGCCGCCCTTACCGGTTTGAGTGGCGAATGAACGATACTGAGCGCAGGACAGGCGAACAGGGCGGCGCCTACATCGGCGGTCGCTGGGTCAGTGCCGACGAGCTACGGGCACGGGGCCGTCGAGTCGCGGACGCTCTCGCCCGTGCTGCTGAAGGCCGGGACGATGTAGGGACGTGTCCGAACTGTGGGGAGCGGCGTCCCGGTGCTGTCGACGGACCTGGAGGGAGTCTGTTCGTGTTGGGTTCTGAATGCTCCGCCTGTGGGCACGTCGAGGCAATGGACGGCTCGGATAGTTAAGCGGTGGCCTTCACTCAGGGTCCCGCGGCGGTCGGTAGACGCACGCCACAACAATCGCCGATTCACACCACACGCTCCGCCACTGGACCGCAACCACGCCGTCGGAATGCACTTCCGACATCGGTTGCACTTCGTAGACGAACTGAGGCTCCTTTGAGGGGGGACTGTTTCGAAGGAGCACAGGGTCACCGTCGCCCTCAAACAGGTAGACTCGGTCCGGCTCATTAGTGGGCTCCTCGCCCGACCACAGACTGTCGGCACCCCGGATGGCTGGTCCCGTCAAACGCAATGCTCCTGGTCACTGCGAGGTCCATGCATCCGGTATCAGCCTCAGATGCCCGGGTGGCTTATCTCACTGCGTTTCGTGGCATGAATACATTTCAGCGTGATACCGGGCGGGTGGGTCAGCCCGCGACGGCGAACAGCCGCCACGTTCCCGGTACGCCTTTGAGTTCGTGCTCTCCACGCCCTACGAACTCGATGCCGGACCCGGCTACCAGGTCCTTGACCATGCCGGAGACCAGGATCTCGCCCGGTGACGCCAGCGCTCCCACCCGGGCGGCAACGTGGACCGCCAGTCCACCAAGATCATCGCCTCGGACCTCACATTCGCCCGTGTGCAGCCCGACCCGAAGTTGGATCCCGAGCTTGCCGGTGGCTTCGGCGATAGCTTGGGCACAGCGGATAGCTCGGGCTGGGCCGTCGAACGATGCGACAAACCCGTCTCCCGTGGTGTTGATCTCTCGTCCACGAAACCGGTGAAACTGCCCACGCACGGTCTTGTCATGGGAATCGAGGAGCGAACGCCAGCGCTGGTCACCCAACGAGGCGGCTTGGGCAGTAGACCCGACAATGTCGGTGAACAGCACGGTGGTGAGGACGCGCTCGATCTCGACGATTGGCCGCTCGCCGGTCAGGAACTCTGCCACCTCGTCAACAATGGCCGGATCTGGCCCGGTGGTCGCGCCCGGCACCTCGACGAATGTTGCATCGCCGATGTGATCAGCAAGGTAGTGCCCGTGCTCCACGGAGATGAACGGCATCTCACTGGCATGAAGGATGAGGGTGGGAGCTTGAATGAGCGGCAGTATCTGGCGAACGTCCAGGTTCCGCAACAAGTAGTCAAACATGGCCGCCGCCGTCCGGGGCGTCGCCGAAGCGCGCATCATCATCGCACTCAAGCGCAAGTGCTCCTCATCGACCTCGTTGGGCTGGGTGAGGCGCACGAAGTCCAGCGTGCCCCATGCCTCGCCTACTACAGCCATGACGAGATCGAGACCTTCCGGAGAAATGCCAATCGGGAAATCATCGGCCACTAGGTACCGAGCGCACGTGTTGTGCAATATCAGGGCGCTCACCGCTTCTGGGTGCATAGCAGCAAAGAGCATGGCAATCGGTCCCGCATCGATCGAGGCCAGGATGGCGGTGCGCTTCGATCCGGCCGCATCAAGCACAGCAACGATGTCGTCGGTCCATTCCTCCCAGGTCGGCATGGCGCCCAGTGAGACGGGATCGGAGGCTCCGATTCCACGGCGGTCGAACATGATGACCCTGCTGAACGAGGCGAGAGCGGCCAGAGACTCCGTGAACCTCGGCATCTCCCAGTAGAGGTCGAGGTGGCTGCCGACTCCATAGGTGTAGAGGAGATCGATCGGTCCGTCGCCGAACACCTGATAGGCAACATCGGCGTCCCTCACCGCGACGTACCTGGTCTCGGGCCGGTCCATAGGAGCAACAGTCTGGCTCAGGAGGTTTCCGCTTGTCTTGGGATCCACCGGCCACTCCGAGGACTCGACCGTGGCGCTATCCATGCACACAGGCTGGCGTCCGCAGACGCCCCTGTAATGCGGGTTGTTTGCCCCCTGGGGCGAGGCCGACTCGGCGAGCCCCCGAGCCGATCGGCAGTTCGGGCGTCCCTACTTCGTACCGACGATGCAGCGCGCCACGCCCGGAATCCTTACCGTGCCGTCTTCTTCGTAGGTGCTGACCTTGGCGATGACGGCTTTCGCGATCCGTTCCCGCGCCGATTCGTCGACCTGCTGAAGCGCCGCAACTGCGAGCGAGACATGCTCGCTGATCATCTCCCAATACTGCTCGGGCGATCGCGTTACCAGTTCGACGTCGACGTCCCACTCGACAACGTCGCGCAGCCCCGCGGCCTCGTACAGGGCACTGACATATCCCGGGGCAGCGCACCGGAACATATTCGGCCCATCCGGGTCGGGTGGCGCCAGAATCGCCTCCGTCGCGATTGCCTGCATGGCGATCGTCGTCCAAGGGTTTTCCTCGGGCTTGACCCATACCGACGAGCAGAGACGTCCACCCGGCTTGAGCACGCGTGCGAACTCGGCGGTCGCTTTGGCAACGTTGGGAAAGAACATGTATCCGAACCGTACCGAGATACTGTCGAATGTCGCGTCACCGAATGGCAGGTCGTCGGCACTGCACACCTTGGCCTCAACATTGGTGATCCCTTGCGCGGTCGCTCGTCGCGTCGCGATATCGAGCATCTCACCCACAAGGTCGGTCAGAACGACGTGGCCCCTCGGTGCGAGTTTGGCGACGGTCAGCCCCGGCTCACCAGTGCCCGCAGCGATGTCAAGATGCTGCTGATCATCGGCGATGTCGAGACGCTCGATAATCGCTGTGCCGACCGGGCCCAGCTGATCCATGATGACCGAGTCCCACTTTTCCCAGCCCGCAGAAAGCCCGGCCCACGTCGCTCGCTGAACGTCTCGAATGTCATCGCCGCTCGACATCGGCCCTCCCGCTATCGGATGCATCCACCGGACACGAAGGCACTCATTGGTTGGAGTGCATACTGCCCGTTCAGGAGCCACCGCGCACCCGCATTGAAATTCCGGAGTTATCTCGGGCTGCCGGGGATGCCCAACCCTGGCCCGGTGGCCTCACCCGAGCAGGATCATTCCTCGCTCGGGCTGTCGTCTGGCCCTGGGGCGATGTACCGGCACGTTACGCCCGGGCCAGATGGATACATGATGCGACCGGTACCCCCGGCGGCCTCAACCGGTCGACGCAACGGCCTCGGCGAATGCCTCTGATGGTGACACACCGCCGAGCGTGCGTCGAGGACGACCATTGAGCTCCCGGGCGACGGCATTGAGCTGTGCCTGGGTGT
>Ga0116215_1002982_pt1 | contig 10060 bp, 7 predicted proteins | sample Sb_taG_7_FD_89698 | JGI IMG/M metagenome (GOLD analysis project Ga0116215, IMG submission 89698) | Peat soil microbial communities from Weissenstadt, Germany - Sb_50d_2_FS metaG | ecosystem: Environmental > Terrestrial > Soil > Wetlands > Peat | place: Germany: Weissenstadt | collected 2010-09-21 | reverse complement strand
AGGCCAGTCGTTCCGTCGAAAATGGTTGCCTGCGCGATGTCAAAGGAGAGGTTGATCGTGGAACCCACCTCCAATCCCGAGCGAGGAGGAGTCCGGCACATTACGACCTCGTCACCGACGCGGGCGGCAACGTGCGTCTCCGCTCCGAGAGGTTCGATCACCTCGACGCAGCCGGAGATGACAGCGCGCCCTGGGGTGACGTCCAGGGGAGAGCATGGGAGGACGTCTTCCGGGCGAATCCCGATGGTGATGGCTTTCCCCTGCGACGAGCGGAGACGATCACCGATCTCCGTCGTCACGGGGATGGTCGTCGCAAGACAGCGCAGCGCGCTGCCCCCGCCCGAATGGTCGATCTGCCCGGAGATGAGGTTGATCTTGGGGCTGCCGATGAAGCCGGCGACGAAGACGTTCACTGGCTCCGCGTAGAGCGTCTCGGGTGGTGCGACCTGCTGAAGCTCGCCGTGGTTCATCAGCACGATCCGGTCGGCCATCGTCATTGCCTCGACCTGGTCGTGGGTCACGTAGACGGTCGTGACCGGGAACTGCGCGTGGATGCGCTTGAGTTCGAAGCGCATCTGGGCGCGCAGCGCGGCGTCGAGGTTGGACAGGGGCTCGTCGAGCAGGAATGCCTGCGGCTTGCGCAGCAGCGCCCGCCCCAGGGCGACCCGCTGACGTTCGCCGCCGGAGAGCTGCGATGGCTTGCGGTCCAGCAGCGCGAGGATGCCGAGCATCTCGGCGATCTCATGGACTTGGGAGTCGATCTCCTTCTTCGACTCACGCCGGATGCGCAAGCCGAAGGAGAGATTCCGCGCCACGGACATGTGCGGGAACAGGGCGTAATTCTGGAACACCATCGCAAGATTGCGATCTTTCGGCGGAACGTGGTTCATGAGGGTGTCCCCGATGTGCAAGGTGCCCATACTGGGGGTCTCGAACCCGGCGATCATGCGCAATGTGGTGGTCTTGCCGCAGCCCGAGGGACCGACGACGATCACAAACTCGCCGTCCTCGACCTCGAGGTTCAGATCGTCTACGGCGACCTTTGGTCCGAAGGACTTGGTTACCCTGCGCAACACGATCTTCGCCATGGATTACCCCGCTCCTGTCGTAGTCAGTTGGGCCAGCTTCGGCATCAGCCCTTCACCCCGCCGGCGAAGGAGAAGCCACCGCTGAGCCAACGGGAGCTGATCAGATAGAGGATGATGACGGGCACGGAGAACAGCACCGAATATGCGGCCAGCTGGCCGAACTGAACTTGGCCGTTCGCGCTCATGAACTGGTAAATGCCGACGGCACCCGGCGTGTCCGACGGATTGGCGTCAAGGACAAGGGGGATCAGGAAGGCGCCCCATGAGTTGATGAAGGTCAGGATCGCTGAGACGAGGATTCCGGGGATGATCAGTGGTATCACGATTCGGAAAAGTATGCTGATTTCACTTGCACCTTCGATCGCCGCAGCCTCTTCGAACTCGCCGGGAACTTGGCCGATGAAGTTCTTCAAGAGCCAGATGGAGAACGGCACTGACATGGAGGCCAGGACGATAGAGGTATAGAACTTCGAGTCCAGCCAGCTCAGGTTCACGAAAATCTGGTACGTGGGGATCAGCAGCAGCGTCACGGGGATCCCGGTGAGGAAGAGGATCAGGACGAGGAAGGCTCCCTTGAAGCGAATCGTCCGTCGGGCAAGCATGAATCCGGCCATGGTGGACACCGCCGTGGCGATGACCGTAGACACGCCGGCCAGGTAGAGGCTGTTCCTGATCGCTGCTCCCGCTCCCGCGCGGAGGGCGAGGTGATAGTTCAGTATTGAGAACGGGTGCGGCAGGGACAGCGTGTCATCCGCATTGGGATTGAACGAGGCGAGGATCAGCCAGAGCAGCGGGAGCAGGAACAGCAGGCCGATGATCACCATGAGGACGTTGAGGACCGGGCCTGCCGGAGATCGTCGCTTGCGGACGACGGTGGGCGCGGCAACCTCGGGCCCGGCCGCGACGACCTGGTCAGCGGACATCTCAGCCACCTTTCAGCGAGCTAGCCTGGTGGATCATGACTTGGCGTCCCGCAGTTCGGGCCGCAGCTGGCGGATGTAGGCGATGGACAAGATGGCTCCGATGAGGACGAGCGTCAGAGCGATCGCCGTGCCGTAGCCGAGCTGGTTGAACTGGAAAGCCTCGATGTACATGTAGACGGGCAGGATGGCGGTCTGATTGCCGGGTCCACCCTGGGTCATGGCGAAGATCAAGGTGAAGTCGGAGATGGTGCCCAGCGTTATGAGGAGCAGGTTGATCATCAGGGTCGGCCGCATGATCGGGAGCGTTACCGTGAACAACCGCCGCCAGTAGCCGGCTCCCTCGAGCTGCGCGGCCTCATCGACCTCGCCCGGAACATTGCGCAGACCTGCACTGAGCAGCAGCATCGAGAAGGCGGTGCCACGCCAGGCGTTGGCTATGCAGACCACAAGCATGGGCACGGTGGAAAGCAGGTCGCTTTTGGGGACGCCGAAGATATGACTGAGCGTGCCGCCGGCCTGGCTGAAGGAGTACCAGACGAAGGCGACCGTGATTTCCGGCAGAACCCAGGCCAGGACGACGATCGCTCCCACGCTGGAGCGGACGGCGACGTTGACTCGCTGGCCGAGTAGTGCGAGCGCAAGGCCAAGCACTGTCTGGGCGACGATTCCGGAGCCGATCACGAAGATGAGCGTCAGCTTGACGCTGTACCAGAACGTCGGATCGTGGATCATCCGCCGCAGGTTCGCGACGCCGGTGAAATTGTAGGTCTGCGCGTACTGGCCGAGGAGTTCCAGGTTCGTGAAGCCAAGGTAGATGGCGTAGCACGTCGGAATGATGAACAGGCCGATCAGGAGCGCGACACTGGGCAGCAGCCAGGCGGTGGTGACGACCTGGCGGATCAACGAGCGCAGTCGCGGCTCGGCGATGATGATGTCGTCGCTGATGGGAGGTTTGACGAGGGTTGTCATGCGGCACCGCCTATCGATGATGCGAACTGCGGCAGGTAGCGGGCGTTGACCTCGAGGAGCTCGTCAGTAAGGGCCTCGGCCTCGTGTGGCTCGAGGGTTGCGGCCACCAGAGGGTCTGCGAGGATGGCCTGCCGCAGCAGCCCGCGGTCACCGGTCAGAGCCGACTGCATCGTCATCGCCTGGACCTGGGAATGAAGGCTGAGCGTGGCCGCCAGCCCAGGCGGCAGATCCGGGATGCCCAGCGGGTGTATGCCCTGACCGTCGACGATGGCGGGCACTTCCACCGCGGCGCCCGCAGGAAGGTTGCCGATCAGCCCTCCGCGGTTCATGACGTTCACCACGAACAGATCTTTTCTATCGTCCACGACCGATTGCATGACCTCGGCGACGACGATCCCCTCGTCCTCCGGGCCGTGCGGCAGGTCGGAGAGATGGCGGGTGCCGCTCGCGGCCGACCAGGAGCTGGCCAATTCGTCCCAGGTCCTGATCCGCTGAAGCTGGGAGTCCATGTCGTAGATGCGACGGCCGTAGCGCATCGCCAGACCCTGCGCCCTGCCCGCATACGGCTCTTCGAGGCGCTGCAGCTGGGGGAAGAACTCGACCCAGTGGGCCCAGCAGTACGGGATCACTCCGAACGTGTCGATCGCCCACCGGGTGATCTCATCGCTCGTCCGCTCGCGTACGAGCGGGATCGCATCGCGGCCATCACTCAGGCGAAGGGAGAAGATACCCGTGCAGTGATTGATTCCGCCAACATCGAGCGGCAGGGAGATGAGGTCCTTGCTGACACCGACCTGATCGGCTAGCCAGTCCGCGCTGAAGGGCAAGGGCGAGCATGAGCACAGCGAGAGCGAGCGCACTGTGTCGACCTGTGCCATCGCCATGGCGTTGGCACTAGCCGGATTGGTATAGTTCAGGACGATCGCACCTGGTGCGACCTCCGCAACATCTCGGGCGACCGATGCGACGATCGGTGTATTGCGAAGTGACCGCATGATTCCGCCGGGGCCCACGCTGTCGGCGATGTGCATGAAGATGCCGTGCCGGGCTGGGACTTCGATGTCGGATGCCCAGGCCGCCATCCCGCCGACGCTGATCGCGACGATGACGAAGTCCGCGCCCGCTAGGGCTTCCCGCTGGTCAGTTGTGGCGACCACGTTGAGCTGCCGGCCGCTGCTTCCCGCCAGCTGACTGGAGAGAACGTGCATGGTCGCCAAGCGCGCCTCATCGATGTCCATCAGCCGAAGCTCGGCACCTTCGAAACACGGCAGATCCACTAGTCGGCGCACCAGGCCGGGGACAAACATCGAGCTGCCGCCACCGATGACGGCGATTTTGACAGTCATTGCCAACCTGCTTCCTCACTCGAGGCCTGCGGGGTCCTGCCAGAGGCGAGGGCGCGAGTCCATGCCTGTTGGACCTGCCGATTGCGAACGGCAACCTCTGCCCAGTCCGCCTTGTGGTAGATGTCGCTCAGGGCCTGAAGCGCGATGTCGTTCATGCGTCCGCTGACCTCTTCGGTTGCGCCGGCCAGGTGGGGTGTGAGGGTGAGACCAGGGGCTGAGAGCAGCGGGCTTGTCCGTGGGAGTGGTTCCTCGGGGTATACATCGAGGGCTGCGCCGCGAAGGCGCCCGGCGTGCAGCGCCCTTACGAGTGCCTCGTAGTCGAGTACCGTCGCCCGTGCCGTGTTGATGAGGTACGACCCGGGACGCATCAGCGAGAGTTCGGGCTCGCCGATGATGACCGATGCGCTGCGCGCGTGCACGGTGACGACATCTGCCCTGGGCAGCGTCGAAGCGAGATCTGCGGCGGTGAATCCAGCAGCGGTGATCGAGCTCTCGGGCACGACTGGGTCGACGACCATCACCTCGCGTACCAGCGGGAGGAATCGCCGAGCCACGGCTCGGCCCACGGCTCCGTAGCCGATGACACCGATGACGAGACTGGACAGTTCGCGTCCCTTGTATGCGACATAAGGGATCGGCTCAGCCGGATCATCGGGACGCCAAATTACATCGGCAATGCGGCCGACCTCATTTGCCCTAGAATCGGCCCGTGTCATGTCGCCGCACATGATCCTGTGATGGGTGACAGCGATGCTCCGTAGCATGGCCAGCGCCAGTCCAAGAGTGAAGTCCGCCACTGACTCGGCGTTTCGACCCGGCGTATGGATGACAGGGAGCGCGCGCTCGCTGGCGGCGGTGATGTCAACGTTGACGGGCTCTGATCGCATGACAGCGATAACTTCCAGGCTCGGAAGGGCGTCCATCAGCGCGGCAGTCACCGGCTCGGCCTCAACCAGTATGGCCCGTACAGTTGCCCGCTCGTCTGCGGATAGTTCCGCCGCGGCTGCTTTGATGCTGTCAACCGTGTCTACCTGCCAGCGCCATTGTGTTTCGAGCGCCTGCACCAGGGTTGCGCCTAGCACGCAGCTAGTGAGGGCTCGCATGGACGTCCACCTCATTTCGTGAGAGCGGGTTCTCCTGGCATCGCGTCTGGCTCAGGGAGTACAGACGGCAGTAGGCCTTGACACTGTGCTGAAGGTCGGCATATCTGCTCGCATCAGGGGTGTATCGAGTGGGCTCTAGGTCGCGTAGGGCCGACTCAACGCTGACGCCGGAGACGAGCGCCGCCCCCGCCAGTCCGGACAGATGATCCAGTTCACGGACGAGCACGCAGCGGCCGGTCACGTCGGCCAGGATCTGGCTCCACGCGGCGCTGCGAGTCATGCCGCCGGTCGCGATCACCGTGTCACCGCGGGGCTCGGACGCGCCGGACAGCTGGTTCAGGACCTGGCTAAACGCCAGGCATGTGCCGGTCCGCGCGGCGTCGAGGAGGTCGGCACCCGTGTGCCGGGGAGTGAGGCCGAAGATGCTCGGCGGAGGCCAGATATGCCAGCCGCTCGGCCCGAAGAAGGGATTACCGGACAGGATCGTCAGGGGCTCGGATCGGCTTAGCGTGTCCTCGACGTCGAAACCGCGTGCGGCCAGCGCGGCCCGGAGGCTCGGCCCACTCAGCTCTGTCAGGTCATTGAGCCGGTCGACGATCTCCCCTGTCGGGCCTGCATTCGATTCGAGGGCCCAGCCCGTCGCTGTTGGCAGGGAACTGACGAAGAGCGGGAACCAGGCCTCCACGCTGGCAGGAGACTCGACCGAAAGCTGAGTTGGCCCGGTCGTGCCGGCGACCACGACCGGGCAACCTGACGCTTGGCCACCGGCGGCGAGTGCTGACATGTGCGTATCGCCCCCGCCGACGTGGACGGGCAGGCCCGCGGGCAGTCCGACTTGCTCTGCGACAGCTCCAACGAGCCCGCCAACCTGTGTCCCGGCCGCTGCGAACTCGGGCAGCATCTCGCCTCGGACCCCGCACTCGGATGCGAGGAGGTCATACGCCCACGTGCCGGCGGAGATGTCCATCATCTGGCTCATCGCGGCGGACGACGCCTCGCTGACGATGGCTCCGCAGAGCCTGAAAATGAACCAGTCATGTAGCTGGATGACCGTGCGTACCTGCTCCCAGGCATCGGGACAGTTTCGCTGGATCCAGAGCAGCTTAGGGAGGCCGAACTCCGGCGCCGCCCAGTGTCCAGTCGTCCTGTGCAGCTCCCGATGGCCGATGGAGGCCACAAGATCGTCGACGATCGGCAGCGCGCGCCGGTCTCGGTTCAGCAGGGAGGGGCCGACGACCCGCTGATCGGCGTCGAGGAGCACGAAGGGAATGCGGATCGCACTGACTGTGATGCCCAGGTAGTGGTGTGGCAGCGCAGGGCAGCGGGCAACGATCTGGGCCAGGGCGGCCGTCGCGGTCTCGGCCCAGACGTTAGGATCGAAGGTGCCCTCATCTCGATGGCCGCCGGATGGGTAACGCACTGCGGCGGCCGTGGTCGCCACATCTCCAGCCAGATCAAAGCAACTGGCCTTGACACCCGAACCACCGATGTCCAGCGTGACGACGATCTCGGGCATCGGGATCCTCCCTCCTAGTGTCATGTCCGGGGCTGGAAAGTAAGTGCGCGGCGCTGACCTCGGCCGGCTTGCGCCGGTACTTGGCGAAGACCTCGTCCATCTGGCTGGCGGTCAGGACGTTCGGTTGTCCGACCGTCAGTCCGCGGTAGTAGTAGCTGGCGAGGATCTCAGTCGTCTCCGCGCCGTCGGCGGCTTGTTTCAAGGTCCGCCCGCCAGCGACCATGCCGTGGTTGGCGATCAACACAGCCATGCAGGGAGCCTGGAAGGTGTCCCGAACGCTTGCCGCGAGCTCCGGAGTCCCGTAGGTGGCATATGGGGCCACTGGCACGGTCGTCGTGTTCAGGCTGGCGATGATGTAATGCACAGCAGGGATCGGCATGCCCAGGATGGCCAGCGTGGTGGCATGCGGCGAGTGCGTATGCACGATCGCGCTGATGTCGTCGCGATGCTGGTAGACGGCCGCATGCAGGGGTGTCTCGGACGATGGAGCTTTGGCGCCCTCAAGGACGGCCCCGTCCATGTCGCAAACGACGATGTCTTCGGGCTTCATCCTGTCGTACTCGATGGATGTCGGCGTAATCGCTATTGCGCCCGATGAAAGACGGATGCTGAGGTTGCCCGAGGTCTGGGTCAGGATCCCCTTGCGGAGGAGGCGCACGCAGCACTCGACGAGTTCTTCCCTGACGGATTGCAGGTTCGCGCCGTAGATCGGGTCAGTCATCGAAGCCGCTCGTCTCGACGATGAGCCCCCGTGGCCGGCTTGGAGTGAGCTGCACCCTCAGGCATCGCGTTCGCGTCGTCCTCATGCTGCCACCAGCCTCGAGAGTCGTGATGCACAATTGTTCATTACAGGAACTGCTGTGCACGAGATGCTCTGCTCCGCAGACGGGCCCTGTCAATGGTCGTGACGAAACTGATACCTTTCGTGGGCTCGGCGCCCCACGTCACGCTTAGTAGCTAGAGACCCTCGAAACGTTTTGGTAAGAGCGAAATCATCCAGTAAGGTCCGCCTCGTGGATGAGTTGGAGCGCCGATATATGGCTCGCCCAGCTCAGGGAGCGCACCGGCAGCCAGGCCCCGCCCCCAGCGGCTGCTCGCCGCCGCCCTCCACCATCCCAGGACCGACGCGTACGCCGCCCGCTGGCTCCAATGCAGACGCCGCCACACAGGCCCGATCCCGCTGGTTCCACCAGCGCGCACGCGTCAACCGCGACTACGCCCCGGCCAGCTAGCGATTGGCGGCTGCCGTACCAGGCGTCTGTGCTGACTTGGCCGAAACTCTAGGCGTGTGTGCTGGCATCACGTGCAGCTTGGACGGGGCATCCCCGCTGGATGGATGTGCACAGCACACTTTGAGGATAGCGAACAATTGTACAACCTAGTGTCGAGCAGGCTGCTATGCGAGGATCACGCTGATGGCCGTGCGCAACCTTGCGATCGGCGAGGACCGTTACACTGAGGAGCTTCGATGCTCGACCTGACCATGACTATCGCGGGCAAGCCCGAAGTGTGCAAGGAAACGTTTCCGGTTCTCAACCCAGCGAATGGTCAGGTGATCGGACACGCTCCGGAGTGCACTTCCGATCTCTTGGACGCGGCCGTGACTAATGCTCATGAGGCACGCGAACCCTGGCTAGCAGATCCGTCGGCGCGATCATCGGTATTGCTTGACATTGCTGCGAGGCTCGAGAGCAACCTCGAGGAGTTCGCCGCACTTATCACTGATGAGCAAGGCAAGCCACTGCACGAAGCCAAGGACGAACTCGGCGGTGCCGTCGGAGATCTGCGCTATTACGCCGGATTGAGCCTGCCTCTCGACACCGTCAGCGACACCGACGACCTAATCGTTCAGGTGCTCCGTCAGCCGATGGGATCAGTCGCAGCCATCACGCCATGGAACTTCCCCCTAGGCACTGCCATGTCTAAACTGGCCCCTGCTCTAGCGGCCGGATGCACGGTCGTGCTCAAACCCTCCCCATATACGCCGCTGTCGAGCTTGCGCTTCGGGGAACTGGTCCGAGATGCGCTGCCACCAGGGGTGCTCAACGTCGTCAGCGGCAACGACTCCCTCGGTTCGCTGATGACAAGCCATCCGCTCGTGCGCATGATCAGCTTCACCGGCTCGGTCGCCACGGGCAAGAAGATCGCGGCAACCGCGGCCGCAGACCTCAAGCGAGTCCTCCTCGAGCTCGGCGGCAATGATCCGGCGATAGTGCTGGATGATGCAGACGTGGATGCGGTTGCCGACGGTGTGTTTGCAAATGCATTCGCGAATTGCGGTCAGATTTGTGTCGCCATTAAGCGCGTATACGCGCCCAAGGCGCTCTACGGTCAACTCGTCGACGCCCTGGCCGACCGGGCACGTGCGGCTCGGCTGGGGGATGGGCGGGCTCCCGGGACTGATATCGGACCGTTGTGCAATCTGGCACAGCGCGACCGCATTGAGGAACTTGTTACCGACGCCCTCGGATCCGGGGTCAGGGTTGTAGCAGGTGGATCACTGACAGACGGCTCTGGGTATTTCTATGAACCGACTGTTCTCGCCGGACTAAAGGGTGACGAGCGCATTGTCGTAGAAGAGCAGTTTGGGCCGGCATTGCCTGTCATCCAGTATTCGGACGTTGAGCAGGCGATCGCGCAGGCGAACGATAGCCATTATGGGCTCGGGGCTTCTGTTTGGACCGCGGACCCTGAGCGAGGGCGAACTCTGGCCCCGCGGGTGGAGTCGGGCACGGTCTGGGTGAATACCCATCAGTCCGGAATCCCGGGACAGCCATTCGGAGGTCTCAAGTGGAGCGGAATCGGCGTCGAAGGTGGATCCTGGGGCATGCTGGCCTATACCGAACTGCAGGCCATCCACACGAACAGGATGGACCAGCGTACTGTCTCTGCGCAGATCGGCCGCTAATCGTGTGGCTGTATCGGATGGCTGATAACGCTCTGTGATCAGCGTCGGTACGTTGTATGCGTGCCGCCGACTAAGACGCGTGTGCCTTGAAGAGCCTGTCCATGGCTTCGGCTCCTGTGGTCAGTACCGGCCGCAGTTCGCGCCGGTAGACTGCCAGGCCATGCCGTGTCACCTGCTTACTCGCGGAAACGGGTCAGAATCGGCGCT
>Ga0116215_1002962_pt1 | contig 10129 bp, 10 predicted proteins | sample Sb_taG_7_FD_89698 | JGI IMG/M metagenome (GOLD analysis project Ga0116215, IMG submission 89698) | Peat soil microbial communities from Weissenstadt, Germany - Sb_50d_2_FS metaG | ecosystem: Environmental > Terrestrial > Soil > Wetlands > Peat | place: Germany: Weissenstadt | collected 2010-09-21 | reverse complement strand
GGCGCACCCCAAGATGAGGGCCCCGGCTGCGGCCGTTGACCTGGGCCTTGCCTGACGAACGATGTCCATGGCGCGGCGCCGACCCACAAGCACGACCCCGAGCACAAGGGCCATAGCCACCCACCCTGGGCCTAGTGAGCGGGTGCAGCCCAGTAGGGCGCCACCGATCCCCAGCACGGTCCAGGCGAGACGTGGTCGCGAACCCCCGTACGCAAGATGGAGCACGGCTCCGAACACGGCGATGCCGCTCGCGATCTCGGTGCTGCTCGACGAGACCATCGCGGAGGTGAACATCACCATTGGCGTCAGGCACGTGAGCACTCCGAGGAGTCCCCCTAGTCCCGGACCGACCAGCATGGCAAGGAAACACCCGGCAGCAACAAGCAGAACGGCAATCACGAGAAACGTCAGGCGTCCAAGGAGAAAAGCTTCTCTTGGGCTGCTTGCGTTGATCATCACGAGACCGGGTACCACGTAGACGTAGGGCTGGTACGTCGAAAAGTCGCTATACGCGACCCTGCCGTGACCCCATCTGCCGTGAGCCACATCATCGATGCAGTTCGCAGTCACGGGTTGGCCGGCGGTACAGCCCGCACCGTTCGGCTGCAACCTGTAGGGAATGGTGAAGCCTTGATCGATCACATCCGTCAGTGGGGCAACCCTGAGCCAGAACTGAATCTGCGGGACGCCGTAGGAACTGAACGCAACCCTTTCTGAAGTTGTGAGTGGATGACCGAAGAACTCTCCCTGCGCCGCCGCCAACGCTTTGATGTATTGATCAGGTTCATCCGGCGACGAGCCGAGGGGGTTGGTGACGGCCCAGCACACCCCTAGGCCCGAAAATCCCAAGATGAGCAGGAATACCCCCATCCGGACCCGACGACGAGGTCGAGCATCCCGGGTCTTGACGGTACGCACTAGGGCACCGGGAGAACGTACAGACATCGAGGCGTAAGGGTGACCATGTGCGCCTTCTGTCCGCGGTCCACAAGAAACTCGGCGGGAGCGAGCTCTGTCATGACGACTCCATTTCTACCAGGTGTCGCCGCCATGCCAGCGTGCTCAGATCGGGTCACGCATCGCCGAGACAAACAGGGACTGAGCGAGGTGCTTGACTCCCGGGGTCCGTTCTGCAACCCGTCCGCCATACACGAGAGGTCGGACAAGCCAAGCCGGGACGCCCGGAATCAGAAAATCCCGGTACTCGACCTCAACTTCGCCAAAGCCAGTCCTCTTCAGATGTTGAATCGCAAAGCGCCGGGAAAAGGCCATCTCGTCCGGCTCCAAGCGGGCCAGCCGGCGCAACTGGGGTCGCGTGAAGATCAGGTACACGTACGGGTTGTGGAGATTCGGTTCCAAGAAGATGATCTTGCCCTTCTCGGTGAGAAGGTTCCGCATCGCCAGAAGTGCTGCGTCCAGATCGTTGTAGAGATGGTGGAGTATCCCGTTCCCGACGATGTAGTCGAATCGCTCATCCGCAAAGCGATCTTCTGCGTGCATGACGTCCACGACCTCAAAGCGAACCGAGTCCTCGACCGCGTCGTCTTGAGCCTGCTGTACGAAGCGTTCCGACCGGTCGACTCCCAGAACCTGCATCCCGGTCCGGGCGGCCAGGCGCCGCGCGATCTCACCCCTGCCACAGCCGATCTCCAGCACCTTCCGCGAAGGCAGTGAGTCCATCTTGCTGATCAAGAGCTCGCAGCGTCGCTCGCTCCGGATCTGTGTGGACAGCCCGCCAGTCCAACCTTGGTTGTATCCGCTCTCGTCTCGGACGCCTCGCATCTCGCTCAATCCACGTTCATTTGGTCAGTATGACGGTGTAGCCAAGCGGGTCGTCGGTCGATCCCGTGCCGGAAAGTGTACAGACGTGGGCAGCCACGAGAGCGAGGAGCATGATGGGACTGGCGATCAACCACAGTGGAGCGAATACGAGCCGCCACCGATCTGTTGGTGCGAGATTCCGAACCCAAAGAACAACGATCTTGGAGCCAATGACGGAGATGTCGGTCCCACGAGGAGTGACGGTCACCTCTCGAAAGCGGTCGAATATCTTGCGAAGGCTCGAAGGCGTGTAGCGGAAGAAATCAAATGGAACATAATGAAACCGCGCTGACCATGGCACGGTTACGATCGCCTCTCCCCCATCCTTCAAGACACGATGGATCTCGTCGGCAAGACCCTGAAAGTTCGAGACGTGCTCCAGCACCTCCGTGCAAATGACGGCATCAAAGTGATCGTTCGGGAACGGGATGTGCTCCCCGTCGAAAGGGACGACCTCCGAATTCCGATAGTCGAACTTGTCTGCGTCGGAGATATCGATACCGACGTATTCGGTCTTTCCGCTGTCGAGGAGGAACTGATACGGGCTCTGGCCGCAACCGACATCGAGCACATTGCCGCGGTATCTCGGCAAATGCTTCCGCAGATCTCGGTACACCGTCATGACCTGCAGATCGACCAGCATTCGGCCGTAGAATTTCATCTTGCCCAGGAGGGTCGTCGGCGGCGTGTTCGACACCGGACGGAAGGACTCGGTCTTCACGCCGAGGTCTCCGATCTCCACAATGCGCCGATCCGAGCCGCCATGGCGGAGGGCGAGAGCCCGTGGAGCTCGTGGAGGTACTCTTCGCTTCCACCCTTTGATCCGTACGGACGCTCAACACCAATACGCAATAGGCGGCAGTTTGCGCCGTTGTCGGCGATGGTCTCCGCTAGCAGAGAACCGAGACCCCCCATCGTGACGTGGGCTTCAACGGTAACCGCGATCCGATACGTCGACACAAGCTCGACAATGTCGTCCACCGGCTGCGGGTAAATGCTCGAGACGATCACCACAGCGGCCGAGATGCCCTCTGATTGAAGCTGTTCGGCCGCCTGCACCACCGACGACGCGATCGCGCCCATCGCGAACAACACCACGTCATCGCCCTCTCGGACTTGCTGGACTCGGCCGAACTCGAATCGGCCCCCCAGCCCCGGGACCGAGAGACGGTCGTTCTTGCCGAGGCGCAGATAAGCGGGCCCCGACCATTCCCTCAACGCGTGGACCGCGGAGGCGGCCTGAGCCCCATCTGCAGGAACGATCACGGCCATGTCCTGCAGCAGCCGCATGACACCAACGTCTTCGATGCCAAAGTGCGTCGGTCCGGCGGTCCCGTACTCGAATCCACCACCCATGCCCACGATCGTGACAGGCAGGCCGTGAAGAACCGGTCCATCTCGAATGAACTCGTAAGGCCGATACACAGCGAACGGCACGATCGAATAGCAAAAAGGCCTAAGGCCACCCTCAGCCAAGCCGGTGGCCACCCCGACCATGTTCTGCTCGGCCACACCCATGTTGAAAAAACGATCGGGATACCTGTCTCGGAATGGCTCGAGTGCCATGAATCCGAGATCGCCGGTCAGAAGGGCAATCCGATCGTCAGCCTGGGCCGCGTCCACAAGGGCCTGGACGAATGCAGATCTCACGTCTGCGATCCGATTTCTTTCAAAGCCTGCGCGTATTCCGAATCCGACATGGGAAGGTAGTGCCACTTGATCTGGCCTTCCATGTAAGAGACGCCTTTTCCGAAGACTGTCTCAGCGATGATCACCCTGGGGAGATCCTTCATGGGTGACCGCAAGATCCGACAAAGGCTTGCCTCATCGTGCCCATTCGCTTCGATCGTCTCCCAGCCGAACGCTCTCCACCTTGCAGGCAATGCGCCACTCGCCAGAACTTCAGCCGTGTAGCCGAAGGCTTGCTGATGGTTGTGGTCGATGAGCACGGTCAGATTGTGCAGGCAGTGTTGAGATGCGAACATGGCCGCCTCCCAGATCACCCCTTCGTTGCACTCGGCGTCGCTGACAACCGCAAAGACCCGCCGCTTTGACTTCTGCATCCTGGCCGCCAGGGCCGCCCCCACCGCCATCGAGAGTCCCTGTCCAAGTGAGCCCGTCGAAAAATCGACACCACTGAGCAGGTGTTCGGGGTGCACTCCTAGGAGACTGGCATCCCCACAGAACGTGGCAAGTTCGTCTTCGGTCAATGTCCCGACGTTGGCCAACGCCGCGTAGAGGGCGAGGGCGGCATGACCTTTTGACAGCACAAACCGCGCCCGGTCGTCGTCGCGGGGATCCTGAGCCCCGATTACCGAAAAGACGGCGCCGACGATGTCAGCGATCGAAAGGGCAGATCCGATGTGGCCGACGTGTGCGCGCATGGACTGCTGCAACACCACGCGGCGAATTGCCGGTCCGAGCGGCGAACCCTCTTCCTCCATCCCTTTCCCCCCTGATTCGTCACTCACGACGGGACGGTGCGGGCGGTCTCGTAGTACTGGTGGACGGCTGGATCCGAGGCCAACCAGTCGGCGAAATGCTCGAGTCCGTCGCCAAGCTCGTACGCGGGTTTCCAGCCGAGCTGGGCTTGGATGGAAGTCGGATCCGAAACCCAGACATCAGTGTCCCAATGGCGATCAGGCATCGAGCCCCATTTCGGATCAACATCGATCCCGAAACGATCGCGGACGATCTGGACCAGCTGGTAGAGCGTCGTCTGAATGCCGGTGCCGACGTTGAAGACGGCTCCCAGATCGTCGAGTGGCGCCTTGGCTGCTGAGATGAAGGCATCGACTACGTCGTCGACGTACACAAAGTCACGTGCAATCGTTGGAGACACAAGGGGGGGTAACTCGCCGCGCAATGCGCAGAGGATCAAAGTCGGAAGGAGTCGGGTGGGCTCCTCCCAAGGGCCGAAGACCGAATAGAGGCGTAAGGTCGCGAGGCGCCGTTGTTGTTGGTGGGCAGTGAATCGGCAATAGAGCGTAGCCGCGGCTTTCGTCGCAGCATAGTGACTGTTTGGCTCAGCCAACTCCGATTCATGGGGAGCATGGTCCATATAGCCGTACTCTGAAGACGAGCCGGCATTCACAAAAGCTTCGAACCCGGTCCGAAGGCAGGCCTCGACCAGGTTCACCGCACCGTTGTAGTTCGTCGACACAATCGTCTGCACGTCGCGTTGGGACGAGTACGAACCGTAGGCGGCAAGATGGAACACCCACTCCGGGTCTATCTCTGCAACGATCTCCCCGAGTCGCTCTTGTTGCTGTAACGCCACCGTGTGAAGTTGGACATCGTCGACAATCGACTTCAGTCGCCACCGGTTTTCGGCGGGCCTTACCAACAGATGAACGTCGTGGCCGTCCCCGAGAAGACGGCGTGCCAGGTTGGCCCCGATGAAGCCCGTGGAGCCTGTCAAGATCACCCGCTTGCCAGACTCAGACATCAGATCCCCCCTGGCGATCGCCCTTCTTGGGGTCTTCGCACCTGATCTGGCCCGCGACGGGACGCGCCGAACTGAGAAAGGGACCCGCCCGCCGAGCGCATGGCGACCCGACCACCCCCAGTCGCCTGAGATGCGACGCCGCCCACATGGACCCCCCCCAAATCACATCGCCAATAGTAGTGGCGGTCGAAGCCGGTGGGCCACGGCTGATCCGTGGTCGAGATGATCCGGAGCACGGCGGCTCCTTCCCCAACCCCATCTCAGGGGGCGCACGACCGCAAGACGCCTACAAGAACAACTACCGCGACCGGCTGCCCCCGATGTGGGCAGGTTTCTCGGCTTCTTTGGCCATCCATCCGCTCGAGCTTCTCGAGCTCCCGGGTGTTCGGACCCGATTTCTCCCGCACCCTCGGCATTGCCTTGCCCCGGCCTCAAGTGAACGGCCGAAGCCTCAGCTGACCGACCGGCGCCGAGTTGGGATCAACCGTTCTCGGCCTCTTCGAAATCGCCTTGGCTGGCCCTGCTTTCGTCTGGCGCATTCAGAATGCTTTCCACGATGAAGGCGGGTCGCCGCTTGACCTCGTCATAGATGTGAGCGAGATACGAACCGATGATGCTGAGACAGACGAGCTGAATACCGCCGAGAAACAACACGATCAGGATCACCGTCGTAAGACCCGACGGAGCACTGCCCGGACTTGCGAGCCGAATCGCGAGGGTTGCGATGCTGCCCAATACGCTGGCGACCACCGTGAATAGGGCGGCCACCGTGATCACCTCGAGGGGCGCATAGGAGAACGAGAAGATACCCTTGCGTGCCCAGCCCAGGTTTCGAAGAAAGGAGTTGGTGCTGCGGCCGAACATCCTCTCAGGGCGCGTGTAGCTCACCCCGATCTGTCGAAAACCGACCCAGGCGCGTAATCCTCGCAGGAACCGGTTGCTCTCGGGGAGACCGTTCAGGGCATTCACGACCTTGCGATCAAGCAGTGAGAAATCTCCCGCGTCGAGTGGCATCGGCACGTAAGAGGCGGCCCGGAACAGGCGATAGAAGAGCTTGTATCCGGCCTGAAAGAACAAGGGAGCCTGACGTTTCGTCCGGACTCCGTAGATGACTTCGTATCCCTCCCGCCACTTCTCGATGAATTGCTCGATCAATTCGGGTGGGTCTTGCAAGTCACCGTCCAGAAGAACAACAGCGTCGCCAGTTGCAATACGCATTCCACTGGTGAATGCGCTCTGAGAACCAAAGTTGCGCGAGTGGTTGATGACGATGACCTTGGGGTCCTTGCTGGCGATGCCGGCGAGGACCTCCCTCGCGTCATCGGGGCTGGCGTCGTTGACGAAGATGATCTCGTAGTCGACCCCGCTCTTCTTGAAGGTATCCGTCAAGCGCTGATGCATGATCGGACACGCTGGGGCGTCTCCGTAACACGCAATGATGGCGCTCACCTTCCTGGCGCCATGATCAGGGCGGTTCGCACTCGAGGCAGCCTCGGTCGGCTCTTGCGCACTTGGGGCCATGAGGCCCGATTCTAGCCGTGGTCCGGCAGTGACTTAACGCCCGGGGGCACCGTGTGGGAACGAGAGCTGTCCGTTCTTCGCACCCATAGGAGATGGTGAGACGAAACCGCCGATCAGTCAGAGCGGGCAGGCGTTGCTAAGACTCCTGCTTGCGTTTGATCCAGAACGCGCCGCCGTCCTCACCTTGGCCGGCGAGCCCTGTGACGACGGCAACTTCAGGCCGGTCCTGGCACAGCGCGTGCACCGCGCAGAGCACCTCGAAGCTCGGGTTCAGGCACAGGAACGCTTGCAATAGGTATTGCTCGGACCAACAGAGGGCATAGTCGTCGATCAAGTACCGGGGATACTCATACGGAAGGTGAATGTCGTGAAAATGCACGATCACCCCGGGAGCCAGTAGCGGCAGCAGTCGGAGCACGATCCGGTTCACCTCGCTGCCGAGCTTGACGGTGTGTGTCGTGTCCACGAACAAGATGTCCCCGCTGGTGAGCTCGGAGAAGACCTCCTCGGGAACCGTCTGGGCATCCATGCGGGCCAACTCGGTGAGGCCTGGAAGTCCCTCGTCGATCGCCGTAGGGAACGGGTCAAAGGCCCGATATGTCGACTCGTGACCATCAGCCGCGTTCATGCGGCATGCCTGGGCGATCACCCGGCTCGTCTGGCCCGAGCCGAGCTCCACGATCGACCGGGGCCGCAGCCGACGAACCAGAGCAAACAACACTCGCGCGTCCGGTGGAGGGTACGAGGGATTTTCGAAGTCGTAGCGGTAGTCAGCATCAACCGCGCTGTCGGGAGCAAACGCCCTGAGCAGCTCGGACAGGTCCTCCTTCAGGAAGGCCGCTTGCGCGTCCAGGTCGAACTCGATGCCGCGCATGGGGTCGGCTGTGCTCCACGTCTCAGCGGGAAGTCCGTGCAGATCGGGGATCGGGCTGTAGTAGGTCTTCAGCATCACCTGGAGCCCGAGCCGATCCGCCACGGCTCGTCCCAGCGAGTAGCCCCGCACAGCCGCCCGGCTCTCCCAGAGCTTTCGCCGCCGGATCGCAGTCCCCGTGTTCCACATGAGTCGGAGCTTATAGCTTCACGTGACGTTGTCCGCCGAGCAGATTGACCTGCTCAACCCAACGCGGCCGAAGGTTGAGCTTCGCCCCGGACCTCCAAAGGGGGAGATCGATCCGTGTCCCCGAGTGATCCCCTTCCTGTCGACCCATTGTGACCACCGGCGACCATGCTGAGGTGCCCGAGGTACCAAACGAACAGGCCCGTGGCCACCAGGTAGAGGAGCGTGACCGCGGGCGCTCCGAAGGGGGGGCTCCACGATCCCTTCAGGTAGTCGATTGGGCCCGCGACCCCGACTGTATTTCGGCGTAACGCCTCGGCAAACGCCAGGAAATTGGCCGACCCAATGGCGCAACACACGAGCACAGTCAGCCGGGAATGCACCTTGGTGGCCACTCTCGAACGATCGACCAGCGCGGTCGCCACCAGGGGAACGCCAACGGCCAAAGGCAGGATGTAGCGACTCTCCCAGAAGTCGATGCCCACGTTTCGCGCTTCACCGTACCCGAACAAGACGGGCACGACGATCACCAACGCGATCAACAGCACGAGGGCGGCAGACTGGCGAAGCCGGGAAACTGCTAGTGCGACGAGGAGGACGAGGCCCACTGCTATTCCCCAGACCACATAGGTGTAGAGGGGTGCGGAGGTGTCGAGCCAACCGAACACGCCCACCATTTGTTTCAACCAACCGCCGGTTTCGCCAAAGAGCGTGGCGACCACCTGTGCGTCTGATGTTCCCGGGGCAAGTTGAGCGCCCGACGGCGCCGAGCCCACCGCGGCGAAGTGAAGTGCCCAACCAAAGGCCAGCACTCCGGCGAGAACGACGACCAGTGCGGCTCTGCGGATGATCTTCTGGCGAAGAAGACCGATGATGATTCGAGGTCCAGCCAGCAGGATCAGTATGCCAAGTGTCAGGGCGACCCAAAGGGCAGAGACCGGTCGGATCAACAGCAGCGCCGCTGCGGACGCCGTCATGACGGCGACCAGTCCGGTGGGGGGAGCGCCCGCGTTCTCGAGCGTGAGGACCAGCCCTGAACACCAAAGACAGAATCCGGTCGAGATCTCCAGTCCACTCGGGTTCACGACACTCGCCATGAAAAGGGTCATCGGTGTCACGGCGAGGAGGACGCCCAGGAAGAGCAACCGGCTTTTCGACCACGCAAAGACAGTCATGATCGCCAGAGCGATGAAGATCGAGCTCACCAGGCCACTCACCAGACGCATGAGGTAAAGACCGGTGGTCGAGGTCACCGCCACGCTCGGAACTCCCACAATTGCGTAGTAGAGGGGCGGATAGTTATTGGTTTCGGTAGTCACCGGACCTGCCCCCTGGCGCAATTGCTGGCAGGAGGCAGGAATGGTGTCCCAGAAGGCGAAACACGGCCACATGGCGTCGCCACTCGGCGTGAAGAGGTAACAGTGATGACAATTGGGGGTTACGGTGTACACGCGCGGGACACTCGTCGTGATGATGCCGAAACGAAGTGTCTTGCCGGTCAGCTCTCCATGCGCGAGCGCCACGGCGCGAGCGACGTGGTTCGGTTCATCGGGACCCCCGAATGGGGGCGAGGCGAGGCTCCATCCCTCGATCATCAAGAACACCAAGACGAACGCGACGACGAACACATGTCGAGCCGAGGAGGCGGGCCCCCCAATAGCGGTCGGCCCCGGTCTTGACTCCTGCCACCTCTCATTCCCACCCGCGCTTGAATCGGGTTCAAGGCGATCGGTGGCATTGTGAGTTACAGGCAATGCTCTATAGCCCCCCGCGTCGAGCGCAGTATCGATCACGCCAGAACTCACTGTCAATACCCGTAACGATCAGGCCGTGCACTGGGTGGGTCCCCGAGACGTCCAACTAGGCCGCCGAGCCCGGCTTGTCAATCATCGGTCGTCGAAGAGTACGCCCGAGTGGGACCGGCATCCGAGTACGGCTCAGAGGGGACGGCGACGGAGGCGTTCGGAGCGAATTCACTCTCGTCGGACATGGCGCTCCCCGCGCCGATCCTCGCCGGCTGCAGCGGCAGAGCGCCCTCGAGAACACCCGGAGTTTCGGCGGGGACACGACTCCGTGGCCTGCGCTCGGGCCACCACTTCGGCTTGTGGCTGTCCCAAGTCGCCTGCCACGCAGTCGGCATTCCGAGCCGTTTGAGGCTCATGGCAGGCTTCTCGACGATGTGCCAGCTGGCAACGGCGAGTCCCAGGCTCACCGTGAACGTGATCAGGACGTAAGGCACGAGTCCCCACCGGTTGAGGTGATTCAGCGATGCCATTTGCTGG
>Ga0116215_1002953_pt1 | contig 10147 bp, 8 predicted proteins | sample Sb_taG_7_FD_89698 | JGI IMG/M metagenome (GOLD analysis project Ga0116215, IMG submission 89698) | Peat soil microbial communities from Weissenstadt, Germany - Sb_50d_2_FS metaG | ecosystem: Environmental > Terrestrial > Soil > Wetlands > Peat | place: Germany: Weissenstadt | collected 2010-09-21 | reverse complement strand
CTCTGCACGACCGACGCCGCGGTCGACGCGGCGACATTGCAGCAGGCGCTCGGCGAGGCGGTGGCGGCGTCGTTCAACGCCATCTCGGTCGACGGGTGCACCTCGACCAACGACACGGTGCTCGTGCTGGCGAGCGGCCTCGGATCGAGCCCCTCGCCCGCCGCGCTCACCCGGGCCCTCACCGGGGCCTGCCGGTCCCTGGCCGAGCAGATGGTGGACGACGCAGAGGGCGCGACCAAGGTGTCTCACGTGCACGTCCGCGGTGCGCCGAGCAACGACGCCGCCCACCGGGCGGCGCGCAAGGTCGCGGACTCCATGCTCGTCCAGTGCTCCCTCTTCGGGGAGGACCCCTACTGGGGGCGCGTCGTGTCCGAGCTCGGCTCGGCCGGGACGCCCTTCGACATCGATCGCGTGACGGTGGCCTACGGCGGCACCGTGGTGTGCGCCGCCGGCGTGGCCGTGGCGCACAACGAGGCGGCGGTGGCCGCCCACATGGCCGGGCGCCACATCGTGCTCGACTGCGACCTCGGTCTGGGGTCGGGTGAGGCGGTGGTCCTCGGGACGGACCTGAGTTACGGCTACATCGACGAGAACAGGACGACGTCGTGACGGCGCCGGGAGCGGTGCCCGTCCCGCCCAAGGTCACCCGGGCGCAGAAGGCCGCCGCGGCGAAGACCGCCTCGGTGCTGGTGGAGGCGCTGCCCTACATCCGGCGCTTCTGGGGGAAGATCGTCGTCGTCAAGTACGGCGGCAACGCGCTGCACTCATCGAACGCGGGCAACGGTGACGGCGGCACCGCCGAGGACGCCGCCCTCGCCTCGTTCGCCGAGGACGTCGTCCTCATGCGAGCGGTCGGCATCCTGCCGGTGGTGGTGCACGGGGGCGGTCCGCAGATCGGCGAGCTGATGGCCCGCCTCGGCAAGGAGACGGAATTCCGCAACGGGCTGCGCGTCACCGACGCGGACACGCTCGACATCGCGCGCATGGTCCTCGTCGGCAAGGTGAACCGCGACATCGTCTCCGCCATCAACGTGCACGGGCCGCTGGCCGTGGGCATGTCGGGCGAGGACGCCAACCTCATCACGGCTGCGCCAACCCACGTCGACCTCGGGTTCGTCGGCAACGTGTCGGTGGTCGACCCCACTATGCTGCAACGCCTCGTGGCCGAGGGGCTGATCCCTGTGGTGGCGACCATCGGGTCCGACGAGTCGGGCCAGGCCTACAACATCAACGCCGACACCGTCGCCGGCGCCCTGGCGGAGGCCCTGCAGGCCGAGAAGCTGATCTTCCTGACTGACATCGAGGGGCTGCGGGTGGTGGCGGACGATCCCACGACGGTGATCCACAAGGCCTCCGCCGACGTGATCGACGAGATCCTCCGCAGCGGCGGGGCGCAGGGCGGCATGATGCCCAAGGTCGAGGCCTGCGCCAGCGCTGTGCGCGCCGGGGTGCACAGCGCGCACATCCTCGACGGACGCGTGCCCCACGCCCTCCTCCTCGAGCTCTTCACCGACTCGGGGGTGGGGACGATGGTGCGGCTGTGACGGATCCGACGCCGGTGCCCGCGCCAGCGCCAGGGCGCGACGCCCTGATGCGCACCTACGCCGACCCGCCGGCCACCTTCGTGCGCGGCGAGGGCACCGTCCTCTTCGACGCTGACGGCACGGAGTACCTCGACTTCATCACGGGGCTGGCGGTCGTGTCGCTCGGCCACGCCCACCCGGTCGTGGCCGACGCCGTCGCCGAGCAGGCGCGGACCCTGTGTCACGTCTCGAACCTGTACGGGAACACGCTGGCGCCCGAGGTCGCCTGCACCATCGACCGACTGATCAACGGCGGCACCGGCCGGGCTGGTGGGCAGGTCTTCTTCGCCAACTCGGGTGCGGAGGCGAACGAGTGCGCACTGAAGCTGGCCCGGCGCTGGGCCGGCGGGGGCCGCCATGTGGTGATCAGCGCCGAGAACTCGTTCCACGGCCGGACGCTGGCCACGCTGACGGCGACGGGCCAACCCGAGAAGCAGACGCCGTTCCTCCCGCTGCCCGAGGGGTTCGTGCACGTGCCCTACGACGACGTCGCCGCACTCGAGACCGCGCTGGACCCCGAGACCGTGGCCGCTGTCCTCCTCGAGCCGCTCCAGGGCGAGGGCGGGGTGATGGTGCCCAGCTCGGACTATCTGGGCGCCGTGCGGTCGCTGTGCACGGAGCGCGACGCGCTGCTCATGCTCGACGAGGTGCAGACGGGTCTCGGCCGCACCGGCCACTGGTTCGCCTTCCAGGCGCAGGGGCTCGAGCCCGACGTGGTGACCATGGCGAAGGCACTCGGCAACGGCATGCCGGTGGGTGCCTGCTGGGCCCGGGCCGAAGTGGCGGCCGCGTTCGGCCCAGGCGACCACGGGTCGACTTTCGGGGGGCAGCCGCTCGCGCTGGCCGCCGTGAAAGCGACACTCGCCGTCATGGAGTCCGAGGACGTGTGCCGCCGGGCCCGCGTTGCGGGCGCGCGCCTGGCCGACGGGCTGGGGCGGCTGCCCGGCGTCGTGTCGGTGCGTGGCGCGGGCCTGCTGCTGGCGGCACAGCTCGAGGCGCCGGTGGCCAAGGAGGCCACGGCGCTGGCGCTCCAGCGGGGCCTGTTGGTCAACCCGGTCCGTCCCGACGCGATCCGCGTGGCACCGCCCCTTCTCGTGAACGACGACGAACTCGACGCCGCACTGCGGATCCTCGATGACGTCCTGGGCGACGTGTCCTCCGACGAGGCCAACTGAGGAGCAGGGAGGCACCGACCCATGCCCGACTTCTTCGACATCGACGACCTCGATCCCGCCGCGTGGGGCCGGGTGATGGAGCTCTCGCTCGACGAGCCGCCGGAGAACCGGCTGGCGGGCCTCGGCGTTGCGCTCCTCTTCGAAAAGCCGTCGGCGCGCACGCGTAACTCCACCGAGATGGCGGTGGTCGACCTGGGAGGGCACCCGGTCTACATCCAGGGGGCCGAGGTGGGCCTGGACGTGCGTGAGACGGCCGAGGACGTGGCCCGCACGCTTGCCTGCTATCACCGTGTGCTGTGTGCGCGGGTCTTCGACCATCGTGTCCTCCTGCGCATGGCGGCCGCGCTCGAACGGAGCGGGTTCGACGTCCCGATCGTGAACCTCCTTTCCGACACCGCCCACCCCTGCCAGGCGGTGGCCGACGTGGTCACCATGCGGGAGGCACTGGGCCGCCTGCGCGGGCGCGCCCTGGCCTACGTCGGGGACGCCAACAACATGGCCCGCTCCCTGGCCAAGGCGGGGCTCCTCGAGGGGATGGAGATCCGTATCGCCTCTCCGGCGGGCTACACGTTCTCGTCCGAGGAGCTTGCCGGGTTGCAGGCCTTCGCCGACCGCTCCGCACGGGGTGGCACCCTGCAGCTGTCGGACGACCCCCACCAGGCGGCCAAGGGCGCCGCGGTGCTCTACGCAGACGTGTGGACGAGCATGGGGCAGGAGGAGGAGCGGGCGCTCCGCCTGGCGGCCTTCGAGGGCTTCACCATCGACGACGAGCTCGTCGACCAGGCCGCGGCGGATGCCGTCGTGCTGCACTGCCTGCCGGCCCATAGGGGGGAGGAGATCACCGACGCCGTCCTCGAGGGCCCGCGCTCGCGGGTGTGGCGACAGGCGGCCCATCGACGAACGGCCATGCGCGGGATCCTGGCCTGGGCGACGGAGGGCCGGGCGTGAGCGGGCACGCACCGGGCCGCCTGACCAAGAACCAGCGCCAGCACCGGATCACCAAGCTGCTGGAGTCGCAGCCGGTCACGAGCCAGGCACAGCTGGTGCTCCTGCTCGGTGACCAGGGGATCGAGGCCACCCAGACGACGGTTTCGCGCGACCTCGACGACCTGGGGGCCGTCAAGGTCCGCCTGCCCGGGGGCGAGACGGCCTACGCACTTCCCGAGCTCCCGGTGCACCAGATCGCGCCCGAGGACCACCTGCGCCGCGTGCTCGGCGAGTGGGTCGTCGAGGTGGCGCACTCGGGGAACCTGGTGGTGCTGCGCACGCCGCCGGGCTCCGCCCACGTCGTTGGCTCGGCCCTCGACCGCAGTGGGCTCGAAGGGGTGGTGGGTACCGTGGCCGGGGACGACACGGTGCTCGTCGTGGTGGACGAGCGGGTCGGCGGTGGCACCATGGCGGACCGCCTGCGCGACGTCGCAGGCATTGCCGCCGCGCAGAAGATCGCTTTGAATGGGAAGGAAGAGGACTGAAGATGCCTGAACGGGTTGTACTGGCCTATAGCGGTGGACTCGACACGTCGGTGGCGGTCCGCTGGCTCATCGAGAACGAGGGCGTGGAGGTCGTCGCGGTGGCGGTCAACGTCGGGCAGGCGGCCGACCGCGGCGGCGAGGACTGGAACGCCATCCGGGCCCGGGCGCTGGCCGCCGGGGCGGTCGAGGCGGTGGTGGTCGACGCCCGTCACGAGATGGCGGAGCAGTTCTGCGTGCCGGCCCTGCAGGCCAACGCCCGCTACGAGGGCAAGTACCCGCTCGTGTCCGCGCTGTCGCGCCCGGTGATCGTGCGCCATCTCGTTGCCGAGGCGCGCCGCCACCGCGCGACGGCGGTGGCCCACGGATGCACGGGCAAGGGGAACGACCAGGTGCGCTTCGAGGTGGGCGTGCGCGCCCTCGCTCCCGATCTTGGCATCTTCGCCCCCGCCCGGGTCTGGGGCCTCTCCCGCGAGGACTGCGTCGAGCTGGCGGACAAGTGGGACATCCCCATCACCGTCACCAAGGAGAAGCTGTACTCCATCGACGACAACCTGTGGGGCAAGGCGATTGAGTGCGGCGCTATCGAAGACCCGTGGGCGCTGGCGCCCGACGACGTCTACACGCTCACCCGGGTGACCGAGACCGAGCCCGTCGAGGTCATCGTGGGCTTCGAGGCGGGCGTGCCGGTCACCCTCGACGGCTCGCCGCTCGCCCCCTACGACCTCATCAGCCGGCTCGGCGTCCTGGCGGGCAGCCGGGGCTTCGGCCGCCTCGACATGATTGAGAACCGGCGGGTCGGCATCAAGAGCCGGGAGGTCTACGAGTGCCCGGCCGCGCTCTCGCTGATCGTGGCCCACGCGGACCTCGAGGACCTGACCCTCGAGCGCGACCTCCACCACGAGAAGGCACGCCTCGAGCCGCGCTGGTCCGAGCTGGTCTACGACGGTCTGTGGTACTCGCCGCTGAGGGACGCCCTGCAGGCGTTCATCACGGAGAGCCAGCGCCACGTCACGGGCGAGGTGCGGCTGCGCTTCGCCGCGCCGGGTACGTGCACGGTGGTGGGCCGGCGCAGCCCAGTGGCGCTGTACGACCACGGGCTGGCGACCTACGACGCCTCCGACACGTTCCGGCACGCCGACGCCGAGGGCTTCGTACGCCTGTGGGGCCTCGGTGTTGCGACGTGGTCGGCCCGCCAGGGCCCGGGCGCGGCGGCGGCACGGAGGGGCGGGTCGTGACGCTCTGGGAGGGCCGGATCTCGACCGGCATGGCGGATGCCGTGGCGGAGTTCACCGTCAGCCTGCCCTTCGACCGGCTGCTGGCGAGCGACGATCTGGCCGGGTCGCGCGCCCATGTCAAGGGTCTCGGCAAGGCGGGGATCCTGGCCGAAAGCGAGGTGTCGTCCCTGGTTGACGCGCTCGACATCGTCGAGGAGGAGTTCGCGACCGGCGTCTTCGAGTTCGCGCCAGGGGACGAGGACATCCACACGGCCATTGAGCGGCGCGTCACGGAGCTGATCGGCGACGTCGGCGCCAAGCTGCACACGGGCCGGAGCCGCAACGACCAGGTCGCCACGGCGCTACGGCTCTGGTGCCGTCGGTCCCTGGTCGGGGTCGCCGCGGAGATCATGGCGCTGCAGGACGCTCTGGCCCAACGCGCCAGCGAGGCCGCGGACGTGTACCTGCCCGGCTACACCCACATGCAGCGGGCGCAGCCGGTGCTGCTCGCCCACCACCTGCTGGCCCACGGGTGGGCGCTCGCACGCGACGTGGACCGGATCCTCACCACCGTCGACCGCCTCAACGTCTCGCCCCTGGGGGCGGGGGCGCTCGCCGGCTCGTCGCTGCCGCTCGATCCCGACTACGTCGCCGCCGAGCTCGGCTTCCACGGTCGCTTCGAGAACTCGCTCGACGCCGTGTCCGACCGCGACTTCGTGGCCGAGTCGCTGTTCGACCTGGCCCTGCTCGGCGTGCACCTGTCCCGGATGGGGGAGGAGATCGTGCTGTGGTCGACCGAGGAGTTCGGCTTCTGCACGCTCGATGACGCGTACGCCACCGGGAGCTCGATGCTGCCGCAGAAGAAGAACCCCGACGTGGCCGAGCTGGCCCGCGGCAAGTCGGGTCGCCTCATCGGCCACCTCAGCGCGGTGCTGGTGATGCTCAAGGGACTGCCGCTCGCCTACAACCGCGACCTGCAGGAGGACAAGGAGCCGCTCTTCGACGCCGTCGTGCAGGTCGCGCGCGCGCTGATCGCGCTGCGCGGCGTGTACGTGACCGCGACGTGGAACGAGGATCGCATGCAATCGGCGGCGGACGGGCCGGCGGCATCCGCCATCGACCTGGCCGAGATGTTGGTCGAGCAGGGGATGCCGTTCCGCCAGGCGCACGCGCTCGTCGGCGGGCTGGTCCGTGAGTCACTCGAGCGTCACGTGCCGCTCGTGGAGCTGGTTGCCGCGCACCCGGATCTGGGTGAGGCCGCGGTCGAGCTGCTGGAGCCCGGTGTGGCGGTGACCCGTCGGCGGACTCCGGGAGGGGCCGGCCCCGGGCCGGTCGCCGAGCAGGCAGAGCGTTTCGTCCGCCGCCGTGAGGTCGACCGCACCCGGCTGGCGCAGTGGCGGCCGCAGGGGACACCGGCGTAGCCCCAACGGTCGTAGCAGCCTGCGGATGGGGCGGATCCGTGGAGGACCCCCTGTGTCGTGTAACCCCCAGGTGAACGCAGCATAAAGATTCGCTCAAACAGTTGTATCGCGCCGACGGATGCGCGCACCCTGGTAGGTGCAGGCCGAGCCCATCCGGACTCACGACGGGAAGAAGCGCCATGGAGCGGCTGAGCGGCATCGACCCGATGTTCATCTACTCCGACACTCCGGAGACACCGATGGAGATCGCGTACGTGTGCGTCTTCGATCCCACCACCGCCGAGGGTGGCTACACCTTCGAGCGCGTCTGCGGGGTGCTGGAGGCCAGGATGCCGACGCTGACCCCCTTCCGGCGCCGGCTGGTGCCCGTCCCGTTGGGTCTCGACCATCCACGCTGGGTCGACGATCCCGAGTTCGACCTCGGGAACCATCTGCACCGGGCCGCCCTCCCGCACCCGGGAGGTGACGAGGAGTTCACCGCGATGGTGGCCAAGGTGATGGGCCGCCCGCTCCAGCCCGAGCAGCCGCCGTGGGAGATGCACGTCATTGAGGGGCTGGCCGGCGGCATGGTCGGTCTGATCGCCAAGGTCCACCATGCCGTCATCGACGGTGTGGCGGGCGCGCAGCTGTTGGCGCAGCTGCTGGACCTCACACCCGAGGGCAGCGCGGTCACCGAGCCGTACCCGCCCTGGCTCCCGGCGCGGCTGCCGTCGAGCACCCGGCTCATGACCGAGGCACTACCGAGCTTCATCAACAGCCCCGTGCGGGCGCTGCGCGCCGTGCGCGAGATCGGCCGCACCTCCGTGCGGTTGGCCCGCCGCGCGTTCGACGACGACAGCGGCCCGGTCTCCATCCCGCTCGGTGCGCCCTCCACCTTCGAGTCACCCGTCGGGGCCCGGCGGTCGGTCTCCTTCGCCGAGTTGGACATGGCACCGGTACGTGCGCTGAGAGACCGCTACGGGTCGACGATCAACGACGTGGTGCTCGCCGTGTGCTCGGGCGCGCTGCGTTCGCATCTGGCCGCTCACGATCAGGACACCGACAGCCCGCTCGTCGCCGTCGTGCCCGTGTCGGTGCGCGGTGATGCGCACGCGGACGCGGTGGGGAACCAGCTCTCCGCCATGTTCGTCCCGCTCGCCAACGACCGGCAGACACCCCTGGAGCGCCTCCGCACGGTGACCGCCGCCAGTGACTCGTGCAAGGGCCAGGAGCGGGCCATCGGCTTCGGCCCGATGGCCATGCTCGTCTCGGATGCCGTTCCGCCGGCACTGGCCAAGCCGGTGATCCAGCTCGGCGTGCGCTCGGGCATCCTCCGCAGGGTCCGGGCCGGCAATCTCATGGTCTCGAACGTGCCTGGCCCCGGGTTCCCCCTCTATTTCGCCGGCATGGAGCTCCGTGCGGTGTACCCGCTCGGCCCCGTGGTCGACGGGGTGGCGCTCAACATCACGGTGCAGAGCTACCGCGAGTCGCTCTTCGTCGGGATCAACGCCTGCGCGACGGCGGTACCGGACCTGCCCGGCCTCGCCCGGGCCATGGTGGATGAGCTGTCGCTGCTGAGCCGGATGGCGGCGGGGGCGGGGGAGCGGCGGGGCCCGGCGATGTCGCGCCGGCGCCCCTCACCGGCGCACCTCACGGTGGTCGCCCCGGGTGGCCGCCGTGACACGTCGGCGGGGGCATCGAGCGCCACGGGCTGAGCACGACGGGCTGAGCACGACGGGCTGAGCGGGGTGGCGGCCGCCACCCCGGGTGCGTCAGGGTTGGCCCGATGCAGCGGTCGGACTTGGAGGGTGATCCCCTCGCGGTCGCACCCTGGCTCCTCAACAAGGTCCTGGTCCGGGGTGAGCGGTCGGGGCGGATCGTCGAGGTGGAGGCCTATCACGGAGCCAACGACGCGGCGTCCCATGCCTATCGGGGCCCGACGCCGCGGACGGCGGTGATGTTCGGACCGCCGGGGTTCCTCTACGTGTACTTCACCTACGGGATGCACTGGTGCGCCAACGTGGTGTGCGGTCCGGAGGGCGAGGCGGCGGCGGTGCTCATCCGGGCCCTGGCGCCCATGGGCGGGCTGGCGGCCATGCGGGCAGCCCGTCCCGCAGCCCGTCTGGAGCGCGACCTGTGCAACGGCCCGGCCAAGCTCTGCCAGGCCCTCGGGATCACCGGGACGGACAACGGGGCCGACCTCCTGACCCCCGCCCGGAGCCGGCGCGGGCCTCGCGGCTCGAGCAGGGGCCCGGGTGAAGCCCCGGTCCGCTTGGTGGACGACGGGACACCGCCGCCCAGGCGTCCGGGGCGCGGGACGCGGATCGGCATCAAGGAGGCGACGGAGAAGCGCTGGCGCTTCTGGGTGCCGGGGGACCCCAGCCTGTCGAGACCCTGAGGGGCCCGGAATGTCCCGGGATTCAGCCCCGTGAACAGGCAGAACAGGCTCGCCAAGGGGTGTCACCGGCCTGTCACAACCGTGCAACAACGGCAGTGCATCATGCTGTCATCGGAATTCGTTGCACGGGTGGCATGCGGTAGATCGAGGAGATCAACCGGTGGCGCACGCTCTCAGCGCGGCCTCGTTGGCGACGAGGTCGGAGCGGAAAGCCAGTTGAGCTTCGAACACCAGGTGGCATGTGGGGGGCCGGGTGGCTCACCGCATGCCACCACATGGTGTGCGGACGGAGCGCTGTCGAGGGAACCGGGCCGTTCGGGCGGGCATCCGCGGCGATGGGCGGGTGTCCCGCTACGATCGGTCTCAGTGGCCGGTCCGGGGCGATCACCCCGGCGTAATCCGGCCCGCCCAGACGCGTTGACGGTCTGACGCGTGTCTGGTAAGGTGACACTCCCGTCGGAACGGCCCCCCAGGCCCTCCGACAGCCGAAGGAGACTCGCCGGCGGAGCAAATTCGTCCGGAAACAGTCCTTCGGTACACCCGGCACCAACACCGGCAGGATAGGTGTGTGCCCGGTCGCTCCTTGAAAACGGAATAGTGAGAGCCAAAAGCCAGTGCGGGCAATTCATCTGTACTCATACGGATGGGTTGTACGTCAATTAAGCATTACGCAGGTCCCGGAACCCTTTGGGCAAAAGGGCCTGTGGTTACCATGGTTTGAGTCAAACATGGTGACTCTCTGATTCTTGGCCGGATGGGCTCCCTCGTGGAGTTCGGAAGGTCGTGAGTCTCGATGGAGAGTTTGATCCTGGCTCAGGACGAACGCTGGCGGCGTGCCTAACACATGCAAGTCGAACGCGCTCCATTCGGTAGCAATACTGATGAAGAGCGAGTGGCGAACGGGT
>Ga0116215_1002946_pt1 | contig 10174 bp, 8 predicted proteins | sample Sb_taG_7_FD_89698 | JGI IMG/M metagenome (GOLD analysis project Ga0116215, IMG submission 89698) | Peat soil microbial communities from Weissenstadt, Germany - Sb_50d_2_FS metaG | ecosystem: Environmental > Terrestrial > Soil > Wetlands > Peat | place: Germany: Weissenstadt | collected 2010-09-21 | reverse complement strand
TGCTGGCCGGCCTGATCGGGGAGTCGGGCAATGACCCCCAGGCCGTCCTGGCGCTGTTCGCCGACCACTTGGCGAGGGCGGTCGTGTCGTGCGACAGCCCCCGTTTCCTGGCGTTCATTCCCGCCGCACCGACCAAGGCCGCGTTGCTGTTCGACATGATCGTGTCGTGCTCCTCGCTGCAGGGCACGTCGTGGTTGGAGGCGGCCGGAGCCGTCGCGGCGGAGAACCAGGTGCTCGAGTTCCTGGCCCAGTTGGCCGGCCTCCCCCCGGGGGCGGGCGGCTGCTTCGTGTCGGGGGGGACGATCGCCAACCTGTCGGCCCTGGTGGTGGCGCGCGACACGGCCGTGCTCCGGCGCGAGGTGGCTCCCCTTCGACCGCGCATCGCCGTGAGCGAGGAGACGCACGCCTCGGTCGGAAGGTCGTTGCGGATCCTGAGTGTCGAGCCCTTCGTCGTTCCCGTTCCCGACCATCGCTTCACCGGGGATGCCCTGGCCGCCGCCCTGGACCGAGACGACGACCCCGACGACGTCATCGGCGTGGTGGCCACGGCGGGGACGACCAATGCGGGGATCGTCGACGACCTCGCTGGCATCGCGGCGGTGGCGCGCCAACGCGCCATGTGGTTCCACGTCGACGCCGCCTACGGCGGGCCGGGGCTGTTCACACCGCTGGTCAGGGACCGCTACGCAGGGATCGAGAACGCCGACTCGTTCGTCATCGACCCCCACAAGTGGCTGTACGCGCCCTTTGACTGCGCCGCGCTCGTATATCGCCGGCCTGCCTTGGCGAAGGCGGTGCACGCCCAGGATGCCTCGTACCTCGACGTGATCCACGACGAGGACAACCCGGTGTGGAATCCGAGCGACTACGCGGTGCACCTCACCCGCAGGGCGCGCGGCCTCCCCTTGTGGTTCTCCCTGGCCGTGCACGGCGCGGGGGCGTATCGCGACGCGGTGGAGACCGTGCTCCGCACGGCGTGGCAGAGCGCCGAGATGATCAGGCGGTCTCCGCATCTCGAGCTGGTGCGTGAGCCCGAGTTGTCCATCGTGCTGCTCCGGCGGCGGGGCTGGAGTGCGTCGGACTACGAGGATTGGTCGGTGCGCCTCCTGGCCCAGCAGATCGGCTTCGTCACCCCCACCTCGTGGGAGGGCGAGACCGTGGCCCGATTGGCGTTCCTCCATCCCGGCACCACGGTGGCCATGATCGAGGAGATCGTGGCCACGATGGCCTGAGGTATCTCGGGCGGTTAGTCGAGGGAGGTGCCGCGGCCCTCGAGCAGGGGGCCATCGGCGCGTCGGCGTGTGCCGGCGACCGAGTCGGCGCGACGGCGCCAGGCCATCCCCGACAGGGCTTCGAGGACGACGCCGTTGGCCAGGTAGGCGGTGACCTCGGCGTGGTCGTAGGGGGGCGACACCTCGACGACGTCGATCCCGGCCACGGGAAGTTCCATGGTGACGCGGCGAACGGCGTCGAGCAGCTGCCGGCTCGAGAAGCCCCCCGGTTCGGGCGTGCCCGTGCCGGGTGCGGCGCCGGGGTCCACCACATCGATGTCGACGGAGAGGAACACCGCATCGCAGTCGTCGGTGGCGATGGCGAACGCTTCGGTGAGGCAGGCGGGGAGGCCTCGTGCCTCGATCTCGGTCATCTCGAAGCTGCGCATGCCCTGGTCGGCCATCCAGGCCAAGACGTCGGGGCCGGGCCAGTAGCCGCGTAAGCCGATCTGCAGGAAGCGGTCGCCCCGGGCCGCGCCGGACTCGATGAGGCGGCGCATCGGCGTCCCGTGCCCGTGCATCGACCCGAACTGGGTGTCGGCGGTGTCGGCATGGGCGTCGAAATGGATGACCGAAACGCGCCCTCATCCGACGTGCCGGGCCACTCCCGTCACGTCCGGCAGCGCGATGGTGTGGTCACCACCGAGGACGACGGGGATCGAGCCCGAGCGCGAGACCTGCTCCACGGCACGCTCGAGGCGGTCGAGCGACGCCGCGATCTCGCCCGGCAGCATCTCGACATCGCCGGCGTCGACCACACCGAGCTCGACCAGGGGGTCCACGCCCAGAGCCAGATGGGGCGTTGGCCGTCGTGCGGGAGGTAGTCGGTGAGCCGGATGGCCTGAGGGCCGAACCGACATCCCGGCCGGTGCGAGGTGCCCCCGTCGAAGGGGGCGCCCAGGATGACCGCCGCGGCGGCGTAGCTGTCGGGCTCTTCGAGATCCGCGGCCGGGACCCCGGCAAAGGTGGCGTCGGGCCCGTACATGTTCGCGTCCTCATCCCGGCCATTTTTCCCGTCGTACGAGGAGCGTGCCGGTTCCGCGATGGCGGCCTGGCGCGTCTACTCCGTTGTCCGTCGCTTGAAGAAGTGCGATGCCAAAGGGGCGGCCACCGCCAGAATGATCACTGACCAGATGAGGGCAGCCTCCACCGGATGCTGCATCGGCCACGCCCGAATCGAGGCAGACGGATTCGGATTGCCCCACAGATGGCGGGCACCGGCGGTCACAGCGCTGACAGGATTCCAGTTTGCCACCGCTTGCAGCCACCCAGGCATGTGTTGCGTCGGAATCATGGCATTGGAGACGAAGGCGAGCGGGAACAGAACGATGAAGCCGAACGAGGCGGCCGACTCAGGGCTCTTGCTGTTCAATCCGACACACGCCGCGATCCATGAGAGCGAATAAGCGAAGAGGAGAACCAAGGCGAAGCCGCCGATCAATGGGACGATGTTGGCGTCAGATCGCCACCCGACAGCGAGCCCGGTAAGTGCCACGATGACAGCGCACAGGGTCGCTGTCAGGAGATCGGCGATGGAGCGTCCCACCAGTACCGCCGACCGCCACATCGGCAGGGTTCGAAAGCGATCGATGATGCCTTCGTGCAGGTCGGTGCTCAGTCCCACCGCCGTACCCATGGTCGAGGTCACCAGGTTCAGGGCGAGCAGTCCGGCCAAGACGAAGTCCTTGTAGTTGCCGCCATCGGGAATGGGGATGCCGCCACCGAAGATGAAGATGAAGAGGACGGTGAACAAGATGGGTTGGATCGTCACATCGGAGAGCTGCATCGGCTCCCGTGAGATGTGGACGAGGTTGCGCCGGGTCATCGCCCACACGTCCAGGACGCGACCCCAGAGGACTGGAGTGGAATTGCCTGCGGCAGCGACTTCAACCGGCCTGGGCGCCCTCGCGGTTGTGGTCGTCACGTGCGTGCTCTTTCGAGCTCGGGCCGGTTGGCCCCCGCACCGGCACCTGCATTGCTGTCGACCTCACCGTCATCCTCCGCGATGTGCCCGCCAGTGAGAGAGAAGAAGACGTCATCGAGCGAAGGCTGACGCACCTCGATGTTGTCCACCAGCACTCCCGCGTCGTCGAGAGCACGCACGACAGATGTCGCAAAGCCCGGTGAGCTGTCGACCGCGGCGCTCAGACTCCGACCGTCGTCGCTCACATGGATCCGCCCTGTGACCAGCGACACCAACGCGGGCGCCGCCCCGGCGTGCGCCGCGGCCAGCGTCACCTCGAGGTGGGCGCTGCGGCTCGCCTCCTTGAGCTCGAGCGGCGTACCGTCGGCGATGACGCGGCCGTGGTCGATGACGACGATCCGGTTGGCCAGGGCGTCAGCCTCGTCGAGATACTGCGTGGTCAACAGGACCGTGACGCCGTCCCGGAGCAGCTCCCGGAGGGCGTCCCACACCCGCTGGCGGCTCGTGGGGTCGAGGCCGGTCGTGGGCTCGTCCAAGAACAGCACCGGGGGCCGCGTCATCAGGCTGGCCGCGAGGTCCAGGCGCCGGCGCATGCCACCGGAGTATCCCTTCAGTACCCGGTCGGCGGCGTCGCTCAACTCGAACAGCGCCAGCAGCTCGGTCGCCCGCGCCCGGGACGCCGAGCGGCCCATGTCGCTCAATTCCCCGACCAGGACCAGGTTCTGGCGGCCCGTGAGGAGCCCGTCCAACGTGGCGTCCTGGGCGGCCACACCGATATGACGGCGCACCTCGGCGGGGTGTGCCACCACGTCGATCCCGGCCACACTCCCCCGACCCGCATCGGGCCGGGCCAGCGTGGTGAGGATCCGCACCGCGGTCGTCTTCCCGGCACCGTTCGGTCCCAACAGGCCCAAGACGGAACCGGCCGGCACGGTGAAGTCCACGCCGTCGAGGGCTCGGGTCTCGCCGTAGCGCTTGACCAGCCCCTCGGCCTCGATCATCAACTCAGTGGCCATCTGTTGCTTCCTTACCTGTCGGTCGGTATCCTGGCTACTAGCCGTATGGTAAGACCGGAGCTAACCTGCCGTCAAGTAGAGAGCGATAGGACGTCCACCGTGCCCCAAGCGACAACCCCGGCCGAGGCAATCACAGCTCCGGAGCAGGTGGAGGACGCCGACGAGGTCGACGCGCCGGCGGCACCGTCCACGAGAGAGCGCATCCTCAATGTGGCCCTCGAACTCTTCACCGAGAAGGGCTACGACGGCGCTTCGCTGCGGGAGATCGCCGAGCAGCTGGGTGTGACGAAGGCGGCGATCTATTACCACTTCGCCTCCAAGGACGACATCCTGATGGCGCTCCACATGCGCCTTCACGAGTTCGGCAAGGACGCTCTCAGCCAGATGACGGAGGAGCCGGTCACCCTCGAGCTGTGGAGCAGACTGCTCGACCAGATCGTCGGCCAGATGCTGGCCCAGCGCAAGCTGTTCCTCTTCCACGAGCGGAATCAGGCGGCGCTCGAAAACCTGCACCGCAAGGACCACGACGCCGAGCACGACGACATCCAGGACAGGTTCCGTCGGGTGCTCGCCGATCCTCGGGTCCCACTGCGAGACCGTGTCCGCATGGCGTGCTCCATTGGCGCCGTCTTCGCCGGGCTCTTCATGTCCGGTGATGCCTTCGAGGGGACGTCCAATCAGGCATTGGGCGACCTGCTGCGCGATGCCGTGCACGACGTCCTTGCAGGATGAGCCGGTAACTCGCTGCGGCACTCAGGCTGCACTGCACGCCAGTGGGCGCCGGGCGCTCAGGCGCTGCTGGAGGGGTCCGCGGCGCCTGACTCGGGCGTGTGCTTCCCGGTAAATTCTGTTTCTAGGTTTCGCCGGTAGACGTTGGTCTCGCGCCGGACGAATCCGAGGCGCTGGTACAACCGGTTGGCGGCTTCGCGCGACGGGCGGGACGTGAGGTCGACCGTGCGTGACCCCGCCGCACCGGCGCGCCGGTTTGCCTCGTGCACGAGGGCCGCTCCGACACCGCGGCCCCGGGACTCCGTCGCCACCACCACGTCCTCGATCCAGGCCCTCGGGCCCGTCGGGGCGCTGAACACCACCAGCGTGAGTGATCCGAGGATGGTGCCGTCGTCGCCGTCGCGTGCCACGAACAGGACGGTGGCCGGGGAATGCACGATGTCCTCGAGCGCCTCGCGGGTGAGCGGGGGTGCCGATGAGGACAGCTCCGGTAGCAGCGCGCCCAGGGCTTCGAGTACGTCGGGGGTCACGGCCGTGATCTCGTCGACGACCACCTCGGCCGGTGTCGCCCTGGGCCCCTCAGCACACATCGCAGAGCGAGTGTAGTGAGGGGCCTCGGTCGCTCACGGTGATGATGAGGGCGTGGCGTGAGGGTCGCGGCCCTCGGCGTGGGCAGGCTTCGGAGCGAAGTGGTGCTCGACCGTTTCGTGGTAATTCGGCGCGTCGTGCCCGGGATCCCCGGTCGGGCTGGTGTGGATCACCGCCTCGGCCAGCCGTCGCACGTCGTGCAGCAGACGGTGATGCGCTTCTTCGGCGATGGCGTGCGCGTCCACGAGACTCAAGGTGGGTGCCGACGAGATCTGGATCTCGGCGCGCAGCTCGTGGCCGACCCAGCGGATACGGACGTCGTCGACCCTGTCGACACCGGGCACGCCGGCCAGGACGCGCTCGACCTGGTCGACGAGCGCCGGGTCGACGCTGTCCATCAAACGGCGATAGATGGTGCGCATCGCACCCAACAGGACCACGATCACCGCCGCCGAGATCACCACACCCACGATCGGGTCGGCCCGCGGCGCCCCCGCCACGACCACAATGGCCCCCACCACGACCGCCAGTGACGTGAACCCGTCCGAGCGGGCGTGCATGCCGTCGGCCACCAGCGCTGCCGAGCCGATCCGCCGGCCCACGCGTACCCGGTACACGGCCACGAGCTCGTTGCCCAGGAACCCGACGCCGCCGGCTGCCATCACCCACCCCGCCCCGGTGATGGGACGAGGGTGCATGAGACGACTGACGGCTTCGTAGGCGGCGACCGCCGTCGAGGCGGCGATCATCGCCACGATGGCCACACCGGCGAGGTCCTCGGCCCGCCCGAAGCCGTAGGTGTAGCGCCGGGTGGGTCGCCGCCGCCCCATCTTGAACGCCAGTGCCAACGGCACCGCCGTGAGGGCGTCGGCGAAGTTGTGGATGGTGTCGGCGAGCAGTGCGACCGAGTGGCTCAGCACCGCCACCACCAGCTCCACCGCCGCGGTGGTGGCCAGGATCCCGAGCGACAGCGCCACGGCCCGGATGCCGTCGGCGGTCGATTCGAGGACGCGCTCCCCACTGTGGGCCCCGTGATCGTGGGGCACCACCAAGGCCATCACCACTCCTGCCAGCCCCCGGCGATGGGTGTGGGTGCCGGCCGGCTTGGTCTCCCCCCGGTGGTTGTCGGCCCCGCCGTCGGCCTCGTCGTGATGGGCCCCGTCGTGGTGCACCCGGTCGTGGTGGCGGTCGCCGTGGTCGTCGTCGGGGTGGTCGTGCCCCGGCCCGTGGGCATCCCCGTCGTCGTGATCGGTGCGGTGCCGGGTCGGGCGCCCCACGCCACCTCCTTGCCGATCGGGGTCGGGCCCAGCCTAAGGTGCGACCGTGCCCGAGACGCAGACGACCGAGCGCGGCGCAGCGCCGAGGCGTCGCCCCAACATCCTCCTCGTCGTGTCCGACCAGGAGCGCCAGCGCGGCTGGCTGCCAGCGTCGGTCCGCCTGCCGTGGCGCGAGCGTCTCATGGCCGAGGGCATCGAGTTCACGCGGTACTTCACGCACTCTTCGCCGTGCTCGCCGAGCCGGGCCAGCCTGCTCACGGGCCGCTACCTCCCCGGCCACGGCGTCATCGACAACGTGATCATGCCCGAGCACAAAGAGCTCGATCCGTCCATGGCGACATTGGGCTCGTTGCTACGCGGCGCCGGGTACCGGTCGTCGTACATCGGGAAATGGCACCTGTCACAGTCCGAGCACCCCGACATGGAGGCCTACGGGTTCTCCGACTGGGACGGCAACGACCGGCACTTCATGGGGTGGGCGGGAACCGGCGTCCACTTCGACCCCATCATCGCCTCCAACGCCGCACAGTGGCTCCGCGCCAACGCCCGGTCGCGCCCCGGCGTGGCCGCCGAGCCGTGGTTCTTGACCGTGGCGCTCGTGAACCCCCACGACGTGATGTGGTTCCCCATCGACCAACCCGGCTACGAGGAGCGCAACCCCGAGGACGTGGCGGGCGTGCGACGGGTCCTCGACGCCGCCGCCTGGAAGGACGACGACCCGCTTCCGATCTATCGCAAGGACTACGACGAGGTCGTCGACGAGCTCCCCGCCAACTTCCACGACGACCTCCACACCAAGCCCGAGGCCCACCGCCAGTGGCGTTGGGACCAGCAACACGGGTTGTGGGGGTACATCGACCCCGGCGACACCAGGGCCTGGCTGCGTCACCTCGATTACTACGTGGAGCTCCAGCGCCTCGCCGACGAGAGTTTGGGGACGGTGCTCAGCGCGCTCGAGGACACCGGTGAGTGGGATGACACGGTGGTGATCTTCACCTCTGACCACGGCGACATGTGCGGGTCACACGGGCTTCGGTCCAAGGGGCCCTTTGTCTACGACGAGATCATGCGGGTGCCCCTGTACGTTCGGGTGCCGGGTGTGACGACCCCCGGTTCGACCACCGGGGCCCTGGCCACCCACGTCGACCTGGCCGCCACCATCTGCGCCCTGGCCGGTGTGGACGGCGGTGCGGCGAACGGGGCGGGAGAAGGGTCGGGCCTGCAGGGGGTCGACTTCTCGTCGGTGCTGGCGGACCCGTCGGCGACCGTGCGCGATCACGTGCTGTTCGCCCAGGACTCGGCCCAGACCCGGAACCTGAACCACGTGCGCTATGCCCTGCGCGGGTTCTTCGACGGCGACACCAAGTACGCCCGCTACTACGGGGTGGGTGGGGGCAAGCCGTCGAGCGGTCTGTGGGGGAGGGACCCGGGCAAGAAGCTGTTCGACGTCGACAGCGACTTCGACGACCAGGACCACGAGTGGTACGCCCACGCCAGCGATCCGCTCGAGCTCGTCAACCTGGCCCACGACCGATCGCGGCGCTCCGAGCTGCGTGGCTTGTTCGAACGACTGCGTGCCTACGAGGCCCAGGAGATGGTGCCCGCTCCCTGACGACGACCCGGCTCGATCAGGGTCGGGGAGGCAGACGCACCGTCGGGACGGCTTGAAAGCGACGCTGTGCCTCTGTGGCGAGACGGGGGCCGAGCCGACGGCCCTTGGCCAGGAATCCCAGCGCGATGCGGGCGCGGCCTCCGGGCAGGCTCCAGTCGGCCAGGGCGCGCTCGGCGCGGAACCGGATCGCCCCCCCGGCGTCACCGGGTCGCTCCACCGTCCCGATGATCGTCCTGTTCTCCTGGCCGGTGAAGGTCTCGGGATGCGAGTGCACGGTCAGGCAGGCGGGCCCGGCCGCAATCTCGGGAACTCCCGCGCCGAGGGTGAGCCGAAATCCGTCGTCGACGAGCTCGGAGTGGTGCACAGGGAGACAGAGGGGGAAGCCGTTGTCGCCCACCACGGTGAGGTCGTGGGTCGCCAGCCGCCCGGCGTCTCGCGCCGCGTCGCGCCACGAGGCCGGGGGGGCGAGCCACGCCCCTGGTTGCAGGCCACTCGGGGCAGGGTCCGACAGGGGTGCCGCCGTGCCCTCGGGGGCGTTCCAGGTGCGAGGCGGTTCGTCGAGGCTCCGACGCTCCCACCACTGCATGTGCAGAGGGGTCACCTCGATCCAGATGCGGGCGTAGTACCACGCCAATCGGCGCAGCACGAACCTGGGCTGTCCCTTGGTGGCGGCCGGCAACTTGTCCATGCTGCGGCGCACGTAGCGGTCGGTGTTCGCCTGGAGGTCGGAGTCTCGCACGGTGGCGAGTCCCTGGACGAGCGCCACGGGGGGGTCGGTGAGGCCGGACCCCAGGGGGTCGGCGAACAAGAGACAGACCCGCGGATCACGACGAGCGCGCTCGGCCTTGGCGGGGTAGGTGAGTCCCGTCGAGACGTCGAGGGTCAGCCTGTCCTCCCCCAGATACGGCGTGGTCGGGACGGCGACAGGCCGGCCGTTGCGAGTCAGGGTGGCGTACTCGGCGGTGATCGACCGCTCGAACACCTCGATGAGCTCGTCGGGCCACGCCCCGGGGTTGCGGGGTCTCGGGGCAGACGATGACAGGCTGTCGTCCACTGACGTCGACCCTATCGTCGCCGTGCAGGGGACGCCGGGGCCGGCCCGACTCGGTTCGTGTAGTCGTCCCGAAGCAGGTGGGTTCAGACAGCGGCGACGAACATCTGCTGGCAGATCGCCGGCCCGAGCGCCACCGCCGACCCGTCGACGTCGAGGGTGAGAGTCCCGTCGGGCGCCCGGTTCCGGACCCGTGCCGAACGGCCGGGGATGAGCCCGTGCTCGTCGAGGTACTCGAGTGAGTCCATGTCGAGCTCCACCTCTTCGGTGATGCGCTCGATTCGAACGGTCTCCCCCGGCCCAACATCGGCCAAGCTGCGCTGACTGGCGGAATGGTCCCTGGCACCGGGCGCGCCCGGGATGGGGTTCCCATGCGGACACGTCGTGGGATTGCCCAGGAGCTCGATCAGGCGTTCTTCGACCTCGTCGGAGATCACGTGCTCCCAGCGCCCGGCCTCGAGATGAGCCTTGTGCCACGGCAGCCCGATCACGTCGACCAGCAATCGCTCGGCCAGGCGGTGCTTGCGGATCACACTGTCGGCCACGACCCGGCCCTGCTCGGTCAGCGCGATGGTCCGGCCTGAACGGTGGATGTAGCCGTCCGTGGTCAGGCGGTCGAGCATCTCCGACACCGACGGTGCCGACCGCGCCAGGCGCTGGGCGATGCGCGCCTGGATCACGGTCGTCCCCTCTTCGGTGAGGGATT
>Ga0116215_1002945_pt1 | contig 10183 bp, 5 predicted proteins | sample Sb_taG_7_FD_89698 | JGI IMG/M metagenome (GOLD analysis project Ga0116215, IMG submission 89698) | Peat soil microbial communities from Weissenstadt, Germany - Sb_50d_2_FS metaG | ecosystem: Environmental > Terrestrial > Soil > Wetlands > Peat | place: Germany: Weissenstadt | collected 2010-09-21 | reverse complement strand
TTGGTCGTTGGTTGGAACGCACCCAGAATCAAATCTGGGCCCTCACAACGACCGGTGGATGGTCACCTATCCGCGCGGCCCCTAAGTGCCGATTGGGCCCGTCCAGGGCGGTCCCATTGCTGATCGCTAGTCGCGCAGAGCAAAGTGGGCTGATAGTAGAGCGTTCTACTACAGGGTCGGACCCAGTGGACGGGGTGGAAACTGGGTGGACGGAGCCGCACTTCACCGGACTGGAACAGAACGCAAGAACCAATTCCAACACCTTGCCAAGGTGAGGGTCGCGGGTTCGAATCCCGTCTTCCGCTCCAAGAGGTCTCCTCGTCAGGAGGCAAGATCGTTCGTCGCGTCGATCTCAGTCCGGTCCCGCCATGTGGTGGTGCGACATTCGCACCATCCTTCTCGACAAACCATCCCTCCTCCCGCCATCCCTCCTCTGTTCGTTCGCGTTTCGCGAGGAGCGACCTGGCACCATGAACGGCACATCGTCGCCTTGATTCCCATCCTTGGTGCTGGAGGCCGCGATATGCATCCCGACTGACACCCCAGGGCGACGTCCTCTACCGAGATCGAGATGAGATCCGTAACGCTCATTGGCCTCCGGCTGGTTCTCCAAGAAACTGGACAGTGGCGCCCGTCAGCGCCGGACCTGTCGTGTGCAGATGACAGCGGACCGTGCTCCCGGCCGGAGTCCTGTAGGGCGCCGGGTCGACCTGGGCACATACCTCCATGGCGAAGGGGCACCGAGTCCGGAAACGGCACCCCTGCTCGACGCCCACCGGCTCGCCGACCTCGCCACGCAAGATAATCCGCTCCCGCCTCTGTTGCCGGGCCGGGTCGGGCACCGGGATGGATGAGAGCAACGCAGCCGTGTAGGGATGGGTCGGCCGCTCGTAGACCTCGTCCGCATCGCCCTCTTCGACGATCTGGCCGAGATACATGACGGCGATCCGGTTGCTGATGTGGCGGACAACCGACAGGTCGTGGGCAATGAAGAGATAGGCCACGCCCAACTGTTGCTGCAGCTCTGTGAACAGATTGATGACCTGGGACTGAGTGGAGACGTCGAGAGCACTCACCGGCTCGTCGCAGACGAGCAGTTGGGGCTGGAGGGCGAGGGCCCGTGCGATGGCGATGCGCTGGCGTTGGCCGCCCGAGAACTCGTGAGGCTGACGCTGTAGCACGTGCGAGCCCAGTCCGACCTGGTCGAGAAGTTGTACCACGCGCTGCTCCCTCTCGGCCCTGTTCATCGAGGTGTGGATGGCCAGCGGTTCCCCGACGACTTCGGCGATGCTCTGCCGGGGATCGAGCGACGAGTACGGATCCTGGAACACCAGCTGCATCGTTTCGCGATGCCGGCGCAGCGCAGTCCCGCGCAACGAGGTGATGTCTTTGCCGTCGACGACAATCGTCCCGCTCGTTGGGTCGATGAGGCGGAGGATCAGCCGCGCCAGGGTCGACTTACCCGAGCCGGTTTCGCCCACCAGGCCCAGCGTCGTTCCCGGGTCGACGCTCAAGCTGACTTGGTCAACCGCCCTGATCGCCCCCGTGGTGCGACGGAGCACGCCGCTGCGGATCGGGAAATCCATGACGAGGTCAGTCACCTCGAGTACCGGTGTTTCGGCAACGACCACCGATTCGATCCCGCCCTGGGTACTCGGCGAGAGGCTGGTCCCCAGGTCGGCCACGCTCGAGAGGACGAGGTCGTCCTGTCGGACACAGCGAGCCACCGTGATCCTTGATCTGCTGGCCTCTGCCCGTCCCGTGGTAGCACCGTCCGCCCGTGCCGGTTCCCGCATAGACACAGGCTCCGCGGTGCACGCTTCCAGGACGTAGGAGCAGCGCGGCGCGAAGCGGCAGCCAGCCGGGAACTGATCCGCGCGCGGCACCATCCCCGGGATCGCGTGCAATGGCTCACCCTTCGGGGTGAGCTGTGGGATGGAGTCGAGGAGCGCTTCGGTGTAAGGGTGTCGGGGTCGACCGAAGAGGTCCACGGCGGTCGCTTGTTCGACGATCTGTCCCGCGTACATGACCACGACGTCGGCGGCCACGTCGGCGATGACTCCCAGATCGTGGGTGACGAAGATCATCGCCATGTCCTCTTCGCGCTGAAGTGTGTGCAGCAGCGCGATGATCTGCGACTGCGTCGTGACATCGAGCGCCGTGGTGGGCTCGTCGGCGATCAAAAGCTTGGGTGAGCACGACAAGGCCATGGCGATCATGACCCGCTGGCGCATCCCACCCGAGAAGGCGTGTGGGTAGTCCTGGGCACGCGTTGCCGCGTGTGGGATCTCCACCCGGTCGAGCATCTCGATCGCGACCTTCCAGGCGTCGGCCCGACTGATCTCTCGGTGTGCGCGCACCTGTTCGGCAATCTGATTGCCCACCGTGAAGGCCGGGTTCAGGCTGGTCATCGGCTCCTGGAAGATCATTGCTATCTCGTTGCCACGCAACTGGCGCAACCGGGACGGGCTGACCGTGGTGAGCTCCTGCCCCTCGAAGCTGATCGAGCCCGCCACCTGCGACACCTTGGCCGGGAGCAAGCCCATCACGGCGAGGGCGGAGACGGTCTTGCCCGAACCGCTCTCGCCCACCAAGCCCAGGGTCTTCCCCCGGGGCACGGAGAAGTTGGCCTCCTCCATGACCGGCAACCAGGTCCCGCGGGTGAGGAATTCGATCCGCAGGTTATGGACGTCGAGCAGGGGGGCAACCGGCGTGGGCCCGGCCGTGGGCGCCTGCTCCTCGGACCGCCCGATCCCCCGCACACGCGCCATCGGCCCGCGCCGGGACTCCCGCTCGCCACTGACCGGACTGCTGCCCCTGGGTCGCTCCCGGCCGAGTGAGTCCCGCAGCCCGTCGGCGACCAGGTTGAAGGCCAGGACGGTGAGCATGATCGCCAACCCGGGGAAGACGAGGGCCCAGGGTGACGTGTTGATGAACTGGAACCCCTCCTGGAGCATCCCGCCCCAGCTCGCAGTAGGCGGCTGTTCGCCGACCCCGAGGAAGCTGAGGCCGGCCTCGGTGAGGAGGGCGAACCCGAGGGCCAGTGCCATCTGGATGATGATCGGAGAGGCCACGTTCGGCACGACATGACGCCCCACGAGGCGCTTGGAGGTCGCACCGAGACTCCGGGCCGATTCGATGTAGGCCTCCTCGCGTACGGCGATGACCTCGCCCCGGAGGAGGCGCACGAAGCTGGGGACGAACACGATGGCGATGGCAATGGCGGCATCGTTGATGTCGGCACCGAGGAGGGCGGCCACCGTCAACGCCAGGATCAGCGGGGGGAAGGAGAAGAGGGCGTCCATCGTCCGCATGATCACGGAGTCGACCGCGCCCCGGAAGAACCCTGCAATCAGTCCCAGAGGGATGGCGACGACGGCGGCCAGGGCCACGATCTCGAACGACACTCGCAACGAGATGCGAGCACCCCAGATCAGGCGGCTGAGGATGTCGCGCCCGAGGTCGTCGGTCCCTAGCAAATGCGAGCCGGAGGGACCTGCGTTCACCTCGTTGATGTCCTGGGCGTTGGGAGCGTGGGGCGCGACGAGAGGGGCGAAGATGGCGGCGACGATCACGATCAGCAGGAAGACCAGTCCGCCGATGGCCCAGCGCTGATGCAGGAAGCGGACCCAGAAGCCGGGGCGTCGCTGGGGCAGGTCGTCCGGGCTGTCGCCCGTCTCGGGGATGGCGGTCAGTCCGACGAACGGGTCGCTGGCGTTCGGAGTGCTCCACGTACTCATCGGGCAGTCCTCACGACAGCCGGATCTTCGGGTTCAGGTAGGCGTAGACGATGTCGACGACCAGGTTGATGAGGACGAAGGCGAGGGCCACCACTAGCACGACGCCTTGGATTTCGGGGATGTCCTTGTCGCTGATGGCCTGGATGATGTAGGTGCCCAGCCCGGGCAGGGAGAAGATCTGCTCGATGATGAGGGTGCCCCCAAGGAGGTACCCGAATTGGATCCCGATGACGGTGACGGCGGGGCTCAGAGCGTTCTTCAGGGCATGCTTCCCGACCACCATCCTGGGGCTCAGGCCCTTGGCCACTGCCGTCCGCATGTAGTCCTGGTCCAGGGTGTCGATGAGGGCGCCGCGGATCTGGCGCGCGATCACGGCGGACCCGCCGATGCCGAGCGCCAACCACGGCAGCAAGAGGTCCTGGAACCATTCCGCGGGCGATTGCGTGAACGGTGTGTACCCGAGCGCCGGCAGCCACTCCAACTTCACCGCGAACACGATCACCAGCAACATGGCGAGCCAGAAGTCGGGAATGGCCACGGCGATGCTCGAGCCCACGGTGACGCCGCGGTCACGCGCCGTGCCCTGGTGTAGTCCGGCCACGATGCCGGACGGGACGCCGAGCAGGATCGCCACCACCATGCCGCCGACCGCCACGCTCAGGGTCACCGGGAAGCGGGCGGCGATGCCGGAGGCGACCGTCTCGTTATTGAACAGGGAGTTGCCGAGGTTGCCGTGTAGCGCCGCCCTGAGCCAGTTCCAGTACTGGGCGAAGAAGCCCTCGTTCAGGTGCAGCTGGTTCGTGATCTTGGCGATCTCCGCCGGCGTGGCCTTGGTCCCGCCGGCCAGGGCAATGGCGGGGTTGCCGGGGATGATCAGGATGAGCGAGTACACCCCGACCGTGATCAGGAAAAGCAGCAGGACGGTGATGAGCAGCCGACGCCCGACGAATGTCAGCAGTGAGCCACCGCCGCCCGACGCCATTACCGCCGTCTAGGGCACTGCGCGGGCGTGATCCGATGCACTGGTGGCTGTTCTCCTGGCCTCGTTGAGAGGTCCGCTATTTCTTGATGTAGATGCCGGCCAGGTTCGAGCGGCACTGACCGATCGGCGCCACGACCGTCCCGCCGACCCGATTCTTGTTGTAGGCGACGATCGAGGGCATGAATGCTATGGGCACCAGGAGTCCTTGTTGGAGGACCGTCTTGTCGATCTGCTGCATCAGCGGACCCTGCAGGCTCGGGCTGAGCGATGCATTGGCCTCTTCGATCAGCGGCGTCAGCTGTTGGTTCACCGAGCCCAGCCCGTTAGCCGGGAAGCCGGAGGGCTCGAACATGGCCTCGTAGGCGTTCGACAGGTCGGCCCCGTTGGTGAGCTGCTCGCTGAGGAGCGCGTCGCCCTGCTTCTTGATGTAGACGTCGGTCAGGAAGTCGGCCCCCGGAATCTGCTGCAGGTTGGCCGTGAACCCGGCCGAGGCCATCTCCGACTGGAGCAGGGCGGCCGCCCGAGCGTAGGTGGCGTCACCCGACGGGATGATCAAGCTGAAGCTGACGCCCTTGGGGAAGCCGGCCGCCTTCAGCATGGCCTTGGCCTTGGCCGGGTCGTAGGGGTCGGGGATGCCGAGCGACTTGGAGTAGCCGGGGGACCATGATGGCACAGGCTGGTAGGCGGGAGCGCCGAGCCCGTCGAAGACGACGTTGTTCACTGCCGCCCGGTTGACCGCGTACTCGAGCGCGGCACGCACCTTCTCGTTGGCGAACGGCCCTGTGTTCTGCCGCAACTCGATCTCCATGGCGTCGTAGGACTTCGTGACGGAGATCCCGATGTTCGGGTCGCTCTTCAACTGTGGATAGTTCTCCGGCTCGACCTCGATCATGTCGACCGAACCCGACGTAAGGGCGGTCGCCGCCTCGGGCCCCTGTGTCACCTGGGTGAAGTCCACTCCACCCAGGGGGTACGCCTTCGAGTCCCAGTACTTCGCGTTCTTCGTGAGAAGGATGGACGAACCCTGGCGATAGCTCTTGAGCACGAACGGGCCCGAACCCACCGGCTGGTTTGACTGCGTGGCGATGGCGTTCGCGGGGTAGATCTGGCCGTCGACGTAGGTGGACGCCCACAGGAAGTCCCCCGCGGTGGGCTTGTTGAGGTTGACAACCACCGTCGAGGGATCGGGAGTCTGAATGCTCGAGATGGCGAACAGCGACGAACGTAGCGGGCTCGTCTTCGTGCGGTTCAGGCTGGCCGCCACATCGGCGGAGGTAACGGGTTGGCCGTTCGAGAACGTGAGGCCCGGCCTGATGTGGAAGGTGATAGTCGAGCTGTTGTTGGACACCGTCCAGCTCGGGGCCACACCACCGCCGATGGCGGCGTTCCCCGGAGTCGTCATGGACTGGTAGATGTTCGAGGTGACCGTGTAGGAGCAGTCGTTCTCCTCGGTCGCGGGCGCGAAGTCGTTATTGAACTCGTTGTTGAGGTCGAACCCGTACTTGAGCACTCCGTTGGGGTCTGCGCCGGAGGATGCAGCTGCGGGCCCGCCAGGGGAAATCGTCAGGGCCAACGGCGTCAACAGGGCAACTGCGACCCCGGCTGCGGCGACGTTCCGACTCCTCCGTAGTGGCCGCCGGCTCCCGACACCACTCGGCCCACCCTTACGGACTGGCGCCTGCCTATTGAACCTCATATTCATCCCCCCGACTCGGTCCGGCGAATTCCCTTTAGGTGGTATCGACGAGACCCCCAGTAGCGGCAATATATCCCGTGGCTGACGCTAGTGTCAGGTAGCACGAACCGGCGGCCCGCTTCATCGCTTGGTCGTGCAGAGCCAATCTTCGAGAGTAGAGCGCTCTACTACAGGGGCGAACTGGCTGGACTGGGTGGACGGAGCCACTAAGGAGACCGACCGGACCTACTAGGACGAAAGCCACCACCTTGCCAAGGTGAGGGTCGCGGGTTCGAATCCCGTCTTCCGCTCCATGTGCAACTGACTGTGACCGGTTACAGCGAGGTCCGGGTCTTTCTCAGATGATCGGATTGGCCTCGATCGCTCGAAGGTTGCGGGCACTCCAGCTCTCAGTGCTCTCGAATGTCTCGTGATCAAATGGGTCACAAATGGTGTCCCACCGCTCGGCCAGCAATTCCGGGCTCACGTCCAGACCATCATGTACGTAGCCGTCGGTCTCGGCGAGGAACAGGCGGCTGTAGCGTCGCATTCCCGCCATGAGGACCTCGCCTTGGACCGGGCAGGATTCGTGCGCCAAGACCGCTGCCATCGGGGCAACAAGCGCCGGGTGACGTTCCGGTTCGGGATCCGGGTCGGCACCGCCCAGGTCCCGGGCTGACATCATGCGCGTGTTCGCCATGGGTGCCAGTGCGTTTACTTTGATGTCGCTGCTATGGCCAGCAGAGACTGCTGAGAGAGCCCGGGTTAGTCCGATAACCGCTGCCTTCGCGGTTCCGTAGGCCGTGAGACTGCGCATCCCCAGAGCTCCAGTGGAAGTGGTGAGCACGATTCGCCCGTAACCGTTTGCCACCATATGGGGCCAGCAGGCCTGGACCGTCAAGAAGCTGCCGATAACGTGCACATCGAGGTGCCGCCGAAGGTCGGAAAGGTCGACATCGGGGAACTCGTCCGTGTTGTAGATGCCTGCATTGTTGATCAGCACGTCCAGCCGACCAAACGCCTCGAGAGCTACCTCGACCAGCCGCGTGGTTCCCTCCGCGGTCGAGATGTCAGAGGCGTCAGCCACAACCGACCCACCGGCGGCGCATATAGCTTCGGCAGCCTCTCGGGCTGGTCCGACATCTCCACCGCTTCCGTCGATTCCGACTCCCAGGTCATTGACAACTACGTGCGCGCCACGCGACGCCAGTAGCCGAGCATGCTCAAAGCCGATTCCCCGCCCAGCCCCGGTGACAATCGCCACTCGACCGTCGAACCTCAAACTGTCCATACGATCCTTCCTCCATGTTGACCCACCAAGACCATATATTTAGGGGCGTGTCCCTACCGGCCGCGACTCCTCGTCTCCGGCCCCGCGAGTTCGTCAGATCCCTGGTCCGAGGAGTGTGGAACGCTTCCGCGGCGGTCCGCTGGGCGCTGCTGGCAGCTTCGGCCACAAGGGGGCAGGAATGACTCGAAACCCCCACGCAGCTGAGCCGTTTACCGATGACGACCAGGTGATCGCGGCGGCGCTTCAGGACGTGAGTGTCCCTGCGCTCTTGTGCTCCCTGGTGCACATGACGGGCGATCCTGCGTGGGTCCGTGGCGATATTCGTCCCCGGGTCGCAATCTCTCTGGATATACAGAGCGGCATCCCACCCGATGAACGAGCGCAGGTTCGTCGCCTGGCTCTGCCCGCGATCCGCGCGTACCGCGACGGCGGCTGCCTGCCGAAGGAGCTGCCGCGTGAGCTGTTGCAGGAGATGATGTCCTTTCTTGGCTGCCGGGCGGTGGAGGGTCGCCTTGCGGGTCTCTTCTTTGACGACCTGCAGTTCGATGGCGCTGATACGGGCGCTGTCACCTGGGGCGACGAAATCCCAGAGGACGTCAAGGCGGCGTCTCCGGTCGTCGTCATCGGCTGCGGTATGGCCGGGATTCTTGCTGGTATCCGCCTCAAGCAGGCAGGCCTGCCGTTCGTCATCATCGAGAAGAACCCAGGTCCTGGCGGTACGTGGTGGGAGAACCGCTACCCGGGAGCGCGAGTCGATATTGGCAGTCACCAGTACTGCTATTCCTTCGAGCCAACCGATCACTGGAGCGAGTTCTATTGCCAGCAGCCCGAACTGCTGGAGTATTTCACTGCCATTGTCGAGAAATACGATCTGCGGCCGCACTGCCAGTTCGACACTGCCGTCACCAAGCTGCGTTGGGACGACGAGCATGCTCGGTGGAGTGTTCACGTCAGCGGACCCAATGGGACTGAGAAGGTCATTGATGCCCGGTTTGTCGTGAGCGCCGTCGGGTCCCTGAATATCCCGAAACTCCCTGACATACCGGGGATTGATACGTTCAGCGGACCGTCGTTTCACTCGGCTCGGTGGCCCCACGGTCTCGAGCTGATCGGCAAACGGTTCGCCTTAGTCGGTGCCGGTGCGAGCGGGTTCCAGATCGGTCCGGCCATTGCTGGCGACGTCGAGCTGCTCACGATCTTCCAACGCACTGCTCAGTGGATCATCCCGAATCCGCTGTACCACGCGGCGGTACCGCCGGGAGACAGGTGGGCGTTGCGGCACCTCCCGTTCTATGGGCGGTGGTACAGGTTCATCATGACCTTCGGCGGCATTGCTGCCGGCATGGACCCGTATCGGGTCGAACCCGGGTACGAGGATCAGACGGGCCGGTCGGTCAACATCGTGAACGCCACCCGGGCGGATGCACTTCTTGCCTGGATGAAGTCGATAATTGCCGAACGGCCCGACCTTGCGGCGAAGGTTGTGCCCGACTATCCGGCCCTCGGTAAACGTGTCTTGCAGGATGACGGGTCATGGCTGCGCTGCTTGCAGCGTCCGAACGTCGAGCTAGTCCGCACTGCGATCGCGAGCGTCGTGCCCGACGGTGTTGTGACCGTTGACGGCACCCACACTCCCGCCGACATCATCTGCTTCGCGACCGGATTCCGGCACAATGACTTCCTCGCCTCGATGGACGTGACCGGTCGCGGTGGGGTTTCCCTGCGTGAGCAATGGGGCGACGAGCCGACCGCCTACCTCGGTATCACCATTGCGAATTTCCCAAACCTGTTCTGCGTCTACGGTCCGGGGACGAACCTCGCCGCTGGGGCCAGCCTCTTCTATCACTCCGAGTTCCAGGTCCACTACGCCATGGAGGCGATTCGTGACACCCTGACCTTGGGGGCGCGGACGTGCGAGGTTACGACGGAGGCCCACGCTCGTTACGCGGAGCGTTACCAGGCGGAGATCGGCCAGATGGTGTGGTCACACCCCTCAATCAAACACAGCCACTATAAGAACCCTACAGGCAAGGTCTTCACGTTGTCCCCCTGGCCCCTCGACCTCTACTGGGAATGGACCCGCCATGTGGACGGCAACGATTACGTCTTCGTATGACTGACTGGCGATATGAAATCCGCCGGCACCGCTAGTAGACCGCTCTACTACAGGGGCGGACTCGGTGGGCGGGGTGCACGGTCTGGGGCGAGGGTGTGTCTCATTGTTGGCTGGCGGTATTTCAGGCGGCGCGTGGTGCTGTGATCACCGGCGCTCGCCGCGAAGACCTAGCCCGGATCATCAATTTGCGGAGCTCATCGGCGCCCAAGACGATGAACGGGAACGGGATCAGCAGCAGCAGATCGCGTGCGGGCGGAACCGCAGTGCCAAGCAGCGCCTGAAACGGTGGCGTGAGCACGAACACGGCAGCGATGGCAAGCTCACCCGCGATCGCCCAAAGCAGGTAACGGTTGCTGAACGCTCCGACCGAGCGCAGCGA
>Ga0116215_1002933_pt1 | contig 10217 bp, 8 predicted proteins | sample Sb_taG_7_FD_89698 | JGI IMG/M metagenome (GOLD analysis project Ga0116215, IMG submission 89698) | Peat soil microbial communities from Weissenstadt, Germany - Sb_50d_2_FS metaG | ecosystem: Environmental > Terrestrial > Soil > Wetlands > Peat | place: Germany: Weissenstadt | collected 2010-09-21 | reverse complement strand
GGCAATGGGCGCTCAGCCGACGGGCGCTCAGCCGACGGGCGCTCGGCCGACGGCCACGCCGCCGCCGCCCGGCCCCGCAAGCCCCGGGCCGCCGCCCAGCGACGCCCCGCCGCTACGAGATGACCAGGCTCTGACGCTCGACCTCGCGCGTCTGGCCGCCGCCGGCCAGGAAGGCGCTCATGCGGGCGTGCGCCTCCGGGTCGCTCAGGCAGGCTCGGAACAGCTCGTCTTCGGTGAGGAGGCCTTCGACCGGGTCGGGTAGGGCCGCCTCGACCGCCAGCTTGGCGCGGGCGACGGCGCCGGGCGGGAAGGAGGCGATGCGGGCGGCCAACCGGTCGACGGACGGTCGCAGCTCGTCGTCGGGGAGCGCCCGGTTCACGTAGCCCCATCGAGCCGCCGTCTCGGCGTCGATGTCGTCGCACCCGAGCACGATCTCGAGCGCTCGCGCCCGGCCGACGAGGCGGTGCAGTCGCTGCGTGCCGCTCCCACCGGGGATGATGCCCACGGCGACCTCGGGCTGCGCCAGCACCGCCCGGCCCAGGGCGGCGAATCGCATGTCGCAGGAGAGGGCGAGCTCGCTGCCGCCTCCGCGGGCGATCCCCTCGATCACGGCGATCGTCGCCTTCGGCATCGTGCGGAAGCGGTCGACGACGGCCTGAAACCCCGCCAGCTGCGGGTGACGTGCCGTGTCGTCGGCCGGGAGGGCCTGGATCAGGCTCACGTCGGCGTGGGCGGAGAAGAACTCCGGATCGGCCGAGTCGAGCACGACGACGCCCACCGACTCGTCAGCCTCCAGCTCTCGCCCGACACGGTCGAGCTCGATGATCAAGGGGAGATCGAGAAGGTTGACGGGTGGGTGGTCCATCGTCACGCGGGCGATGCCCGCCTTCACGGAGACGCGGAGCGCTTCGTACCGTTCGTAGGCCATGGGCGGACTGTACGAAGAAATCGAGACGCCCGCGAGCTACACCATCGGCGCCGGGAAGTCGTCGGCACGCAGCAGGGCATCGGTGCCGCCGTCGACGAACACGACCGAGCCGCAGAAGAAACGAGCGTCAGGCCCGAGCAGGAACTGCACGAAGGCTGCGAGCTCGTCGGCCGAGCCGTGCCGGCCGACCGGCACCGGGAAGGCGTCCACGAACCGGCCGATCGTCGGATCCTCCCGGCTGGCCTGGAGCAGTGGGGTCTCGACGGCGCCGGGGGCCACGACGTTCAACGTGATGCCGGCGCCTGCCCAGCCCTCCGTCGGCGCCTGGCGGCGTGCCCATCGGGCGATGGCGATCTTCGTTGCCGGGTAGGTGGCGACGGCACCGGCGGCGTCGGCGGCGGAGCGGGCGGCATCCTCGTCGCCGGCGGTGCAGTGATCGACGACGTCCATCGGGACCCCGGGCTGGCACGTGGTGGCGTTCGAGCTGATCGCCACGGCCGCCGGCCGGTCCCCCCGGGCGAGCAGCGGCCGAAGGCCCGCGAGGAGGGCGACCGCCCCGAAGTAGTTGACGGCCACGAGGCGGCCGCCGGCGAGACCGGTTAACCCGGGCAGTCCCGCCCAGGTGACGAGGCCGTCGATGGCGTCGCCGGCCCGCTTGCCCACGCCCTCGATGGCGGCGCCCCGTCCTACCGGAGTTGCGAGGTCCGCCACCACCTCGGCGTCGTGCAGGTCGACCCCGATCACGCGCTGGCCGTCGGCCTCGAGCCGGGTTCTGGTGGCCGCCCCCATCCCCGACGCCGAGCCGGTCACCACAACGGTCCGCGTCCTCGACATGTCGACGCCACGCTACGCGCTGCGTCACGTCGTCAAGTGCCCGGAGCACCCACGTCGTGCAAGTGGTGGATGGGGTCGTGGATGAGATAGCGCGTCAGGGTGTCGACCGTGAACCTGGCGCCGTCGCTCCGCCTACCGGTGCGGGCCCAGGCTTCTCCGCTCACGTGCTCGATCGTCTCGGCCAGGTCGCCGGCTGCGCTCGTGAGCTCGGCGCCGACCGTCCTCGGGTCCTGCGCGGCGTAGTCGTCGGCCAGGGCGGTGGCGTCCTGGTCCCAGTTGGCGAAGGTGGGGTCGTCCTCGGCGATCATGAGGGCCAGCCGTTGATTGAACAGCCGGAAGACGTCGCGCACGTGGCAGGCGTACTCGAGCGGCGACCATTGTCCCTCGGCCGCACGGGCGCCCACGTCGTCCCGCTGCAGCACTCCCGCCCAGGTGGCTGCATTCGCCAGGATCAGTGCGGGTACGTCTCTGCCGGCGACCGTCCTCGTGTCGAAACCACACTCGGGGCAGGCACGATCGAGGACCCAGGTCCAATCCTTGGTGTCGGGCGTGATGGGCATCAGCCAGTGACACCGGTGTGGTCGGGAGGCCGGGGGGTCGTGGGCACACCGACATCCTGACGGGTGGTGGGCGGAAGGTCCAACGGCGTGCTCGGCCCTTACGGCGGAGTGGCGCCGGCCGGCTGAGGCCCGAGCATCACGCCGGCGGCTTGCTCGACGCACTCCTCGAAGGCGGCGAGATCGGTCATAAGCCGCGCTTCGGGGACGTCCTGGCGAACGACCGATCCGCCGGACATCCGGATCGGTCCCTCGCACATGAGGTTGTCGGCGAAACGGTACGGCTCGACGATCAAGCCGGTGTCGCCGAACATCTCCTCCACCCGGGCCTCGTAGCCGGCGGTGCGATTCGTGTACCCGAACACCGGCTTGCCCCGGGCGTGCATGAACCCGATCTCGACGGCGGTGCCGACGTCCATGCTCACGCCTCGAAACGGCGTCATGTTGGCGATCACGAGATCGCATCGCTCCATCATGCGGACGCACACCTCGAAGATGGCGAGCGCTCTGCCGAGCCGCCTGACGGCGTCCTCGCCCGGAGCGTCGTCCAGAGGAAACCCGCCCTCGAAGCCGTGTCGGGCGCAGATCTCCTTCTTCATCTCTCCGATGCGCACCGCCTCGGGAAGGAAGACCTCCGGGCCGGCGAGGTACACCAGGTAGCGCCGGCCGGCGGGCGGGGTGGCGCGCTCGGCGGGCGGGGCGACGCGGGACGGTTCGGTGCTCACGGCGGCAGTTTCGCGCGAGCGTCACACGGCGCTGCGACCCGGCGGGTGCTAAGGATTCGGGCGTGAAGGTCTCGGTGGTCCCGCCGACGTTCCGCGGCTACCAGGCATCGTGGCTCGGTCCTGACCTGTTGGCGGGGCTCACGCTCGTGGCGATCGCCATCCCCGAGCAGATGGCGACGGCCCGCCTCGCCGGCATGCCGGCCGTCGCCGGCCTGTACGCCTTCGTGGCCGGATCGGTCATGTTCGCCCTCCTCGGCCGCAGCGCCCAGATGTCCGTCGGCGCCGACTCCACCACGGCCCCCGTGATCGCCGTCGGCATCGCCGCCGTCGTGGCCGTCGGCACGCCGGAGTACACGCATCTCGTGTCGTTGCTGGCGCTGGTGGTCGGCGGGCTTCTGATCGCCGTCGGCCTGCTGCGGCTCGGCTGGATCTCGGAATTCTTCTCGACCCCCGTCATCACCGGTGTGCTCGCCGGCATCGCCGTCGAGATCCTCGTGCGCCAACTGCCGGTCATTCTCGGTCTCGCCGGCGGGGGCACGACGACGATCGGGCGGGTGCGCACCGTCGTCGACCAGATCGGCCACGCCAACGGCTGGGCCGTCGGGATCGCCGTGGTGGTGCTCGCCTTGATCGTCGTGGCGGAGAAGGTGGACCATCGAATCCCCGGCGCCCTGATCGGGCTGGTCGCCTCCATCGTCGTCGTTGCCGCCGCCGGCCTCGAGGCGCGGGGCGTCCCCGTGCTCGGCTCGATCCACGGCGGACTGCCGAGCTTCGCCATCCCGACGGCGCCATGGTCGCAGGTGCGCGGGCTGGTGGCACCTGCACTGACGATTACGTTTCTCTGCGTGGCCCAGACGGCGGCCACCGTACGGGCTTCGAGCGCCGGCGCACCGGCCACGCAGGACTTCAACCAGGACCTCATGGCGATCGGCGCCGGCAGCGTGGTCGCCGGCGTGAGCGGCTCCTTTCCCGTCAACTCCAGCCCGCCCCGGACGGCGGTCGTCACCACGGCGGGCGGCCGTTCGCAGTTGACGAGCGTCGTGGCCGCCGTCGTCGTGCTCGGTGTGGTCCTTGTGGCGACGGGGTTGTTGAAGGATCTGCCGAAGGCGACGCTCGGAGCGATCTTGATCTTCGTGGCCACGCGGCTGTTCCGCATCCGGGTGCTGCGGTCCATCGCCGGCTACGACCGGCTGGAGTTCGCCGTCGCCGCCGTGACGCTCCTCACCGTGGCGCTGCTCGGCATCGAGCAGGGAGCCATCCTCGCCATGCTGTTGTCGCTCGCCGACCGCGTCCGCCGCAGCGCCCGGCCCCGCGATGGCGTCCTCGGGCGGGAGGTGGGCACCGACCACTGGATCCCGACCGACGTCGGTCGCCCGACCGAGCAGGTTCCGGGAGTCGTGGCGTATCTCATCTACGCGCCCTTGTGGTACGGCAACGCCGACTTCTTCCGGTTGCGCGTGCGAACCATTCTCGAGGAGACCCAACCGAAGACCCACGCCTTCGTCCTCGACGCCAATGCCGTCTCCGACATCGACTTCACGGGCGCCGCTGCCCTCGGGGCGCTGGCCACGGAGCTCAAGACTGAAGGGGTGACCATCGCCATCGCCCGGTCCTCCCACCTCGTCCACCACGACCTGAAGCACAGCGGTCTGCTGCATGACATCGGCCCGGACAACCTCTTCGCCACCGTCGAGGACGCAGTCGCCGCCTTCAGCGGCACCCAGGCCGGGAGCGCCTGAGGCCGGCGCCGGCGGGCGTTTTCGTCCGGCCGGCGGTATCTTGCGGGCAGGAAGTCGCGGGCGCCTCGCAACGGCGAGGCCCGCACGGACAAGGGGGAAGCACGCTCATGCAGGTCCACGAGAACCTGTTCGTCGGCGGGGAATGGGTGAAGCCGAGCAGCGACCGCACCATCGAGGTGATCTCGCCGCACACCGAAGAGGTCATCGCCACGGTCCCCGAGGCACTCGAGGCCGATGTCGACCGCGCTATCGCGGCCGCCCGGGCGTCGTTCAACGACGGCCCCTGGTCGGAGATGGCGCCGGCGGAGCGAGCCGACATCGTGCAGCACTTCTGCGACCTCTACGCCGCCAACATCCCCCAGATGGCTGAGATCATCACGACGGAGATGGGCTCGCCGATCACCTTCTCGCAACTGGCGCAGTCGCCCGCCCCCTGGCTGATCCTCACGTCGTTCCTAGAGACGGCGAACGCCTTCGAGTGGGAAGAGCACCGCTCCGGCATGCTCGCCCCCAACCTCATCGTCCGTCACGAGCCCGTCGGTGTCGTGGGCGCCATCGTGCCGTGGAACGTCCCCCAGTTCGTGATCATGTCGAAGCTCGCCCCCGCCCTCCTCACCGGCTGCACCATCGTGCTGAAGCCCGCCCCCGAAACCCCCCTCGACGCCTTCCTCATGGCCGACCTCCTCGTACAAGCCGGTGTGCCGAAGGGAGTCGTGAGCGTGTTGCCGGCCGGCCGGGAGGTGGGCGAGTACCTCGTCCGCCACCCCGGCATCGACAAGATCGCCTTCACCGGCTCGACCGCCGCCGGCCGGCGGATCGCGGCGATCTGCGGAGAGCAGCTGAAGCGCTGCAGTCTCGAGCTCGGCGGCAAGTCGGCGGCCATCATCCTCGACGACGCCGATCTCGGCTCGACGATCGAAGGGCTCAAGTTCGCCTCCCTCATGAACAACGGCCAAGCCTGCGTCGCCCAGACGCGGATCCTGGCGTCGCGGGCCCGCTACGGCGAGGTCGTCGACGCCCTCGGGGAGATGGTGTCCTCGCTCGTGATCGGGGACCCGGCCGACTCCGCCACGGAGATCGGTCCCTTGGTCGCCGAGCGCCAGCAGGAGCGTGTGGAGAAGTACGTCGCTCTCGGCCAGGAGGAGGGCGCTCGAGTCGTCACCGGCGGCAACGGCCGTCCCGACGGGATGGACAAGGGCTGGTACGTGCGCCCGACCGTGTTCGCCGACGTGGACAACTCGATGCGGATCGCCCGCGAGGAGATCTTCGGGCCGGTCCTGACGGTGATCCCCTTCGACGACGAGCGGGACGCCGTCCGCATCGCCAACGACTCGGAGTACGGGCTGGCCGGCTCGGTCTGGACCGGCGACGTCGACCGCGGTCTCGACATCGCCCGCCGGGTGCGCACGGGCACCTACGGCGTCAATCAGTACACGATGGACTTCATCGCCCCCTTCGGCGGCTACAAGGCGAGCGGCATCGGCCGTGAGTTCGGTCCCGAGGGCCTCGAGGAGTACCTCGAGCTGAAGTCGATCGCCCTGCCCGTCACGCCGTAACGGCCACTCACCTTCCACGTTCCGGGAGCCCACATGCACGATCTCGTCATCCGCAACGCCTTGGTGGTCGACGGGACGGGGGCGCCGCCGGCGCCCGGCGATGTCGCCGTCGACGCCGGCCTCATCTCCGAGGTCGGGGCAGCGGGCGCCGCCGGCGCCGGCCGGCGGGAGATCGAGGCCGACGGTCTCATGGTGGCGCCCGGTTGGGTGGACATCCACACCCACTACGACGGTCAGGCGACGTGGGATCCCGACATGACGCCATCCAGCTGGCATGGCGTCACGACGGTGGTGATGGGGAACTGTGGGGTGGGTTTCGCGCCCGTCAAGGAAGGGACGCAGGACTTCCTCATCGAGCTCATGGAGGGGGTCGAGGACATCCCCGGCACCGCCTTGCACGAGGGGATCAGCTGGGACTGGGAGAGCTTCCCCGAGTACCTCGACGCCCTCGATCGGACGCCTCGGGTCATGGACGTGGCCGCCCAGGTGCCCCATGCGGCCGTCCGCGCCTACGTGATGGGCGATCGCGCCCACGAGGACGCCACACCCGAGGAAGTGGCCGAGATGGCGATAGTCGTGCGGGACGGCCTGGCCGCCGGCGCCATCGGGGTGTCCACGTCGCGTACGGTCCTGCACCGCTCGGTCCACGGTCTCGTCCCGGGCACGACGGCGCCGGCGGACGAGCTGCTCGCCATCGGAGCGGCCCTGGGCGAGGTCGGCCACGGCGTCTTCGAGGTCGTCACGGACCACCCGGACGGCGAGGCCGAGCGCGGCTGGATGGTGGAGATGAGCCGGCGCACAGGTGCCCGTATCACCTACGGGCTCGCCCAGCAGCCGTGGAACCCGACGGCGTACCGGGATGCGCTGGCCGATGCCGCCGAGCTCGAGTCGGTCGGCATTCGCGTGACGCCGCAGGTGGCCTGCCGGCCGACGGGGATGCTGTTCGGGTTCCAGTCGTCGCTGCATCCCTTCATCACCCATCCCGCCTACCGGGAGGTGGCGGACCTGCCGCTGGCCGAGCGGGTGGCGCGCCTGTCGACCCCCGAAGGCCGTTCCCGCCTGCTGGCGGAGGAACCCGGCACGAACAACCTGATCGCCAAGACGCTCATGTCGCGTTGGGAGCAGATGTTCCCCCTCGGCGACCCGCCCGACTACGAGCCGCCACCCGATCGCAGCGCCGCCGCCACCGCCGAACGCGAGGGGCGCTCACCCCAGGCCGTCGTTCTCGACTGGCTGCTGGCCGACGGCGGTACGGCGTTGCTGTTCGCCCCGCTCGCCAGTTACGTCGACCGGGACCACGAGGCGATCCGGGAGATGATCACGCATCCGTCGGCCATCCTGGGCCTGTCGGACGGCGGCGCCCACTGCGGCCTCATCTGTGATGCCAGCATGCCGACGTACCTCCTCACGCACTGGGTGCGGGATCGCACCCGCGGCGCCCGCCTCCCGCTCGAGCTGGCCGTGCAGCTGCAGACGAGCCGCACGGCGTCGGCCTTCGGGCTCACCGACCGGGGCACCCTCGAGGCCGGCAAGCGTGCCGACCTCAACCTGATCGACCTCGACGGGCTCCATCTGCATGCGCCCCGCATGGTGCACGACCTGCCCGCCGGCGGCCGCCGGCTCATCCAGCACGTGGACGGCTACCGCTACACGGTCGTCGCCGGCGAGGTCACCTTCGAGGGCGGCGAGCCGACGGGCTCGCGTCCGGGGCGCTTGGTGCGGGCCGGGAGCTAGCGCCGGCTAGCTGAGTCGAGACCGCAACCCCCGCCCCCGCCCCCTCACCCAGCCGGCAGCGAGTCCCGCACCGCAGCAAAGGCAGCGGCGGCGCGCTCGAGGTCCTCCCGCCGGTGCGCGGCCGACACCTGCGTACGAATGCGTGCCTTTCCGAGCGGCACGACCGGGTAGGAGAAGCCGATCACGTACACACCCCGTTCCAGGAGGAGGTCGGCCATCGTCGAGGCCCGGCCGGCGTCGCCGATCATCACGGGAACGATGGGGTGGTCGCCGAGCAGGATGTCGAACTCGAGCTCGGCCATGGTCCGGCGGAACCAGGCGGTGTTCTCGGCCAGCCGGGCGCGCAGGTCGTCGCTAGAACCCAGCAGCTCGAGCACGGCGAGCGACGCCGCCACGATCGCCGGGGCCACGGAGTTGGAGAACAGGTAGGGGCGGGACCGCTGGCGCAAGAGGTCGATGATCTCCTGTCGCCCGCTCGTGTAGCCGCCGCTCGCCCCGCCCAGCGCCTTGCCGAGGGTGCCGGTGACGATGTCCACGCGGTCCTGCACGCCGTGCAGCTCCGGGGTGCCCCGCCCGGTCGGCCCCACGAAGCCCACGGCGTGGGAGTCGTCCACCATCACCATGGCGTCGTAGCGGTCGGCGAGATCACAAATGTCGCCGAGCGGCGACACGTAGCCGTCCATGGAGAAGACGCCGTCGGTGACGATGAGGCGGCGGCGGGCGGCGGAGGCGGAGCGGAGCTGGGTTTCGAGATCCTCCATGTCGCGGTTCCGGTAGCGCAGCCGCTCGGCGCGGCACAGGCGGATGCCGTCGATGATGGAGGCGTGGTTCAGCTCGTCGCTGATGACGGCGTCGTTCTCGGACAGCAAGGTCTCGAACAGGCCCCCGTTGGCGTCGAAACACGACGAGTACAAGATCGTGTCCTCCGTCCGGAGGAACGCTGACAAGCCAGCCTCCAATTCCTTGTGCACTTCCTGGGTCCCGCAGATGAAGCGGACGCTGGCCATCCCGTAGCCCCACCGGTCGAGCGCTCCCTTCGCTGCTGCCACGATGCGCGGGTCGTCGGCCAAGCCGAGGTCGTTGTTGGCGCAGAGGTTGAGGACTTCCGTGCCGGCGACGGCGATGTTGGCCGATTGTGGGCTGCCGATGACCCGCTCGCTCTTGTGCAGGCCGCCGGCCACGATCGAGTCCAGCTCTTCCTGGATGGCGGCCTTCACGGTGGAGAACATCGTCAGCTCCTATCGCTCGGCCCAGGACAGGACGACCTTGCCACATCGTGCGGCTTTCATGATGTCGAAGGCCTCGTGGTAGTCCTCGGCAGCGAAGCGATGCGTGATCACCGGTGACACGTCGAGGCCCGCCTGCACGAACACCGACATCCAGTACCAGGTCTCGAACATCTCGCGCCCGTAGATGCCCTTGATCGTGATCATGTTCGTGACGAGGTGCGACCAGTCGATCCCGAATTCCTCGTTCGGGAGGCCGAGCACGGCGATCTTGCCGCCGTGGCACATCGTGGCCAGCATCGACCGCATGGCTGTCGGCTGGCCGGACATCTCCAGCCCGACGTCAAAACCCTCCTTCATCCCCAACTCGCCCATCACCTCCCCGAGCGAGGTGGCGCCCGGGTCCACCGCCCGGGTCACGCCGACCGAGCGGGCGAGCTCCAAGCGGTAGTCGGAGGGATCGGTGACGACTATGTAGCGGGCGCCGGCGTGGCGGGCGACGAGCGCCGCCATGATCCCGATCGGACCGGCACCGGTCACGAGCACGTCCTCGCCCAGCACCGGGAAGGCCAAGGCCGTGTGCACGGCGTTGCCGAGCGGGTCGAAGATGGCTGCCACGTCAAGGTTGATGCCCTCGGCGTGCCGCCAGACGTTCGTCGCCGGGATCGTGACGAATTCGGCAAAGGCGCCGGCGTGGTTGACGCCGACGCTGTCGGTGCGGGCGCACTGCACGCGCCGGCCTGCCATGCAGTTCCGGCAACGCCCGCAGACGAGGTGACCTTCGGCGCTCACCAGGTCGCCGACGGAGAGGTCGGTGACGTCGGCCCCGAGCTGGGCGATCTCGCCCACGAATTCGTGGCCGACGACGAGCGGGACGGGGATGTTCTGCTGTGCCCAGGGGTCCCAGGAGTAGATGTG
>Ga0116215_1002928_pt1 | contig 10224 bp, 3 predicted proteins | sample Sb_taG_7_FD_89698 | JGI IMG/M metagenome (GOLD analysis project Ga0116215, IMG submission 89698) | Peat soil microbial communities from Weissenstadt, Germany - Sb_50d_2_FS metaG | ecosystem: Environmental > Terrestrial > Soil > Wetlands > Peat | place: Germany: Weissenstadt | collected 2010-09-21 | reverse complement strand
TTGGGCCTGTTGGTTTTGTCACCGGTCATGGTGATCGTCGCACTGCTGATTCGGCTTGATTCTCCCGGCCCGGTTCTATTCCGTCAGTCGCGGCGAGGGTATCGAGGACGGATGTTCCCGGTACTCAAATTTCGGACGATGACGGTGGACGCCGAAAAACAGCTTGGTGCTCTCGAAGAAAACAACGAATCCGCTGGTGGAGTCCTGTTCAAGCTGCGCAACGACCCCCGAGTAACCCGCGTCGGTACGTTCTTGCGCCGGTACAGTTTGGATGAGCTACCGCAGTTGATCAACGTTCTGCGTGGCGAGATGAGTTTGGTAGGACCACGGCCTCTCCAGCTCCGCGACAGCGACCTGCTCTTGCACTTGAATCCTGAGGCGTATTCACGCCGTCTTCAGGTGATACCCGGACTGAGCGGTCCCTGGCAAATCAGCGGCCGAAGTGAGTTGAGTTACGAGGACATGGTTGAGCTCGACCTTGAGTATGTCGCGAATTGGTCGCTGAGCCGAGATCTTGGGATCATCTGCAAGACCTTCCTTGTGGTGCTGCTCGGCCGCGGTGCCTATTGAGCCCACGGGGTTAGCGGCCGCCGGTAGGGGGCACTTACCGCCTCGCTCGGCGAGCTCACGTCAACCCAACCTTCCAAGTTACAGCCGTGCCGGCGTTGGTTCCCCGCGTGGGGTGACCTTCGACCGCCGACTGGTCAGGAAACGCCTGGCAGAAGTTTGAGGATTTTCTGCCAGCGACTTTCCCGCTCGTTTTGAATAGCCGTGATTCGCTGATGGAGCCAGATGAGCGTGTCTTTGTCTGTGTCAGCCCCGGCATCTGAATCACCCGGACTGAGCTGGGAACGAGAGCCGGCGGATTGAGGCTGTTCTGTTGCAGGTGACGAGGCATTCCCACCGGATGGAAGACGGTGTGGGGTTGCTGAAGGATGGGCCTTCTCGGACGGCTTATTTCCGCGGGCGCCGGATGTCGTTTTGGCCAATTCGTCTTTTATTGATTGGATTTCTTCGGTCAGCTCGTGAAGTCTGCTCAGCTCCGCGTGGATTACATCCATCTGATCACGATGCATTTTGCCGAAGGTGTGAACCAGCATGGACATGGTCTGCTGAAACTGGTCAAGCATCTGTTGCTGCATTATCGCAAATTGATTGACCAGGGGAACGAGCATCGATTCGGTTGAATCAGAATGACCCGGTTTGACGGGATAGGCACCGGCCGATGGCATGATCTCGACGTTGGGAGACGGGGATAGAGGATATGCCAAGAGAGGGATTTCTGCTTCCTTAGGACTTCCAGATTCGGGCGCGAACCCCATCGCGGCTGCGGTCCGATCAGGTAACTTGAGACGATTCGGCTCGCTGTTCTGTAGCCGCAAAGTCGAAAGCGACCTGGAGCCAGGCGGTGGATTGTCCGTATCCTGGCCCTGCCAGCCAGACTGAATCCGCATCTGGTACCGCCCAATCTCTAACACGTCGCCGGCCTCCAACCGGCTGAAACGCACCGACGCCGAATTGACGGTGATCCCGCTTTCTCCCAGCATGTCAACGACCCAAAATCCAGCCCTCGTTCGTACCAAGCTGGCATGAAACCGCGAAACACTTGGATCGGCAAGCCGAAGCTTACAACCGCTGGCGGAACCGATTAACGATAGGACCCGGTGCACCGGCCAGTGCGTCGACTGCGAGGGGCCGTTGAGAAACTCAAGAGCCACCTCAGGCAATGGAGCTCGAGTGTAAGCGCGCGCAAGGAACGGTGCGTCCCGAGGCAGCAGAGACCGACTGGAATCGTCGTTCTGAGAAGCACCAATGGCAAGGCGGATTTCATAGGGTCCAATGCGCAGCGTCCGCCCTGCTTCCAGCCACCCGAGCGTTTGGGAGCGCTGTCCTGCTCGTGTTCCTGTTCGGCTGCCGAGATCGATCCAGAAAGCCCGACCCTCGATGATTTGGAGGTAAACGTGTCGCCGGCTCACCTGCAAATGGTCAAGGACCACGTCCGCGCGGCGATCGCGGCCGATGATTGCAAATGGCTGTTGCAAAAGGCGTATCCGGGCTTGGTCCGTATCCGGGCCTTCAACGACCAGTTTAAGGGAGTCGGTAATCCCGCAGGCATTCAAGAACGATGTCATGGTGTGCTATCGATGAGGCGGTGATCCGGCGATCTAGCCACGACTTTCCGCTCTTCCTTTGCCATCGGTTGATGTAGGCTCAAAACTGGTCACCCCGCAACGCAATGACGGCAACCGTGGAGGTGATCGAGCCGCTACATTGGCCGTGATTGACGCAATGAGCCATCATACCAAGATGCCGAGTCCTTCTGGAGCAGTTGACGTCCGTCGTCGTAAACCAAGCTGGATCTCAAAGTCGCCAAGGAGATTTCGCATCGTGTCTAGTCTCCGTGTGCCCTGGAAGCTGACCCGCTGTTGTCTGCGGCGGAAATATAGGGTAAGACGATCTGGGCAAAGCCATGAATGTTGGTCAGCGCTCCGATGAAGTCATCTAAAGGCATTGCGCGGTCGATCAAGACGACCGTTGTTGGAATGCATCCTTCGAGAAAGGCGAGTGCAATGAGTGCCCGAAGCATGTTTCGCAAAGGCATCATTCTGGCTGGGGGTTCGGGAACCCGTCTCTATCCAATTACCCGCGCGATCAGCAAACAACTCCTGCCGGTTTACGACAAACCGATGATCTATTACCCCCTATCGACGTTGATGCTCGCTGGCATTCGCCAGATTCTCTTGATCTCGACACCCGAGGACATTACTAACTTCGAGCGCGTGCTTGGCGACGGGAGCCAGATCGGAATCTCGATCACATATGCGGTTCAGACCTATCCTGGCGGCCTGGCGCAAGCATTTTTGATCGGCCGGGAATTTGTGGGCAGCGATTCCGTAGCTCTGATCCTAGGCGACAACATCTTTTACGGTCAGGGTTTTCAAGGCATGCTCGCACGGTCCTACACCTACGATCGCGGGGCGACGGTCTTTGCCTATCCAGTCAGGGATCCCCAACGGTACGGTGTGGTCGAGTTTGACTCTCAAGGACGGGTACTTTCAATCGAGGAAAAGCCTGCTCAGCCCAAGTCGCACTTTGCTGTGACCGGCCTGTACTTTTATGACAACCAAGTTCTCGACATCGCCAGGGAATTGAAGCCATCGGCTCGGGGAGAACTTGAGATCACAGACATAAACCGTGTCTACCTGAGCCGCGAACAGCTTCGAGTCGAGGTCTTCAGTCGAGGTTTCGCGTGGCTCGATACCGGTACAACCGAATCGCTGATGCAGGCCGCCAATTACGTCGAGGCTATCGAATCGCGTCAAGGACTCAAAATCGCCTGCATCGAGGAGGTCGCATTCCGCATGCGGTTCATCACCGCTGATCAAGTCGAACAGCTTGCCGACAGAATTCCCAATGACTATGGGCGCTATCTCAAGGCCGTGATTCGGGAAAGCGCGGCGAAGCCGGCGCAAGACACGCTTCGAACGGGAAAATGAGCGGCTGAAGTTATCATTTCAACCCTAGCTCGGCGACCACTTTGCCATAAGCCGGTACCTCCAGGGGATGGAGCTTGCTTGGCGCAAGGCCTTTGCTCTTGGCCTTTTCCAAATTTTGCTTGGCCTTCTCCTTATCATGGACCTGAAGATAAGCCTGGGCGAGGTGAAAGAATTTTTCTGGAGCGGGATCGCCTGCGACCGCGTCTTCGAGGTCCTGGATGGCCCGCTGTTTATCACCGGCAGTCAGATAGATGATGCCTCGCGTGTCGAGAAAATCGGGCATTCGACCTCTAAGTCCGATCGCCTGGTTGATGTACTCAAGGGCGGCCGTCATCCCGTTGCGATCTTCGAAAGCCATCAGCCAGGCGAGGTTGTTGTGTGAGATGCCTCCACGATCTCCGTTGTCGATGGCGCGCTTGTACAGCTTCTCCGCATCTGGATAACGTCCTTGTTGCTCGCGGAGATTTGCTAAGCCAAGAAGCAGGGTCGTCGACGTGGGATTCTTGGCCACCGCTTGCTCCAGCCAGTCTGCGACCCGTGAAACTTGTGCCGGATCCTTGGCGTTGGGAACCTTGGAATTGCTGGCGGCGACAAGCGCCCCGAAACTTAGACGGGCCAGAGTCTCGGGTTCTCGACCTGCCTTCCAGAGCGGTTCGCAGAGGTCGAGTGCGTCCTTGACGCGACCACGACGCGCAAGGAAGGCGATCAACGCCACTTTGGCTTGTGGCAAATCGGGCCAGCGATTTACGATTCCCTGGCAGAGTTTTTCGGCTAACTCGAATCGACCCAGTGCCTCAGCCGTTTCCGCGATCTTTGCATGTGCTCCTAGCGTCAGGTCTGGGCGACTCGCAAAGCTTTGGAGAAGCTCGTCTACCTTCTCGAGTTGGTTCTGCAACCGAAGCCGTTCTACCTCAAGAGCCAAGACTTCCAGAGTATTAGGCTGAAGCCGTTTGAGCTTTCCAATCACAACGTCAACCTCAGCCAGATTCTGGTCATCCCCCGGTTGATGATGTCGAAGGAGGGCGTTTGCGAAGTGGGAAAGATAAATGGGCCTGCGGTTGAGGGTTTCTAGATCCCTGACATTGTCAGTTCGCACGATGAGCTCACGATATAGTTCCCGAGCTCCAGGCCAATCACCGCCGGTGTCCATCAGTCGAGCCAACCGGAAGCGGTCCTCGGCAGTGGCGATGTTTTGGGTGACAAGTGATTGCAAGAGCTTGACTGCACGCGCTCGATGTTCGGGAGTACCCTGCGCTTCAAGCACCCGCGTCAAAATCCGCAGGTCGTCCGGATCCTCTGTCGCGTTGGCGCCCGCTTGGGCGGGCTCGTCCCGCGGTTCAACGAGACTCAGCGCCTCCTTCAACCGCTTGGGATCAGTGCCGGACGCGAGGGTTAAAGCAAGCATACGTCTGGCCCAAACGGTCAGGTTGCTGTTCTTACCGTCGCCATTCTTCAGGACCGCATTCAAGAGCGAACTGACCTTTTCCAACTGCTTGGTCCGGATGAAGAAATCCGTGAGACGACGTGTAATAGGCAAGTCGTTTGGCTGGGCGGCTCGGTCCTTTTCATACCACTTCTCCGCCTCCCCGTACCATTTCTTAACCTTGGCGGCTTCATTGTTCGCGGCTTCATACTGGGCCATCAGCTCGCAACACTGGGCCAAGGCCATAGGCGTTTTCGCCTTCGGCAGGTTTTTTTCAGCCTCCCGAATGGTCTGCTCGGCTTTGTCCGGCTGCTTGGTCGAAACGCTGTACCACCGAACCATGGCGATCCATCGATCAGGGTCCCCCTTGGAAAGGTCAACAGCATTCCTAAGTTCTTGCTCAGCAGCCGCTTGAAGTCCACGGGCCTGCAGAATTTCGACAAGCCACAAGCGGTCCTTGAAACTGCCCGGGTTGGCGGCAACCGTTTTGCGCGCCATTGTCTCGGCTCCCTCGAAGTCCTGATGGTCGACCGCAATCTGGGCCACCTTTCGCCGCAGATCGCTGGCAGGCTGCGACGGCAACGGAATCCTATTAAAAAGGGCAAGTGCCTCACTGCCGCGACCTTGGGCAAAGAGAAGCTCTACCGTATGGCCTACGATGACTGAATCGCGCTGGCCTAGATTGATGGCCTCGATGTACGTACTGACGATGCTCTCCAGCTTCTCCCGCTTTTGTTTCTCGTCGAGGCCTCCTTGTTCCAACTCCTGCTCATCCAGCCCGGCCAGGGTCCGGGGAATGATCGACCAGTCCGGGCGGCGGGCCCGCAGCTCGGTCAATGACGCGCGGGCCTTGCTCCGCAGCTCCTGCCGGGTTTTCGGATCGCCAACCTGATTGATCTGCCAGATCGAGTAGCGGACCTTCCAATAACGGCTCTGTATCCCCTCGTCACCCTCGATTCGCTCGATCTGCGCTATGTTCTTCTCGATCTCTTCCTTGTTACCGAGCTGAATGGCCAAGTCGACTAAAATGCTGCGCAGCCTGATATCACCCGGATCGTCTTCGGCCAACTGCGACCACAAGCGGATTGCTTGCTCGAAGTTTTGCAGACGGACAAGTTCGCCCGCCAGCGCATAGAGCAGCTTGCGGCGGTCATCCTTGGAAAACGTCTCGATGTTCTGGGCCAGTTCGCTCAGCCCCGGACCGGCCTGAGGCCCCATCTTCGCCACCCAAAGCTGTGCTCGTTGCAGCCGAATCTCAACCTGGTCGCCGATCTGCCGCTGTGCCTCGTCCAGCAGAGCCAACGCGTCGTTTAAGTTCTTCTGCTTGGCGATGGGGTCGGCCTGGGCGTTCCACGCCTCGCTGATGACACGGGCCTCGGCAGTCCAAAGCTCGACGCCCTTGTCCTTGGCAAAGCGCTTGCGAGCCTCTCGAAGTATCGTGCGGGCCTCTGCAATTTTGGTTGGATCCCGCGCCAATACCAGATCAGCTCGAAGGACGAGCGGCGCAACCGAGTCGGGTGCAGTTTTGCCTGCGTCGTCGACCAGGCGCTCGACTTCATCCCAGTCGCGTTCCACCGCCGACCGTTGTCGGTTACGAGTGATCAAGAGCCTTGCCAAGGCAGTTCGAGCTTCAGGAACTCGCCCAACTAATTCTTGGTACCCCTGAATTGCGCTATCGAGGTCTCCCTGCTGCATCTGCGTGTTGATATAACCCAGCTTTGCCCCCACGTTACCGGAACTGGCGCTGAGCACGCGGCCATAGGCATCCTGCTCCATTTGGGTCTCGCCCAATTGGCTGTAACATCGGGCCAACAAAAGGTTAACTTGCACTGCGAGCCGGGAACGAGAGTTCATTTCTGCCAGAAGAGGAACGAGAATCTGCCGTGCTTTCTGATACTGATGTAAAATCGCGTGATAGTTAGCCATGAAATACTGTATATAGTTTAATGCACAGCCGAGTTTTTTGAGCTCCTCGATCTGCAGAAGTAGTTTGCCGGCACTGCCGTGCTGGGCTAAGATTTCCGCCAGCACCAAATGAAGTTGTAACGACTCGGGTTGAGCCTTCAAACCGCGCTCAAGCGTCGCTATTGCCTCATCAGCCTGGCCATCTTCTAACGCGATATTGGCCAACGCTTGGTAGAGTTCAACGCTTTTCGGCGCGGCGTTCAGTCCGTTTTCCAAGATCTGCCGGGCGTTGGACCGGCCGGCTTTGTCCGTAGCAACGGTTTTTGCCAATTCCAAGACGATCTCAGGTACGCCGGGAGCCAGACTAGCCGCCTTTTGGAAATCCTCGCGAGCGGTTGCCAATAATTGGGATCGGCGACTATCAGTCTCCGCCTGGGCTTGAAGGCTGCGGTAACGCCCGCGCTCCAGGTAGACCTGGTAATTCTCGCGATCGGAGTCAACCATTTCTTCAATGAGCTGGTCGGCCTCCTTCTCATGGCGGGGAGTCTTTCGCAGCAGGCTGGCAAGCCGTTGATACGCCTCAAGCCGCTGCGCTGCGCGGGTTTTGATCGCAGCTCGGTAATACCTTGTGGCTTTGATGTCGTCTCCATCTGCCTCACAGCACCGCCCCATCTTGAACAGGAGTTCGCCGTCGGCATTCGTGAGCACGAGCTCGGGGCCACCGTTGTCGATCGGTAGCAGAATTGCCAGATCGTCGCGCGCGGCACGGAAGTTTCTCAGTTTGTACTCTACGTCCATGCGCTTCCGGCGCACATCCGAGAGTCCTCCATACCGCTTCAGGATATTGGAATACAGTCCTATCGCTTCTTGCTGCTTGAGCGCATTATCGGACTTAGCCATCAGATCAGCATATTGTATTTTCGTATCGGTGTCGCTCGGAACGACCTCCAGGTGTTGTTGGTAAAGCGACTCGGCTTCAGGAAGCTTGCCCGTCTTTTCGGCGAGCTTCGCCCGGGCCGCCACTGACGCTGCCATCTTCGTCAGTTGATACTGCTGGGCCAATATAGCCGCTCCGCCAATCAGGCCCAAGATGACGATCAAGATCGCCAAACGCTTGATGGTCGTCGCCGTCATTCGATACGACCCTTACTGGAAGCAATTTGCCAGGAGATGTTCGACGTTGATTCACCAGCCATGGTCTCCGGCGCGTGATCCTAAGCAACGAGCTTAAGGTCCTTTGCCTGAAACATCAACACAACCAGACGAACTCCATCTCTCATCTTACGTTGCACGGCTCGACGGCCGTCGGCTTTCGGCAACAGGTTCCGCAACTGCTGAGTGGTTCTAGGGACCAATCACGGAAGGCTTCGCCTCCGTGTATACATTAGAACCCTACCGATTTTCGGAACATAGATCTGGCTCCAATTCGCCGCCGCCGCAATCGTACGTCTATCAGTCCACCGCCGCCCTGTGCTCGACCCAAACTCTGCAACTGACTACCGATTAACCGGGCATACTTCTTGTGTCGCCAATGTTCTTGGCTGTGCACACCGTGGCTTTGGCCCACCCTGATAAACCACCCCTGAGTCGGTTCTACGCGGCCAGCTAAACCACGATGTCCATGAGATCATACCGATTAACCGCGCGTACTTTGGCGCACGTTGTGTTCGTGACCACACGCCATGATACAGAAGGACATCCACCCCGTCCCTATCCTGAAGCGGATCCTTGTTAAGAACACCTAGGCACTGATAATCTTCTGATCAGTACGATTAACGAGACATACTCTGGTCCGGCCGCGATTTTGCACAAAAATACACTACCGATTACTGAACCGTAGATGCTTTTTGTTCATGCCGATAGTTCGAGCATGAAATCGCGACCATTTAGCGATTACCCGGACATACTTTCCACGATAATCCGGACATACTTGGGTGGTGAACCCACGATGTTTGGGACATACCAGTACCGATTAACCGGACATAGTTAGAGATTGTAAGTTATTATTTCCTAACCTCTTGCGATGCAGAGAATTTGTTATAGACTTTTGTTAAGACTAAAAGACAACAACACGGCCGACGCCGTTTTGTTGGTGCTCTTCTTCTCGATCAGGAAAAAAAATAGAGGTCCGATGGCGGCTACACGATGCACCGTTGGAGAAGGACTTCTTGCAGACCAGGATGACAACCGGATGGACGAATGGGACGATCCAATTGAGGAAACGGGGGCGTTCGACCAGCAAAACGAGGAGAGTTCGTCCGCGGCCGATCCGGGGTGGAAGGACGAGCTGAACTTGGCGGAGTTTCCGATTGCCGCTCTCACAGATCGAATCCCCGATGGTCAAACCACGATGGTTTTCGAAGACCGGCTTGAACGGCGCGACAGCGCACCGATTGTTCGCCGGCTCACCATTACGGGAACCCACAAACACGGCTTGCCCACCTCGCTGGATGATGAGGTTCTGGTTGGTCTAATTCAGTTGACCAAAAGGCGGAGCAATTTTACCGACCCGCGGGTGCAATTCTCGCGTTACGAATTGATCGAACTTCTCGGGTGGCCACAGAGCGGACAAAGCTACCGGCGAATCGAGGAAGCGCTGCATCGCTGGGTGGGTGTTGTCCTCATGTATGAAAACGCCTGGTGGGATAACGCCGCCAAGAGTTGGGTGGACGAGCAGTTTCACGTGCTCGACAATGTGACGCTTTACGATCGGGAGCGATGGCGGACGTCAGCGCGAGCGGGAAAATCCGGCAAAGGTGACAAGACGGGGCCGAGAACTGATAAACCCCCCCTGCCCTTGTCGAGTTTTCGCTGGAACGAGGTGATCTTCCAGAGCTTTCAAAGCGGCAACCTGAAGCAGCTCGACTTGGAGTTTTACCTCAAGCTGAGGCTACCGACAACCAAGCGAATGTACCGCTTTCTGGATAAGCGGTTTTACCGGCGCTCACGGTTGGACTTTGACCTGCGGACGCTAGCCTGCGAGCACATTGGCTTGAGCCGCACGTATGCACCAACCGAGTTGAAACGCCGGCTCAAGCCGGCGCTGGAAGAGTTGGAACAACTTGGGTTCTTGGAGCCGCTTGGTCCTGAGGAACGCTACTCGTACGTCAAACGAGGCTGCTGGAGGATTATGTTCATTCGCGGGTGTTGCACGACTGCTGAAGTTCAAGGCTCCAGTGCTTTGCGCGAGGATGAACCCGCCAAGCTGATCGAGGCTCTGAAAGCACGCGGGGTTACGCGCAAGAGCGCACAAGAATTAGTCGATAGTCACCCTCCGAGCCGCATCCGTACCAAGATCGAAGTCTTCGATTGGCTGTTGCGCAACGCGGACAAACGTGTCGGCAAGAACCCAGCCGGTTACCTGGTTGCCTCAATCCGTTCCGACTACCAGATCCCTGG
>Ga0116215_1002926_pt1 | contig 10228 bp, 9 predicted proteins | sample Sb_taG_7_FD_89698 | JGI IMG/M metagenome (GOLD analysis project Ga0116215, IMG submission 89698) | Peat soil microbial communities from Weissenstadt, Germany - Sb_50d_2_FS metaG | ecosystem: Environmental > Terrestrial > Soil > Wetlands > Peat | place: Germany: Weissenstadt | collected 2010-09-21 | reverse complement strand
TCGGCTCCTGGTCGGAGTTCCAGGAGCTGATGAAGCAGCAATGAGGCCCCGTCTCGTCTCGCTGCACCGGGCTCGCCCAGCGGCCGGACAGACTGGTCGTCAGCCGGTGCGCAGTGCCCGCGGGACCGACCTGGCCGCGACGTCCTGGGCGGAAAGACCCCCCGATGAACCAAACCCGTGAACGACCGCCTCCGAAGGCGGTCTTCGCTTACCCCGACGTCCCGCATGAGTGTGGGAGGAACGATAGGAATGAGTTTGTCCGGCGCAAGTGCCATGTCAGCGAGGCGATGCGGCTCGCGGATTCGTATCACGCCGGCATGGTTCAGAACGGTGCGGTTTCGGGTGGCGCGGCCGTAGGTCAGGCTTTCCAGCCTGACTCGCTTCTTGTCAGGCTTTCCAGCCTGACTCGCTTCTCGTCAGGCTGGAAAGCCTGACCTACGGCGCCAAGTGTTACCCCGGCTTGAACCATGCCATCACGCCTGGTGATACGAATCCGCCAACCGCATCCTGAGCGCCTAGCCTTCGAGGCCGGCCAGCCGGCCGGTGGCGTCGCCGAGGCCGTCCACCTTGATGCTCATCCGGTCCAGGAGCGATAGCCACAGGTTGTTCAGCGGCGTGTTCTTCTCGCGGGGGAGGCGGAGGTGCCGGCCCGTCTTGAGGGTGCCGCCGGCCCGGCCCGCCAGCAGGATCGGCAGGTCGTCGTGATTGTGGCGGTCGCCGTCGGAGTTGCCGCTGCCGTAGGCCACCATGCAGTGGTCCAGCAGCGTGCCGTCTCCCTCCTGGATCGACTTCAACTTCGTCAGCAGGTAGGCGAGCTGCGTGACGTGGAAGGTGTTGATCTGACGGATTTTCGCCTGCTTCTTCGCGTCGTTGCCGTGGTGCGACAGGTCGTGGTGCCCCTCCGGCACCCCGAGGAAGCCGTACGGCCGGTTGCTGCCTTCGTTGCACAACACGAAGGTGCAGACGCGCGTCACGTCGGTCTGGAAGGCCAGCGCCAGCAGGTCGCACATCAGCTTGATGTGCTCTTCAAACTTGGCGGGGACGCCGCTTGGCTTGGTCACGTTGGGCAGCTTGATCTCGGGCATCCTCTCGGCGCGCTCGATGCGCTCCTCAATGTCGCGGACGGAGGTGAAGTACTCGTCGAGTTTGCGCCGGTCGCCGGTGCCGAGCCGGGTGCGCAGGTCGCCGGCGTCCTCGCGGACGAAGTCGAGAACGCTCTTGCGGCGGGCGTCGCGCTTGGCCCGGTCGGAATCCTTGCCCGCCCCGAAGAGTCGCTCGAAGGCCAGTTTCGGGTTGACCTCCTTGGGCAAGGGCTGCGTCGCCGAGCGCCAGGACATGGTCGAGGAGTAGACGCAGCTGTAGCCGGAGTCGCAGTTGCCGGCCATCGCCCCGGGCTCGCAGCCGATCTCGAGCGACGGCAGGCGGGTCTGGTCACCGACGCGCGCGGCGGCGACCTGATCGACGGAGACGCCCACGCGGATGTCGGTGCCGTCGGTCTTGCGCGGCTGGCAGCCGGTGAGGAAGGCGGCGAGGGCGCGGGCGTGGTCGCCGGCGCCGTCGCCGTTGGCCCGCGCCTTGTCGGCCGTCAGACCACTGATGACGAGAAGGTGGTCCTTGACCGGGGCGAGCGCTTTGAGGGTTTCGGGCAATTCCGTCAGGGCGCCCTCGTCCTTTGGCCTCCAGTCGGGCATGTGGACGCCGTTGGGGACGTACAGGAAGGCCAGGCGATTCGGCGCTCGGCCGCCTGGCGTCGAGGCCAGGACGTTCAGCGGAGCCATCGCCTCCAGCCACGGCAAAGCCACCATCGCGCCAAGGCCACGCAATACGGTCCTGCGGGAAAGCAGCGGCTGGGGCATGTCAAACCTTCCTTTACGTAGGCGGCTCCGGCAAGCGGGAGCAGGTCGGCGGGGGCGGGTTACGCGGCGGGAGGGCGGAAGCTCGTCAGGGACAATCTAACAAACCCCGGCCGGATCGTAAAGTATCGCTCCGGCGGGCGATAACTGTTAGTCGAGCCTACCACACCGCCCCGCCGTACTCCACGCCTATTTTCCCCGCGGCTCGGTTTTGACGAGGTGCTTGTCGGCGAAGTCGAGGAACACCTTCCAGTCGTCTTTCGTCATCGAATGGATACCCGGACGGATGTAGTAGCCCAGCCGGCTGTCGATCAAGCGGCCGGGTTCCGGCATCTCCCTGGCGTCCAGGCCGCCGGCGCCGAGCAATTTGTAGACGGGCTCGGCCGCCTTGAGCACCTCGAACTGCCCCTGCGGGTTGGCCCACTGGTCCTTAACGGCGTTGCTAAACAGCAGCGGCCGCGGCGCCACCAGCGCCGCCAGGCAGTTCTGGTCGAACGGCAGTTTCGACGGGTCGTCGTTGAACTTCTTGAAGTTGTCGCAGAACCAGTGCGGGAAGTTCTTGTTGATCTTCTCGACCGATTCGACGTTGGGGTCGTTCTGACGGCTCGGGGCGGTGCCACCGCAGCCGGCCTGGTGCGAGATCGCCAGGGCGATGCGCTCATCGAAGGCCGCCGCCAGCAGCGCCGTCTTGCCGAGGCGCGAGTGGCCGACGACGGCGATGCGCCGGGCGTCGAGGTCCTTGTCGCTGACGAGGTAATCGACGGCCCGGCTGATGCCCCAGGCCCAGGCCATAATCGTCGCCGTCGCCCGGCCCTGGGCACCGTCCACCCGGGTCACCTCCAGCAACGGCCGGACGCCTTCGCGCTTCTTCTTCTGGTCGGGGTCGATGTCGCCGTTGTAGAACGTCGCCACCGCGTAGCCGCGCTCGATGGACTGCTCCAGCGCCCAGACGTCCTTCTCCTTGCCGCGCCCTTCCTCGGTCGCGCGGCTGTCCTTCACGCCGGCATGGCTGGGGTACATCCACCACGTCGGGATGAGAACCTTCGGGTCATCGACGAGGGCGTGGTTGCCGCAGAAGTTCATGCCGACGAACACCGGTGCCGGCCCCTTGCGCTCGTTGGGGACCACGAGCAGCAGGTGGATCGGCGGCGCCTCGCCCGGTCGGAGGGCCAGGGCGATCTCCTTCAGCGTGGCCTTGCCGCCGAACGCCTTCTTGTCCTCGTGGAGCACCATCGACTCCACCTTGAGCGCATCCCTTGGCGACACGCCGTACATGTAGTGCTCGAACAACTTCTTCAACTCGGGGCGGCGCTTCGTCTGCCACTGCTCCTTCGTGGTAACTTTCGTGCCGTCGAACATCACGAGCGGGTCGGGAAAGTCGGCCTGGGACGGCAGTTTCTCGGGTGCGGGGAAGTCGGCGGCGCGGGTCATGGGGGTGCCAAGGACAAGGAGGAGAAGGACGAGGGTGCGGCGCATGGCGGGGCCTCCGGGGTTGCGGGCGCGACATCGGAGTATAGGCGGGGCCGTGTCTCACCGCAAGCGGCTCTTCCCCCCTCGCCCCGGTACTCCCGGGCGAGGGGTCGGGGGTTTTGGTCTTCTCCTTTTGCCTTTTGCCTTTTGCCTTCTGTATTGTGCCTTCTTCGAGGTGACTGAAAAATGCAAAATACAGAAGGCAAAAGGCAAAAGGCAAAAGGACAATCTTCCCCTCACCCCCGACCCCTCGCCCCGGTACTCCGGGGCGAGGGGAGTGAATTGAGGCGCAGGAACTCCTCCGCCCATCGGTAGTGATCGAGCAGTCCGTTCGTCGGCCGGCCAAGGAGGTGGTAAGCCACGAACAGCGCCTCGACCGACGCCAGCCCGTTGTCCGGGTCGGTGCCCAGCTTCGAGACGCGCGGGTAGGCCGTCTTCCAGCCGTGCAGCGAGCGGGCCGGCACATCCAGGAACGTCCGGGTCATCGAGTCGGCCCAGCGCCAGCTCCCGTCGAGCAGGAGGATCCCCTTCGCAACGTCGGCAGCCGCCAGCTCCGGCCCGTCGGCGGCCAGCCGCACGTACCCGTCCAGGGGGGGCGGCTCCTTGACCGGGTAGGTCAGAAAGACCAGGTCCGAGCGGCCGCGCAGGGGCAGGATGGAACACTTGCGCGGGTTCTCCCTGGGGTGGCGGACGATGATAGTCGGCGGGTAGGAGGAATTCATGCGGGGGACCGCGCACCTTGATCGAAGCAATTGAGGCACCTACCATAACATTATCCCCCCCGGCTTCGACGTGGCAGCGCCGGGGCTGGTCAACGAGGAAGGAGGAAGGTCATGAAACTGGAACTGCGATACTGTGCGATGTGAAATTACGAACCCCAGGCCGTCAGTCTGACGGCCAAGCTGCTGTCAACCTACAAGCAGCAGATCGACGAAATGAGGCTCATCCCCGCCAGCGGGGGCTGTTTCGAGCTGAAGGCCGACGGAGAGTTGCTCTACTCCAAGCTGAAAACGGGCGAGTTTCCCGATGAACGGTCGATGGCGACCCTGATCGGCTCCCGCCTCAAACAGGCGGTGGGCAGTCGCTAGCGTGGGGTGAGGGGATCTCTCCAGCGCAGGCCCAGCTCAGGGGATGAATAAAGCCGGCGGGGCCAGCGTCGATAGTTGCGTGGCCGCCGCCACTCTCCCCCTGACAAGGAGAGGCTCCCAGAGCGTGCCAAACGCAGCGACGCCGTAAGGCGTTGCGCACAGGAGTGGCTCGATCATCGGGAGTTCTTTCACCCCGCCCGCGGACCCCAGGGCCCGCGGGCGTTTTCTTTGCACCTGGCCACTCGCGTTGCTACAGGTTCGGTTGCACGGTCTGGAACAGTTCGGCCATCTTGACTCCCAGGCCGAGCGAGATGCGGTACAGCGTCTCGATCGACGCCGAGTTCTTGCCCAGTTCGATCTGCGACAGGTAGCCCAGCGACACGTTGGTCCGCTGCGCCATCTGGGCCAGCGTCAGGCCGAGGCCCTTGCGGCGCTCGCGGATGGCGTTGCCCAGCGACTCGCGCAGGGCCTGCTCCGACAGGCGCAACAGTCCCTTGCTCTCCAGGCAGCGCTACACGATCCGCTGCAGGTGGGCGATCTGGAATGGCTTGGTGAGGTAGTCGTAGGTGCGCGCCCGCAGGCAGTTCAGGGCACTGTCGATCGACGGGTAGGCGGTCACCACGATGATACTCGCGTCGGCCTGGTGCTCGCGGATCCACTCGAGGATCTGTTCGGACGCCAGCCCGGGGATCACGTAATCGAGGATGATGGCGTGATAGGAGCGCGTCTTCAGCTGCGTCTCGATGGCCGCGGGGTCGGAGATGGCGTCGATGACAAAGCCCTGCGGCGTCAGGGCGGCCTGGATGACGCGGCAGACCGCGTCGTCATCGTCCATCACCAGGATGCGGACCTCACCCGAGCAGTACAGGCTGTTGCGTTCCTGGGTCCACTCGCGCGGCGCGGCCCCGATGTCGGCGGCCGGCCCCGGCTTGCTCTCCCCGTTGGTCCCATTCGTCTTGGTGCGAAGGCTCAACACCGTAATTCTCCTTTATCTCGTCTGACCTTGTGTGTGATCGGACCCCTTCGTCCCCGTTCCCGTGACGGCCGGCGCGCGGCGCGAGCCGCGCTCGAGGGCGGAGCGCACGGCCCGAAGTAATCCTTCGGGCCCGAATGGCTTCGCCAGCAAGTCGGACCCATTCCCCGACAGCGGCCGGGCCGGGTCCGGCAGGGCCTGGCCGCTCATGAACAGCACCTGGACGCCGGCATCGTGCGTGCGGAGCTGGCGAGCCAGGTCGTAGCCGTTGACCTGCGGCATGACCACGTCGGACAGCACCAGTCCGAACGGCTCGGCGGCCCGTGTGAAGGAGCGCACGGCGTCGGCGGCGCTCGTTACCGTCTCCACCTGGTAGCCGGCCCGTTGCAGTGTGGTCTGGACCAGTTGCAGGATCATTGGGTCGTCGTCCACGACCAGCACCCGCTCCGTCGAGCCCCCCGGGGCTGCTCTGGGTGGTGAGGCCGGGGGGGCGGCCGGCGCGACCGGGAGGTAGGCGCGGGCACTCGTCCCGCCACCGGCCGACGGCTCGACCACGAGGGCGCCGCGGTGCGCGGACAGGATGCCGTAAACCACGCACAAGCCGTAGCCGCGATGGCGCGTCTTCGTGGTGAAGAACGGTTCCACGAGCAGCCGTTGCCGGGCGTCGGCCGAGAGTCCGCAGCCGCTGTCCTCCACCGCGACCTCGACGTGGGGCCCCGGCTCGATGGTCCCGAACAGGTCCAGGCACTGCTCGGCGCTCAGCGACACCGGCCGGGCCGACAGCCGGACCTGCCCCCCGGAAGCGACGGCCTCGGCGGCGTTATCGAGGAGCTGCCCCAGGACGTGGCGCAGCGGCTCGGCATCGATGTTCACCGCTGGCAAGTCGCGGGGAAGGGCCACGTCGAGGGGGGCGCCCGGAAACTGGCCGCGCAGCCGCCGCACCTCCTCGGGAACCACGGCCCCGAGCCGGGCCGGTGCGGTCTTCGGCCACTGGCGGGGCGCGAACAGGCGCAGCATATTCGTCAGGCGCTCGCCCACCCGCACCGAGCGGTAAATTTCGTTCAGGTACGAGGCGAAGGAACTGCCCCGCGGCAACTGGCTCAGCGCCAGTTCGCTGAAGCCAAGGATGCCGGTCAGGACGTTGCCGTAGTCGTGGGCGATGCGACGGGCGGCGGCCGCGGCTTCGTCGAAGCGCTGTAGTCGGCGTCGCAGGAGGAGCGGACGCGCCCAGCGAGGGGCGCCCTCGGGTCGGCGGAGGTGCCGGCCCAGGGCCTGGCCTGTCAGCGCCAGGGCCGCCGCCTCCAACGGCGACCACTCGCGAGTCGCCGGCGCTCGCAACCACAGGAGCCAACTCGCCCGCTCGTCGCCATCGACGGCCGCCAGCAGCCAACACACGCCGTCGTCGCGCACCCTCAGGGCGGACGGCGACAACGTCACCTCACGCACCAATTCCGGCCGATCCCGCCAGGGCAGAGACTCGGCCAGTGCATTCCCCGCAGCGGAGGAGGCGATCGGCTCGCCGCTGGGGAGTTGCGCCATCCCCGCCGCGGCGGCCCCGAAGGCACTCGCCAACTCCGCCAGCAGCGTGCTCAGCGGCAGCAACGCCGTGTCGGGGGCGCTCAGGCAACGCACGGCCCACCCCAGGGGCGACCGGCTGGGATCGTCTGCGGGCGCGGGTCGGAGGGCCGTTTCGCGTGGCATTCGACGGACACCCGCAAGGGGAGTTTGGTCGGGCCACAAAGGCGCCGGCCGGTTTTGGCGAGACGCGAAACTCTAGGACAGATTCGCACTCCATGTCAAATCTGTTGACGACGAATCGTGAAGTTATTGTCCGGCATCAGAATTTGCGCCGGGGCCGAAGGCGAGCGGGACGCCCGCTCCGTCAGTTCTTCTCGGTCTTCGCGAGCTTCTTGAGCGCTTCGGTGGCGGCCTCGCGGACGGCGGCCTGGGCGTCGGTCTTCAACTTCGTGAGAGTGCCGTTCGCGACGCTGGCGGCCGGCCCCAGGTTGCCGATCGCCTCGATGGCGGCCAGGCGCACTTCGAGGACCTGGTCCTGGGTGGCGTTGATCAGGATCCCCACCACGTCGTCCGCGTCCTGCGTCATCGTGCCCAGGACGTGCAGCGCCTGGGCGCGGACGAACTTGTCCTGGTCCTTGACGGCGTCTTTCAGGGCGGAGAGGGCGGCGCGGGCGTCGGCGCCGATCTGTCCGAGGGAGGTGGCGGCGGCCCGGCGCACGTCCACGTTGGCGTCCTGGAGCGCCTTCCCCAGGGCGGCGGCTCCGCCGGCGCCGTCGTCCTTGAGTGCGCCGAGGGCCGTCGCCGCCGAGCGGCGCAAGTCGGCCGGGGTGTCCTTGTCGGTCACCGCCTCGGCCAGCGTGGGCACGGCCTCCTTGGCCGAGGCGCCGCCGATCCGGCCGATGGCGAAGGCGGCGTAGCCGCGCACGAAGCGGTCGGCCTTCTTGTCCTTGAACGTCTCGACCAGCGCCGGCACCGCCTCGCGGGCGTACTCGCTCAGCCGGCCCAGGCTCTCGGCGGCAGCGGCGCGCACCCCCGGGTCGGCATCCTTGAGGGCTTCGGTCAGCGCCGGCACCGAAGTCGTGAACTGGGCGATCAGCGATTTCTCGCGGTCCGCATCCTTCTTGATGATGAGCAACTCGCTGCCGACGCGGCCCAGCGCGGTGGCGCACGCCTCACGGACCCGGGCGCGCTTTTTGTCCTTTTCCGGGTCCTTGGGATCCTTGTCTTTCTGCAGCGACCCGCGCAGGGCTTCGAGGCAACCGTCTCGCACCTCGACATTCCTCGGCCGCTCCTCTTTCGGCTCCCGGGTCTCCTCCGCCTTCTGGGCCAGCCGGCCCAGGGCCTGCGCGGCGGCCTGGCGCACCTCGACGTCTTCGTCATCCTTGAGGGCGCCGATGATGGTGAGGATCCCCTTGGACGACCTCAGGCCGATCTGCTCCAAGCCGCTGAGGGCAGCGCGGCGCTTCTTCGCCACCTTGTCGGTCTTGAGGATGCCCATCAGATAGGAAGCGGAGAACTCACCGAATTTCGGGTCGTCGTCGGCGGGGCGAGCCGTCCCGGGCAGGAGGAAGGCGGCGAGCAGGGTCGCGGCCACGGCGGAGAGTGTGCGGCGCATCGGGGATCCTCGCGTTGGGGACGATTTTGCGGACGGCAGTTGAATCTTGAGGATACTCGCAGTTCGCGCCCGACGCAAGCATTCGCTTGCCAATCGGCAAATCGTTTCGCGCCCTTGACTTTTTCAAAAACTGGCTGGCGTCCCGGGCAAACGCGCACTAGGGTATGACGGACTCGGCCGCTGTCGCTTCTCGCACCGGTACAGGAGGTTCCCCATGCACGTGTTTCGCTCCCGGCGTTCGTCGCCCCAGTCGCCGCTGGAGACCTACCTGCGCGAGATCAACGAGACGCCTCTGCTGACCGCGGCCCAGGAGAAGGAATTGGCCCGTCGCATCTGGGACGGCGACAACGCCGCCCGCGACGGCATGGTCCGGGCCAACCTGAGGCTGGTCGTTAACATCGCCCGTAACTACGTCGGCAAGGGTCTGGACCTGCCCGACCTGATCGAGGAGGGGAACCTGGGACTGTTGCGGGCCGTCGAGGGCTTCGACCCGTCGATGAACACACGCTTCAGCACCTACGCCGGCTACTGGATCAAGCAGTCAATCAAGCGCGCCCTGATCAACACGGGCAAGACCATCCGCATCCCGGCTTACATGGCTCAGCTCCTGACCGAGTGGCGCCGGGCGACCGCGGAGTTACAGGAAAAGCTCGGCCGGCCGCCGACTCAGGAAGAGGTCGCGGCCCACATGAACCTGCCGCGCCGCAAGTTGAACCTCATCAAGAAAGCGATCCGCATTTACAACGCCGCCCCGCAGGCCGACACCACGGAAGAGGGGCAGACCATCGACGCGACCGTCATGGACGTGCGCGTCAAGACGCCGGACGCCACCATCATCGAGACCGACGACGTGCGCCAGGTCCTGGCGCTGCTCGACGGCATGGGCGAGCGCGAGGCGACGGTGCTGCGCTTGCGCTTCGGCCTCGACGGTGGCGAGCCGAAGACGCTCAAGGAGATTGGCGAGCGCCTCGGCCTGACGCGCGAGCGCGTCCGTCAGATCGAGCGCGAGGCGCTCGGCGCCCTCCGCGAGACCATGGAGGCGGAAGAGGTCGCGTAAGGAGCACTGCCGCTTGCGGCTTCGCAGTCCCTGCGAAGCCGCAAGCGGCTCACGGCTGTCCGGGCTGAGGCATCTCCTCGGGCGGGTAGAAGAAGTCTGCGACCTTGCACCGGAAGTTCGGCAGTACGTTCTCACCGCTCAGTTCGTCGGCCTGCCCGACAAGGAACGGAGCCCGGTCACGAGAGTAGACGTTCACGGTTCGCGCCTCGGGGTCGATCAGCCAGACGAGATCGACGCCGTTCTTGAGGTAATCCATGATCTTGCGCGTTACGTGTTTCGCCTTGTCATTCGGAGACAGGACTTCCACTGCGAGTCGTGGCGGCACCTCGCCATATTTTGGGTGCAGGTCCGTAAACTTGCTCGCGTCCTCATAGAGAGCAACGTCCGGCCCGCGCACCGTGTCGGGGTCGCGCTCCAGGATCACGCCCGAATCATTGCTGAGCACGTATCCCTTGCGACGCTGGAACGTGTAGTTGCCCACAATCCGAGCCACGTTCGCGCAGACGTAGCCATGCGGCTTCATCGGCGGCGGCAATTCGATCACCTCCCCTCGGACCAACTCGAACCACTTGTTGGCGTTCTCCGGAAGGTGGACCCAGTCACAGAACTCCTCTGCGGTCATCCGTTGCGTCGTGGGCGCCGTCGTCGCTGTGG
>Ga0116215_1002909_pt1 | contig 10275 bp, 8 predicted proteins | sample Sb_taG_7_FD_89698 | JGI IMG/M metagenome (GOLD analysis project Ga0116215, IMG submission 89698) | Peat soil microbial communities from Weissenstadt, Germany - Sb_50d_2_FS metaG | ecosystem: Environmental > Terrestrial > Soil > Wetlands > Peat | place: Germany: Weissenstadt | collected 2010-09-21 | reverse complement strand
GCTCGCCGACGCGCCTGGGAGCGAGCGAGTCCGCGGCGATGCTTCCTGCGTCCGCATCGACAGGACGTCCGGCCGCAAGCGCTTGATAGAGCGTCGGAGCTCCCTCCGGTTCGACGCCGATCACCTTGATTCGACCAGTGTACCAGGCAGCGATCCCGCCAATGAGCCCTCCGCCGCCCACGGCGACAAGCACGGTATCCAGATCACCCTCTTGCTGCTGGAGTTCCAGTGCCAGGGTTCCCTGGCCGAGCAGAGTTTCGCATTGGTCAAACGCATGGACCGGCAATGCGCCGGACTCGGCAGCCCATGATTCGCTGGCGGCAAGTGCGTCGGCATAGCGCTCGCCTACCACGGTAAGGTCTGCCCCATACTGGCGGATGCGTTCGATCTTGGCCGGGGAGGAAACCTTGGGCACAAAGATCTTCGCCGGCACGCCGACCTTCATGGCCGCATAGGCTACCGCGGCACCGTGATTACCGCCCGAGGCTGCAACGACGCCGGCCTGCGGGACCTTGCGCAAGAGCAGGTTGGCGAAGGCCCCGCGCGCCTTGAAGGAGCCGGAATGCTGGAGCGATTCCAGCTTCAGGGCCAGCGTGACCGCCCCCAGACCAAACTCAGGACCGGCCACCTGGACTACCGGGGTCCGACGGATGTAAGGCCTGATGACCTGCTCCGTTGCTTCGATCCGTTTTTGATCGATCGTGCTCTCAGGAATCATTAGCCAGCGCCTCCCCACGGCAGATTGTCCCTTGACATTCAATTAGGCGATTGGCAAATTGGCAATATGTTGAAGAGTATTCTGGCGATCCGAGCATTGGCAAACGAACGCCGCCTGCAGATCCTGGAGTGGTTGAAGGACCCGAGAATGCACTTTCCACCACAGGTTGACGGGGACCTAGTCAAGGATGGCGTATGTGCCGTGCTCATTGCCAAGAAGCTGGGAGTCAGCCAGCCGACGGTCAGCGAGCATCTCAAGGTGCTATCCCAGGCTGGACTCGTCCGCCCGAAACGAATCAAGCAGTGGACCTTCTACAAGCGCGATGAAGGATATATCCGCAAGATTAAAAGAACTCTGTTGGCCAAGGTTTAGCCCTTGAACTATTGGGAGGCTCCATGCGCGAAGTCATTGCAACCAAGGATAGCCCGCAGGCGATTGGGCCCTATTCGCAGGCGATACGCGCGAACGGCTTCGTGTTCGTTTCCGGGCAAGTCGCGCTCGATCCGGAGACGCAGCAAATTGTCGCAGGCGATGTTGTCGTGCAGGCTGAACGTGTGCTGAAAAACCTGAGCGGCATCCTGAAGGCCGCCGGTAGCGATTTGAAGAAGGTCGTGCGTTCGACTGTGTTTCTCAAGAACATGGCGGATTTCGCCAAGGTCAACGAGGTTTACGGCCGTTACTTCACGGCAGAGCCCCCCGCGCGCTCGACTGTGGAAGTTGCCCGGCTACCCAAGGACGTACTCGTGGAAATCGACGTGATCGCCCTGGCGTAAACGCCTTCGGATTCTCCAATGGACGGGAAATTCTCCTTGAGCGGACGTGGAGACAGATCGAAGGATGACGAGCGCATCGCTAGCGCTTAGGGGGAGGCTCCGCAAGCGGCCTGGACTGCCGGTCATTGATCGAAAGCAAGGTCTGCTGCCAGCTTGGCTGCCGATTCGTGGGTCAGCGTGAAGGCCACCTGATCGCGGTGGCCGCCATGCTCGGAAGCGCGATAGCGGCGCACCGTTGCCCGCTGCGTCCCCTGCAGAAGCACTTCGTAGTAGAAGAGGTCTGCGCTGCGCCGGCTGGGCTGATTGCTGCGCAGCAAGGCTTCGTCACGCTGCATGTCGATCTCGACTACGCTCAGAGGCTCCAGGAGGCCGGTCACTTTGGCGACGGCGTTTTCCGCCCAGCCCCGCAAGGTTACCTGGCTGCCCTCTGGGAGGCTTCGGGTGCGCTGCAGGCTCATGTCCCACAAGGCGCTGCCAAGACCATCGTGCCGATCCGCGCTAACCGTCACGGTCCAGCCGCAGCCTCCGTCCGGCACGCCCAAAGTTTGGCGGCCTTCACCGGAATGCTGCCATTCAGCGAGTTTTTGCAGGACCGTTTCGTTTAGGGTCATCAGCTTCTCCTAAGGTTTTATTGGTATGTTCCGAGCCGTCGAACGAGAGCAATGTCGGCTTCTCATCAACGACGGTTTGCAAATGCACGGGTCTCGACCACACGAACTGGAGGTTCGCCAGCGTATCTGCCGCTTGATCCAGCCGCAGGTCTACTCCCGAATGCTCGTGGCGCAACAATAGTTCGCCACGGTTATGGTAGTTGCCGTCCACGACGTAAATCAATGGCTTGCCAAAATTCGTCAGGCTATACAGCAGCCGCTGCTTGATCTTTTCGAACTCGCGCGACTCGATGACGTACTGTCCCATCTGCTCCTGGAAGGCATACGAAAACATCTTGTGCTCGACGCAGAACTCAGGAGTCAGAAAGGTGTCGATAAAGGTAATATCGTTGTGAATGCGGCGGACCTCAAAGATTTTTTGCCTTCCGAGCCCTAATTGCCGGTCCCACTTGCGTCGCGTTTGGAGATCGTCGCAATCATCGTATTCTTTGCCGAACTTGCCCGTATTCCAGCGGTGCTCGATGTCACGAAGGAGCTCGATGCCAAGCTTGTAGGGGTTGAGACGGGCCCCATGCGTAGCCATCGTGCCGGAGTGGTGGTCGGCATAATCGATCACCTCCGAAGGATGGAGCCCTTTCTGGGTCATGATCGTGGAGTGCCAGTAGCTGGCCCAGCCTTCGTTCAAAATCTTGGTTTGCCCCTGGGGAGCGAAGTACAATGCCTCGTCCCGAATGATGGAGAGCACGTCGCGCTGCCAGGGTTTCAGGGGCGCGTGCTCGATGACGAAGAGCAGTACGTCTTTCTCCGGGCGCTCCGGGAAATTGCGTGCCGCTTGGTCCTTGAGCTTCTTCCTCTCCTCCTCCTCCGCCTTCAGAGCGCCGCGGGGGTTGATGTAATCATTCATGTACGCCTTGCTCTTGAAGCGCGTCAGTTTCAACGACTCGTCTTCTTCGGATTCCGGCGCGAAATCATAGCGCGAAGAATCGTCGCGGCGGCGGATGGCGCAGGCGTGCACGTCGATCAGATCGTCAATCGACATGCAGCGGTCGACGAAGGCCTCGACCTCATCTTCGCCTTGCTTTTCCACATAGCGGCGCAAGCGTGAGCCGTGGTTCGCCATCTCATCCATCATCTTGCGGCTGGTGTGAGCAAAGTAGGCGTTGTTCTTGAAGAAGTCGCAGTGGCCGTAGACGTGGGCCATGACCAGCTTTTGGTCCAGGGTGTGATTGCAGCGCATGAGGTAGGCGTAACACGGGTCGTTGTTGATCACCATCTCGTAGATCTTCGATAACCCGTAGTCGTAACCCTTCTTCAACTGCTCGAACGACATGCCGAAGGACCAGTGCGGATAACGGGTTGGGAAGCCGCCGTAGGCCGCGACCTCGTTCAGATCCTCGGCGTCGAGCACTTCGAAGATCGTCTCGTAGAAATCGAGTCCATAGGAGCGCGCATACCCCTCGATCTCCTCTTTCAAGGCCCGCAGGTCCGGCGGCAAGTCGGTGTTGTAAGGAGTATTCATGTCACCGCCCCTTGCCCAGGAACTCCTTGATCGAGCCAAGGATCGCATCGCGATCAGGGATGCGGCTGGCCACGATGTTTTCCTTCTGCGCCACCAACTCCTGGAGATATTCGTAAAATTCGCCGCTGCCGTAGCGGCTCTCCACCTGTCCGTAGCCGAACAAGTTCACCTTGGGCAAGAGCTTCTGGTTCAGCAGTTCCAGGCAGTGCTGAACGTCGTCGCCCCAGTTGTCGCCGTCCGAGAAATGGAAGGCGTAGATGTTCCATTGATCTGGCGGGTAGCGGGCAGTGATCAGCTTGTCGGCCAGCTCGTAAGCCGAGCTGATCTTGGTGCCGCCGCTTTCGCGGGTGTGGTAGAACGTGTGTTCGTCCACGAGCTGGGCCGCCGCATCGTGGATGATGTAGGCGGCCTCGATCCCCTTGTAGTGCGCCTTGATCCAGGTGTCGATCCAGAAGGCCTCGATGCGGACGATTTCTTTTTGCTCGTCGGTCATGGAGCCCGAGACGTCCATCATGTAAATGACGACGGCCACGCTTTCCGGCTTGCGCACCTCTTTCCAGCTCCGGTATTGCTTGTCTTCCCGGATCGGCACCACCATCGGGCGGAGTGGATCGTAGGTCTGCGAAGCAATCTGCCGTTTAAGAGCGCGCTTGAAGGTCCGCTTGAAGTGGCGCAAGGACTCAGGCCCTGCTTGCCGGACCCCGGTGTAACGGTCCTTGGTGGAAATAATGTTTTTCTTGCCGCGCGGCTCGATGCGCGGCAGGGCAAGTTCCTCGCCCAGGATGGCGGCCAGCTCTTCGAGAGAAAGCTCGACTTCGAGGATATGCCCGCCCGGCTCACTGCCCGCCCCGGAGCTGCCGTCGCCCGGTTGCGGCGGACCCAGGGGCGTCCCCACATCGCCATCTCCCTGCCCGGCGCCGGAGGATCCCTTGTCGCCGAAGCGGAACTGCGGAATCTCGATCTGCGGCAAGGGGATGCTGATCAGCTCCTTGCCCTTCTGGCCGATCATCTCGCCGCGGCTGATGTACTTGCCTAAATTGCTTTTGACCTTGCCGCGGACAAGCTTGCGGAAGCGCTGATGATCGCGTTCAATCTTCTGACCCACGGCAGCCTCACTCTGTTGGAAGAAGTAGACAGTAGGCAGTAGACAGTAGACAGTAGACGGGGGCCATGAAGAAGGGTTGCGATCCTTTTTCATTACGCTCCCGGCCGGCTGATTACTTCTTCGCGTGTCCCCGGGCGAAGATGCTGGCGACGAAGCTCAGGACGTCCGTCGAGCAGACGTCGCAGTATCCATAGTTGCGGATCAAGCGACTCTTCACCACGTCAATCTTCTCCTGCGTTGCCTTGTCGACCACGCTGGAGACCAGACTGGTGAGCTTGATCGTGTCCTTCTGGTCCTCGAAGAGCTTCATTTCCAGAGCCTTTTGCAGACGCTCGTTGGTCTTGTAGTCGAAGCGTTTGCCGTCGATGGCCAGGGCGCCGATATAGTTCATGATCTCACGACGGAAGTCGTCCTTGCGGCCATCCGGGATGTCGATCTTCTCTTCAACGGAACGCATGAGCCGTTCGTCGGGTTCTTCATAATTCCCGGTGTAGCGGTTGCGCACCTTCTCGCGCTGCGTGTAGGCCTTGACGTTGTCGATGTAGTTCGAGCAAAGCCGAGTGAGCGCATCCTCGTCGGCCGCTATGGCCCGCTGCACCTCGTTCTTGACCAGATCTTCATATTCTTCTTTGACCACGGAGAGAAGCTCGCGGAAATGCTGGAGCTGCTCCGTACTGGTGATCAAGGAGTGATGGCGAAGGCCCGCCTCGAGTTCGTGCAAAACCATGAACGGATTAACGCAACCCTCTTCAGGGTGGGCCACGAGGGCGTTGCTGATTTTGTCCTGGATATAACGCGGGCTGATGCCGTGCATCCCCTCGTTGACGGCTTCGCGCTTCAGCTCGACCACGTTGTCTTCCGTAAAGCCCGGCAACGTCTTGCCGTTGTAAAGCTTCAACTTCTGCAAGAGCGTCAAGTTTGCGTGCTTGGGCTGAACCAGGCGCGTCAGCACGGCCCACATGGCGGCAATTTCGATTGTATGCGGGGCAATGTGCTTACCCTTTACCCTGTCGGCATTGAAGTCCTTCTCATAAATGCGGATCTCGTCCTTGAGCCGGGTGACATAAGGCACATCGATCTTCACGGTGCGATCACGCAGAGCTTCCATGAACTCGTTATTCTGCAGCCGGCGATATTCCGGCTCATTCGTGTGGCCGAGAATCACCTCGTCGATGTCGGTCTGGGCAAACTTCTTGGGCTTGATCTTGTGTTCTTGCGACGCGCCCAGGAGATCGTAGAGGAAGGCCACATCCAGCTTGAGGACCTCGATGAATTCGACCAGGCCGCGGTTGGCGATATTGAGTTCTCCGTCGAAGTTGAAGGCCCTGGGGTCGCTGTCGGTGCCGTACTCGGCGATCTTTCGGTAATTGATGTCGCCGGTCAGTTCGGTCGAATCCTGGTTCTTTTCATCCTTGGGCTGGAAGGTGCCGATGCCGATGCGGTCCTGTTCGGACAGGATGAGGCGATAGACCTTGGTCTCTTCCAGCATGCGGTGCCAGTCACCGTCATATTTGGCCAGACGCTCGTTGTACATCTGCCGACAAAATGGGCAGAGATCGCCTTGAATAGTCACAAATTGCTCGGGGGAAACGCGCCCTTCGTTCAAACGCTCGAGCATCGCCGAGCGCAGCTCTTGCGGCGCCAGGTGGAGAGGGTCTTCGTGCATCGGGCACTTGTGCCAGGCGCCAGCTTCCCTTTCCAGGTGAAGGAGAAAAGCATGCCCTCGTCGGTCTTGGAGTATTGCTCCAGGCCCTTCTTGAGCAACCGGGCGATCGTGCTCTTGGAGCTGCCGACCGGGCCATGCAGCAGCAGTACGCGCCGCTCCGTGCCATAGCCCTTGGCGGCGGATTTGAAGCAGTTCACGAGATGCATCAGCGGGCGGTCGAGCCCGTAAATCGCATCGCCGTGGCGCTCGGCAAATTCCGTGAAAAACTTGAAGCGCGTCACCTTTTCCTTGTTTTCGTAAACCTCCTCGGTGCCGTGCCAGAGGATCATGTCGTACAGCCGCTGGTAAGCGCTGCGTGTGACTACAGGATGTTCGCGCACGATATCGAGATATTCATCCAGGCTGCCCTCCCAGTGTTTTTTGCGATAATCACTGAGATTCAGCTCTTGGCGAAGAGCATTCAGAATCGCCTTGCCCGTGGCCATTGCTTATACCTCCGTTAAGGCGGCCCTGGTGAGAGGGTACCGCCCTGGAAAGCTTCCCCTAGCTGAAAGAGACAGGATGCTGCCAACCCGCAAGAAAGGGCGCGCCAACCGTCCTGGGAAGAGCGTCCTCCTCGTTGGAGGTCGGATCGCTGCAAGAGTCCCGGCTCGGCGGTGCGTTAATGCGGTGAAGGTGTTAAGTAATGGAGTACATCAGGGGAAAACGCGGCCGGATAACCGGGTCGACTCTCGGGCGTCATGAACGCTCGCCGCCCCTTCTTGCTCCCTTGCAACTGTCTGCTCAATTCTAACTGGAGCTTCCAATTGGGTCAAACTGCCCTGGTCATCCAATTGCATCCACTAGGGCCCAGGGCATACCACAACCACCAAGAGCCTTCACAACCGCTGCTTCCTCCGGCGGGTAGGTCACTGCCATTTACTGGAGGAATGAATCTAACCCACGCAAATGCCATGCCCTGCATGGCAGTTGCAGCATAGGCAGACGGGCAGGGGTATTGTCAATACCGGTTTGGCAGAATGGGAAGCCGAGGGCGCGCACCGTTTGCCGGCGCCTGCCTGGACACTTAGTCAGTCCCTTTGTCCCTGTGATTTGCGTCGTCACCTGGCGACCACCTGCGTCGCGCGTCTCGTCTGAAATTCAGACGTTGGCAGCATCTTTTCCACTCTGCAATCGCCAATTCGCGACGTGACTATCGGCCGGCGATTGGCTCGCGCACCCAATGCAGGCGAGGCAGCCCAACGCGCGGGAATGGTCGCAAACCTGACCCACTTTTCCGTGCACAACTGATTTTCCGAGGGCTGCCTGGCCCACGCCGCTTGTCGTGGCATCTTTGCTCTGGACCGCGGCGGTTTCGTCATGTTAAAGGATTCTTCCAGGGGTTTCGCCCGCAGCCTTGGAGCTGAAAGAAGAGGAAGAAGTGGAAACTATAATAAGGAGGCCAGCCGATGCGTAACCTGCTTGCACTTTTCGCCGCAGCCACTCTGACTTTGGTGGGCCTCGGCTGGTATCTGGGTTGGTACAGCGTCAAGGAAGCTCCCGCCGACGACGGCCATCGCTCGGTAAATATCGATATCGATAGCCGAAAGATCGGCCAGGACCTCCACAAGGGCGAAGAGAAACTTCAACAAGCGCTCGACAAGAACGTCAAGGAAGACACGAGCAAGCAAGCCGACAGCGGCAAGAGCGACAAGAGCAAATCGACTGTGAGCCAGTGATGTCGCAAGTGCTGCGCCGCTTGGCGCCTATCTGAAAACGGGGACAGGACCTCTAATTGAAAGGTCCTGTCCCCGTTTTCGGATAGGGGCTTAGCGCTCCATCGGAGTAAACTGGGGACGTGGGACGGTTTGTCAAACCGTCCTACGGCAACCTATACGGCGTGCAGTCAATACTAATGCCAATAGGCCGTAGCCGCATTCGCCAGAATGCGGGGGGAACTGTGTGAGATAGCCCGCATTCTGGCGAATGCGGCTACGGGCCGATGTCTCATTTTTGACCGCGCTCAGTATATCATTTAGGGTTGTTGGCCCGCTAACGCCCCCGCATCAACCTCTCCAGCGTCTGAAATGCCGCATCCGCGAATCCTTCGTCGTTGATGTGCATATCCAACTCGATCAATTCGACCTGAGGTCCCAGCCAATTTCGCAGGCTTTGAAATAGAGCTGCGTCCGCGGCCGGCCACCAGAAGGGCTGGCCCACCCGGTCGATCGCGGAGACGCCACGCAATGGCACGAGAATGGCGCTCGGTCCTCTGGCTGCGCTTGCTTTGTGCGCGATCTCCTTGCCAAGAAGATCGTTTTCCTCCGGAGTCGTCCGCATCAGCGTCACCGCGGGATTGTGCTGATAGAAGCGGCGCTCGCCAAACTTTTCGGGAACCGTCTCCGGTGGCCCGAAGTTCACCATGTCCAGCGCGCCTAACGAAATCACTTGGGGCACGCCGCGCAGCCCCGCCGCCGTCAACCGATCGCGCCCCGCCGACAGAATTCCGCCAACCAGTTCATCTGCCAATTCCGTGGTGGTGAGGTCGAGAACACCTGCCACCAAACCGTCGCTGATGAAGGACTCCATCGTCATGCCGCCCGCGCCGGTCGCATGAAAGACCAGCACCTCGTAGCCGGACTGCTCGGCCAGCTTCCGGGCGCGCTCGACGCAGGGCGTGGTGACGCCAAACATGCTGGCGGCGATCAGAGACTTCGCGGCCTGCGGCGACTCTTCCATCGCGCGCTGCTGCACCATGCCTGCCAGCGCATGAGCTGCGTTGGTCAAGACCTTGCGGCTAATCCTGTTCAGCCCGCTGATATCCACGACAGAGTTCATCATCAGAATATCGCGCACGCCGACCCAAGGTCTCACCTGGCCGCTGGCCAACGTGCTGACCATGAGCTTGGGAACTCCGAAGGGCAGAGCGCGCATGGCCGCCGTCGCAATGGTCGTCCCCGCCGAGCCTCCGATGCCCAGGATACCGTCCACCTTCCCGGCCATGAATAGCTCGTTGATAATCTTGGCGGCGCCGTTTGCGGCGGCCTCGATAGCCCGCCCCCGGTCTGCGGCTGCCTTGAGCGCTTCGATATTTGCACCTGCGGCTTGAAAGAGTTCTTCCCGTGAAACATCAGGCATGAAGACAGGCGGCTGTAGAATGCCCGCATCGATCACCGTCGTTTCGACACTCAGTTGGCTCAGCAAATCCCGGACAAATTGAAACTCTGTGCCTTTCGTGTCCAGTGTGCCGATCAAAATCACGGGCATGGTAGGGGACTCCCTTTCTTTCCAGATAGATAGGACACGATTGCTGATGTCATCATAGTTGGACAGCGCCACTTTCCGATTTGGGCAAGTAATTGTGACGTAAAGTTTCATCGGATCCTGGCAAACTTACTCATGTTGAAAAGCATTTCGGGATACCTCTCTCTTACGCCAACGGCGTTAAAGCGCAAAGCCCGGAGTCGCGGCAGCGCACTCCGGGAATATCGCCGAGCCCCGTTGCGTCCTACACCGAAGGTGTTGCAGCGCAGCATTACAGCGAAGCCCCAGACTCTCCGGGGTGGCGTCGCGTCTTCCGCACTCCCACATCCGCTGCAACGCCTACGGCGTAGAAACGAAGAAGGTGCATGGCGCTGACCCGGAGTGCGCTGGCGCGACTCCGGGCTTTGCGCTGCAACGCCTACGGCGTAAGGATTCCAGGACTTGGCCCCCGATTTCGCGGCCAGGCGCTCACGCAAAACCCCGAACGCCGCGAAGCCGTGCAGTTGTTGCAAGGACTATGTCCCCCTCACCCCCGACCTGGGCTGATGAAAACCGCTGAAAAGACGGCCATTTTCGGCTAGTGCTCTCATCTTGGAGTGTTGCGCATTTTCCCCTCTCCCCTGTACTCGGGGGAGAGGGG
>Ga0116215_1002905_pt1 | contig 10281 bp, 10 predicted proteins | sample Sb_taG_7_FD_89698 | JGI IMG/M metagenome (GOLD analysis project Ga0116215, IMG submission 89698) | Peat soil microbial communities from Weissenstadt, Germany - Sb_50d_2_FS metaG | ecosystem: Environmental > Terrestrial > Soil > Wetlands > Peat | place: Germany: Weissenstadt | collected 2010-09-21 | reverse complement strand
GCAGGTCCGAAGGGCTCAGACCGTGACGGGGGTCCGCTGCGGTCGCGTCACGAACATGCTCATGCACGACGGAAGGACCTCGAGGTCGCTGTGGTCGCGGACGCGGTACTGCGACGGTGTCACGCGCCCCGCGGCCTCCATGGTGATCCACGGTGCGGCAGTAGTCGCCCGGCAGGCGCAAATCGCTGCACGCCTGGTTCGCGCGTCCGGTTGTTCACTTGCGGGCCGTGCTGTCCCCCTGACCAATGATCGCCCTCGCCTCTGCCCACCTCTCGCTCGGTCGATCATGAGCGTTCTCCCTGTTCAGAGGCATGCTCCTGACCCTTCCTCCTCCCGGTGGCGCCGGCGGGGGGGTTCCCGACGGGATCCCGGCCTCGGAGCCGTCCCGCCGGCGGCGTGATGCTTCGGACACCTCGGTCAGGTAATGATGCGGGCGGGCTCACCTTGACCGTGGTGCCCGTGGGGGGACGATGCGACGCACATACGTGGAGCCGGCGGTAGTGGCGGTGGCGTTCGCGTTGCTGGTCACGGGTTGCTCGTCGTCCGCGCCGGCGGCCACACCGGACTTCGCCCATCCGGGCCCCTATGCGGTCGGGGTGACCACCTTCGACCTCGGCAATGCGGGGCCGGCGCTCGGAGAGCGACTGGCCACAGTGTTCTATCCGGCCGACGCTTCGGAGCTGGCCGGCCACCCCCTGTTCAGCTACGACCTGGAGGCGCCCCTGCCGGCGGCGCTGAAGGCCATCGTGCCGACCAAGTTCAACGCCGTCTTCACGGTCGACGCCCACGTCGACGCCCCAGGTTCCCCTCATGGCCCGTTCCCGATCGTCCTCTTCAGCCATGGTTTCGGCGCCTCTCGGCTGTACTACTCGCACCTGCTCACCGGCATCGCCTCCTGGGGGTTCGTGGTGGTCTCCGCCGACTACCTCGAGCGCGGACTCCTGGCCGAGGCCACCAACCACATCACAGCCAGTCCCGCCCGGGACCTCCAGACCATGTTCGGTTCTCTGACGGCCACTGAGCTGGCCTCCGCCACCCCGTCCTCGCCCCTCCACGGCGTCGCCAACCCGCACAAAGTTGGCGCCGTCGGGCACTCGGCAGGGGGTCAAACGGCGTTCGATGCCCTCAAGGATCCCCGCGTCGACGTCGCGGTGGGGTGGGAACCCGTGGGCCCGTCCGGTCCCCCGGCGCACAAGCCGGCCATGATCATCGGTGACACCGGGGACGTCGCCCTCACGCCGGCGACGCTCACCGGCGAGTTCAACAAGTTCCCCGGGCCGACCAATTTCATCGAGGTCTCCGGTGAAGGCCACGACACCTACACCGACATCTGCACGTCCATCCGCAACGGTGGGGGTGGCCTGGTCGGTTTCGCGGAATCCGTCCATCTGGTCAGCCCCAGCCTGGCCAAGCTGGCGAACAACGGATGCGCGACCAAGGACCTTCCCCCCCAGCGGTTCTGGCCGATCGCGCAGTACTACACCGTGGCCGAGCTCCGCCACGAGCTCGGGATCGACCAGGGCCCGACCGGCCTCTCTGCGCCTTCGGCGGGACAGTTCCCGGGTTTCACCGTCACCTACCGACAGCACTCGTGAACCGACGGGGGCCTCGGCAGTTCCCGAGGCCTGGTCCGGGTGGCTCGCCGGCAACCGACAATGCGAGGATATGGGCATCACAGACGACATCCCCGATCCAGGAACCTTGACTAGCACGCCCGGTCCGCCCGCCAGGTCATCGAACGCGGGGCGAGATCTTCGATTCGCCATCGTCGGCGCCGGGATGGCGGGGGTCCTGACTGCCATCAAGCTCAAAGAGGCGGGGCTGTCGGACTTCACCGTGTACGAGAAGGCCCAGCGCATCGGAGGCACCTGGTGGGAGAACACCTACCCCGGGCTCTCCTGCGACGTCCCCTCCCATCTCTATTGCTACTCGTTCGCCCTCAACCCCGAGTGGAGCCACACGTTCTCCCCCGGCGACGAGATCCGGGCCTACTTCGAACGTGTCGCCCGTGACTACGGGGTCATTCCCTTCATCCGTTTCGGCGACGAGGTGGTCAGCTGCGAGTTCGACGACGGGCGGTGGCATCTGGCGACGGCGCTAGGGCACCGGGACGAGGTCGACGTCGTGATCGCGGCCACGGGAGTCCTCCACCACCCGAAGTACCCCGACATCAAGGGTCTCGACTCCTTCAGCGGCGCCATGTTTCACAGCGCCCGTTGGGACCACGGGGTCACCCTCGACGGGGCACGAGTCGGGGTCATCGGTACCGGGTCGACCGCGATGCAGATCGTGTCCGCCATCGTCGAGCAGACGGCGAGGCTCGTGCTGTTCCAACGGACCGCCCAATGGGTCATGCCCGCCATGAACCCGGCGTACACACCCGAGGAGCAGGCGGCGTTTCGACGGGACCCGCATCTGATGGAGGAGCTGCGCGCCGGAGTGTCACAGCTCTTCGACGGGTTCTCCGGTGCGGTCGTGGATGCCGAATCGCCACAGATGAAGATGATCGAACAGGCCTGCCTGAAGAACCTCGAGGACAATGTCACCGCCCCGGGCCTCCGGGAGCGCCTGCGCCCCGACTACAGAGCCGCGTGCAAGCGGCTCATCGTCTCGGGAGAGTTCTACGAGGCGATCCAGAAACCCAACGCCGAACTGGTCACCGACGCCATCGACGGCGTCGAGCCCGGGGGCGTCCGCACCGCCGACGGCCACCTGCACGAGCTCGATGTCCTGGTCCTCGCCACGGGATTCAAGGTGAACGCCTTCGTGCGACCCATGTCCGTCGTGGGGCGGGACCAACGCAGTCTCGAACAGACGTGGGCCCAGCGCCCCGAGGCCTATCTGTCGATCTCGGTGCCCGGCTTCCCCAACTTCTTCATGCTGAACGGTCCCAACGGACCCGTGGGGAACTTCTCCCTGGTGGAGGTGGCCGAGCTGCAGATCGGCTACATCATGCAATTGGTCGACCGTCTCCGTCGGGGCGACGGTCGGGAGATCAGCGCCACCCAGAGCGCCATGGACCAATTCGAGTCGGCACGCGTGGAGGCGGCCAAGAAGACGGTGTGGGCGACGGGGTGTCGCAGTTGGTACCTCGACGACCGTGGCATTCCCGCCGCTTGGCCCTGGCATTTCGGGCGCTTCCGTAGCGCCATGGTCGAGCCCGCCTGGGAGGCCTACGAGCTCCGAGGTTGACCCCCGACACGGGCTCCTGTCATGCCTGTTGTTCGAGACGCCACCGCTCCACCTGGTGCCGGAGCCAGCCGCTCTCCCAGAAGTTCCCGTCACCCCCACCGTCGAGGAGCACCTGGTGAGCATCGATCATCACCTCGAGGGCACCACGGTGGGCCGGCTCCCTGCGCAGGACAGCTTCGACCAGATGAATCGCCACGACCGGCTCGACCGCGGCGAGCTGGGCCCGGGCCCGCCCGACGACGGCGTCCGCCCCGGCCAGGTCCACGAGCTCCGCGCACGCCGCGGTGGACTCCACCGGGTACAGCTCGGTCGTCGAGCGCAACCTGAACCATCCCATGTAGGTCTCCCAGATCGTGCGCACCCCCCACGCCACGGTGCCGTATCCCTCCCCCACGCGCAGCTCGGCCGGTAGGCGGACCTCCCGCATCAGGGTGTACACGTCCTTGCCCTCGTTCATGCCGGCGAGGGTCTCGCCGTGCACATAGTCGACAGCATCTAGGAGGCGGGTCAGGGCTGCCTCGATGAGCTCGCGCCCGACGATCGGCTCGTGGCGCCCGGTGACCAGGATCGAGGGTCGGAGCTCTCTGACGGTGCGGACCGCCTCGAGATATGGCTCCACCATGCGGTAGCGGTCGCCGCGCAGCGTGTTGAGGTTCGGGAAATGGGGGAACAGGGGGCCCACCATGTTGCTGATGAGGCAGACGCGGTGCTGGGGAAGCCAGACCACGCAGCTGTCGACGGTCTCGCCGCCTGGTGTGGCGATGAGCTCGAGGTCCATGCCGCCGACGTGCAGCTCGAGGTGCCGATCGAAGGTGACGTCGGGGACCGGCGTGTCCTGCCGCAACGGGACACCGGGGTTCTCGGCTGCGATCTCGCGTGCCCGTCGACCGCTCACGTCGAACCAGATGGCAGCAGTCTGCAACCGCAGGGCCGCGATGCGTTCGTCGTCGTGCTGACACGCTTGATTGTTGGCCTGGGCGACGTACCGAGTGCCGGGCTCCCGGAACAATCCGACCCCCCCGACGTGATCGACATGGGCCTGGGTGGTGACGATGTAGGGCGTAGGGCCCGGACACACGGCGTCGAAGACCCGCTTGTGGTGGGGGGCCTCGTAGCCCAATCCGGTGTTCACGATCACGCGACCCGCTTCGGTGACGAGCATGTAGGCGGCCGTCGTACCGCCTGAGCGGTAGAGGAAATCGGTCAGGCGCCGCGCCGGATCGTCGTAGACGGGCGTGAGCAGATCCTTGCCAGGCCGCTCGTCGATGAGCCGATCGACCCCGTCGCGGCTCATGTCACCTCCACCTGCACCGGTATGGCGTCGTGGTAGAAGCCGAAGACATCGCGTATCGCGCCGGGTTCGACACCGAAGTCGGCCCGAACGTCGTAGACGACCTGGCCCTCCTTGTTGCGAGGATGATCGGTGACATACGACCTGATCTGCATGCGCGCCTCCTCGGTCATGGGAAGACCGGCCCCCGCATAGATGCGCTCGACCGTTGCCTCTTCATCTGCCATGAACTCGTGGAAGAGGACGTCCTGGCGCCGGTCGGGATGAACCAGGTGGTGGTCGCGCAGCGAGGCCTCGAGCAGGCGTCGGACACGGTCGGTCCAGTACGAGAGGTAGTAGTCGGGCTCAGGGGTCCGATAGCTCATGCGGGCTGCGTAGGCCATCATCGTCGCAGCCGATTGCACCACCGACACGGGGTCGCGGTGGGTCACGACGACGGTGGCGTCGGGGAAGGTGGCGAGCAACGGGCCCAACTGCTCGAGGTGCTGCGGGGACTTGAGCACCCAACGTTCACCGGGACGCCGCCACTGCAGGATCTGGAGCACCGTCTTGAGGTACGTGTAATGCGGAGTCTGGTCGTGAGCCAGGTAGTAGTCGCGCCAGCGAGGGACACGGGCGACCCATTCGAGTTGATAGCTCGAGAAGTCGGGCAGTTGAAGCTCAAGCTCCTCGTGGACGTGGTCGGGTCGCATGGGGTGCATGAGCGACAGCTGGGGCAGCATCGCTTCCATGCCCCGCCACTCCTCCTCGGCCCGCCGATAGCGCGGGTCGGTCCCGTCGGGCGGACACGGATCGAAGGGATCCGGTACCGGCTCGTAGCTCTCCCACAAGGGGAGTGAACGGAGTCGCGTGTCGGCGGCGATGAGGTTGACCAGGTGGGTGGTCCCCGACCGGGGCAGGCCGACGACGATGATCGGTGCCGAGAACTCGACCTCGAGGATCTCGGGGTGAGCGCACAGCAGGTCGCGGATGCGCAGCCGGTTGCTCGCGTAGCGAACGCAGTCGCGAAACAGCGTCAGCCGACCGAGCCCGCTGCGCTCAGGATCACCGTCGACCTCCTCCAACCACAGTCGGAGTCTGGCGCGAAAGTCGTCGGGCCCGAAGTCGTCGAGCCCCGTGCGGTCGACGGCGGCACCGAGCACCGCCTTGTCGGTCAGCTCGACAGGGTTGCGCTCGCCGTAATCGAGGGCCAGACGCTGAACCTCGGTGAGCTGAGGCTCTCGCAGGTCGGTGATGCGAATGCGCCGGCCAGCCGTCATCCCTGCACCGAGAAGCCGCCGTCGACGGGGATCGTCTGACCGGTCACGTAACGGGCCGCGGAACTGGCCAGGAACAGCACGACGGGAGCGACGTCGGCCGGCGTGCCCAGGCGGCGCATCGGCGTGCGGTCGAGAATCGGGCGGGTGAGCGCCTCGATACCCAACATAGGCGCGGTCATGTTGGTGTCGATGATGCCTGGTGCCACCGCATTCACCCGGATGCCGTGGCGCGCCCAGGCCACCGCCAGTGTCTTGGTCATCTGCACCACGCCCGCTTTGGCGGCGCCGTACCCGGGGACGAACTCGATGCCGAAGAAGCTCGACATCGAGCCGAGATTGACCAGGCTGGCACCACCGTCGACGGCACTCGCCTCGAGGAGCGGCCGGCACGCCGTGGCCATCCGGAAGGAGGCAAAGAGGTTGACGGCCACGACCTCCTCGAACACCGCCGGGTCGTACTCGCTGGCGCCGCCGGGCAGGCTCTGCCCGGCGTTGTTGACGAGCACGTCGAGTCCGGCCAGAGCCTCGGTCACAGCCGCGACCGCGTCGGGGTCGGGGAATCGGCACTGGTGGTACGCAAAGCCGCTCAGGTCGTGGTCGTAGTCGCCGGGCGAGCCCCGGGTGCCGGTGATCGTGACATCGGCGCCTGCGTCGCGGAACGCGGAGGCGATACCGAGACCGATCCCATTGGAGCCGCCCGTCACCAGGACACGGGTGCCGGAGAAGTCGAACGTCGTCGTCACCACACTGCCTCCCATCGGCCCGACGCGGCCGAGCGGTACATGGCGAGCGCGCCCCGAAGTTCGCCCAAGGAGAACTCCGCCGCCGCGGTCGGGGTGACCCCGTCGAGCACAGCCGCCTCGAAGGCAGCGATCTGGTGTTCGTAGCTCTGCAGGTAGCCCCCCTGGCCCACGACCGTGCCGCGGGGGTCGGATCCGTCGTAGAGCTTCACCCGCCCCAGCACGTCGATGACGAGCTCGCCCCGGGTGCCGGTGACTTGGAACAACGGAAGTGGGGCGGCGTGCCCGGGCGACAGGATGGCGTCGAAGCTGGCGACCGCCCCGGAGTCGAAGCGGCACAGAGCCCGGCACATCGATTCCCCCTCCATGGCCTCGTACGGGCGGCTCGTGGCTGCCACCACCTCGACCAGCTCGCCCAACCACATCCGCAAGGGGCGCAGCCAGTGCGAGCCGGCGTCGATCGCCACTCCTCCGCCGGCCTCGGCCACCGACGTCCGCCAGTGGCCCGGGCCGGTGAACTGGTCCATCGGCGACGCGCAGTGCCAGGCCCGGGCCGTGAACACCTCACCCACGGCACCGTCGTCGATGACGGCCTTGGTCCGCACGATCTCGGGCCAGTACTGGGCGTTCTCCGCCACGAGGAATACCGTGCCCGACTGCTGCGCGGCACTCAGGATGCGGTCGCACGCGTCGAGGGTGGGCGCCATGGGCTTCTCCAGCAGCACGTGCTTGCCCGACCGCAGCGCGGTGACGGCCAGCTCCTCGTGCAGCCGGTGGGGAACCATGATCAGCGCGGCATCGAAGGTCCCCTCGGCCAGAGCGTCATCAAATGACCCGAACGGTGCTGCGCCCGTCTCCTTGGACATGGCCACGGCCCGGTCGCGATCCACGTCGACCGTGGCGGTGACCTCGGTGCGGGGAGCTGCGGCGCGCAAGGCGGCCAGGTGCCATTGGGCGATGGCGCCGCACCCGACGAGCGCCAGTCGCAGGTGACGCTCGGGATCGGGACCTGGCGCGCCCATGGCGGGTACCCTACGCGCTCTATGGAAGTCGCACGGGACCCGCTACGCCCCCGCGCCATCCTCCCCGGGCCCATCCGGCAGAACGGGTACGTCGTACGCGACCTCGGACGCGCCATCGACGCGTGGCTCGACGTGGGTGTCGGACCTTGGCTCCTGCTCCCCCATCTCAAGCAATCGGGCTCGGTCTACCGGGGCCAACCGACAGAGCCGGTCGTGTCCATCGCGTTCGCCAACTCCGGCGAACTGCAGGTCGAGCTCATCGAGCAGGAGGACGATGCACCCAGCATCTACCGGGAATTCCTCGACGCAGGCCAGGAAGGATTCCACCACCTGGCCTGGTGGGTCGAGGACTTCGAGAGCGTCACTCGTGCCGCCCAGGGCGCGGGTTGGCCGCTCGTCCACGGGGGAGACACCGGCGGCATGGCGCAGTTCGCCTATTACGACCCGGGAGGTGTGACGAGCACCGTCGTCGAGGTCATGGAGCTCACCGACGCCACCCGTTGGCTCATTGCAACCGTGAGGGACGCGGCCGACGATTGGGACGGGACTGATCCCGTGCGCAGTCTCGTCTGAGCGTGGCGTTCACCGGACCGCCGACAGGACCACTGTTCACAGGACCACCGCACGTGCCAGCTCGAGCAGGATCCCGGTGGCATCGAGGTCGCGAGCTGCGGGTCCGATGAACCGGGGCGTACCGCGCCAGATGCTCGGCGAAGCGTGCGCCGTTGGACGGTCCCGCCAAGAACACCGGACCGGCGCGGACAACTCCGTCCGAGACGAGCCGGGCGGCCATTGCCACCGTGAAGCCGGCATCGTCGATGTGCTCTCGCTGCGATGGCGGCGCTCGCCGTCCCATATCTGCTTCCACCTGTCGGGGACCACCGTGGCGAGCCCGGCGCCCGGACCGCACTCGGTCACACGATGCGGCCGGAGGCCGGCGGAGACTGGGCCGCCTGCAGCGCGACAAGCAGCGTGCTCACGGCGCGACGATCAGCTTCGGCTTGGGCGACACAGGCGAACCAAGGCTCTCGCGGAGCCAGATGCGACACCGGAAACACCTCGACCACGCGCCCGTCGACGAGGGCGTCCCTGCAGACGAAGGTGGGGAGCAGGCTGACTCCGAGCCCCAGTTCCACGGCCCTGAGCACGGCACGCAGATCGGGGGCGACCAGTCGCAGTCGGGCCGCGAAGGGGCGGCCGAGGACGGTGAGCCAAAAACGGCGCGTCAGGGGCAGCTCCAGGCTGTAGGACACCCATGACCCATCTGTCAGCCATGTGGCCAGCTCCTCGAGGGAGTCGAGGCCTCCAGACGGCACCGCCTCCGGAGCCCCCACCAACACGAAGCGTTTGGAGCCCAGCGGTGTCGCGGCGATGCCCCGGCGCGGAGGGGTGGAGCTGCTGACGACGACGTCGAGCTCGCCCCGCTCCAAGAGCACGAAGAGCTCGGGGTCGGTTCCGAAGGTGACGGACACCGGGAGGTCCAGGCCGACGAGGCACGGCACGACCTCGGCGGCGAAGTACTCGGGGCTCGAGCCGAAGCGAAGGGGCGGCTCGGCGACAGGTCCTGTCCCTGCGTCCAGGCTCCGCAACACCGCTTCGAGCCCGTCGAGCGGCTCGGCCACCCTCGCATAGAGCTCCCGTCCTCGTTGGGTGGGTTCCATTCCGGTCGGCTTCCGCACGAACAGGGGCCCGCCCAGGGTGCGCTCCAACGAAGCCAGCTGTTGGCTGGCGGCGGGTTGGGTCAGGCCTCGATGGGAGGCGCCCTCGGTCACCGAGCCGCTGCGGTAGACGGCGAGGAAGGTGCGCAGCAAGTCCGGTCGTGACATAAGGAAAGCTTATCTCCAAGATCAGAAATACCTCTTTGCTTATTGCCCCGGGCGCCTCGAACATGGATGGATGCCGGGACCGGTCGATACCTACCTGCACGGCCACCACGACAGCGTGCTGCGATCTCACCGCTGGCGCACCGCAGAGAACTCTGCCGGGTACCTCCTCCCACGCCTGTCGCCCGGGGCGCGCCTGCTCGACGTGGGCTGCGGCCCCGGCACGATCACCGTCGGCCTCGCGGGGTACGTGGGCGAGGGACACGTCACGGGGATCGACGCCGCCGAGGAAGTGCTCGTCGAAGCTCGGGCCGAAGCGGCACGCCGGCGACGACGCAACGTCACCTTTGACGTCGAAGACGTCTACCGGTTGAGGATGCCCGACGGCGCCTTCGACGTGGTGCACGCGCATCAGGTGCTCCAACACCTGTCCGACCCGGTGGCTGCATTGGTCGAGATGAGACGCGTGTGTCGACCGGGTGGCATCGTCGCCGCCCGCGACGGGGACTATGGGGGGATGTTCTGGTTCCCCCAGGATGCCGAACTCGACGAGTGGCGGGATCTGTACCGACGGGTGGCGAAGTCGGTCCACGGCGAGCCCGACGCCGGGCGGCGGGTCCTGCGATGGGCTCGCCAAGCAGGCTTCACCGAGATCACGGCATCGGCGAGCTCGTGGTGCTACGCCACTCCGGAGGAACGCGCATGGTGGGGGGACCTCTGGGCGGAACGGCTCAGCCACTCGAGCTTCGCGCACCAAGCCCGTGGAGCCGGTCTCGCCACACGGGAAGACCTCGAGCGATTGGCGACCGCTTGGCGTCGATGGGCGTCGGCCGACGACGGGTGGTTCCTCGTACCCCACGGCGAGGCCCTCTGTCAGGCCTGACACCCGAGGAGACGGCCCCGTGACCGCGGGCACGGGTCCCGGCCGGGCGCGAGATACTGGTCGCCTATGGG
>Ga0116215_1002892_pt1 | contig 10310 bp, 4 predicted proteins | sample Sb_taG_7_FD_89698 | JGI IMG/M metagenome (GOLD analysis project Ga0116215, IMG submission 89698) | Peat soil microbial communities from Weissenstadt, Germany - Sb_50d_2_FS metaG | ecosystem: Environmental > Terrestrial > Soil > Wetlands > Peat | place: Germany: Weissenstadt | collected 2010-09-21 | reverse complement strand
GGGATCGTTTTGGTTGCCGGTGATGATGGCGTTGCCGGCGGCGGTGAGATTGACGGAGGCACCGGCCGTGTCGAGCGTTTTGGAGTAGGTGTACGACGCGAGGAATTGCAGGCCGTGGCTGAAACGCTTGGTGAGGCTGACGTCCAGGCCGTTGTACCAAGCCGAGCCGGTGGATTCCATTTGCACCATGCTGTCTGTCGGGAAGCCTGGGATGGGCTTACGCAGTGGAATATTCGCAATCGTGTCTTCGGTGATGCCGTTGATTGGGTTCGAGGGACTGGCGTCGAGGGCTTGATCGGCGGAGCGCTGGAAGAGAAGGTGCGTGCTGCGAGTGCCGACATAGCCGATTTCGAGCAGGAAATCGCGGGCCACTTCGGTCTGAAGATTCAGCGTGTATTGATTGATGATGCCGGGGCGGAATTCCTGAGCGTCGCCGAAGGAGGTGATCGACGAGGTTGGTGAGTAAGCGGGGAACGCGGGAAGGACTGGAGGAGGAGCGAATGGATTTTGAAGAGTAGCGGTCGCGTCGGCGGTGCCGACATTGATTCGCGTGACGCTGAAGGGCGCGCCGAAAACGCTCTGCACGAAAGCTTCACCGGTAGGGCGCGAATAGTAGATGCCGTAGCCGCCGCGGAGAACGAAGCGGCTGGACTGCGGCAGAACCTGCCAACTGAAACCGAGGCGCGGGCCCCAGGTGTTTTGCCCGTTGGTGCTGACGGCGAGGGGATTGCCGAGCTTGGTGACGCCGGAAGGAATGCTGCCCTTAAAATTGGAGGCGACGACGTACCCCTGGATCGTGCCGGAGGCGGGCGGATTGGGGTTGGCGAGGGCCTCGTCGAAATTGGAATCGCGGCCGCCGGTGTCGCCGTAGAGGCCGATGTGCTCGAAGCGGAGGCCGACGTTGACGTTGAGGCGAGAGGTAAGTTTGATGTCGTCTTGGAAATAAGCATTGCCCTCCCAGGCGTGAAAATCGCGATTGAAATTGCCAAAAGCGTCGAGAGAAGCAAAGACATTGCTGACGTTGGTGCCATTTTGAGCGGCGCTTTCACCAAGAAGGAAATCCGGCCAGCTCTGGAATTGCAGAGTTCCGCCGGTGAGGACGTTGGTTAGCTCGTTCTGCAGGAAAGTGTAGCCCCCGCCAAAACGCATGGAGTGGCGACCACGCGCGTAGGAAAGAGAATCTTCGACGGCGTAGTTGTTCTGCGTGAACTCCAGCGGGCCACTGGGCCCCATGTTGATGGAGCCGAGGACATTGATGGTTGGCAGGCCATTATTTTGCGCGCCTTCGGTGATGCCCACGTCAGAGAACGAGTACGGAGAACTGGGGACGAGGCTGCCGAGAAGGCGCGTAAAGCCGAAGCGAACTTCGTTGAGAAGCTGCGAATTGAAAACGTAGGTGTGCGCGACAGAGAGAACGCGAGGATCGTTCTTGGAGTCGCTGGGGAAGCCGGGGACGTTTCCCGGGGGAACGAATGTGCCAACGGGGAAACTGATGAGTTCATTGCTTTGCACGATGAAGAAGCGGACTTCGAGCTTGCTCTTGGCGGTCATCTCGTAGTCCACGTTGGCCATGTATTGATTCTCGCTGAAGGTGCAAGGCTCGGAGAAAGTGGAGAAGCCCTCGCCGGAGGAGTTGACGATTTGCGGCGTGGGTATCAGGAAATTGCCGTTCTTCAATTTGAATTGCAGGAGCGCCAGGGCGGCGGAATTGATGTTGGAGCCGTCGGCGAGGATGGCGGTGCCGCCTCCCGCGCCCGACATCCCGGCGAACATCGCGCCGAGAGCGGCTTGGGAGCGATCATTGGTGAAAGGCGGCTCGAACAGGCTGGCGGTGCAAGTGGTGTTGACGGCGGTCGATGCGCCGTCGAGTTGGCGGGTGCCTTGATAGGAACCGAAGAAGAGCAGCTTGTCTTTTTTGATCGGGCCGCCGAGGGTGAAGCCGAACTGATTCTGGCGCAGATCGGGCCGCGGCGTTCCGGTCGAATTGAAGAAGAAATCGTTGGCGTTGAGCGCTTCATTGCGGAAGAACTCGAACAAGCTGCCGTGAAATTGGTTGCTGCCGGTTTTGGTGATGACGTCCACGTTGGCCCCGGCGTTGTGGCCGAAGCTCGCGTCGTATAGCCCGGTCTGAACTTTGAATTCCTCGAGCGTGTCGGCATTGGGAATCGGGATGCCGCCGCTGGAACCGCCGGTGGCTTCGTTGTCGTTCACGGAGATTCCATTCATCTGGAAATTGTTGTCGTAGGAGCGCGCGCCGTTGACGAATAGACCCGTGGTGGTTTGCGTGGGAGAGATGCCGCCGCTGCCGCGACCCAGATCCGTGGCGTTGTTGACGGAAGCCTCGATGCCGGGTGAGAGTCCGATGATCTGCGTGTAATTGCGCGAGACCAGAGGCAAGCTTTCCACGGCCGTTTCATTCACCACGCGACCGAGCGCGCTCGATTCGGTGTCGGTCATCGCCGGCGCGGCCTCGACGGTGATTTTCTCGCTGAGCGACCCCAACTGCATGACGATGTCCAAACGCGCAGTGTTGACCACGTCCACGTGAATTCCATTCTCGATCTGTTCCTTGAAGCCCGCCTTCGTTACCGCCACCCGATAAATTCCGGGAGGCAGCAGCGCGACCAGGTAGTGTCCATTGGATTGCGAGACGACGTTGCGCGTCTCTCCGGTGGCCTGGTTCGTCGTTGCGATACTCGCGTCGGCAACGACCGCGCCGGATGGATCCATCACGCTGCCGGCCAGCGCGCCGGTCTCCGCCGTTTGAGCGAAGGCGATGGAGCGAGAAAAAAAGGCTAGGACAAAGAGAACCAGGGAGAGCTTCCAAAAGAGCTTCACGGCGGCCTCCAAATGTGTATGGACCAGGGGAGACGCTACTCCCGGGCGAGATTGTATGTCAAGAAAACTCTAGTTGTATACGATAAGTACGCAATGGCAGCCTAAAAGATGCAAGCAGCTGGTTGTGCCTGCCGCAGGATTCCTTCGCGAGCCGCTCGCGCACGCGCGTCACGCGCCTCAATGTCGCACCCTCTGCGATATTAGCCTAGTACGCTTTCGCTGTGATCGTGCGGCGTTATTCAATCCAGACGGTCTTTATGTCTGTAAATTCACGGATGCCGTGCACGCCGAGTTCGCGTCCGTGGCCGGACCACTTCACGCCACCGAAGGGCAGGCGAGGGTCCGAGGCCACCATGTGGTTGACAAACACCATGCCCGTTTCGATCTCGTTGATGAACCGCTCGCGTTCTGCCGGATCGTTCGTCCACACACTGGCGCCCAAGCCGAACCGGCTGTCGTTGGCGATGCGAATGGCGTCGTCCACATCTTTGGCGCGAAACAGGCAAGCGGCCGGCCCGAATAATTCTTCGCGATAACCGGGCGAATCCTTCGGAATATCGGTGAGCACCGTTGGCGCATAGAAATAGCCAGGACCGTCCAGAGGGTGTCCGCCGGTGAGCAGCTTCGCGCCGGCTTTTACGGTCTGTTGCACGTCGCGATCGAGATCGGTGACGCCACTGGCCATGGCGAGCGGGCCAAGCTCGGTCTTTTCTTCCATGGGGTTGCCGATCTGCAGTTCCTCCATCATGCGCACGAAATTGTTCTGAAAGGCGTCGGCAATCGGTTCGGCAACTATGAAGCGCTTTGCGGCGATGCAGGATTGCCCGTTATTGATGATTCTGGCTTTCACGGCGGTGGCTACAGCTTCATCGAGGTTCGCGCTGGGCATCACCACAAACGGATCACTGCCGCCCAGTTCCAACACCACCTTTTTCACTTGCTTGGCCGCGCCCATGCCTACTTGAACGCCGGCGCCCTCGCTGCCGGTGAGCGTCGCCGCCACGACGCGCGGATCCGCGAGAACGCCCTCGACCTGGTGCGAGGTAATCAACAGCGTCTGAAACACCCCTTCCGGGAATCCGGCGCGGCGAATGATTTCCTCGATCGCTAACGCGCACTGCGGCACGTTCGATGAATGCTTCAACAACCCAACGTTGCCCGCCATTAACGCGGGCGCCACGAAGCGGAACACCTGCCAGAAAGGAAAATTCCACGGCATCACCGCCAGCACCGGTCCCAACGGCAAGTAGCGGATATAACTGCGTTTGGCGGTCGTTTCCACGACTTCGTCGGCGAGGAAGCGCTCGGCGTTCTCGGCGTAGTATCGGCAGGCCCAGGCGCATTTGGCGGATTCGTCCATCGCGGAACGCAGCGTCTTGCCCATCTCGGTGGTCATCAGCCGTCCGAAGGTTTCTTTTTCTTTGTCCAGAACATCCGCCGCCTTGCGCATCATTTCCGCGCGCTGGGCAAAGGACATCTTTCTGAAGTTGCGAAACGCGTCCGCGGCGTGCTGAATTTTTTGTTCGATCTGCGCGCCGGACAGCGGCTCGAACGTCTTCAGAGTTTCACCTGTGGTGGGATCGATTGTGGCGATGGCCATGGTTTGCTCCTTTAAACCAGAATACCTTAATGCAGAATTATGAATTCAATCTGTTTTTATCAATTCCGTACCGTTCTCTGTACCATTGAAACTGTCGATCTGGTTCTCGGGATTCCGAAAGTGGCTTTGGAGCTAATTGTTGTCGACCCAACCGAGGATTGTGAACGATACGTTCGGTTCCGGTAATGATGGAGGATTTGGAGGAGGGGTGATGAGCATTTCTTTTTCCGCGCCCGACTTCATTGGGCGACGGGAATTGTCTGATCAGCTGTCATTTGACACCTCTACGACAGCAGATCGGCCGGAGGCCGGAGAACTTTAGCGAAAAAGTAAGGCGGGGTTTCGGTCGGCGGAGTGCCTATCGTGCGAAAAACCTTCTGCGGAAATACGTACGTAGCACTACGGATTGACAGGCGCGTCGGTCGGCGTAACGTTAGCTCATTGCCCGAAGGCGTCCTCCACCCGAGACGGCACCCTGCGGACAAGGCCGGGGGATCGTTGCTCAAGCCGAGTGGCGACCCCTGGTTGCATCGACAGATTTACGGCGACGCCATTGGGCGCGCGCTTCGTGGAGCTGAATGAGGACCGCCCCCCGTAGCGGGTGGACGCCCGTCATTTCTCCAAGGCCAAAAACTGAATTCGATCAATATCCAAGTTCCCTTTCGCGCCCCAGCCTGTTACTTCTGCTGGAATCACTGGGCGAAACTTCTCATAGAGACAGAATGCGTTCTGTGAAAGCTGCTCCGGTTGAAAGGCTTTCGCCAAGTCACGCATCGCCGCCCGTGCGATGTCAAGCGATTCGCCGAACTTGCTCTCCAGGTATCGCTCCACGCTCTTCGCTTCGATGGGTTGGTCCTTGTTCACCGCCCGGACGCCATCTGCCGTACTGATTGCTGGCACTTGTCGCCCGCAAATCTCAATCAAGAACTCCTCACCTCGTTTTCGTGCGCGCGCTCTTTTGACCTCTTGCGGCACAGGTTTGAATATGCCTAGTCGCCGGCCTTTGGATTGAGCAGTCAGGCCAGCCACCGCCTTGCCGAGTGACAGTGCCTCGTCCTGATCAAATCCCAGTCGCTCAGCCACGGTGGTCGCCCACAGAGTCAGGACGGGAGCGCGATTGATCAGAATTTTGCGTTCGGTCATGGTTCGAAGCGTACCGGATAGCAACGCTCCAGCGCAATTGCTCGTCCAGCGCGGAACAATTTCGTGGCGGTCGGTTTTGCGATTCGGCGCGGATGACATTTTGGCGAAGCACAGGTCACACGTGTGTGTGACTCGCGTCACGGTCTTGAGATCGACACCGGGAGTTAATACGAAAGGGCGAATGTGACTGTGAGTATCACCGCAGCAATCGCCCTCTCCGGTGGAGCATGCCATGCAAACTTACAACGGTTCGTTCAACGGTCCCGCGATGAATGCCACTGATCCACATTCCGGCAAGCGTCGGCGACCGTGGATGGCAGGGATCGTTCGGTCTTTTTGGAAGAGGTCCGAAAAAACCATATTGAGATTCGTTCCCGGATTGGTTGAGACACCGCTGTCCCTCGCCAAAATCCCATCCCTGTGCCTCGCCAAAAACTCATGCGCGTCGAAAATGGAGCAATTCGCCTTGTCTCTCCTATTGAATAGAAAGTCTAGCCTAGGTCAAGGCTTGGCGCGAAGGTTCTCTTCAGGCAACGACCTGGGCAGATGCCGCGTAGATATATTAAGGATGGGCGGAAGTTGACCCGGATCACGCAGCCCGATCGTAACGATGATGCAGCCCGCCGAGTCGCGGGAAGGAGACGACACGGCCCGAGGCTGTTGAACGAGTCCTGCAGTTCGGTGTTCCCTTCCCGAGTCCGAGATGTGTCCGGTCGTCATGATAGTAGCGGACGTAATCTACGAGCAGCCGTTTCAAATGGTGTTCATTCACCGCAATGATGTGATCCAGCAGGTCTCGTCGGCAGCTTTCAACCCAACGCTCCGCCACTCCGTTTTGCCAAGGACGCTCGAACGACGTTCGCACGGGCCGGATGGCCATCGACCGAACCGCACACGCCACGTCCACGCTGTACTTCGAGTCCCGATCAAAGATCAGGAACCTGGGACTCGATCGATACGGAAATGCTTGCCGCAACTGCTGGATGATCCACGTACTCGTGGGATGCTGAGTAACGTTGAAGTGCAGAATGCGCCGCCGATCGTGGCTGATGATGAAGAACCCGTAGAGCACGCTGAACGTGATGGTCGGAACAGCGAAGAAGTCCATTGCGGCAATCGCTTCGCGGTGGTTGCGAAGGAACGCGAGCCAACGCTCAACTGGCTCGGGATTTCTCGGCGCCCGTTTCATCCAACGGGAGATCGTTCTCTCGGAAACATCAAAACCGAGCATGAGGAGCTCGCCATGAATGCGTGGTGCTCCCCAAGTTGGGTTCTCGGCAACCATCCGGAAGATCAACTCCCGCACTTCCTTCGACGTCGGCCTTCTCCCGGCCCACGTCCTGGCTTTGGAGATTAGCCTCCAGTACAAACGGAATCCGGCGCGGTGCCAGCGGACTACGGTTTCGGGCGTGACGATGATGAGGGAGAGCTTCCAAGCCGACCAGACCCGCCCAGCTACTACCCAGAAGATCTTATCGAAGAGGCCGACGCTCGGGCGGGGATGCCGACGCTTCAGCACGGCGAGTTGTTGACGTAACGCGAGATTCTCAAGAAGTAGACTTCGCCGCTCGCGAAACAGGCGAACCAGCGTTCCGAAGCACAGCTTGACGAAGCGAAACATGGTCAGGAGTTATAACAGAACGCTGATGAGATGGCGGTGGCTATGTTATTGATTTCACAGTCGGCCAGAGTTTTGGCGAGGGACAGGGGCGACGAATCCACGGTGCAAAACATGAAGCCAGGAAAACGCAATCAGATAAGCGCCGTTCGGGCAATACCGTTCTTCGGCGCGACCTGTCGCAACTCTCCGTCTAATTTGCTATTTTGGCGATGTCCCATCGATTCCAAGGAATCGAGCAGCGTTGTTGTAGAAGATATCTCGTTTCTGCTGCGGAGTGAGGAAGTCAGCTGTTTCGATAGTCTCAATCGCGGTCTCGATGACATCAGGCCATACTACTTGGTCTGACCCGAACATGATTCGATCACCGAACCCTGCCTGAACTAAGCGGCGCAAGTACTCATAGAATGCAGCCCGCGGGATGATCCAGTCGATGGCCGCGACGTCGACATACACTTGAGGATACATCGCCATTATTCCGATTGTTTCTTCGATAAATGGATAACCGGCGTGCATCAGATCGACTTTGAGTTTCGGATGCCGTATGAGCAACTCCTCAAACACTAAGGGATTCCCCAAAGCGACTCGGAAATTCGGACAACAGGGAAGATAGGGCGTACCCGAGGCTGCGAGACCCGTGTGGAACGCTACAGGGATGTCGAGCCTTTCAGCGAGCGCCATGTACGGCTCTAGCCTTGGGTCGTTGGGTACCATTCCCATGTATTGCGCACCGACTTCACCCAAACCCGCAATTCGTCCGGCCTTATATTCGTCAAGGATCGTCTCCCCCAAATTTGGTGTGGCGAGAGTTTCCTGATCTAAGTGAAGAGAAGGAATGATGCGGTCAGGATTTGCAGCTGTCCATCGCCTTATGTATTCGAGTGGTCCGCTTGTAAAAGCCTTAATAATATTGAATCGCTTGAAAATCGCGAATGTCTGGCGCATGACTTCATCATCGCTAGCAGGAGCTGGCTTGCCTGTGATCGGATTGGGCCCGATTGGTCCGCCGCCGTACGTGAGCGGTAGTGCGTGGATGTGCATATCAATGATGGGGGACCTTTGAGTCGAGACCGTCTGAGCTGTGGCGGTACAAACACAGCCGAGTAGCAGTGCCGATGCAAGGAAAATTTTCATGTTCACTCCATCGCTCTAAGCCGAAGGCTGAAGTGCGCGTCTAATTCTCGTCAATCTTTGACAGACCTTTCGTATCTCAGCAAGCATGCATGACTCGAAAAGGCGGTACCACTTCGCAGTGCGACATCAGTCGACATACCAGGCCGATGTGGCCGTTATCGTCGCCCCGGCACTCTCGCTAGAAGGGAAGCTCGACACGGGATAAGCAGAACTCCGCCGTCGATTCGACGTGATGCGGGAAGTTCTAAATGTTCCCTTGGCATCTGGAAGTCTCATGGATTGTTCTTTCTGATCGATGAATGTCCGGAAGTCCGCGGTGCCGGAGCGGTGCCCTTGCGAGCGCGCCACAGAATCGCATTGAGCTCGTCGGGATCGACGGCGTCAGCATGAGAAAAATCCATTTCCTTAGACTCATTCGCGCCTGGTGCATTTGCCAAATTCATTTCATATATCAGCTTATTCACGCTATTTCGCTGGTCGGCGACAAAAGGAGGCTGCTGCCCAGCGCCCGAAAAAAGTGAAGCCATGACGGGCGCTTGGGCGTCATTGTTATTCATTGGTGGCAAGCCCAAGAGTGCCTCCATCGTAGCAATCATGCTCACAGTCGAATAGAAGCTCGAATCAACAAACGGGTGTTCCTTATCACCCGGGGAGTACTTGCTGATAACCAGTGCAATGCTCCGATGTGCGTCTACATGGTCGCCGCCATCTGAAGCATCATCTTCGAGGACAAAGATGGCAGTATCGTCCCAATACGGGCTGTGTGAGATTGCTTCGACCACTCGCCCCAATGCGAGATCATTGTCAGCCACGGCGGCCGAAGGAGTCGGAAAACCCGGCCATGTGCCTAGTGTGTGATCGAGCGGCAACCGGAGGATAGTGAAGGCCGGGAGCTCCTTTCCGTGTTTGGTGCTACGCGCCGTCACAAATTGTCCGAACTCATTTAGGAACTCGTCAGCGCGGAGTTGATCTGGGTAATCCAGTCGGAAGTCTGGATAGTGGGGGTCAAAGTTGCGCTCGAGTTCTGGTTTTGTTGGGACATTCTCGGCGATCATTGGAATGGGCCACAGCCACGGACTTGTAGAGCCATGGGGCTCTCCCAAATTCTGTGGGAGCCGCTCTCCATGGAGGACGTATTGACGCGAGCAAGTGATCCCCGGTGGTAAGGGAGTTGTATTGCCGCCCCGACCAAGCGCCCAGCCAAGATCGCACCAGTGTGTCAGAACGAATTCGCCGTAGTTTCTGTGACTAAGCCCGTGGCGAGCCAGGTTTCCCCAGATATAACCAGTCGCGGGTTCGTCGACATCCGGCAGTCCTTCCTGCAGAGGAAAGCCATTCGCAACTTGCCCCTCATAATCATACGAATGCTCACTTAGCTGCGACGTTTTCTCCGTATAGTCGCTCGTAATAGCTGCCGTGCTCCATACGTGGCCATCGCTCGACCCAGCTCCACTGCAATAGAATCTATCCAGTATTCCAAATTGTCGAGCGAGCTTATGTTGATTCGGCGTGATCTGCTCTCCAAACAAGCAGAGTGACGGATCGGCATCGCCAGGAGTTAAGTCCCCGAAAATTTGATCGTACGTACGGTTTTCCTTGATTACGTAAACAATGTGCTTAATCGGATTCGCACCGGTTACGAAGCGAATTTGCCAAGTGCGGCCCTGCATCAGATTTGCTTGCTCCACGTCCCGAGTCAGCGTCGAGAGGACGCGTAGCGTTTCGGGAATCCTTATTCGGGCTACCGAACCGTGAATCAACGACAGAATGTATGGGTGTTGGTGCTGACGCAAATACCACAGGTCAAAGGATTTCTTCATTTTGTCGTCCTTGGTATCAATCACCGGAAGTGGCCCAGCGTTCGGTCCACTGCCAATGCTCTTACCGGCAACGACAAGGAGTTCATCATCGTGAACCGCAAGTGCAGTTGGATACCATTGTGTCGGAACAAAACCCGAAGCTCGAATTTCGCGGTCC
>Ga0116215_1002883_pt1 | contig 10329 bp, 6 predicted proteins | sample Sb_taG_7_FD_89698 | JGI IMG/M metagenome (GOLD analysis project Ga0116215, IMG submission 89698) | Peat soil microbial communities from Weissenstadt, Germany - Sb_50d_2_FS metaG | ecosystem: Environmental > Terrestrial > Soil > Wetlands > Peat | place: Germany: Weissenstadt | collected 2010-09-21 | reverse complement strand
GGGGCTGGCAAACCCATGGCAGCCGACGCCGCTGGGATCGACGGCTCCATAGCAGTCGAGGTCGTCGCGCCGGGGAGCTTCGCGCTCATAGTCCAGCCCGGCCAACAGCGAGAAGTATTCGGCGACCTTGTTGACGTAGTTGGCGCTGCTCCCCTCGACAGTGCGGAACTCGCTCTGGCGGATCAGGCCCTGGCCAAAATCTGAAAACAGCGACAGATTGTAGGTGCGGAAAAATCCCGATAGCTGCAGCTCCTGGTTTGGACTGATCTGCCAGTCGTCGTTCAGAGCCACCAGCGCAGTGTGCGTTTGATCGTGCTGTCGGGGATCGACCGTGTCTCCGAGATTAGGAACGTCTGCGTCGCTTAAATTGAGCGGGAAAATCGGAACCAGCCCCGGAACATAGGATTGGCCGTAGTATCCAAAGCCAGCAAGCGTCAGGTGGTGCTGGCCGACATTGAACAACCGTTCGCCGTTGAGCTTGTACTGCTGGCGATGCTCCAGACGGTCGAGAAATCCGTTTCCGAACGAACCTTCCAACGCCAGCCATGAATTTGGCGAAGGACTGAATCCGGCAGCGGCGTCGAGGTCACGGTAGTCGCCGCTTAGCGTGAGGAAAGGATCCAGATGCGAGCGCAACCCATAAGTGGCTGCAAGATTGACGGAATGATTTCCTTCCAGCACATTGAAGGCGCCGCCGTCGATCTGAACGCTCTCCAACACCTGAGGGATGAAGATATTTGGGTCGGAGTAGCCGTTCCCATGAGCATTCGCCGAAAGATTGTTGGGGACGAGATAACTGCCCACAGAGATATATTGCGCGATCGGTTCGCCGTGATCGCCGGCCACGCCCGGCGCGAAGTATTCCGGCGCCTTGATGCCGCTGGATGCGGTTTCAATCGGATATCCAGGAATCGAGACTGGAGCTCCGGGCCGGCCGGGATTGGCGTCGAGCAAATCCTGCCGAACAAGCACACGTTCTGCGGGATCGGGAGAGAGAACGCTCATGTCGTTTACATCTGCGGTCACGGTGACGGCTTCGGATTGCGGCGCGATCGCCGAAAACTGAATTGTTGCTGTGCGCTGGTCGTCGTTCAACAGAGCCAGAGTTTGGGTTACGGGAGTAAAGCCGGGATAGTCCGCGGTGAGGCGGTATTCTCCCGGGTCGAGGTTGGCAAAGAAAAACCGGCCCTCGCCGTCGGTTTGAGTTTGACTTTGAAGGGAACCGGCCGTGCGCAGCAGTCGGACGGTAGCCCCGGCTACGACACTCCCCTGAGGATCGGTGAGGTCTCCGGATAGGCTGGTGGCGGCCAAAGCGGCGGTCGCGAAGATAAAACACCAGATCGCGAAGGCAACACCGACGCGCAGGAGCTTGCTGGTCGAGTTCTGATGGCTGCTACGCGTCATGTTGCTGCCTCGGACTAAGAATCGCGCTTTCACGGTGTCCTACTTCTGTGTCATCGTCGACGAGAGACGGGCAAGGACTAGATTCGCACGCTCCGATTCATTGGTGTTCAGCTCCGCCGATTGGCGCAGATATTTCTCGGCTGTTGTACGATCGCCCGTGGCCAGCGCGATTTCTCCAGCATGCCGGAAGAGCTTGGCATCGCGGATGCCCACTGTCAATGCCTGCTCAATCTGCTTGCGGGCTTCCTGATCCTGGCCGTTGATGTGCAAGGCCCAGGCATAGGCGTCGAGCGTGAAGACGTCGTGCCGTCTCGCGAACTCTTTTTGGGCAACGTCGAGCGCCTGAGCCGGTTGGTGAGCGTAGTCTGCGTAGTAGAAGATCAGCTCGCGATTGGAGTTGTCGCCCCGGCTGGATTCAAGGAGCGATTTTTGCTCGAATTCGGCGAAGGCCTTGCTGGCGTCGTCCCTGCGTCCGGCAAGCTGTAGCGCTTCGGCCAGGTCAAACAGATTCTCGGCATGCGGTGCGGCCTGATAGCGCTGCTCGAGCAACTGAACTGCGTCGTCGTAGCGCTTCTGCTGGATCCTCAGCTTGGCTAAATTTCCCAGCGCATAGTGATAGCCGGGGAATAAGGTAAGCGCCTGCTGCAGATCCTTTTCCGCTTCCGTCGTTTTTCCCACGGAAAGTTCGAGATGCGCCATCTGGCTGAGAATCCAGGCCTCGTCTTCGACTTCACCGGGCGCGGTAGATTGCAGCGCCATATTCATCAGTTCCAATGCGCCGTCGACGTCGCCGAACAATTCCCTCAGATAGGCCGCGCGGGTCGTGCCCGGCAGATTTCCCGGACGCAGATCGAGCATCATCTGCGCGGCAGCTTCGGCGTCTTTATAGTTGCCCAACTCCACATTGGCGTCGGTGAGGAAGCCGTAGGTCATCACATCGTCCGGCATTCGCTTGTTCAGTTTCCTGGCTTCTTCGAGCGCGGATGCAAACTCATGTTTCCCCAAGAGCAGCCAGACGTGGGTTCTGGCGCCGTCGAAGTTACCCGACGAGATCGCGAACGACTTCTGCAGCGCATCTTCCGCTTCGGCGTAGAACTTGACGTCAGACGTTTCTCGGGCGCGCCGGGAGAGAGCCAGAGCCAGGGCGTTGTAAGCCTCGAAATTCTTCGGGTTCTTCTGAATCAACAGATCCGCCTGCGCCATGCTTCGCTCGGCCGGCGACAGTTTCGGATCCACAACAGAGTTTGATTCTGCGAATGCTGTCAATGCAGTTGCAGCAAGTAGGAGAGCGGCTAACCGTTTCATAAATGTTCCTCCGTTCGAGATCGCCGGGTTAGGTTTGAGCGTGGCCGCCGATTTCAAGGTGGCGGCCACGCATCAATGAACTACTTCACAGGACAGATGCCGTGGGGTTGTCCACTGCAACCCGCCTGGCCCGGACCTGTGTGGTGGCTGTCACGTCCGCTGTTCGCGGGCGTAACGTACGGGAACGTTGTCCCGAAGCCGCCGTTTTTGGTGTTGACGCCGTCGCCGACCCGCGCGCCGAACTTGACCGGATCCACGAGGATTCCGACTACTGCACGCGAGGCGATGTCGACCACGTCATCGATCGGTCGCCGTCCTTGCGGGAATCCAGCGAGATCGCCAGCCAGGAAGCCGAGACGCTTCTGGCTTCCGACCGGAGTCGGCGGAATGCCCGTGTTCAGACGCAGCAGATCAGCGACCGGACCCGCGTCGTTCGGTCCGCATCCCGGACAGATCGGAGGCATGTACTGGACCAGCGGAAGCAGGTCCGTACGCGGCGCCGGAGGAACCGGGATGCGAAGAACCGAGGAATATACATGGGCCAGGAGCGGATCCAGGAAGAAACTCGCGAACTGCGCATCCTTGTCCGGGTCGGAGACGCTGAACAGATCTTTCGATCCGGTGCCGATGATCAGCTCGTTGATCAGAGAGTTGCCTTCGCGGTTCACCTGCCGGTAGTCGCCCTCGCCGTTCACCGTTCCGTTGAGACGGCGGATGCTGACGCGACGGCGTTCAGTCGAGCCGTAGGTTCCGATGACCGCGTCCATGTCGCCGGCAGCGTGAAGTTTGCCGTCGGCCGTGAGCATGGTGATGGGAACTTCCAGCACGATCGAGTTGACGTTGAACCCGGCAACGGCATCGGGCGCGAAGTTGTGAGTATCGTCTGCATCAACCGTTGGCGACAGGATCCCGCCCACTCCCATGCGGAAGTTGAAGGAATCGAAAGCCGCGCCTAGATCGATATAGAACGGGTCATTCACGGTTCCGGCGAAAACGCGAACGCCGTTGTTCAGTTCGTAGGTCCCCTGGTCGAAGAGATCGTTGTAGTGCGGCATCGTCAGCGGTCCTGTGTTGGAAGGCACGGCAAACAGGGTCTTACCGTTGGTCAAGTCAGTGACGACGCCGTTCTTCACCATGGTTATGGAATAGGTCTGGCGCAAACTCAGGCCTTCTGACCCGGGTCCGTCCAGAGACGTGATCGGGGGGATACCTGCGATCCCGCCCACGAATCCAGTAAACAGTCCAGGCTGGCGGATTTCGGTGTTGAATCGGAATTCGAACTTGATGTCCTCTTCTCCGTCGCGGTTGTTGTCAACGTTCATGACGTAGCGAACGTTGGGATCGAATGGAAAGTAGTTGGGGCCGTTCGACGGTTCGAGGAAGCCGTCGACGTTGAGAATCATCGTGACGCGGTCGGGATGATCGTAGCTGACAAAGGCGTACCAGTCAGTCACGTCCGCGGAGTGATCGAGAGCGGAGATGGGCGCCTCGCGGTGGCTGGACGCGAACATACTGGCTGGGGCCAGCACGCATAGCGCCATGGCGAAGGCCACTAGGGATTTCTGCAGCTTCATGGAATCTACCTCTTGGATTTGAGATTTGTGGACTTCAACCTTCGCAAGTGAAACCCGCGGCTGCGCGGCGCCACGCGGCAGCGGTTACGAATGGTTCCGTCTACGAATCGGAATACGCGGTGGCCCTGGTTCTGGATTGGTCGCTCCGCCAGTTTTCATGCTGCATTCACAAGACAGAAATTTTTGTGGCCGGCACAAATCCGATGGGCCCGTGTGCTGCGTATATAGCGCCTCGCCCGTGCGCTTCTTGTCCTCACTCAAACACCACTCAGAACAAAAAACTGCAAATCCGCCAACGGAGATGCCGCGTATCTGTTATGAAAGCAGTTCAATTCAAGGAGAGATCATGAAGAGCAAAATTGCAGTTCTGCTATTGACAGTAGTGGCGCTTACAGCTACGTCGGCGCTGGCTGGCGACAAGAATCCGGTGGTTGGGGGGCAGGCGATGTACCCGACGAAAGACATCATCGACAACGCAGTGAACTCGGCCGACCACACGACGCTGGTAGCCGCAGTGAAGGCGGCAGGCCTGGTCGACACGCTGAAAGGTCCCGGACCGTTTACGGTTTTCGCGCCCACGAACGAAGCCTTCGCCAAGCTGCCCGCGGGCACAGTCGAAAGCCTGCTGAAGCCGGAGAATAAGGATGCCTTGACGAAGATCCTTACCTACCACGTCGTCGCGGGCCGCCTCAGTGCGATGGACTTGCGGAAGCAGATCAAGGCCGGCAACGGGCAGGCGGAACTCAAGACGGTAAGCGGCGGCACGCTGACCGCCATGATGCAGGGAAAGAACATCGTTCTGAAGGACGAGAAGGGCGGAATGTCAACCATCACCATCCCGAATGTTTTTCAGTCCAACGGGGTGATTCACGTAGTGGATACAGTCGTCCTGCCGAACTGAAACTTCGCCTGACTGACTCGGGAGCGCTCCCAAGTGGAGCGCTTTTTTTATTGATCTTCTCCGTTGACCTAGGATTGATGTTATCTGGCTGACCCAGCACGCCTACGCGCCTCTTCACAGGCTTGCACGGGATCGCGGCCGGTCACTTCCTTATACCACGCAGGATGGAACGTCCAGGCCCAGGCTTCGCTCACCGCGCCGCGAATCATCGCCTGGAACGTGCCCGGTTCGCCGATGGTGCTCTGGTAGATGTGGATGAAAATCCCGCCCAGCATGATGAGCGCTGAGAGGTCATGCAGAATGTAGCTGACGGCAACGGCCCAGCGTCCGAAGGTGCGTGCCCCCATCCATAGAATGATTCCGGTGATCAGGTAGACCACGCATCCGCCGACGATCTCCCAGAACTGGACTTTCTGGCCTGCGTTGAAGAAGCCGGTTTCGGGCGGATCCATTTTTTCTTTGCCGCCGACAATGTTCGCCACATTGCGCATCCACTTGGTGTCGGCCGCCGTCCATGTCATGGGCTTGATCCAGTTGAGAGCCTGCAGGCTGAAGAAAATCACAAATCCCAGCCCGAACCAGGGATGGAGTTCGCGGGCGAGCGGACCGCCTCCAAAGATGGGAGTGAACCAGCGGAACAGCCACGGAAGATAAATGCCGAAGCCCGAGAACAGCGCCAGGAAGAAGAAGAGAGCAACCATCCAATGCAGAAACCGCGTGTAGACGCGATGGCGCAGCAATTCGCCTTCGTACACTTCGGTCTGGCCGATCTTCCCGAAAGTGCTACGCGCCTTGTCATCGAAGCGTTCGACGGCGCTCGACATCAGTTCTCCTTCTCCTTGATCGGAGGTTCCGGTTGCGGGCGGCGTGGTCCCACGGTCACGTAGTGCAGCAGAACCCCGAGTCCGCCGAAGAGTGCCAGCGTTCCCAGGACGGGCTTGAATAGCCACTTCCAGATGGTGTAGCTCCAGGGAATCTGCGGGTCTTTGGGCAGGCCGCCGTAACGCTCGGGATCTGTTGCGTCGTGCAGGACGTACACGACGTGTGTGCCGCCGATGGATTGCGGATCGTAGATGCCAGCGTCTTTAAATCCGAAATTCTCGCGCAGTTGCTTGGCCCGCTCTTCGGCGATGAACTTCATGTCATCCTTCGAGCCAAACTTAAGACAGCCCGTGGGGCACGCCTTGATGCAGGCAGGCTCCAGGCCTTGCCCCACGCGGTCGGAGCAGAGCGTGCACTTGTAGACTTTCTTCGTAGCAGGGTTGAACTTGGGAATATCGTACGGACAGCCGGAGACGCAGAACTCGCAGCCGATGCAGTTTTCCTGCTGGAAGTCGACGATGCCGTTGGTGTATTGCACGATGGCCCCGTCGGCGGGACAGGCGCGCAGGCAGCCAGGGTCGGCACAGTGCATGCATTGATCCTTGCGCATGAGCCATTGCACAGTGCCGTCTTCGCGCTGGTGCTCGTTGAACTTGATCAGGTTCCAGAAATTCCAGCGTGTTTCCGGCATCGTCTGGTAAGTGTTATCGAAAGTGGTCGGACTGAACGGCATGTCGTTCCACTCGACACAGGCAACCTCGCACGCCTTGCAGCCGATGCAGATTGTAGTATCGATGAGCTTGCAGACTTCGTAGTCGCGCTGCACGCCGAGCCCCGGCGCGGCACCGGAGTGTCCGGAGATCTGCTTGATCTGAAGTGTTCTGCGGTCGCTCATAAAAAGCTGTCAGCCTTCAGCCCGACCGTCCGCTGAGAGCTGACGGCCGATAGCTGAGAGCTGCTTTACACCTTTTCGATCTTCACCAGAAATCCTTTGAACTCGGGCGTAAACGCGTTCGGATCGATCACCGTCGGCGTCAACTGATTCGTCAGAGTCTTTGCTGTCTTGCCCTCGTCCTCGGCGATGCCGCGGAATCCCCAATGAATCGGGATGCCGATCTGAAACATTTCCTTGCCGTCGATCTGCATCGGCCGGATGCGGCGCGTGACCATGGCTTTGGCAATGTACTGGCCGCGCGCGCTGGTAACTCTAACTTTCTCGCCGCCCCGAATGCCCATCCGGTCGGCCAGTTCAGCGGGTACTTCCACGAACGGCTCGGGCACGAGCTGCACGTTCATGGGATTGTTCTTGGTCCAGTAGTGATAGTGCTCGGTCAAGCGGTAGGTCGTGCAGATCACGTTGAATCCCTGATCGACCGTGCCGTACTTGTCGAGATCGGTCTTATATTTCTTCACGACTGGATTGCTGGATTGATTCGGATGCAGCGGATTGGCGATCGGGCTTTCGATCGGCTCGTAGAATTCGGGGAAGGGCCCATCGGCCATTGCTCCCAGCGGCACAAACAAGCGCCCGACCCCCTCCGGATTCATGATGAATGGCCCCATGTGATCCTTGGGCTGTGAATCGGGCTTGAAGTCAGGTACGTCGTTACCGACCCACGATTGTTTCGCCTCATCCCACCAAACTTGACGGCGCGACGGATCCCAGGGTTTGCCGTTGACGTCGCACGAGGCTCGGTTGTACAGCACACGCCGGTTCATCGGCCAGGACCACGCCCAATTTTGATAAATGCCAAGGCCCGACGGGTCATCGGTCCCACGGCGCTGCGTCAGCGCGCCCGCTTCAGTCCACGAACCGCAGTAGAGCCAGTTTCCGGACAGCGTTGTGCCGTCATCTTTCAGCCAGGCAAACCCCGAGAGTTGCTGGCCGGCTTTGATGGTCGTATTTGTCTTAGGGTCGGTGAGGTCGGAGAGCGCCTTGCCGTTGATCTCTTTCGCGATCTCGGCCAGCGATGGATTGTACGGATTCGTATAGGCGAAAGTCGCGTTCAGGATCGCGTCGGGAAACTTTCCGCCCTCCTTCTGATACAACTCACGCACTTTCAGGAAGATCGTCGCTAGAATCTCCTGGTCCAATCTCGCTTGTCCCGGGGGCGGCAGCGCGACGTTTTTCCATTGCAGCCAGCGCGCGGAATTCACAAACGTGCCGTCTTTCTCGGCAAAACCCGCGCCCGGAAGGCGGTACACGGTGGTGTTGATCTTTTTCTGCTCTTCGGTCGAGATGCCAGGGGCCCGCCAGAATTCGCTGGTCTCGTCGGGATAGATTTCACATACGACCAGCCAGTCGGCCTTCTTCAACGCGTCAATGTTCTTTTGCGAATCTGGCCCGATCATGACGCCGTTCATGCCGAAGGCAAAGATGCCCTTCACTTTGCCCTCGTACATATCGTTCCAGATGTTCACCCACGAATAGTTGCGATCGATTTTCGGCAGATAGTGGAACGCCCAGTCGTTCTCTTTCGTCGCCGCGTTGCCATACATCGCCTTGAGGAACGACACCGCAAACTTCGGAGTGTTGGACCAGTAGTTGAACGAGTCCCAGGGGTCAGGCTTCGAGGTGGTCGGCGTAATGCGCTTCAGGTACGCGGCAAAGTCGGTATCGGCGGGGTTCGGCATTTTCAGGTAGCCCGGCAGTATGTCGAACACACCGGCCAGGTCAGTCGCGCCCTGAATGTTCGAATGCCCGCGCAGCGCGTTGACGCCGCCGCCAGCGCGGCCCACGTTGCCCATCAGCAGCTGCAGCATCGCCGCAGTGCGGATGATCTGCGTGCCGAAGCTGTGCTGGGTCCAGCCGACCGCATAGATGATGGTGGCGACTTTTTTCATGTCGCCGTCTTTGCGGATGGACGTGAACAGGTCGGCCGCTTTAAGGAACTGATCCTTCGGAATCCCGGTGATGCGCTCGACCATCTCCGGCGTATAGCGCTCGTACTGCTTCTTCAGAAGTTGAAACACACAGCGCGGATGTTGCAGCGATGTGTCGAATGCTACCTTCCCCGGCAGCACCGGGGCAGGTGGCGGAGTGCCTGGTTTCAGCGGCGGAATTGATTTTTCGGCCGGGGAACTCGTAACCGGTTTGCCGGTCAAGTCTCCGCCTTCTTCGTAATTCCAGGTTTTCTTGTCGTAGACCTTCTTCTCTGGATCGAAGCCCGAATACAGTCCGTCGTCAGGAAGTTTGAAACCGTCCTTAATGATGAACGCCGCATTTGTATAGTGGACCAGGTAGTCGTGGGCGATGCGATTGTTCTCGATGGCGTAGCGGATCAGCCCGCCGAGGAAAGCGATGTCAGCGCCGGCGCGGATTTGCAGATACAGGTCCGCGGTCGCCGCGGTGCGGGTCAGCCGCGGATCGACCACGATCGTTTTCGCGTTGCGATGCAGTTTGGCTTCAATCGCCCACTTGAAGCCGCAGGGGTGGTTTTCGGCGGGATTCCCGCCCATGATCAGCATCAAGTCGGTGTTCTTGATGTCGATCCAGCCATTGGTCATTGCCCCGCGTCCGAATGTTGGCCCCAAACTGGAGACCGTAGGGCCGTGTCAAACCCGGGCCTGGTTTTCCAGGTAGCAGACCCCCAGGCTGCGCATGCTCTTGACGACCAGATAGTTGAACTCGTTGGTGTCGGTGCAGCCGCCGGTAAAGGCGAGGCCTTCGCAGCGGTTGACGGTGTGGCCGGCAGCGTCCTTTTCGACAAAAGTGTCGTCTCGCGTTTTCTTCACGCGCTCGGCAATCTCCGAGTAGGCCTGCTCCCACGAAATGTCTTCCCAATCGGTCGCGCCGGGCCGTCGCACCTGCGGCTTGAGCAGACGCCGATCGTTCAGAATGTCCTGTTCCAGCGATGATCCCTTGGGACACAGTGTTCCGCGATTGATGGGGTGATCGGGATCGCCCTCGACATGCACCACCTGCGGAATCGCGTTCTTGGCCTTGTCGCCGAGCGTGTAGATGATGACGCCGCAGCTCACCGAGCAGTAAGGACAGGTGCTGCGCGTCTCGCTGGCTCGCGAAATCTTGAGGCTGGCGGTTTGCGCGTAAACCGGTGCCAGGTCGAAGCCCAACGTGGAGAGGCCGGCTCCGCCGACAACAGCGCCTCTGAGAAAAGTTCTGCGGGAGAATTCCATCGAAGCCTCCAGCGCTCGACCGCAAACGATGCCAACAGCTCGAACGTCTGACCTGGACAACTAAGATGTGATACGGAAGTTGCGGGTTGCGACCGCTGTCCACAACCAGACGGCCCAGTAGTGCGCAAAACGACGACCCGAACTATAGCCGCTCCGGCGGTGAGCGGTCAACCGCAGCGGCATTGC
>Ga0116215_1002876_pt1 | contig 10341 bp, 9 predicted proteins | sample Sb_taG_7_FD_89698 | JGI IMG/M metagenome (GOLD analysis project Ga0116215, IMG submission 89698) | Peat soil microbial communities from Weissenstadt, Germany - Sb_50d_2_FS metaG | ecosystem: Environmental > Terrestrial > Soil > Wetlands > Peat | place: Germany: Weissenstadt | collected 2010-09-21 | reverse complement strand
TCACACCCCCTGCTCAGCGCGGACACCGCGGCCGGCGCCCGATCCACCCTCGACGAGATGCAGTCACGACTGGCAGCGGCGGCCGCTCAGCCCCCTGCTGCCGACAGGAAGCGGCGGCAGTGACGGAGATCGCCATTCGAACGGAGGGACTCTCGAAGCGTTACGGTGCCGTCGTAGCCCTGAGCGGTCTCGATCTCGAGATCGCGCAAGGCGAAGTGGTGGGCTACCTCGGCCCCAACGGCGCGGGGAAGACGACCACCATCAGGTTGCTGCTGGGCCTCGCCCAACCGACGGCGGGACGAGCGGAGATCTTCGGGCTCGATTGCCAACGTCAGTCCGTCGAAGTCCATCGCCATCTTGCCTACGTACCCGGGGAGTCGAACCTCTGGCCGGCGCTGACGGGCGCCGAAGCGCTGCATCTGCTCGGCCGGGTGCAGGGTCGCGTCGATGATGTGTACAGGGATGAGCTGATCGAACGCTTCGAGCTCGATCCCTCGAAGAAGATCCGGGCTTACTCCAAAGGCAACCGGCAGAAAGTCCTCCTGATCGCTGCCCTCATGAGCCGGGCTGACCTTCTGGTTCTCGACGAACCGACCGCCGGCCTCGACCCCCTCATGGAGCAGCAGTTTCGTCACTGCGTGACGCAGGCCAAGGAGCGGGGTCAAACGGTCTTCTTGTCCTCGCACATCTTGAGTGAGGTCGAGGCCCTCTGCGACCAGGTGGGCATCCTGCGCAACGGTCGCCTGGTGGAGTTGGGGACGCTTGCCAGCATGCGCCACCTTTCCGCACTCACGGTTGAAACGACGTTTGACGGCCCGATCCCCGATCTTTCCGGCATCCCCGGCGTGATTTCGGAGCACTCCGACGGGCGTGTGGTGCGTCTCCATGTACGAGGTTCGATCGCACCTCTGCTCAAGGTGCTGGCGACATCGGAGGTCAGCGAACTGCTCAGCCGCGAGCCGTCGCTCGAGGAGCTGTTCCTGGCGCTCTACGGCGAGGGTGACCAAGACGCAGGTTTGGAGCTCAGTGGCGGCTGAACTGACGCTGCAGGCGCCCGCGCGGACGGAGCGATCCCCGGGCACGGTTGTCCTCGGTGAGACGGCACGCAAGGCAATAAGGTCGGGCGTCTTGTGGGGCTACCTGTTCGGGGTGGTCGTCGCCTCATCTGCCATCAGCTACACGCAGATCTACAAGACACAGGCGGACCGGGAGCACCTGGCCGCCGCATTCGGGTCGAACAACGCAACGAGCGCACTCTTCGGTCCGGCGCCACAGCTCCAGACCGTCGCCGGTTTCACCGTCTTCAAGAGCTTCATGACGCTGATGATCCTCGGCGCCGTGTGGGGATTGCTCACCAGCACGAGACTGTTGCGCGGTGAAGAAGAAGCCGGCCGATGGGAGCTCTTGCTCACCGGCCAGACGACTCGCCGGCGTGCGGCTGGTCACGCCTTGGTGGGTTTGGCCGCCGGTGTCGCCACTATTTGGGTGATCACGGCCATCATCACCGTTCTCGCCGGCCGGGATTCCAAGGTCGATATCGCAGTGGGTCCGGCGCTCTTCTTCGCACTGACCCTGGTGACGCCGCCCATCATGTTCGTCGCCGTCGGTGCCTTGACCAGCCAGCTGGCGGCCACTCGTCGCCAGGCGGCCACATATGCGGCATGGGTTCTGGGCGCGAGCTACGCCCTTCGGCTGGTGGCGGACTCGGGTGTCGGGATGCACGCACTGATCTGGGCATCCCCGCTCGGCTGGGTCGAAGAGCTCCAGCCGTTGACGTCGCCGCGGCCCCTTGCCTACCTACCGATCGTCGCCTTCACCGTCGTCGTGGCGATGATTGCCGTCCACCTGACCGGAAAGCGGGACGTCGGTTCGAGCGTGTTTCCGGATCGAGTGCACGCCTCGCCGCGCCTCCGGTTGTTACACGGCCACGTGGGCCTCTCCATCCGCCTGATCCGTCCGACCGTCGTCGCCTGGTGGTGCGCCATTGCTGCGACCGGACTGTTGATGGGCCTCGTCGCCAAGGCTGCGGGCGGGACGATCTCCGGGTCCTCGGTGCAGACGGTCTTCTCCAGGCTCGGCGCGTCGGGCACTGGCGCCGAGGCCTATCTCGGTGTGACGTTCCTCATCCAGGCGGTGCTGGTGGCCTTCGTCGCAGCCGGCCAGGCCAGCGCCGTCCGCGGCGAGGAACGAGATGGTCATCTCGACAACCTCCTCGTCCGGCCCGTCTCGAGGCCATCGTGGTTCGGGGGGAGGCTCGGTGCGGCGGTGGTCGTGCTCCTGGCCGGCGGGGTGATCGCCGGCGTGATGACCTGGATCGGCACTCTGACCCAGGACGCCGGGGTCGGTCTCGGAACGCTGGTCGGTGCCGGCGTCAACGTCGTCCCTCCGTCGATCTGCATCCTGGGAATCGGCGCGCTCGCGTTCGGCGTGTGGCCCCGGGCGACCTCACTTGTCGTCTATGCCGTGTTGGGTTGGTCCCTGCTCGTCGAGGTCGTCGGAGGGGTCGTCGCCTCGAGCCATTGGTTGGTCGACACGTCGCTGTTTCACCAGATGGCGGCGGCCCCTGCCGTCGCGCCGAACTGGACAACGGGTGGCGCGATGGTGGGCATAGGAGCCGTGTCCGCCGTTGTCGGGGCCCTCGCGTTCAGGCGGCGCGACATCGTCGGTGAGTAGAGCGCCGGTGCTGGTCAGCGAGCTGCCTCGGGCTTCGATCCTCACGTGAAGCGCCGGGCCACCGCCGCCGCCCGGGCGCGGTAGTTCCCACCGAAGAGCACGGAGTGGACGAGCAGGGGATAGAGCTGGAAGAGCGTGATGCGCTCCTCCCAGCCCGAGCCCAGGGGGTGGACGTCCAGATAGGCACCGAGGACACGCGGGGGCACGGGTCCGAACAGCGCGAGCATGGCGAGGTCCTCCTCGGGGTGACCGCCATGGACGGAGGGGTCGATGAGCCACGACCTGCCGTCGGTCCCGAACAACACGTTGCCCCACCACAGGTCGCCGTGGAGCAGGGCGGGACCACCGGGCGGGAGCAACTCCCCGAGCCTGTCGACGACCGGTTGGACGACATCCTCCAGGCGACAGCGGGCGGACAGCTCGTGGAGCCGATGACCGTAGAAGCCGGCGCCCTCGGGCCAGCACGCCGGGTCGACGCGACACGAGCCGATCCACGAAGAGCCACCACCCCACCGCCGGCCGGGGGTGGCGTGCAGTCGTGCCAGCGCACGGCCGAGGGATTCCTCGTGGGCGGGGGTCGGTGCGACTTGGTCGATGGCGCTGGTCACCAGGAGGTACTCCTCGGCCAGCACGACCTCGGGTACGGGCGGGGCACCGGGCACCTCGCGCAGCTGTTCGAGCCCAGCGGCCTCGTCGAGGGAGCCCGGACCGACCTTGACGACCAGCGCCCGCCCTGACACCTCGACCCTCCAGGCGCTGGCTCCGAGCGGCACCACCGGTCCCGCCGGACCGAGGGCACGAGAGAGGCGTGTCTGCCAGGGCATCACGGTCTCACTGTTGCATTCCCGCCCTACTCCGGCCGGCGCCACCGTGCACCGAGAGGAGGCGGCTCGGGCAATGATGGTCCGATGACCGTACGTCGGGTCGCCGGTCTCGTGCTCACGCCCGGTGCGAGTGCCGGCCGCGACCACTCCGGACTGGTGGCCATCGACCGCGCCGTGACGCCGCTCGGTGTTGCGGTCGATCGGGTGGAGTTCCCCGGACGGGCCGAGGGGAGGCGCCGTCCAGACGCTCCGGCGGTGTGCATCCAAACGGTGCGCAGCGCCACGTCGTCGCTCGCAGAGCGCCTCTCGGTCCCGGTCGGCCGTGTCGCCGTCGGAGGCCGTTCCTTCGGGGGCCGGATGTGCTCCATGGCCGTCGCCGAGGGCCTGCAGCCGGCCGCCCTCGTCCTCGTCAGTTATCCCCTCCACCCGCCGGGGCGGCTCGATCGTCTACGGACCGAACACTTCCCCGACCTGGACGTGGCGTGCCTCTTCGTCTCCGGTCGGCGCGATGCGTTTGCCACGCCCGAGGAGCTCGAACGGGAGACCGCCGCCATTCGGGGGCCGGTGACCCGCGAGTTCGTGGACGGCGATCACTCGTTGCGCAAGAGGGAGGCCGACGTGGCCGACATCGTCGCCGCGTGGCTGGCCGCGCTCACCTGAGTGCGGCAGAGTGGACGACGAAGCGTCGCCCGTCGCCAAGGAGGCACGTCCGAAAGGAGGGCCGTGACCCGCGAAGATCCCCGTCCCGGTGCAGACGCCGCTCTGACTTCCGCGGCGGACCGTGTCGACGAACAGGAAGAAGAGTCCTTCCCGGCGTCAGACCCCCACTCCGATTGGTCCGGGCCCCCCGACCCCGAGATCGACGGAAACGACGAGGCCGGCGAGTAGGCCCAGGTTCTCTGGTTCCGGGGGCACTCGCCCGGATCGGCCGGGCTGGCCCACCTGAACGGCCTGAACGGCCCGAACGGCCCGGTCGGATCGGGTTCGCCGCCGGAGAACCCGTCCCGCAGGGGGACCCGGTGACCGCCCGTCCAATTCTCTGGACACCACTCGATTTCTCCCGCGCACGGCTCAATTTCGAGCTCGATTCTGCCGTCTCTCTGGCAATGGCCGTAGCCGTTGTGGACCGAGACGGGACCGAGACCCTGCGTGAGCCGTTGGGAGGGACCGGCGGATCGTCGGGTGCACCCGACGTACAAGAGGCCCACCGGGTCCCCACCCGCGTCCGGGTGACCTTTGCCATCGCGGGGGCGCTCGTCGTCGCCTTCGTCGTGTCGTTGATCGTGCGCCCCACGGGCTCCAACATCGTCCCGCTCGACGGGTGGGGGGTCGCCGCGTTCGAGTTCACGATGGGCACGTTGTGCCTGACCCGCTATTTCGAACGCACCTGGCGACAGAGCAGCGCGGTGGCGCGGTTCTTCCCCCTCATCATGGGTGTGGCGTGCATCTCGTGGGCCATCGGCGACTTCGTGTTGACCGCCGAGTCCCTCGGGGGTGGCAAGCCCCCGACGCCTTCTCTGGCCGACTTGTTCTACGTGGGCTTCTTCCCCTTGTGCTTCTTGGCTCTGGCGTTCCTCATCCGCCGCGGCAACCGGAGCTCGCTCGTCACCACCTCGCTGGACGGGTTGATCGCCGGCCTGGGCGTCGCCGCCCTGTCCGCCGCCTTCGTCGTCGCCGCGGTCATCAGGGTCACGGGCGCCGGCGCGCTGTCGACCGCGACGAGCCTGTCCTACCCGCTCGGGGACATACTGCTGTTCACGCTCTGCGTCGGGGGATTGGCGGTGCTCCCGCGGGGGTTCCGCGCGTTCTTCGCCATCGCGTGTGTCGCCCTGGCGGCCAACGCGATCGGCGACGGTTTCAACCTCCTGCAGCCGGCGAGCCGGATGGGCTACATCGCCAACGGGGCCGCGTGGCCGATCGCCTTGACGCTGCTCGCCATCGCGGTCTGGATCCTTCCGCCCAACGTCGAACACCCGGCAACGGACAGGGTCGCCGGCTTCGCACTGCCCGCGTTCGGCGCCGCCATCAGCATCATCATCCTCTTCGTCGCCAGTTTCGGGCACATTGGAAAGCCGGCACTGGCGCTGGCGACGATCACCCTCCTGGTGGCCACGGTGCGGATGGGCCTCACCGTCAGGGAGGCCCACACCATGAAGACCGCCCGGTTCCGATCTCTCATCGACAAGACCTGGGACCTGATCGTCGTCGTTGAAGCTGACCTCCGGATCGCCTACATCACCCCGTCCTCCGAGCGCGTGCTCGGGTACCCTCCGGACGAGCTGGAGGGCACGCCCTTCACGGACCTCGTGCACCCCGACGACTCGCACTCGGTCGTGTCACATCTCGTCGGGCTCAACGGCACGGGCTCCGAGACGGCCGTCTTCGAGGTCCGGGTGCGGCACGCGAACGGCCAGTACCGAACGATCGACTGGAACGGCGCGGATCTCCTCGATGACCCGTCCGTGAACGGGTACGTGCTCAACGGCGGCGACGTGACGGAAGCGCGTCAGGCTGCAGAGGACCTGGTCACCGCCCGCGATGCAGCCTTGGTGGCGTCGAGGACCAAGTCGCAATTCGTCTCGACGATGAGCCACGAGATCCGCACGCCCATGAACGGTGTCATCGGGCTCACCGAGCTCCTCCTCCAGACCAACCTCGACGCGGAACAGGCAGAGCTCGCCTCCGGCGTGAAGGTCTCGGCGGAGAGCCTGCTGGTGATCATCAACGACATCTTGGACTTCTCGAAGATCGAAGCCGGCAAGATGGAGATTGAGGAGTCGGCGCTCGACCTGCCGGGTGTGGTCGACGACGTCGGACGCATCCTGGCCGGAGCGGCACACGGGAAGGGCATCGAGCTCCTGGTCGACGTCCCGCCGGACATTCCCTCGGCGCTGCTCGGGGACGGCACCCGGATCCGGCAGGTCCTGCTCAACTTCGGCGCCAACGCAGTGAAGTTCACCTCGGAGGGAGAGGTGGTCATACGCCTCAGCGTTCTCCATCAGAACTCGGACCGGGTGGCGCTGCACTTCGACGTCGTCGACACTGGCGTGGGCATCGCCCCGGAAGACCAGGACCGTTTGTTCAGCGCCTTCGCCCAGGCTGACTCCTCCACCACCCGACGGTATGGCGGCACGGGGCTCGGCCTGACCATCAGCCGGCAACTGGTGGAGCTCATGGGCGGGAGGATCGGGCTCACCAGTACCCCGGGGGAGGGATCGACGTTCTGGTTCGAGCTGTCGCTTCGCCGGGCCGAGGATGCGCCGTCGCCCGACCAGGACGGGGATCCCCGGACGCTTTCGGGCCAACGCGCCCTGGTCGTCGACGACAACGCGACCAACCGGAGGATCCTCCGGCAACAGCTGCTCTCCTGGGGCGTCGAGGCTGTCGAGGCAGCGGATGGCTTCCAGGCACTCGAGCTCGCTCTCACCGCGGCGCAGGACGGCAAGGGGTTCGATCTCGGCGTGCTGGACCTCAACATGCCCGGCATGGACGGCATCGAACTGGCGCAGGCTTTGAAGACCGACCCCTCGACGGCTGAGACCGTGCTCTTCCTGCTGAGCTCCTCTGGCCACCGGCTCGAGCCGGCCGAGTCCCACCTGACCGGGTTCGCCGCCAGCCTCACTAAGCCGGTTCGGTCCTCGGAGCTGTTCGACTGCCTGATCACCACCCTCAATTCGGGATCGGTCGGCGAGACCCCGGTGACACCGCTCACCGTCCGGTCCGAGACCTCGGAGGTCGCGGGAATGGTCCTCCTGGTAGAGGACAACAAGGTGAACCAACTCGTTGGTTCGAAAGTGCTCGAGAACCTGGGCTACGGCTACACCATCGCCAACAACGGTCTCGAAGCGGTCAGTGCCTTCCAGTCGGGCGCCTACGACGCCGTGCTCATGGACTGCCAGATGCCGGAGATGGACGGGTACGAAGCCACTGCGGCCATCCGACGGTTGGAAGGATCGGCAGGCCACATTCCGATCATCGCCATGACCGCCGCCGCCATGGAGGGAGACCGTGAGCGGTGCATGTCGGCAGGGATGGACGACTTCATCACGAAGCCGGTGCGGTTGGAGGCCGTGTCCACTGCACTCCAGCGGTGGGTCGCGACCACGAAGCGTGAGCCGGAGAGGGGGGTGCGGCATGTCCTCACACACTGATACGTGCGATCCTCTCGACCGCTCGCAGATCGATTTCCTGGTGAGTCTCGACGACGGAGAGGGATCTGCGTTGGCCGAGATCGTCAACGAATACCTCACGGTGAGCGATGAAGGACGCACCGAGCTCCACCGCCAGCTGCGTGACGGTGACTGGAACGCCATCGAGCGCACTGCCCACACCCTCAAGGGCGCGAGTGCGAACGTCGGTGCAACGGGTCTGGCCGCCGTCTGCGCCAGCCTGGAGACTCGTGCCCGTGAGGCGCGGCACGACGACGCCGCAGCATTGTTGGACCAGTTCGACGCAGAGCTCATGCGAGTTCGGGCTGCCCTCGAGATCGTCGCCACCGGCGCCTGAAATGCAGATCCTCGTCGCCGACGACGATCCGACCAGCCGACTCTTGCTCCGGGCGATCGTGGCCAAGCTCGGCCACGAGTGCCTCGTGGCCGAGGAGGGATCGAGCGCGTGGGACGTGCTGTCGTCCGGGGGGATCGACGTCCTGCTGACGGACTGGATGATGCCGGGTCTCGACGGGCCCGAGCTGTGCCGCCGGGTACGCCATGCACAAGGGGACAGCTACACCTACGTCGTCTTGACGACGGGTCTCGACCATCCCGAGCATGTGTTGGAGGGCATGAGCGCGGGGGCCGACGACTACTTGATCAAGCCGGTCGACTCGTTCGCGGTGCAGACACGCCTCATCGCGGCCGCGCGCGTCACCGGGCTGCACACGCGGCTGGCCCAGACCCAGGCCGAGTTGGAGCGAGTAAACCTGGAGCTGCTGGAGCGCTCGCTGACCGACGGATTGACGGGCCTCGGCAACCGCCGTCGGATGGATGAGGACGTCGCCCACACCCACGCACGAGCTCTCCGGGTCGGTCGGACCTACGGCGTCGCCTTGTTCGACATCGACCACTTCAAGCTCTACAACGACCGTTACGGGCACGTCGCCGGCGACGAGACGCTCCGGCGGGTCGCCGCATGCATCGACCTGGTGGTCCGCGCCGGGGAGTGCGCCTACCGCTACGGCGGTGAGGAATTCCTGCTCCTCATGCCGGACTGCAGTCCTGCGGCGGTCCTCGTCACCGCCGAGAGGATTTGCCGAACGGTCCTCGACGCGGGCATCGCCCACGGTGCCCGCCCCTCGGAGCCGCCGTTCGTCACGCTGAGCGGCGGCGTGTCGTGTTGGACGCCGGGTTCTCCGTTGTCGGCCCGCGAGGTCATCGAGCAGGCCGACGAGGCGCTCTTCCAGGCCAAGGCCGCGGGCCGCAACCGGATAGAGACTGCCCCGTCTCTCGGGGGGCAGCTCCAGGCGGCCGCCGCAGTCGGCTGACCCGGCGTCGCGCCGACCAACCCTACGGAGTGGTCCCCTTCGTCAGGGCGGAGCGGAGGGACCGGAACCCGACCGACGTCTGTTGGACGAATTCGTCGTCGCGCGCGGCGGTGCCCTGTTCGAGCCAGATGAGCGTGGCCTCGACCAGCCAGCCGAAGAGCACTTGGGAGCGCCAGGCGTCGAGCAGCTCGTCGCCCGTGTCGAGAGCACTCAGCTGGCGCACCACGGTGGCCGACACGGACCGCAGCTCTGCGGCGTACGCCGCGAACTGCGGCTCGTGCGCCGCATGACGCCACAGGAGCGTGAACGCGGCCGGATCGTCCCGTGCCACCGTGAGGAGGGTCCGGGGACCCAGACCGCTCCGGGTCGGCAGTGCAAGCTCGCTCCGGAGCTCTTGGCCGAGGTGGTCGAACACGTGCTGGAGGATCTCGCGGTAGAGCTCTTCCTTGGACCCGAAGTGCCGGTACACGATGAGCTTCGTGACCCCACAGGCGGCCGCCACGTCCTCCATGGAGGTGTCGCCGAAACCCGTCGAAGCAAATGCCTCTGCCGCTCCGTGGAGGATGGCGGCGCGTCGCTCGGCGCGTGGTAGGAGCTTGCTCTCGATCTGTATACGAGTCAGTATATACCCAACAGTTAACACCTTGATGGGGAGGGATGTGCCATGAGCACCGCACAGGTGCAGTTCACGGCGGAGGAGCTCCTGGCCGACGTTCCCGTCGCCGAGCCCCTCATCGCGGGGGGAGTGCGCTGTCACGGCGGCTTCGACGGCGACGGCCGCTACGTCTCACCCCGGACGAGGTTCCGCCTCCCGGCCATCAGCGCCTGGGGGGAGCAGAACTGCGAGACGTTCTCCACCGACTTGATCGACGTGCCGCTCGAATGGTGGGAGCGCTCGTTCCCCAGCGCCGAGCAGGCGCGCTTCCTCATCCGAGCGGGCGTCCCCGAGCCACTGATGGCGACGCTGACCCGAATCGGCACCGTGGAGGGATACGGGGCGAACATCCGCCTCTTGCACCCCACGGACCTGCAGCAGCACTTCGTCGAGGATGTCAGCGGAACGGCGATCGACCATCTCGGGGGTGGACTCTTCGAGGCGCACGGCCGCGACGAGGCCGGCTGGGAAGAGGAAGCCGGGCACAAGGAGATGTGGTTCGCCGCCCGCGACATCGCGTTCGAGCGATCGTGCGAGGAGCTCGACATCGACGCGATGCTCGTCCGGATGGGATTCGGATCGGGTCGCCCCGGAGCCGACGCCGTCCGGATGCTGCCCGACGACATCCCGCACGGGCTCGAGATGATGGTGTCGTTGATGGTCCGAGTCCTCTTCATCGAGATCTCCGCCTTCCACACGTTTGCCTG
>Ga0116215_1002875_pt1 | contig 10342 bp, 13 predicted proteins | sample Sb_taG_7_FD_89698 | JGI IMG/M metagenome (GOLD analysis project Ga0116215, IMG submission 89698) | Peat soil microbial communities from Weissenstadt, Germany - Sb_50d_2_FS metaG | ecosystem: Environmental > Terrestrial > Soil > Wetlands > Peat | place: Germany: Weissenstadt | collected 2010-09-21 | reverse complement strand
GGGGACGAGGTCATGAATGCCCCCGCCGTGGAAGTGACGGGCCTTCGCAAGTCCTTTGGCGAGACGGTCGTGCTCGACGGCATCGGCATGACAGTCGACGAGGGCATGGTCTTCGCTCTGCTCGGTCCGAACGGCGCGGGCAAGACGACAATGGTGCGGATCATGTCGACTCTCATCCCCCCGGACTCCGGCCAGGTGTGCGTGGCGGGCCACGACGCACTGACCAACCCGGACGCCGTACGCGAAGCGATAGGGGTCACCGGCCAGTTCTCCGCCGTGGACGAACTCATGACCGGTGAGGAGAACATTCGGCTCATGGCCGACCTCAACCATCTCGAGCGGAACGAGGGTCGGGCTCGGATAAGCGAACTGCTCGCGCGCTTCGACCTGGCAGACGCAGCGAGAAGGCCCGTCTCGACCTACTCGGGAGGGATGCGCCGGCGGCTCGATCTGGCCATGACGCTCGTCGGATCCCCCCGGGTGATCTTCCTCGACGAGCCGACCACCGGGTTGGACCCGCGCAGCCGCCACACGATGTGGGACAGCATTCGCGGTCTCGTCGCCAGCGGCGTGACCATCTTTCTCATGACCCAGTACCTCGACGAGGCCGATGAGCTCGCCGACCGAATCGCTGTTCTCGACCACGGCCGGATCGTCGCGGAGGGAACGCCGGACGACCTGAAGCGCCGCATCCCCGGGGGCCACGTCCGCCTAGAGTTCGCCGCGCCGCAGGCATTACGGGCAGCTGTCGACCTTCTCGACGGCTCGTCGGGCGACGATGAGAAGCTCGTCCTCCAGGTGCCGAGCGATGGCACTGTGTCATCACTGAGGCGTCTGCTCGACCAGCTCGAGGAAGCGAGCATCGAGGTCGAGCACTTGTCCATTCACACACCCAACCTCGACGACGTGTTCTTCGCCGTAACCGGTCATCCGACTTCTGAGGCGACGGCCCTGTCATGACGAATCTCGCATACACTGTCAGCGATTCGGCCACGATGTTACGTCGCAGCCTGCGCCGTCTTGTGCGTTACCCGTCGATGACGGTGCTGCTCGTCGGTATGCCGATCGTGTTCCTCCTGTTGTTCGTGTACGTCTTCGGGGGCGAACTCGGCCACGGGCTTGATCGTGCGCTCGGCGGAGGCTCCTCCGGTCGCGCTGGATACCTGAACTACGTCACGCCGGGCATCCTGCTCATCACCGTGGCCGCAGCCGTGCAAGGCACAGCCATCGTGGTCGCCATGGACATGACCGGGGGCATCATCGACCGGTTTCGCACGATGGCGATCGCCCGGTCCGCAGTGCTCACGGGCCACGTACTGGCAAGCATGATCCAGACCTTGGCCAGCGTCGGCATCGTGGTTGGCGTGGCCGTAGCCCTGGGTTTCCGCCCAACCGACAACCCATTCGCATGGCTAGCCACCATCGGCATGCTCGCGTTGTTCACCTTGGCGCTGATCTGGCTGGCCACCGCACTCGGCCTTGCTGCGAAGAGCGTGGAGACAGCGAGCAACACACCTATGATTCTGACGCTATTGCCATTCCTGGGCAGCGGTTTCGTCCCCACCGCGACTATGCCGGCAGGTCTACGCCAGTTCGCGGAATACCAACCCTTCACACCCCTGACCGAGACCGTGCGCGGGCTTCTCACTGGGACCCCGATCGGGGACAATGCGGTTGTTGCGGCGGCCTGGAGCGTCGGCATCGCGCTCGCTTGTTACTTCTGGGCGGTGCACCTCTACCGAAATCGACGGCGAATCTGATCTCATTGTTATCGTTACGCATTACGCTCGACGCTGCGTCCCGGGAGAAGCCTCGATACATCCACAACTCGAGTCGCTCCGCGCTTGGAGAAAAGGGAAATGTCATGAACCCGGATAGCCAGAAGAGGGCCGCACTCGAGGAACACTGGCAGGCATCTGAGGTGGAGATACCGAAGTTGAGCATGCCATCTACAGTGCGGACGCGATCCTCGACTATCCTCAGTCAGGAGAGCGATTCCGAGGCCGCGACACGATCTCGGTGCAACGCGGCGCCCACCCTGCCAATCGCCACTTCACCGTCCTCCGGATCGTCGGCGGCGGCGACTTTTGGGTCAGCGAGTGCATTATCACGTACGACGGGGTGCCCAGCTACTCCGTGAGCATCATGGAGTTCGCGAATGGGTATGGGGTCCACGAGACGCAGTACTTCGCCAACGCCTTCGGTGCACCTGAATGGCGGAGGGCACTCGCAGAGCCAATGCCGGGCAGGGACATCGCCAGAGTCTGACCGGGGCCGGCAAGAGTCCGGTCCCTCACTGTAATGCCGATGGGGACAACTACGACCTCTTGATTCGTGCCTTGGAGCGGAGCATCCATGGCTTTTCGGGACGCGTCGCACTTATGAGAGAACTCGATCACTGCGGGTGCGGAAAACGTAGCGTCAACGACGTTCGCGATCCTCAAGATCCACTCGACTCTAGCTCCAGATCGCCTCAATGACGCCGTTGTGGTGCCCAAGCAAATCGCCCGGGAGGCCGGCAGCGCCGACGTGTGGCGCGGGCTCATCCCTTCTCTACCGCGAATGGCTGCGTCGACAACGACGTCGCAAAGATGCACGGGACAGTTGCGCACGAGGTTTCGCGTGCTGGGAGCGATGGGTGCCGCAGCATTTCCCGCACGCCAACCGCGATTCCCTGAAGTCCGCTCCTGACCTCCGACCTGGGTGGATGTCCGGCCGTGAGGCTCCGCGCATTCCCAGATGCGCTACGAAGGCCTGGGCGCGAGACTGAGCGCTCATCGACCGCTAAGGGAGGTTTGGATGAGCACGACCGGCGGACAAGGCCGTGAGACCAATGCGGCGGCGGGCAACGGAGACGTTGCCCTGAAGCTCGAAGTCGTGGTGATCCCGGTTACGGACGCCGACCGCTCGAAGGGATTCTACGCCGGTCTCGGATGGAGGCTCGACGCCGATTTCTCCTTCGACAATGGTTTCCGTGTCGTCCAGTTCACGCCACCCGGGTCGTTGTGCTTTATACAATTCGGGACAAGGATCACGGCGGCGGCACCAGGATCCGCGCACGGTCTCTACCTGATCGTCTCCGACATCGATGCCGGGCGAGCGGAGCTCATTGATCGGGGAGCCAAGGTGAGCGACGTCTTCCACGCGGGAGCACCGGGGGCACAACTCGAACCCGACGACACGAGTGGTCGGGTCAACGGTCCCGATCCGGATCACAAGAGCTACAGCTCCTTTGCGACGTTCGAGGATCCAGACGGCAATAGCTGGTTGCTACAGGAGGTCACCGACCGTTTGCCAGGACGTGTCGATCCGGATGTCACTTCGTTCAACTCCATCGGCGACGTGGCGAGCGCCTTGCGACGTGCGGCAGCGGCCCACGGCGAGCACGAGAAGCGCATCGGCAAGGACGACCCCGACTGGCCAGACTGGTACGCCACGTTCATCGTGGCCGAACAAGCAGGCGCGGAGCTCCCCTCGTGAATGATTTCGATGTCCTCGTGCTCGGCGGAGCGCGCCCGGCTAAACACCTTTCTGCGGCGCTAGCGGTGTGCGGGCAACGCGTGGTGCTCGTGGAGCGAGAACTCGTCGGCGGCGAGTGCTCCCACCGGGCCTGCATCCCGTCGAAGTCGCGTCTCCCCCCGGGCGAGGCCGTCAGAGGGCGGGAGGCCGGCGCGCGCACCGGTGTGACTCACCTATCGCGGTAGCGCTCCGTATTTACGGGCCGAGGAACCTCTCAACAGATCGCTGGTCTTCGAAGAGGACAGCGATTTCTTCAATCTTGTCGGAGATATCGAATCGCACGAGGAGTAGATGGCGCCCCTTATACATCTGTCCATTGGTGTTGAAGTGAACACTTGCCAAGGCAGCCACATGATTCTCACCGAGCATCCAGTCCTCCCATTTGTAGGCATCGAAGGTTCCCCCCGTCCGCTCGTACAGGTCTCTTAGGTGCCTCACGATTTCGTCTCGGCCAGCGAATGTTCCAGCGAGAGCGTGGCTCCCTGGAATCCGGGCCGTCGCGTTGGGAGATAGCAGGTCGATGCCCTGACCAAGGTCACGGTGTCCGATGTGTGCCCAGAACTGTTGTGCAATGGCCATGCGGGTCGACTGTGTTCCTTCGGGCATTTGGCCTCCTCACCCGTTCCTACGGACACTCCGAAGACAGGTTCGATCCTACAAACTGCTTCGTTCCCTTTACTACGGCATCGCCGCCAATGCCCGTAATACCCCATCCGACTTCTGGCCACCCGATTCTCAATGTTCACTAGGAATCGCCTGGGGCGAGCATTCCGAGTTCTACTCGGCAAGAGTTGTGTGACCGGGGATCGTGTTGCACCTCGAGGGCGTGCTGCACGAGCTAGTCGAGATGCTCGCGGATGATTCAGCGGACCCCCTCATCGGTAGCGGTCTTCAGCCAAAGTTGGCGGGCGCGCGGCGGGCAACGCTAGGAAATGTCGGCCATTGGCGACACGCCGAGTGCTGCGTCCTGCTCAATGAGCGGCTGGACCCAAACGACCGGGTCGACAGACAAGGCAAGATCACCATGCACCACGCCGGAGTGCGACGCCACCTCGCCGTCGGGGGTCCCTAATAGGGTGAGCGGGTGCTGGCCCTGGTGGCCGGTCGCGACGTCCGAATCCTCTCGGAGGAGGGCTCGCTTCTCGGCCGCTTTGTCATCGACCCGGCCGAGAAATACCAGGCCAACTGCGGTACTAGTGTCCGGCATGTCTGGGGACAGATGTCCGCCCTGACTCAGGACATGACAATCGAGTCGTTCGTTCGTTCGTGGGTTAGCGACAAGACCCTGTCTTGCTGGGCCTCCGCACCTCTGAACACCCACTTCGATTCCGATTCCCCACGTTCTTGCCGACGCAACCAAATTGAGAACCTGGCTACCAGTACCGGATGACCCTTTCGGCACCGACACCAAAGAACGATCGATCCCTGGAAACGCCTGAGGTCCGTTGGAGGCTCCCGGGTGGCCCGTTGGAGCTGCCAACCGGTCTTCCCGCCCCGGGCCCTTGGCCCCACGGTGCCGCTGTGCAGTATCAGTCCCGCATCTGGACTCGTCCTGTGGGCGCGCCGGCGACGTTGGTCCGGCGGCGAGAACGTCACGCCCAGATGTGGGCTGAGGACCTGGTCAGCGGCTGAATTGGGTGATGGCGCCGAACAGCGTCGCCGCCGCCTGATCTGTGAAATCCCAAATTTTGGTGATTGTTCAGCCACTCATTGTGGCCTTAGTGTCTTCTCACAGACCGCGCGAATCCATCACTCGTAGCGGTCGGAGGCTGTCTACGCCGAAGGTGCGGAGGCGCGGCGAACGAAAGCCTCCACGAGGGGGGAGACCGTGAATCGACTTCCAACGTTCTGCCCCAGTCGGCCAACGTACGGGACAGGCTCGGGCTTCTCGGTTTCGAGCACAACATCTGAGCTGACTTCCTAGCTCTTCCTCACGACACCGAGTGTCCGCGCATGGCAGCCAGAGCGAAATAGCCCAACGGCCCAGAGCGCGTCCGTTGGGCCGCCAGCCCTTTTCTCTTCGTCGCAGCGAAGAAGGATTCCTTGCTGCGGTTCGGAGGAACTCCGGAAGGCATCTCAGGGGTAGGAGCTACGAGGACATTGCCCAGTCGCCCGAGCCTCGCTGGCGGCGGGGCAAGACCTCTCTTGTCGTCTTCACCTATGCGTTCTTGGCGGTCGCGCTGTTCCACGCCGTGTGGTTCGGGCATCCATCGAGCGAAATGCAGCATGGCAGCGATCAATACAACTTCGCCTGGGCGCTCGAGTGGGTTCCCTGGGCCCTGACACACGGCCACGACCCCTTCTTCTCGGCCTATCTCAACTATCCATTCGGCGTGAACCTTCTTACCAATGCTGGCGTCACCGGATTGGGTCTGCTCTTTGCGCCCGTCACATTGCTCTTCGGTCCCATCGCTTCGTTCAACGTGGCCGAGACCCTAGGCATCGCCCTAGGTGCCACGAGCGGCTACTTCTTTGCCCTTCGCTTCAGCCCATGGCGCCCAGCCGCATTCTGCGCCGGACTCCTATACGGGTTCTCACCCTACGAATTGGCACAGAGCGCGGGTCACCTAAATCTGTCCTTTATCGCTGTGCCGCCTCTGATTCTCTTGGCAATTCATGACGTGACGATCCGTCAGAAAGGGTCACCACGGCGAGCCGGCGTTGTTCTGGCCGTTGTGATCATCGCCCAATTCTTCATCTCAACAGAACTTCTCGCGGATACGATTCTCGTGGGAGCCATCGCGCTCACGACGGGTGTCGTCTTTGGCTATCGATCCCTTCGCCCAAAGCTCCATTACGCTCTGCGTAGCTTCACATGGACGATTGGCGTGGCCGGTGCTGTGCTCGCCTATCCGTTGTGGTTCGCTCTGGATGGCCCTGCACACATAAGCGGGGCCATCCAATTGGTTCCCCAGGCATATCGCGCCGATCTCATGGGTCTGATCGTGCCTGATTCACGACAGCTGATCACAACTCCCCATGTGGCCCATATCGCTAACGCCTTTGCGAACAGCACCACCGAGAACGGGTCATATCTAGGAATTCCGCTGTTCTTTGTGCTCTTGGGGAGCTCATTGATTCTGTGGCGGATCAATATCGTCAAGGTGGCAGCGGTGACCCTTCTAGCAGCAATAGTCCTCTCGTTTGGAAATGGATTGGTTGTCTACACTGAGCCATCGGCGTCTTTCGATGGCATTCCGCTTCCTGGACGTCTGCTAGCCGAATTGCCACTTCTCCGGAATGCCATACCGGCCCGCTTTGCCTTGTTCGTCTCGCTCTTCGCGGCTCTGATCCTTGCCGTCACTCTGCAACGACTTCATTCCTGGCTGAGACAGAGGCCCCCACAACCTCATTGGCTCGTGTCTTGGGCCCCAGCTCTGTTGGTTTCCGTGTGCTTCGTTCCGTTGATTCCGGCGCCGTTCATAGGGATCGGGCCTATGACAATCCCTCAGTTCTTCACATCAACCTCTCTTCGGCAGATCCCCGCCAATTCGACAGTGGTGGTCGATCCGTTTCCGTCAGACATCGCTCCTGATGGCGCTCTGTGGCAAGCAGTCAGCAGCATGAGGTTTCAACAACCAGGCACCACACTGCTAGTGCCGGGAGGGCCGAACGGCGACGTCGCGTTCTCGCCCGCCATCGGTTATGACCGTTCCACCCTTGTGGCGAAAGTGCTGATCGGGATGGACCAGGGTCGGGTGCCCGTGGAGTCGCTCTCGCTTCGCGCGAGTCTCCGTCAGCAATTGCATGCATGGAATGTGCAAAGCCTGCTGACGGTCCCCAATGGGAATCCCAATTGGTCTCGATCGGTCGGGTTTTTCGCATGGCTCTTTGGACGGCCACCCGTCATCAATCAGGGCGGGATTTGTGGCTGGCTCAGGCTCCGGCTCTGACGAGGCTGCTTTCGTTGGTAGCGTAGCGGCAAGAATTGTTTGGCGCTTTAAGGATGGAGGTTCCAATGCCGGTGGGAGTGCGCATTGATCTCCCTGGTGCCACCCTTGAGTGGTACGACGAGGTCATCGCCACTGCAGGTTTCCTACCCGGCGGACCGCTCGTGACGAAGGCGCTATCCCACTGGGTCACAAAGACTGATGACGGTATCTGCATCGTGGAGGTGTGGGAGTCGCGGGAGGCGTTCACCAGCAACGCCAAGCAGAGGACGGGTCAAATCGTGGACGAGGTCGGTATTCCAGCTCCTCCACTGATCGAGTTCTTTGAGGTTCACAACTACCTTCCCGGGTCAGGAAGGGCCTAACAAAGGCCCGTCTCATCACAGGTATCAGCCCGGTCAGCGTCTGTGCCGCTACAACTCGCCCTGCTCCGTGCCACGCCGCCCGCTAATCGCGACCCCAGGGCGATACGGCTCGGGGCCGGCTCGGTGGCCCTTGAGTGTATTCGGCACGGTCGGATCTACGTACTCCGACGGGATTAGGTCGAGAAGATGAGTCCGTGGCCGAGTGGGTTGAACTGTCTTCGAACGCCCGTCACGTTCTGGTGGAGGGGCACGGTCACCCTCCGGGCCCACGCTTCGGCTCACACCACCAGCCGCCCCACGTCTGGCCGCCGGCTCCGACTGTGCCTGGGCTTGGCGCGCCGACGGGCGGGTCGACCTCGTTGAGGTGTCCTGTCCTCACGTCATAGACGAAACCCCGGATGGCACCCTTCCTTTGGATGAACGGGCTTGCATGGATGAGGGCGATCGACTGGCGAATGTCGTCCTCCAAGTTCGCAAATGTCTCTGCCTTCCACATTGGTTGGACTCCGGCCTCGAGCGTGAGTTGCTTCGTAAACGCTTCGTCGGTGATATTGAGCAAGGCGCAATCCGTGTGATGCACTAGGAGGATCGCATCCGTCTTGCCCAGTAGCTGGGAGATCGCCAGCGACCGAACTGTGTCGTCAGTCACGATACCGCCTGCATTGCGAATGATGTGAGCGTCGCCGGGCCCGAGTCCATCGAATATTGCTTCGATGTCGACCCTCGTGTCCATACATGTCACGACGGCCCAGCCTGTCTTGGGCACCATCGTCGGATCGCTTGCCACCACGGTGGCAGGTCCCCTCACCGTGTTCCGGTGAGACTCGATTAGAGATTTCGAGACGACGGACCGGACTTCCCTTGACCATCCGGCCGCCTCCGTCCGGAGTCCGCCCTGTAGGGCATCGGTTTCACAAGCGAGTTGCTCAAGGTACTCATCGACATCATCGATGTAGTAACCGCGAAGCGTCTGGCGAAACTCGATTGTGCGGAGACTGCTGATGGCGGATGAGGGGACGTGTCCACCTTTGTCGGCGCCAAGTGAACTCCTGTTCATCGGTCCAGAACCCGCCATGTGACCGTGACCCAAATGCCACACTTCAGCCGTGACACGCTGCAGGAAGCTGTTCACATCGTCGATGTGGTAGCCGCGAAGGGCCCGGCGAAAAGTGACCGTCCGAAGGCGGCTAATCGCATTTCCGGTTTTGCGAACCTCGTCGCTTATGGCCACGGTTGGTGTCCTCCTGGCTCGCCCAGACCAAGCGTCGCACAGGCACTGCGGCTTCCTCTCGGTATGTTACGAGGATTTCGGTCGGCGCGGCCCGTTGATCTACCTTCGCGGTGAGAAGCAATCCCCTGGGTGCCGAGAATCCCATCTGCATCATGCGACCGGGCGATACTCGTGAATGAGACCACCGAGCCTGTCGGGTCGCATGACCCTCCCGGCCGGAGTTGCCGATTCAATGTCAGCGGGCGCTGACGGGCAGGGCGGCGCCTGCGCAATCGTCCTGTGCGGGCGGTGGGTGTTGTAGCGATCCACGAACTCGCCGAGGACAGCCACAAGGTGACGTCTGCCAAGGTTCAGCATGCGGTCCAAGCACTCGCGGCGGATAGTCCCCACGAAGCGCTCGGCGATGGCGTTGGCCCGAAGCGCCCTGATGGGGGTCCGGATGATTCCGATTCGCTCAGATCGGAATACCTCGTCGAAGGCGGCCGTGAACTTGGCATCTCGGTCTCGAATGAGCCACCTCGCAGGGACCGACAGCTCTCCCAGCACCCGGGCGGGCTGGCGGGCCTGCTGGGTCACCCAGGACTCCGTCGGACTTGACGTCTCCCCGGCGACATGGACCCTCCGGGAGCCGTGCTCGATGAAAAACAGGACGTAGAGGCGGCGAAGGAGCACGGTGTCCACCGTGAAGAAATCACAAGCCAAGAGGGTGGACGCTTGGGCTCGGAGGAAATCATCCCAGGTCGGGCCCGATCTCGTCGGCGAAGGCTTGATGCCCTGGCGCCGGCGCCCAGGGACGGGGGGACTATTAGTAGGGACGACCTCAGTCGGCCCGCCGGAAGACGTTGATGCCGCCCTCGGGCTCGGGGCCGGCCAGAAAGCGGCCGACGCGGACCAGCGCCAGTCCGATCGCCCGGATTGGACCGCGCCGTGGCAAGCGGCGCCTGCGAGCCGGGGTGGACGGAGCATGACGGCTCCGGGAGGCCAGCCGGCGAAGCTCGCCCACCCGGTCCTCGATCAGACGGCCTTCGATCCAGGGGTTCATGGTCGACACCTGTTCGTTCGCATTCGTTGCACTGCACCAGCCTACGCGGTCTATTCTTGCATATCAAGCTAAATAGACATATAGTCGATAGACGATGCAAGAGGTCGAAGAGTCTCAGCAGGAGAGCCCGCCGGTCGTCTTGGGGCCCTCGTTGGCCCTGGACCTGTCATGGGCGCTGCACGCCGTGTGGAAGCCACCCCTTCAGGCGGCTCGGCCAGTGCTCGGCAAGCTCTTTGGCGAACGCCCCGAGCTCGCGCAAGCAGTGCGGGGACTGTGGGACGACGAGCTCGGCTGT
>Ga0116215_1002873_pt1 | contig 10353 bp, 10 predicted proteins | sample Sb_taG_7_FD_89698 | JGI IMG/M metagenome (GOLD analysis project Ga0116215, IMG submission 89698) | Peat soil microbial communities from Weissenstadt, Germany - Sb_50d_2_FS metaG | ecosystem: Environmental > Terrestrial > Soil > Wetlands > Peat | place: Germany: Weissenstadt | collected 2010-09-21 | reverse complement strand
CCGGGCGTCAAGGAGGACGTCACCGACATCATCCTGAACCTCAAGGACCTGCTGGTCCGGGTGAACTCGGACGAGCCGGTGACGCTCCGCCTCGACGTGCGCGGCCCAGCCGACGCCACGGCAGCCGACCTGCAGCTGACGTCCGACGTCGAGGTGCTCAACCCCGACCTGCACATCGCCTCCATCAACGCCAAGGGCCGCCTGGCCGTCGACGTGACGGTGGAGCGGGGGCGCGGCTACGCGTCGGCCGACAAGAACAAGCGCTCGACGACGATCGGTGTCATCCCGATCGACTCCATCTTCTCGCCGGTGCACCGGGTCACCTTCGACATCGAGCCGGTGCGGGTGGAGCAGTCGACGAACTACGACCGGCTCGTGCTCGACATCGAGACCGACGGGACCATCTCGCCGCGCGAGGCCCTGGCCTCGGCCGGTGCCACGCTGCGCAACCTGGTCTCGCTCGTGGCGGACCTCGAGGAGGCGCCGCAGGGCCTAGAGCCCGGCGACGTCGGCACGACGAGCAGCGGCTCGCCCGACCTGGACCTGCGCATCGAGGAGCTCGACCTCTCCGAGCGGCCCCGCAACTGCCTCAAGCGGGCGCAGATCAACACGATCGGCGAGCTGGTCGAGCGCACCATGGAGGACCTCCTCGCCATCACCAACTTCGGACAGAAGTCGGCCGACGAGGTCGTGCAGCGCCTGGACGAGCGCGGGCTGTCGCTCCGCACGAGGGACTGACCGACCATGCAGGCAACTCCCAAGCGCGGCCGCCGGCTCGGCGGCTCGGCGGCGCATCAGAAGGCCATGTTGGGCAACCTGGTCGCCTCGCTCATCGCCGCCGAGTCCATCGTCACCACCGAGGCCAAGGCGAAGGCATTGCGACCGGTGGCCGAGAAGTGCGTTACCGCGGCGCGCAAGGGCGGCGTGGCGCAGCAGCGCAACGTCGTCGCGCTCATTCGGGACAAGGACATGACCCACAAGCTGTTCGAGGAGATCGGGCCGCGCTACGCGGAACGGCCCGGCGGCTACACCCGCATCCTGAAGCTGGGCCCGCGTCCGGGTGACAACGCTCCGATGGCGCGGATCGAGTTCGTCTAGGGGTGGAGCAACCCGCCGGCGCTGCCATGCAGCGCTGGAGGCTCCTGATCGCCTACGACGGTGCGGCCTTCCGGGGCTTCGCCGTGCAGCCCGAGGTCCCGTCCGTTGCCGGCGCGTTGTGCCAGGCGCTCGAGCGCACCGCACGGACGAGCGAGCCACCGCACATCACCTGCGCCGGCCGGACCGACGCGGGCGTCCACGCCCGCGGGCAGGTCGTCCACGTCGACTTGCCGGACATCCCCTACGACGGCCCCGGCCTGGCCCGGGCCCTCAACCGCCAGCTTGCCCCCGAGGTGGTCGTGCGCCAGGCCGAGCGGGTCGGGCCCGACTTCGACGCCCGCCGTTCCGCCACCGGGCGCACCTACCGCTACCTGGTCTGGAACGCCCCCGCCCCTGACCCGCTCCTGGCGCCCGTGGCCTGGCACGTGCGCGACCCCCTCGACCTGATCTCCATGCGCACCGCCTCCGACGTGCTGCTCGGCCGTCACGATTTCCGGTCCTTCTGCCGCCGCCCGCCGGGGATGGACGTCTCCGAGCCGATCGTGCGCCGGGTGACCAGGGCCCGCTGGAGCGTGGACGAGGGGCCCGAGGCCACCGACGCCCGTGGCGCCGGGGAGGGCCGTCTCCTGCGCTTCGAGATCGGGGCCGGCTCCTTCTGCCACCAGATGGTCCGTTCCCTGGTGGGCAGCCTGGTCGAGGTCGGCCGGGGCAGGGAGAACGCGGCGGGCCTCATGGAGCGCCTGCGGGCCGCCACCCGCCATCGCATGGCCGACCCGGCGCCGGCCCACGGGCTGTGCCTGATCTCGGTGGCCTACGAGGGTCTCGAGGGCGGCGGGGAGGGGAGCCCGGCCGCCGGAACCGGTCCGGCCTGACGGGGCGGCGGCCGGCCCGGAAGGGCGCGGCTTGCTCGCCCTGCCCAGGGGCCCTATCCTGGTACGTCGGCTCGCGGGACCCCCGAGAGCCCTGAGCCCGCTCTCCGAGGCGTGCGCTCGTTCACCACGCGGAAGCGAAAGATCGGTCTTGTGCGCACATTTTCACCGAAGGTCACCGAGATCCAGCGAACCTGGTTCGTCGTCGACGCCGACGGCCTTGTGCTCGGTCGCCTGGCCTCGTCGGTGGCCGCCATCCTGCGTGGGAAGCACCGCCCCTATTTCGCCCCGCACGTCGACACCGGCGACCACGTGATCGTGGTCAACGCGGACAAGGTGGTCCTCACCTCGGGCAAGGCCGACGCCAAGATGGCCTACCGCCACAGCGGCTACCCCGGCGGCCTCCGGGCCACCAGCTACGCCGAACTGTTGGAGGAGCGCCCCGACGAGATGATCCGGCGCTCCGTGCGCGGCATGCTGCCCAAGAACACCCTCGGCCGCCAGATGCTGGGCAAGCTCCAGGTCTACGCCGGACCGGACCATCCCCACGCCGCCCAGAAGCCCGAGCCGCTCGAACTGCCCCAGGCCCGCCGGGCCGGCTGAGCACGCGCACCAGGAAGGACACCACCCACGCAATGCCCGCACCACTGAGCCAGACCACGGGACGCCGCAAGCAGGCGGTGGCACGCGTCCGCTTCCGCCCCGGCCAGGGCGCCATCAAGGTCAACAAGCTTCCGATCGAGAAGTACTTCACCTCGGCGACCCACCGCATGCTGGTGACCGAGCCGCTGCGCGTGACCAACACGGCGGAGTCCTACGACATTGAGGCGACGATCGACGGAGGCGGGATCTCGGGCCAGGCCGGTGCCATGCGCCTCGGCATCGCCCGCAGCCTCTGCGAGATGGACCCCGAGTTCCGCGCCGCGCTCAAGCGTTCGGGCCTTCTCACGCGCGACGCGCGTGAGAAGGAGTCGAAGAAGTACGGCCTGAAGAAAGCCCGCAAGGCCCCGCAGTACTCCAAGCGGTAGTAAGCGGTACGCGAATGGCGCCGGCCCGATTCGGCACCGATGGCGTGCGCGGGGTCGCGAACGAGGAGCTGACCGCCGAGCTGGCGCTGGCGCTCGGGCGCGCCACCGCCCGCGTCCTGCCCGCCCCGACCTTCGTCGTCGGCCGCGACACCCGGCGCTCCGGACCGCTCCTCCAGGCCGCCTTCTCGGCGGGCCTGGCCACCGAGGGGGCCGACGTCGTCGACCTGGGTGTGCTGCCCACCCCCGGTGTGGCTGCCGTGGCCGAGCACCGCAAGGCGCCCGGCGCCGTCATCTCGGCCTCGCACAACCCCTTCGGCGACAACGGCATCAAGCTGTTCAGCCTCCTCGGGACGAAGCTGCCCACCGACGTCGAGGGCGAGATCGAGCGTGAGCTCGACAGCGTCCTGGCCGACCCTGACCGCCCGCCGCGGCGGCCCACCGGTCACGGGGTGGGGCGGATCACCACGGACCCCGGCGCCCTCGAGGTCTACAGGGAGCACCTGCTCGCCGCGACCGAGGGCCGCCGCCTCGACGGCCTGCGCATCGTCGTCGACTGCGCCAACGGTGCCGCCAGCGAGATCGCGCCCTGGGTGCTGGCCGAGCTCGGCGCGTGGGTCACCGCGCTGCACGACTCGCCCGACGGGGACAACATCAACGAGAAGTGCGGCTCGACGGACCCGGCCCAGCTCTCGCTGGCGGTGGTGGAGCACCAGGCGGACCTCGGCCTGGCGTTCGACGGCGACGCCGACCGGGTCATCGCGGTCGACCACACCGGAAGCATCGTCGACGGCGATGTGCTCCTGGCACTCTTCGCGCTCGACCTCGCCGAGCGGGGGCGGCTGGCCGGCAACACGGTCGCGGTCACCGTCATGACCAACCTCGGTTTCCGGCTGGCCATGGAGGGCCGCGGCATCGCCGTGCGCGAGACCGACGTGGGCGACCGCCACGTGCTCGCCGCCCTCGACGCCGACGGGCTGAGCCTTGGCGGCGAGCAGTCGGGCCACATCATCTTCCGCTCGCTGTCGACTACTGGCGACGGCATCCTCACAGGCATTGCGCTGGCCGACCTGGTGCTGCGGGCGGGCCGCTCCCTGGCCGACCTCTCCGGCGGGCTGGTCGAGAGGGTGCCCCAGCGCCTGGTCAACGTGCCCATCCCCCAGCCCGAGCGGCTGACGGGCTGCGCCGAGGTGTGGGAGGCCGTGGTGAAGGCCGAGGCCGAGCTCGGCCACGAGGGGCGGGTGCTGCTGCGCCCCAGTGGCACCGAGCCGCTGGTGCGCGTGATGGTCGAGGCGCGGGCCGAGGCCCAGGCCAACGCGGTGGCGGCCCAGCTCGCCGGCGTCGTGGAGGCCGCCCTGGGGCAAATCGAGCCGCAGGCGCCCAGGTAGCCTGGTTCACCATGTGCGGCATCATCGGCGTCACCGGCGAGGCCGACGCCGTGCCTCTCCTCCTCGGCGCACTCCACCAGCTCGAGTACCGGGGCTATGACTCGGCCGGGATCGCCATGGTGGTCGACGGCTCCATCTGGAGGGCGCGGGCCGCCGGCGGGACCGATTCGGTCTCCGCGCTGGCGGAGCTGACCTCGGACGCGCCCACCGGCCACGCCGCCGCCATCGGGCACACCCGGTGGGCGACCCATGGGAGCCCCACCGCCGAGAACGCCCACCCCCACACCGACTGCTCCGGGCGCATCGCCATCATCCACAACGGGATCATCGAGAACCACGCCGAGCTGCGGGCGGAGCTCGTGGCGGGCGGGCACACCCTCACGTCGGCCACCGACACCGAGGTCATGGCCCACCTCATTGAGCAGGGGATGGCCGCCGGCGCGTCGCTGGAGGAGGCCACCCGCTCCATGCTGCGCAGGCTGCGCGGCGCGTTCTCCATCGCGGCCATCTCCGCCGACGAGCCCGGCACCATCGTTGCCGCCCGCCGCCTCACGCCGCTCGTGCTCGGTCTTTCCGGCGAAATGGCGCTCCTGGCGTCGGACATCCCCGCCCTCATCGGCCACACCCGCCAGGTCTTCGCGCTCGCCGACGACGAGCTGGCCGTCCTCACCCCCGGGTCGCTGACCGTGACGACGCTCGACGGCGCACCGGTCGCGCCCGAGCAGCTCACCATCACCTGGGACGTCGAGGCCGCGCAGAAGGGCGGCTACGAGGACTTCATGTCCAAGGAGATGCACGAGCAGCCTCAGGCCTTGGCCGACACGCTGCTGGACCGGCGCGGGCCCGGCGGCGAGCTGATCCTGGACCAGATGCGCCTAGGCGCCGACGACCTGCGCGGCATCGACAAGGTCTTCATCGTCGCCTGCGGCTCGAGCTACCACGCCGCGCTGGTGGCCAAGTACGCCATTGAGCACTGGGTCAAGGTGCCGGTCGAGGTCGACATCGCGAGCGAGTTCCGCTACCGGGACCCGGTGCTGAACGAGCGCACGCTGTGCGTGGGCGTCTCCCAGTCCGGCGAGACGCTCGACACGTCCGAGGCCATGCGCGAGGCGAAGCGACTCGGGGCCAAGGTGCTGGTGGTCTCCAATGTCGTCGACTCCTCCATGGCCCGGGCGGCCGACGGGGTGCTCTACACCCGGGCCGGGCCCGAGATCGGTGTGGCGTCGACGAAGTGCCACCTGGCTCAGATCGTGGCGCTCGAGGTGCTCGGCCTGTACCTGGCCCAGATCCTCGGGACCCAGCCGGCCTCCGAGATCAACGAGATCCTCAACGCCATGGAGGTGCTGCCGAGGCTGGTGATCGAGGCGCTGTCCCGGGCCGGCGAGGTCGACGACGTGGCGGCCAAGCTGACCGATGCCCGCGACTTCTTCTTCCTGGGGCGCCACGTCGGCTACCCCGTCGCGCTGGAGGGCGCGCTCAAGCTCAAGGAGCTGGCCTACCTGCGGGCCGAGGGCTATCCGGCCGGCGAGCTCAAGCACGGCCCGATCGCGCTCATCGAGCCGGGCACGGTGGTCGTCGGCATCGCCACGCGCAACCCGTTGTGGGAAAAGATGCTGTCCAACATTGCCGAGGTCCGCAGCCGCGGCGCCACGGTCGTGCTGGTGGCCGACGACGGCGACGAGGAGTCGGCGGCCGCGGCGGACCACGTGCTGTGGGTCCCCCCGACCTACCCGCTCCTTTCGCCGGTGGTCGGGGTGGTCCCGCTGCAGCAGCTGGCCTACCGGCTGGCCCGCCTGCACGAGCACGACCCGGACCGCCCGCGCAACCTGGCCAAGACGGTGACCGTCGAATGAGCCCGATCGTCGGCGTCGGGGTCGACGCGGTCGACGTGGCGCGGTTCCGCCGTGTGCTCGACCGCCGCCCGCGCTTCGCGGCGCGCTGCTTCACCTCGTCCGAGCAGTCCGACGCGGCGAGCTCGGCCGACGTGGCCCAGAGCTTGGCGGCGCGCTTCGCCGCCAAGGAGGCGGTCATGAAGGCGCTGGGCACGGGCATCGGCGCCTTCGCGCTGACCGACGTCGAGGTGCGCCGGACCACCGGCAGTGGTGCCACCCGCAACGCGCCCTTCCTCGTGCTGCACGGCACCGCCGCCGAGCTGGCCGGTGCCCAGGGCGCGGGCCAATTCCACCTCTCGCTCACCCACACCGACGGCGTGGCCATCGCCTTCGTCGTCGCGGAGCAGGCGCAGCCCGTCTCGTGCGCGCCGTCCTGACCCGCGACGAGATGCGGGCCGCCGACGCGGCGGCCCTGGACACGGTCTCCCACGAGACCCTGGTGACCCGCGCCGGCACGGCGGTGGCCCATGCCGCGCTGCGCATGTTGGGGGGCGCCTACGGCCGGCGCGTCGTCGTGGTGGTGGGCAAGGGCAGCAACGGCGCTGACGGGAGGGTGGCCGCCTTGGTGCTGTCCAGGCGGGGGGCGCGGGTGCGCGTCATCGAGGCCGCCGACGCCCCGGGCGGGGAGGAGCTGCCGCCCTGCGATCTCGTCGTCGACGGCGCGTACGGCACCGGGTTCCGGGGCTCCTACGGCGCCCCGGCCGTGCCCGCGGGCGCCGGGGTGCTGGCCATCGACATCCCCTCCGGCGTCGACGCGGACAGCGGCGAGGCGCCCGGGGACGCGGTGCGGGCCGACCGTACGGTGACCTTCGCCGCGTTGAAGCCCGGGCTGCTCCAGGACGACGGGCCGCGGCTGAGCGGCATCGTCGAGGTGGCCGACATCGGGATCGGGTTCCTCACGCCCCGTGCGCTCCTCGTGGGGGACGCCGACGTCGCCGCGCTGCTGCCGGCGCGACCCCGTCAGGTCAACAAGTGGACGAACGCCGTCGGCGTGGCCGCCGGCTCGGCGGGCATGGAGGGCTCGGCGATCCTGTGCACCCGGGGGGCCATGGCCGCCGGCGCAGGCATGATCCGGCTGGGCTCGCCCGGCGACCCCGGCGCCGCGTGGCCGACCGAGGCCGTGCGCATGCACCTGCCGACCGACGGGTGGGCCGGTGCCTTCCTGGAGGCCACCGCCAAGTGCAAGGCCGTGGTCGTCGGGCCCGGGATCGGCACCGGGGACGCCGTCGCCGGTGAGATCCGGGCCGTGCTGGCGGCGGTGCCCGTGCCGCTGGTGATCGATGCCGACGCGCTCACTGCGCTCGGCGACGCGGCATCGGCGCGCACGCTGCTCGACAAGCGGGACGCCCCGAGCATCCTCACCCCCCACGACGGCGAGTACGCGCGCATCGCCGGCTCCCCGCCCGGGGGGGACCGCCTGGACGCGGCACGCCGGCTGGCCGCCTCGACCGGCGCCGTCGTGCTCCTGAAGGGCCCGCTCACCGCGGTGGCCGCGCCGGGCGGGGAGCCGGCGCCCGACGTGCTCCTGGCCGCCGCCGGTGGCCCGGCGCTCGCCACCGCCGGGAGCGGCGACGTCCTGTCGGGGATCATCGCCGCCTTCTGTGCCCGCGGCCTCGGCGCGCTCGAAGCGGCAGCGCTCGCCGCGCACGCGCACGGGCGTGCAGCATCGCTCGGCCCGTCGCAGGGCCTGGTGTCCGGTGACCTCCCGGGCCTGCTCGCCGAACTGCTGTCCTCGCTCTCGGAGGCGGGCACCGGGGACGCCGGTGGCTGAGAGCGCGCCGATGCGGCTGGTGGTGCCGGACCCGGCGGACGAGGATGCCGCGGTGACCATGGCCCAGGGGCGCTCGCGCCCGGCCTGGGCCGAGATCGACCTGTCCGCCGTGGCTCACAACGCCGCAGTGCTGGCGCGGCTGGTGGCTCCGGCCGAGCTGTGCGCGGTGGTCAAGGCCCACGGCTACGGGCACGGGGGGCCGGCAGTGGCCCGGGCTGCGCTGGCCGGGGGCGCACAGCGGCTCGCCGTGGCGCTCGTCGACGAAGGGGTCGAGCTCCGCCAGCACGGCGTCGATGCACCGGTTCTGCTCTTGAGCGAGTGCGGCCTCGACGCGGTGGACACTGCGCTGGCCTACAGACTCACGCCGACGCTCTACTCCGCAGAGGCCATCGCGGCCTTCGCCGCTGGGGCCGGGGCGTCGGGCCGGCGCGGCGCCGTCCACGTGAAGGTCGACACCGGCATGCACCGGGTCGGCGTCGCGCCCGAGGAGCTGCCCGAGATCGTCGCCGCCGTGGCGCGCGAGCCGGCGCTGGACCTCGAGGGCGTCTGGACGCACCTGCCGGTGGCCGACGGGGAGCACGCGGAGGACCAGGCCTACACCGAGGGCCAGCTCGACCTGTTCAACCGCCTCGTCGCCGGCCTGGCCGCTCAGGGCGTGGTCGCCCCCGTCCTGCACGCCGCCAACACTGCGGGCGCCATCGCCTTCCCGCGCTCGCGCCACGACATGGTGCGCTGCGGCCTCGGCCTCTACGGGTACCTGCCGGGCGACACCGTGCGCGCCGCCTTCGACGCGCAGGCAGAGGGCGAGCAGCTGCGCCCGGCGATGTCGCTCAAGGCGCGCGTGGTCGCGGTGCGCACGCTCGAGGCGGGGGAGCGGCCCTCCTACGGCCGGCTGCGCCCCTTGCCGGCGCGCTCGCTGGTCGCCACCGTGCCCGTCGGCTACGCCGACGGTGTGCCGCGTGCCCTCTTCGGCGCCGGCTACGAGGTGCTCATCGGTGGGGTGCGGCGGCCGCTGGCCGGGATGGTGACGATGGACCAGATCGTCGTCGACTGCGGCGACGACGACTCGGTGCGGCCAGGGGACGAGGTCGTGCTGCTCGGCCACCAGGGCGACGAGACGGTCACGGCGGACGACTGGGCGTCCATGCTGGGGACGATCAGCTACGAGGTGGTGTGCGGTGTGGGCCCGCGCATGCCCCGCGTCCTGGTCAACCGCCCCGACGCGCCCGGTGCCTGACACCGACGTCCTGGAGAGCCTGCGCCTCACCGCGTCGACGTGCACCCGCTGCCCGCTCGCCGAGGGGCGGACCCAGGTCGTCTTCGGCGTGGGCGACTCCGGGGCCGACCTGCTCTTCGTGGGCGAGGGCCCCGGACGCGAGGAGGACCTGGCGGGGGAGCCGTTCGTCGGCCGCTCGGGCAAGCTGCTCGACCGCCTCATGTGGGAAGAGATCGGTCTCACCCGGGCGGAGTGCTACATCGCCAACGTGGTCAAGTGCCGGCCGCCCAACAACCGCGACCCGGCGCCGAACGAAATCGAGGCGTGCCGGCCGTATCTCGCCGAGCAGATCTCGGTCATCGACCCTTCCGTCATCGTGACGCTCGGCAACTTCTCCACCAAGCTCCTGCTCGAGACCACGCGGGGCATCCGCGAGCTGCGCGGCCAGGTCTTCGAACGCGGCCGGGCCCGCCTCATCCCGACGTACCATCCCGCGTACGTGCTGCGGGCCGGCGGGGAGGCCATGGCCGAGATGCGGGCCGACCTCGTCCGGGCCAAGCGCCTCATGGCGGCGGGCCGGGCGTGAGCTGGCCCGTCGAGCGCACGACCGACTCGCCGTCCGCCACCAAGGAGCTGGCGGGACGGCTGGCCCGCCTCTGCCGCGCCGGCGACGTCGTGCTCTTGGTGGGTGACCTCGGCGCCGGCAAGACGGTCTTCGCGCAGGGCTTCGCCGCCGCACTGGGGGTGCCGGGCCCGGTGACCAGCCCGACGTTCGCGCTGGTGCGCCACTACCGCTGCGGCGCGGGCAGCCCGGTGGGGAACCTCATTCACGCCGACGTGTACCGCACGGGCTCGCTCGACGAGATCGCCGACCTGGCCCTGGCCGAGCTGGTCGAGGAGGGAGCGGTCGCCCTCGTCGAGTGGGGCGACATGGCCGTGCCGGCACTGGGGGAGAGCGCGCTCGAGGTCGCGCTCGCCGTCCCCGACCCTCTCGGGTCTCCTGAACGGCGCACCGTCTCAATGGTGGGGCGGGGTTGCTGGGCGGAGCGTGCGGGCGAGGTGGCGGCCGTCCTCGAGCCCGTGTCGGGACGGGG
>Ga0116215_1002872_pt1 | contig 10355 bp, 6 predicted proteins | sample Sb_taG_7_FD_89698 | JGI IMG/M metagenome (GOLD analysis project Ga0116215, IMG submission 89698) | Peat soil microbial communities from Weissenstadt, Germany - Sb_50d_2_FS metaG | ecosystem: Environmental > Terrestrial > Soil > Wetlands > Peat | place: Germany: Weissenstadt | collected 2010-09-21 | reverse complement strand
TATGACTTCGTCGCTCGGCACCGAGAGTCGGGTCTGCCATGGAGCGCATTCGGGCTCTGACGACGACCGAACCTCCCCCCGGATTCAAGCTCATGGAATCTGCCCTGAACACAACTAGTTAACTACGGAAATCTCTCTGGCAGCAATGCCACGATTGGGCTAGCCAATCCGTTTATTCCTCTTGACAAAGCTACGTCTCCTGCAGGAAACTATTAACGCTGTCTTCGGGCCATAGTATTGTGGCTGCGAGTGCCACTCCCCCACCTAAAGCCCGGACCGGAACTCAATTAAAGATCGTCCCCTTGATCGTGGTCTTGACCGGGATGTGTCCGGTCGCACCCAGGAGAACTCCTCATGAGGGTTCTGGGCGTGACGGGACCGCCGCTTTCGAACCAAGGAGAACACAGTGTCGATGGCTCCAAGCACCAACGGCTTTTTGCTCTTAGATGGTGGATTTAATCTGATTGCAGCCAACGATCCCGCCCTTCAAATCCTCTCCTTCCCCAGCGGGGCGGATCGGATCAAGCAACCCAAGGTCTTTCTTGCGGACCGGGTCCGCACCACTCTCCTCGACCATGGGAATCAGGACGCACCGGCTTTCGTCAGAGAGTTTAAGTCGGGTAAACGCCGCTACATCTGCAAGAACTTTCGCGTCGACTGTAACGGACATTATCCCGTTCAGCCCGCTTTCGCTGTGCTGCTGGAGCGGACTGCAGCGGAAAGCAGTGGGCTCTCAGAAATCTCTGAACAATTTGATCTGACTCAACGTGAACGTGAAACAGTCGAGTTGCTTCTACAAGGCCTTACCAGCAAAGAGATCGCAACCCGCATGAAGATCAGTCCGAATACGGTAAAAGCGTTCCTTCGATTGGTAATGGTCAAAATGAAGGTTTCAACCCGTTCTGGAATTGCTGGCAAGGTTGCAGGATCGAGGCCAAACGCTTAGGTTTTTGCGCATTCGAAGTTTAATAATAGAGGATTAGTCCGATTGAAGAGTTTACTGGATCCGCGACTTCGGGCATCATGCCATCATTGTGACCTATCCCTCAGAGCGAGAACGACGCCACCACGAGCGTTATCCGCAGATGCTTGAAGTGCATGCACGGAGTTTGCTATCCGATCAGACAACGAGTGCCCCACCGCCAAAGGAATTTGACGGCCGCATTCATAATCTGAGCAACGGCGGCGTTTGCATCCTTAGTTCGTATCCCTTGCAGGCGGCCACGTTCCTGTGCTGCGATTTACCTGTGTTGGATGCTCCAGTCGCGATTCCCACGCTCATGCAGGTGCGATGGACTGCAAAGCGCGGGAACAAATCTGCGAGCTACATCAGTGGCCTTCAGTTTGTCGTCTAGCCACGCGACCCAATTGTCGGAAAATGGCCGGCTCTTAGACTTGCGGTTCCGCCTACGCCGACATGGTATCCAAATGGGTTAGTACGATTTGAGAATTTCCTCGAAATAGTCCAGTCGATATAGTTCTATTTGGTTAGTTCGTGTGCGCCCCTCCCCCCGAATTGCCCCAGGAGTCCGCCATGAGTTTTCGGCCAGCCGGTCGTGCAATCGGCGCTCTTGGTGTGCTCATAGGCTTAAGTTTGTTCCTCAGTTGCGGTTCGGGGAGCACATCACAAGTCCCGGCAAGACTCTCACAAATCAAGATTGCTCCCGCGAACCAGACCATTGCGAAAGGCACAACCCTGCAGCTCAGCGCTACCGGCTATTATGCGGATGGGACTTCGCACGCCTTAGGTGCTTCGGTAACTTGGCAGACGAGCCAGTCAGCCGTGGCCACGATCACCACTCAAGGCGACGTGACTGGCGTGGGCGAAGGCGTCGCACAATTGTCCGCGGCCTATCAAGGCGTAACCGGCAGCACGTCGGTCAACGTCGGGCCACCCGCATTGCTCAATTTGACGGTCGGTCCGAACCAGTCCTCTCTGCCGGTAGGTGAATCCGAGCAGCTGACCGCGACCGGGAACTTTTCCGATGGAACTGTCCAAAATCTGACTCAATCCGCAACGTGGAGTTCATCGGCTCCGGGCGTGGCGACGATCACCGCGGGAGGTCTGGCGACGGCTGTGACAGCGGGCACGTCGAGCCTCAGCGCGACCATGACCAGTATCACCAGTTCAGCCACGCTGACGGTGACTTCGCCGGTGCTGGTTTCGATTGCCGTGACGCCGGGGAACGCTTCGATTGCCGCGGGGAATACGCAGCAGTTTGCGGCCACGGGAACGTACAGCGACGGCAGCGCGCAGAATCTGACGAGCACGGCAGCGTGGAGTTCATCGGCTCCGGGTGTGGCGACGATCACGCCGGGAGGTCTGGCGACCGGCGTGAAAACGGGCCAATCGAGCCTCAGCGCGACGTTAGGCAGCGTTACCGGCTCAGCCGCGCTGGCGGTGACGGTGCCGGTGCTGGTGTCGATTGCCGTGACACCGGGAAACGCTTCGATTGCCGTGGGGACTAAGCAGCAGTTCACGGCCACGGGAACGTACAGCGACGCCAGCACGCAGAATCTGACGAGCACGGCGGCGTGGAGTTCATCGGCTCCAAGCGTGGCGACGATCAGCGATGCGTCTGGCTCGCAGGGATTGGCCACGACGGCCGGCTTAGGCACGACGACGGTGCAGGCGACGTCGGGCGCGATCAACGGCTCGACCACGTTGACCGTTACGGCAGGCTTTGTTTTGACCGGCAGCCTGAACACGGCACGCGCCTCACATACCTCGACGGTGCTAAACAATGGCATGGTGCTGATTGCGGGAGGCTATAACGGCACTGTCTTAGCCAGTGCCGAGCTGTACAATCCCGCGACCGGAACCTTCACTCCCACCGGCAGCCTGAAGACCGCGCGCCTCTATCACACGGCAGCGCTGCTGAACAATGGCATGGTGCTGATTGTGGGAGGCTCCGATAAGAACGGCAACATCTTAGCTAGTGCGGAGCTGTACAATCCGGCGACTGGGACCTTCACCCCTACTGGCAGCCTGAATACCGCACGCGAACTCCACACGGCGACCATGATCCAAGTAACGCTGGTCAGCCCAACAATAATCAACGGCATGGTGCTGATTGCGGGAGGCCAGGGCTCCAGCGGCGCCCTAGCCAGTGCCGAGCTGTACAATCCCATGACCGGGACCTTCGCCGCCACCGGCAGCCTGAACACCGCGCGCCTCTATCACACCGCGACCCTGCTGAACAGTGGCACTGTGAACAATGGCACAGTGCTGATTGCGGGAGGCTACGACAGCAACGGCAACACCTCAGCCAGCGCCGAGCTGTACAATCCCGCGACCGCGACCTTCACGCCGACCCTCAGCCTGAACACCGCGCGCTACAGGCACACGGCGACGCTGCTGAACAACAGCATGGTGCTGGTTGCGGGAGGCGAGGACTCCAATAGCAACGCCTTAGCCAGTGCTGAGCTGTACAATGCCGCGACCGGAAGCTTCACCCTCAACGACAGCCTGAATACCGCGCGCATCCTTCACACGGCGACGCTGCTGAACAATGGAACGGATCTGATGGCCGGCGGCTACGGCTCGAGCGCTTACCTAACCGCTGCGGAGCTGGACGATCCCGCAACCGGGTCCTTCGCCCCCACCGGCAGCTTGAACATCGGGCGCTACTTGCACACGGCTTCGCTGCTGAACAACGGAATGAATCTGGTTGCAGGCGGTCATAACTCCAGCGGTTATCTGGCCAGTGCCGAGCTGTACGAACCGGGCACGCTGACCCCGGCGAACCTCGTTTCCATCTCGGTGAGTCCGAGCAGCCCTACGGTTCCTCTCGATACCGCGCAGCAGTTGATCGCCACGGGCACCTTCAGCGACGCCAGCACAGAGCAGCTTGCTTCGGTGACCTGGAGCTCCTCAAACACCGCGGCCGTGAGCATCACCGACGATTCCAGCAACCTGGGTGCGGCCTATGCTCTGGGCGGCGTGGGCGGCACGGCAACGGTGAGTGCGTGTGCGGGCTCGGTGTGCGGCTCGACAACGGTGACGGTTGGGCCGCCCGCGCTGGTATCCATCGCGGTCACTCCCGCAAATGGGACGATTCCGGAGGGCGAGACGTTACCTTTTCAGGCCATGGGGACATACAGCAATGGCAGCAAGAAAAATCTGACTTCATCGGTGACTTGGAGTTCATCGGATCCGTATGTGGCGATGATCGCAGCGGGAGGTATGGCGACAGGTTGGGCAATGGGAACCACGAGCATCAGCGCGACCTCCGGATCCGTGACCGGAAGCGCAAACTTGACAGTGATTCCCGCTGTGATAGTCGGATTGAACATTACCCCGGCAACACTATTCATGTCCGTGGGGAGCAGCCTCCAGCTCGAAGCGATCGCAACCTTGAGCGATGGATCAATGCGGGATATGAACGCAATGGTTGCATGGAGTTTGCAAGGGGCAGGCATTGCTACTGTGAACGGCGCCGGAGTGGTGACTGCTGACCAAATTGGCGTGGCGACGATCCTCGCACAGACCAGTGGCTTTACTGCATCGGCTAGTCTCACCGTAGCGCCGGTCAGCGCTTTGAACATCGTCCCTGCAACACTGACGCTGGCCCCGGGGACTAGCAGTCAGCTTCAGGCGATCGCAACCTTGAGCGATGGAAGAATGCAAGACCTGACCGCAATCCTAGCGTGGAGTTCGACGCAGCCAGGCATTGCCAGCGTGAGCAGCGGCGGACTGGTGACTGCTTTGCAGGTTGGCTCGACGACGATTCTCGCAGGGGGCAATGGCATTACTGGGTCGGTTAGTCTTACTGTAGCGCCACCCATCGCCTTGACCATCGTCCCCTCACCATTATCGATGGTCTTGGGGAGTAGCAGTCAGCTCCAGGCGATGGCAACACTGAGCGATGGAACAACCGAGAACATGACTGGAACGGGAACTGTGGCGTGGAGTTCGGCGCAGCCGGGAATAGCGAGCGTGAACAGCGGCGGGATGGCCACTGCCAACCAAGTGGGCGCGACGACGATTCTCGCAGAAGCCGGCGGCGTCACTGGATCGGTTAGCGTCACCGTAACGCCACTGCTTCTCGTGAATTACTTTGATGCCGCCTATGCCCAGACATCAGGTATTGAGGGCACCGTTCGACTTACTAACACCGGTCTTACGGGCGGAAACCTGTGCGCCATGGTTTACGTGTTCGACCAGCATCAGGTATTGAACGAGTGTTGTGGATGTTCGGTGTCGGACAGCGGGCTGCTGACATTGTCCTTGCTCAACGATCTCACGGCAAATCCTCTGAGCGGGACACTACCTCAAGCTGGAATGATCGAGGTGGTGTCGTCGGATCCCACACAGAATCCACAATGCGATCCCGGCTCCTTAGCTCCGACCGGCATAATCGTTGGCTGGGAGACTAACCCTCAACCCGACGGCGACGGTACCTTCCAAGTAACGGAGAGAAGCTTTACTCAGGTGCCGCTGGGCGGTCAAGGGACAGTTCTGCAAAATGAGTGCAGTTACTTGAAGCAACTGGGCAGCGGCGCGGGCATTTGTACCTGCGGAAGCGGCGACTAAGCCTTCGCGGGGTGTTACCGGTAGATGCTCCAAGCTTAGTCGCGACAGCATCGCCGCTGCTTATGTCTCAACGAAGCAAATGTACTTGTTTCGGGAAGTGCGGGGAATCCTGTCGTGCACTTCCTTTTACCGATGTTTGCTCCGATCATCAGAACAGCACAAGCGCCGGAGACTCTCCACACAGATTAAGACCCGCACGTATCGTTTCTTTCGAACTGATGATCTCGTGTTGATGGGGAGAAAACTGCGGAGTGGAGGCTGGAAGATGATTACCGACAGACGTAGTTGCCTGCGGCATAAGGTGCATGGGCCAATCTTTGCCAGTTTCGATGGGGTCACGGGCGGCATGATTCTGGATCTCAGCGAGCAGGGCCTGTCAATGCAAACGGTCAACCCGCTGGACGCTGACCGCCAATTTCAGCTCTCCCTCGATCTCCCGAATTCGGACACCCACCTGGAGACCCACCTAGAGACGACTGGCTATGTCGCATGGGCAGATGCTCTCGGTCGCGCTGGGGTGCGATTCTCCGAGCTCCCCGTGGAGGCGCGCCAGCGCTTGGATGAGTGGCTGGTACTCAATGACACAGCGCCCAGTCGCAAGGCACCAAAGCTTAACTTCGACCGAGTGCCTGGTTTGGGCTTGGGCAGCAAGTCTTCAGGCAATGGAACTCGCGAGCCGCGGTCCATTAGTTTGGAAGCCGAAGCTGGTAGTTTGGAAGCGGAAGCGGGCGCAGCCGGGATCCATGGTCGGCCACCGGTTTCGACCTCAATTCAGTATGAGTTCAACTCGCTTGGGTCGGATCTGAATACTGCGTTGCGGGTGATCGGCGAACGCGCGCGGACGCTCTTACGCGGCACCGGCGCGGCCATCGCGATCGTCGACAGAGGTCCTATGATGTGCCGGGCCAGCGTCGGAACCGGCGGACCACCCCTCGGAACACACGTAGATATCAACTCGGGTTTTTCCGGGGAGTGCATACGTACAGGAAAAACCCTCCGTTGCGACGACGCCGAGAGTGATTCCCGTATCGAAGCCGTGGTCTCTAGGCGACTCGGTATTCGCTCGATCGTGGCCGCACCCATCCGCTACGAGCGTGAGGTCGTTGGAGTGCTGGAGGTTTTCTCCACGCAGCCCTTTGCTTTTGACGAGGGCGATCTCGCGGTTCTGGAGCGTCTGGCACAGACCGTGCTCCTCATGGTGAGCCACACGCAACCTTTCAAGCGCGGTTAGCGGTCGATACGCAGACTCTGTTACTGAAGTGGCATTAAGGATCATCGTTTGGATGACAGCGGGGACAGTAATCTCACCACCTGAGAGTTATTGGTGTAAAAGGCGATTCTGCAAAAGTTGGCAGTCGCACCGTCTGAATTCCTGCGCGCAGGGCGGTCGCGCATGCTGTTAGGAATGTCAGATGCCTGGGTTCAACAGTAATCACTCGATTCCCCAGCCACGTCCGAAGTTAGCGAACCAGCAGGTCTAGCTGGCGCACATCCAGACCGGCTTGCCGATAGTGCTTCCGAGACAGTTCCAGGATACTGAATCCATCCTCGTAGGCAGCGAAGCGACCGTCCACTGCCTTGTCCAGATAGATTAAGCCGCCTCCAACTACGAAGAGGGTCACCATCGGTTCCGGTGAGTCCTCGGTGATAAGCAGCGTGTGGGCCTCGCCTGCGGGCTCGTAGATGAAAGTCCCAGGTTTTGCCACCCAGTCATGTTCTAGATATCGCCAATAACCACGTATGGTATAGCCGTGAACGGTGCCAATGTGATAGTGAGTTCCTACCTTAGAACCGGGGAGGCCTTTGAGCACGACGCTGAATCCTCCAGACGTAACGTTAAAGTGGCAGGGTTGGAACCAAACGCCGTCCGCGTAAGGAACCCATAGCCGATCGTTCTCTAGGTTGGTGTGGGTGATGAAATGGTCGCGGCTCCTTTGGTCGCGGTCGAGGCCATCGGTGAAACTGGAAAAGGTAGCAATTGGCATGTTTTCCCTCTATTGCACTAACCATCCCGGTCGTTACGGTATGACCGCCTCGACCGGACTTGAATAGGCGCTTTCCTGCCCCTGGGCGTTCACCGAGGTGGTGACGTAGTAGTAGGCCGTCCCGGTGGCAACCGTATAGTCCGTGTAATTGGTCGAAGCGTCGAGCGCGGTATTGATCTGCTGGTAGGGGCCTCCCTGGACGTTGCCGCGGAAGACGTTGTACCCCACCGCGTCGCTGGTGCTCGCATTCCAGGAAAGATAGACGTTATAGGAAGTTCGAGCCACGCCCGTACCGGTCAGCTGTTCCACCGTTGGTGAGTTCGCCGCACTGCTGATGAGTCCCGCTTTGCCGGAGGCCGTGCCCGAGCCGTTCGGGGTGAATTGAATCGTGACGGGAAGGCTCTGCCCAGCATGAATGGTTATCGGCAGATTCAGCCCGAGGATGGCAAACTCCGAGCTCGTTGACGGGTCTGAGGAAATAGTTACGGAAGCGTTCCTGGCTGTCAACGTAGCCTGCAGGGTGGCACTCGATCCCACTCTGACGTTACCGAAATTGAGCGTCGCAGGATTCACTTCGAGTTCGGCGCCGGAGGAGTAGACGGCGAACCCCGTGACAATCATGTTAAGCGGTGAGTATCGGGCATTACTCACCAGCGTGAGGATGCCGTTGATGTACCCTTTGGCGGTGGGTGTGAAAATGACGGGCAACTCGACGCTCGCCCCGGGCTGGATGATCACTGGCAACGAGAAATTGCCGAGTGAGAAAGCGCTCCCCTGTTCCGACGCGGAAGTGATCTGCAGCGTTTTGTCGCCGGTGTTCGTGAGTTGGAAGGAGTAGGAACTGGAGCTGCCGATCTGAACCTCACCGAAGCTATGCCAGCAAGGTTTGCAATAAAGTTTTTGCGCCCAGGCGGGCGCGGGCGCCAGCCAGCCGAGCAGCCATACGACTAAAACGAGGGGAAAGCACCGCGTGGCTACTATCTTCAGCAAGCACTCAGTTTCAAAGCAAACTCGGAAGCCCATTCGACGCATGCTCTGGTAGATCACACCCATCCCGCGGCCTCCGAGCTTTTCGACAATGCGTAGTGCGAGATGGTCTGGCCGATCATGAGTGGCAAATCTTACTTGGATGAAACGTTCGAGTCAATGAAAACTGCGAGTTGGCGGCATCTCAGAAGGGTTGCTGGAGTAGCCCCATTGCACTAATAACCGGGTCATTAGCGTAATCGCACTGATTTCAGCAACCATCGGAAGACAGTAGCGACGAAGGAATGATTTTTCCTGCTACTGGTCTTGTTGTCAATTCTTTGGTAACTCTGGAAAATGCTGTTCGGAGGACTTATGTCAAAATCGCGCAGGGAATTCCTCACGCTCACATCCGCAGGCTTGATCGGCGCAGCCCTAACAGGCAACAGCCGTGCGCAGACGCCCAGCGGTTTGCCGCCTGGGGCACCGCCCGCATTTGGCGCCGGGCCGGCAGTCGGGCCTGAAGTGTCGCCTTCGACCTTCGCTGAGGCACAAAAGCTGGTTCAGATCGAAATGAACGAACCCGAGCGCGCGCAGGCCGCGGGCAGCTGGCGCACGAATATGGCCGCCCTGTACGAGCGACGCACCGGGCCGCGGAAAGTAGCGCTGGAGACAACGCTCGCTCCTGCGACACAGTGGAACCCGGTGCTGCCCGGCATGAAAGCAGGTCCCGAGCGGGACCAATGTGTGCGCAGCAGCACCGAGCCGGAGGCTTTGCCCGCAGATGACAAAGACATTGCCTTCGCGTCGGTGGTGCAGCTTTCGCGCTGGATCGAGCAGCGCAAGCTCAGCTCGGAGCGCCTCACTCAAATTTATCTGAAGCGTCTGGAGCAGTTCGACCCCAAGCTGCGCTGCGTCATCACCCTCACCCGCGACCTTGCGCTCCGACAGGCTAAGCAGGCCGACGCGGAGATCGCCGCCGGCAAGTACCGCGGCCCGCTGCACGGCATCCCATGGGGAGCCAAAGACCTTCTCGATACCGCAGGAATTCCTACTACCTATGGCGCTGAGCCTTTGCGAAACCGCGTGCCCACCGAGGACGCTGCGGTCGTGAGACGTCTCCATGCGGCGGGCGCGGTGCTGGTGGCCAAGCTGAGTCTGGGAGCGTTGGCGCTCAATGACATCTGGTTCGGCGGACAGACGATGAACCCATGGTTGCTGGAGGAAGGATCGTCGGGTTCAAGCGCCGGGCCGGGCGCGGCCACGGCTGCGGGATTGGTGGCTTTTGCGATCGGAAGCGAGACCGGGGGCAGCATCGTTTCTCCCGCCATGCGTTGCGGCATTACCGGCCTGCGGCCCACTTACGGCCGTGTGCCACGCACCGGCGCGATGACGCTTTGTTGGTCGCTCGACAAGCTCGGTCCCATGGCCCGAAACGTCGAAGACACAATGCTGGTGCTGAATGCTATTTCCGGGCCTGACGCCGGTGACCTGGCCAGCGTGCCGAGCAAGCTTGACTTCGACGCAGGGGCTGCCGTGGAAGGGCTGCGCGTCGGTTATTTCCCGGCATGGATGAAGGAAAACCCGGCAACCAACGTCGACCGTGCCGCACTGGACGTTGTCCAAAAGCTCGGCATGGTTCCGGTTGAGGTCACGCTTCCCGACTGGCCCTATGACTCGCTTGATCTGATTCTCTTCGCCGAAGGCGCAGCTGCGTTCGAGGAACTCACACTCAGCGGGGCATTGCATCAGTTGAAGGTTCAGGTGCCGGACGCGTGGCCCAATCTCTTCCGTCAATCCCGCTTCCTGTCAGCCGTGGACTTCGTGCAGTCCGACCGCTTCCGCCGCAAAGTGGCGGAGGAGATGGC
>Ga0116215_1002859_pt1 | contig 10374 bp, 9 predicted proteins | sample Sb_taG_7_FD_89698 | JGI IMG/M metagenome (GOLD analysis project Ga0116215, IMG submission 89698) | Peat soil microbial communities from Weissenstadt, Germany - Sb_50d_2_FS metaG | ecosystem: Environmental > Terrestrial > Soil > Wetlands > Peat | place: Germany: Weissenstadt | collected 2010-09-21 | reverse complement strand
TAGGTGTTGAAGATCCGCGCGATGCCCACGTTCACCCCGTGCGTGCGATGCATGGCCATGGTCAGGCTCTCGGCAAACCGCTTGGCCTCGTCGTAGACGCTGCGCGGCCCGGTTGGGTCGACGTTGCCCCGGTACGACTCGACCTGGGGGTGCACCTCGGGGTCCCCGTAGATCTCGCTGGTGCTCGCCATGAGGAACCGGGCGCCGTGCGCCCGGGCCAGCTCGAGCAGCCGGCGGGTGCCCTCACTGCCGACCGCCAGCGTGTCGAAGGGCCGGGCGAGGTACGCCGGCGGTGACGCCGGCGAGGCGAGGTTGCACACGGCGTCGACCTCGGACGCGTCCTCGAGCTCCACCTTCTCGCTGACGTCGGACACGATGAGGCTGAAGCGCTCGTGGCCCAGCAGGTGGGCCACGTTCTCCCTCGAGCCGGTGGAGAGGTTGTCCATGCAGACCACGGCGTCACCCCGCCCCAGCAGTCGGTCACAGAGGTGCGACCCGAGGAAGCCGGCCCCGCCGGCGACGACGACCCGGCTCACTGACGCCCGATCCCCGCGTAGCGGAAGCCCATGCGCCGCACGGCGGCGGGGTCGAGGAGGTTGCGAGCGTCGACGATAGAGGGCTCCTCCATGACGGACAGGACGCGGGAGAAGTCGAGCCAGCGGAACTCGTCCCACTCGGTGAGCACCACGAGCGCCCGCGCTCCAGTCGCCGCCTCGTAGGGGTCGGCACGCAGGTGCAGGCCGCGCAAGTCGTCGGCGGGGTCGGCCTCCGGCTCGGCCTCGACGGTCGGGTCGAACGCCTGCACGGTGGCGCCCAGCTCGGCGAGGCGGTGGGAGATCTGCAGGCTGGGCGAGTCGCGCCGGTCGTCGGTGTTCGCCTTGAAGGTGAGGCCCCAGACCGCCAGGGTCGCCCCGTCGACCGAACCGCCGCAGGCCGCCTCCACCTTGGAGACCACCCGGGTCAGCTGCTCGTCGTTGGACGCGATGGCCCCTGCCAGCAGCGAGAAGTCGTAGCCCGCCTCACGCGCGATATGGAGCAGGGCACGTGTGTCCTTGGGGAGGCAGGAGCCGCCCCACCCCGGGCCGGGGCGCAGGAACTCGAAGCCGATGCGCTTGTCGTAGCCGAGCCCGAGCAGGACGTCGCGGGCGTCCGCCCCGACCTCCTCGCACAGGCCGGCCAGGGCGTTCACGAAGCTCAGCTTGGTGGCCAGGAATGCGTTGGAGGCGTACTTGATCGTCTCCGAGGTCGTGGCGTCGGTCACGATCAGTGGTGCCCCCGTCGCCGCGAACAACCCTCCCACCTTGGCGGCCGCCTGGGGGTCGTCGGCGCCGACGACGATGCGGTCGGGGTTGAGGCTGTCGAGCACGGCGGTGCCCTCGCGCAGGAACTCGGGGTTGGAGACGACGCTGACGTCGGGGCGGCCGATCACCTCCTCGACCATGGTCGCCGAGCCCACCGGCACGGTCGACTTGTTCACCACCACGGTGCCCGGTTCCAGGTGCGCCGCAATCTCCTTGGCGGCCGCCTCGACGTAGGACAGGTCGGCCGAGCCGTCGGCGCTCTGGGGCGTCGGCACGCAGAGGAAGACGAACTCCGCGCCGACGACGGCCTCGACGGCCGACTCGGTGAAGGAGAGGTTGCCCGTCGCCACGCCGCCCGCCACGAGCTCGTCGAGGCCGACCTCGACGATGGGCATGCGCCCCGAGCGCAGTGCGGCCAGCCTGATGCGCTCGCGCTCGGCCAGGACGACCGTGTGCCCGAAGTGCGCCAGCGTGGCAGCGGTGGGCAGGCCTACGTAGCCGGCGCCGATCACCGCCACGGCGTGCGGGGTCGTACGGGAGTCGCGAGCCGAGGTGCGAGAGGTCATGCGACGGCTTTCTGCTGCGATCGGAGGGCGGTGACGAGTCTGGCCAGGCCATCCTGCCAGTCGGGCAGCGCGGGGAGCCCGCTCAGGCGTAGGGCCATGTTGTCGAGCACCGAGTAGGCCGGGCGAGGGGCGGGCCGGGGCGGGTCGAGGTCGGCCGTGCGGATGGGCTGCACCCGCTCGGGGTCCCCCCCGGCCTCGGCCAGGATCGCCCGCACGAAGCCCCACCAGGTCGTGGTGCCTCTGTTGGTCACGTGGAAGATGCCCGGTCGCCGGTCGAGGCCCAGGGTGACGACGGCGGGCGCCAGGTCCGCGGTGAACGTCGGCGAGCCGTGCTGGTCGTCGACGAACCGGAGCTCCCCGTCGCCCTCGGCCAGGCGCAGGGCGGTCACCACCATGTTGGCCCCGTGGGCACCGCACAGCCAGCTCGTGCGCACGATCGTCGACCCGGGGCGGCACTCCCGCTCCCCCGCCAGCTTGGAGGCGCCGTACACGGAGGCCGGGCTCGGGGGGTCCCACTCGCAGTACGGACGGCTCGACGTGCCGTCGAAGACGTAGTCGGTGGACACGTAGACCATGTGCGCCCCCACCAGGGCGGCCGCCTCCGCGACATTGCGCGTGCCGGTGGCGTTCACGGCGAAGGCGGCGTCGACCTCGGTCTCGCACAGGTCGACCGCGGTGAGCGCCCCCCCGTGGAGGACGAGCTCGGGACGGAAGGCACTGAAGATGGTGAGGGTGGCGTCCCGGTCGTCGACGCGCATGGTGTCGACGTCGGTGGCCAGCACCTCGTGCTCGACGCCCGGGCGCGGCCCCTCCGGACCGAGGAGCGCGCACCGACGCCCGCCGGCCGGCACGCGCCCGGCCAGCGCGTCGCGCAGATCACGCCCCAGCTGCCCGTCGGCTCCCGTGATGAGTATCCGCACCGCTCAGGTGCCTCCGGCTCCCCAGGATCCTTCGGCGACGGGGGCCCGGGCCCGCAGTGGCTCCCACCAGTCTCTATGCGTGGCGTACCAGTCCACCGTGTCCGCCAGCCCCTGCTCCCACTCGACGGAGGGCTCCCAGCCCAGCTCGCGCCGCAGCTTGGAGGAGTCCAGGATGTAACGGCGGTCGTGGCCGGGACGGTCGGGCACGATCGTCTTGAGCGACTCCGGCTTGCCCAGCGCGGCGAGGATCCGGTCCGCGACCTCCATGATGGAGGCTTCGACGCCGCTGCCCACGTGATACGTCTCACCGACCTCGCCTCGGGCGAGGACGGCGTCGATGGCGGTGCAGTGGTCGATCACGTGCAGCCATTCCCGGCGGTTCTCGGTGCTGGCGTAGAGAGTGAGCGGCTGGTCGTCGAGCGCCAGCGCGCAGAAGTGCGGGATCAGCTTCTCGGGGAACTGGTAGGGCCCGTAATTGTTGGCGCAGTTGGTGATCGTGATGGGGAGCTCGTACGTCTCGGCGTAGGCGCGCACCGCGTGGTCGGCCCCTGCCTTGGAGGCGTTGTAGGGGGTGCGGGGCCGGTAGGGCGAGTCCTCCGTGAACATCTCGTCCGTGTCGAGCGGCAGGTCGCCGTAGACCTCGCAGGTCGAGACGTGGTGGAATCGCGCCACCCCCACCTGGCGCGCCGCCTCGAGCATGGTCTGGGTCCCCATGACGTTGGTGCGGAAGAAGAGGCCGGGGTTCAGGACGGCCAGGGAGTTGTGCGACTCCGCGGCGAAGTGGACGATGGTGTCGATCCCCTCGCCCCGCAGCGCCTTCTCGGCGGCGGCCGGGTCACAGATGTCCCCCTGGACGAAGACGATGCTGTCCTCTATGTCGGACAGGTTGGGGCGGTTGCCGGCGTAGGTGAGCACGTCGTAGACGACGACATGGTCCTTGGGGTGCTGTTCGACCCAGTAACGGGCGAAATTCGACCCGATGAAACCGGCACCTCCCGTCACGAGAAGGCGCATAGGGGGTCGATGTTAGCCTGGGGCCCGTACCCCACCCCTGCCTCAGCCCGGGCGCAGGTGCACCACGTCGCCGGCCGTCACCCGGCGGGGTCCCGCTGCCGTCTCGACCACGAGTTGGCCGGCGTCGTCGATGGCGGCGGCCAGCCCGGTGATCTCCTCGCCGGGCAGCGTGACCCGGACGACCTGGCCCAGCGTGGCGCAGCGCCGGCGCACCTCGTCGGCCAGGGCGCGCCGCCCGGAGGCGTCTTCGAGCAGCCCCCGACGCGCTCTGAGCGCCCCCAGCCAGCGTTCGAGAAGGACCGTGCGGTCCAGCGGCTGCGCCGCCGCGCCCACGTCGTCCAGGCAGGTCCCACCGGCGCCGTCCGGCCCCGGCCAGGCCACGTTGATCCCGATCCCCACCACCACGGCGACCAGGGTGCCCCCGGAGAACTCCGCCTCGGCGAGGACGCCGGCCAGCTTGAGCCCGCCGACGAGCAGGTCGTTGGGCCACTTGAGCACGGGCTCGACCCCGGCAACCTCCCGGCAGGCATCGGCCGCCGCCAGCGCCACCGCCCCCGTGCACAGGTGCACATCGGTGGCGTCGCACTCGGGCCGGAGGAGGACCGAGGCCAGCAGGTTCGCCCCTGGCGGCGACTCCCACCGCCGGTCGAGGCGCCCGCGGCCGGCCGTCTGGTGGTCGGCCGCCACCACCAGACCCTCGGCCGCGCCCTGGCGTGCCTGGTCACGGACATAGGTATTGGTCGAGTCCACCTCGTCCAGCCAGCGGATCTGCCATTCCCCGCCCCACATGGCAGACACCATAGGGCGCGTGCAATTGTGAAGTCCCGCCTCACCGAGGAAAGGCCCAGCGTGCTCCAGAAGGTCCTCATCGCAAACCGCGGCGAAATCGCCGTCCGGGTGATCCGGACGTGCCGCGAGCTCGGCATCGCGACGGTGGCCGTCTATTCCACCCTCGACCGCGACGCCCTGCACGTGCGCATGGCCGACGAGGCGTACGCCCTCGGCGGCGAGACGGCGGCCGAGAGCTACCTCAACACCGAGGCGATCCTGCACGCAATAGAGCAAAGCGGCGCCGACGCGGTGCACCCCGGCTACGGCTTCTTCTCCGAGAACACCGACTTCGCCCGGGCCATCACCGAACGCGGCGTGACGTTCATCGGCCCGCCCCCCGAGGCCATCGAGGTCATGGGCGACAAAATCAGCTCCCGCCTGGCGGCCGAGAAGGCCGGCGTGGCGGGCGTCCCCGGCCGCTCCGAGGCGCTCACCTCGCCCGAGGAGGTGGTGGCGTTCGGTGACCTCCACGGCTGGCCGGTGGCCATCAAGGCCGCCTATGGCGGCGGCGGGCGCGGCATGAAGGTCGTCACCGCGGCCGAGGACGCCGCCGAGGCCATGGAGTCGGCTGCCCGCGAGGCGCAGGCGTACTTCGGCCGGCCCGAGATCTACCTGGAGCGCTACCTCGCGTGGCCCCGGCACATCGAGATGCAGGTGCTGGCCGACCAGCACGGCAACACGCTGTGGCTCGGCGAGCGCGACTGCTCGGCCCAGCGGCGCCACCAGAAGCTGGTGGAGGAGAGCCCGGCCCCAGACTTCCCCGAGCACGCCCGCCACGCCATGGGCACGGCGGCGGTCAAGGTCTCGCAGGCCTGCGGCTACTACAACGCCGGCACGGTCGAGTTCCTCTACCAGGACGGCGAGTTCTACTTCCTCGAGATGAACACGCGGCTGCAGGTCGAGCACCCCGTCACCGAGCTCGTCAGCGGGCTCGACCTGGTCGCGTGGCAGATCCGCATCGCGTCGGGGGAAGCGCTCGACTTCACCCAGGAGGACGTCCGCCGGCACGGGCACGCCATTGAGGTGCGGATCAACGCGGAGGACCCGAGCGGCGGGCGCTTCTCGCCCTCGCCGGGCACCATCTCCACCTTCCACCAGCCTGCGGGCCCGGGCGTGCGGCTCGATGTGGGCTACGAGGCGGGCGACACCGTGTCGCAGTACTACGACAACCTGATCGCCAAGCTGATCGTCTGGGCACCCGACCGCGAGTCGGCGCGGCGGCGCATGCTGCGGGCGATCGGCGAGACCCGGGTGACCGGGGTGGCCACCACCCTGCCCGCCCATGAGGCCATCCTGAGCCATCCCGACTTCGCGGCGGCGACCCACTCGACCAAGTGGGTCGAGGAGACCCTCGACCTGAGCGGCCTCGTGGCGGAGCCGGCGGGCGCCGCCACGCCGGCCCCGGATGACGACGGGGTGCCGACGGTCCAGCGCGACGTGACCGCCGAGGTGGACGGCCGGCGCTTCTCGGTGCGGCTCTGGGTGCCCGACCTGGGCACGGCAGCTACGCCCGGCCGCGCCGCCGGACGGCCGAAGCGGGCCGCGGCCTCTGCGGTGACCGGGTCCGGCTCGGGACAGGTGACCGTCCCTATGCAGGGCACTATCGTCAAGGTCCTCGTCGCGGTGGGCGACGTCGTCGAGGTCGGCCAGGCCGTCTGCCTCCTCGAAGCGATGAAGATGGAGAACGCGGTCGCCGCCGAGAAGGACGGCGTGATCAAGGAGGTGCGCGTGAGCGCGGGCGACTCCGTGGGCGCCGGCGACGTCGTCGCGGTCATCGAGTAGTGAGCACCGCCCCGGCCGCTGCCGCGTCGGTCAAAGACGCGGCCGCCGTGGTCATCGACGGGCACCTGGACGAGCTCGTCTCTCTCAGCCACTCGGTCCACTCGACACCCGAACTGTGCTTCGGGGAGACCACGTCGGCGCGGGCCGTGGCGAAGGCCATGCGGGCCGGGGGCCTCCAGGTCGACGAGGGGGTCTACGACCTGCCGACCGCCCTCGAGTCACGCTCCGGCGGGGGCGAGCTCGTGGTGGCGGTCTGCGCCGAGTACGACGCGCTGCCGGATGTGGGTCACGCCTGCGGGCACAACATCATCGCGGCCACCGCCGTCGGCGCGGGTCTGGCCCTCGCCGCGGTGGCGGACGACATCGGGCTCACCGTGCGGGTGCTCGGCACCCCGGCTGAGGAGGGGGGCGGCGGAAAGATCCTGATGCTCGAGCGTGGCGCCTTCGGGGGCGTCCACGCCGCCATGATGGTCCACCCCTGGCCGACCGAGCGATTGACGGGAACCTGCCTCGCGGTGGCGCACTTCGACGTCCGCTACACGGGACGGGAGGCGCACGCGTCCGCGGCGCCCTGGGAAGGTGTCAACGCGCAGGACGCCCTGACGGTGGCCCAGGTGGCGATCGGCCTGCTGCGCCAGCAACTGCCGCCCGGGGACCAGGTCCACGGCGTGGTCACCCACAGTTCGGCGGCGGCCAACATCATCCCGGCCGCGGTCACCGCCCGCTACATGGTCCGCTCTCGCACCGCCGAAGGTCTCGCCGCGCTGCGGCCCCGGGTGAACGCGTGCTTCCAGGCGGGTGCGCTGGCCACCGGGTGCTCGGTCCAGTACGAGGAGCTGGCGCCCGAGTACTCGCACATGGAGGCCGACCCGGCCCTGCTCCGTGCCTACCGCGCCAACGCCGAGGCCCTCGGGCGGCACTTCGACGCCGACGACGCCGGCACGCCGCTCCCGACGTTCTCCACGGACATGGCCAACGTGTCGCTCGCCGTGCCCACCATCCACCCACTCATCGGGATAGAGACGCACGGTGCCGTGAACCACCAGCGTGAGTTCGCCGCCGCCTGCGTGACACCCTCGGCCGACGCCGCGGTGCGCGACGGCGCAATGGCGCTGGCCTGGACGGCCATTGACGCGGCCACCGACCCGGCGCTGCGCGAGCGGCTGCTTGGCGCGTGATCACCGAACACGCGCTACTCGACGTCATCCCCGGGCGAGAGCAGGAGTTCGTCGAGTCGATGGAGCGGGCGAAGGCCATCGTCGCTGCCAGCCCGGGCTTCGTCTCGCTGCGCGTCGAGCGCTGCATGGAGCGCCCCAGCTGCTTCCTGCTCCTCGTCGAATGGGAGCGGCTGGAGGACCACACCGAAGGCTTCCGGGGCTCGGCGGGATACCAGGACTGGCGCGCCGCCCTGCACCACTTCTACGACCCTTTCCCCGTCGTGGAGCACTTCGAGCCCATCGTCACCGCCTGACCTTCGCGTCGACCGAGCGGGTCGGCGGCGGCCGTCGCTCGTGTCCTGCGCCATGCGAGCGCTCCCGGCCACAGGAACACCTGACACCTCGAGGGGCGACTCGGGTCACGCCCACTACCCGCGTACTCGGGCGCGGCTCTCCCTCGAGGTTCCCTGCGGTCTTCTGGAACCGGTAGGGACAATCCGAACAGATTCCTCAATGAATCATCACATCTGACTGGGATGATGGGCTCAATGTCGACGAACCCGGCGATGCATCCTGCGGGTGCCTCTCGAAACCGATGGACGATTGTCCGAGGCGCCCTGGTCGTCGTCGTCATGTTGGTTGCAACCGTCGCGATCGCCGGGAGTGCATCCGGGGCCGTCCCGGCGACACAGGAGAGTTCCCAGAGCACACCGATCGTGCCCTTCGGCGCGGTGATCAAACCCGCCGTCGCTGCGAAGGGCCATGACATCAGCGGGTCCATTGCGGTGCCGGGGAGTGGCCTACGGACCTACACACTCTACGTACCCAAGTCGCTCCCGAAGGCCACGCCGGTGCCGCTCTTGGTGGGCCTCCACGGAGGACTCGGATCGGGTCGGCAATTCGAGCAGAACACCGACTTCGACGGCCTGGCCGAAGCCAACCGGTTCATCGTGGTCTACCCGAACGGCACGCCCATCAGACCAGCGGCCCCCAACAGGCTCGTCTGGAACGGTGGGGGCTGCTGCTCCGTCGCCGAGCAGAGCCAGCAGAACGTCAACGACGTCGGCTTCATTTCAGCGCTGATCACCAAGATGGAGCACCGGTACGACATCGACAAGAGTCGCGTCTACGCGACCGGCCACTCGAATGGCGCCATACTGGCCGAGCGACTTGCGTGCCAGCTCTCGAATCAGATCGTGGCCATCGGGGTCCAAGCGGGCGACCTCTTTGTCAACAGCTGTGTGACGTCCCACCCTGTCTCCGTTCTCGAGATCCACGGCACAGACGACCAGAACATTCCGATCAACGGGGGCGTGGGGTCGCGATCTCTGACACGGGCCGATTTCCCTCCACCGGTGGACGGCTTGAAGACGCTCGCCGCGCAGGACGCGTGCCCTTCGACCCCGACGACCCGTGTTGATCCGTCCAATTCCGCCGTCAACTTCGAGATCTGGCAACCATGCCATGCCGGCACGGTGGTCGAGTGGGCCAAGGTAACTGGCGCCAATCATGCATGGATGGGACATCCCGCCTCACCCGGTACCCAGTCGCTGGTCGGAAGCGCCTACATGGGGTTTGATTCGTCGGCAGCAGTCTGGTCGTTTCTTTCCGCCCACGCACGAAAGTGACACTCATCCATCCGAACTCAGAACAACGACTGGTCCGCTGCCCGAGCGCGTGACCGACGTACTGGGTCACCCTCGGCACTATGGTCGGGCGACATGCAGATCGGGGCCCTGACGATCGAGGGCGTCTCCGACGGGAGCATCCCTGCGCCGCCGACGCTTCTCTTCAACAAGACCGATCAGGATTGGCTCCAACACTCGCAGTTCCTCGACGGGGATGGGATGCTCCCCATAGAGATGGGCGGGTTCCTCGTGCGCGGCGGGGACCGTCTGGCACTCGTCGACACCGGGATAGGCCCATACGCCGCTCCCGGGCGGACTGGGAGGTTCATGAAGAACCTGACCGCCCTGGGAGTCCAGCCGTCGGAGATCACCGATGTCGTCCTCACCCATCTCCATTTCGACCACCTCGGGTGGGCTACCGATGGAGAGCGCCGCCTGTTCGACCATGCCGCCTACCGGTGCCACGAGGCGGACTGGGAGTTCTTCATGGGCTCCACTCCGTACGATGACAGCCTGGCCGTGTCCTTGATGGGTGGCCGAGCGTCGTCGGAATTGCTTCCGCCCCTTGCGGAACGCCTCGAGATGTGGAGCGGGGACGGGACGATCCTGCCAGGCATGGACGTGCGCAGCGCTCCCGGTCACACACCTGGCAGCACGGTCATCGTCCTTTCGTCCGGAAAGGAGCGAGCCATGCTGCTCGGTGACGTCGTGCACTGTCCCGCGGAGCTCCTCAGCGACGACTGGGAGATGATCGGCGACGTCGACAAACAGCTTGCGAAACGGTCACGTGAGGCTTTGGCCAGAGAGCTCGAAGGCTCGGACATCCCAGTGGCGGCGTCACACTTCCCAGGGCTGAAGTTCGGCCGGCTCCTGGCGGCCGAGGGCCGTCGACAGTGGACGTTTGGCTGAGCCCGAAGGCCCCTCCTCATGATGATCGCCCGCCTCACACGCTGACCACGTACAGGTACGCAGTACACATTTGGCCAATGAGCGACACCGAGCCAGGTTTCTCCAACGTCACCTCGGTGCCAGATGGATACAGGCCCGGGCGCTCCTGGCCTCAGCGCCCTCTGCGAGCGGTACGGTCCGGCGGTTGCGTCACTCAGCAGAGCAGAGCAGGAGGCGGCTTTGCCTCCATCGTGAAGGAAGCGTCCGGCGAAGAGCGTCCGGCAGAC
>Ga0116215_1002853_pt1 | contig 10384 bp, 9 predicted proteins | sample Sb_taG_7_FD_89698 | JGI IMG/M metagenome (GOLD analysis project Ga0116215, IMG submission 89698) | Peat soil microbial communities from Weissenstadt, Germany - Sb_50d_2_FS metaG | ecosystem: Environmental > Terrestrial > Soil > Wetlands > Peat | place: Germany: Weissenstadt | collected 2010-09-21 | reverse complement strand
TCCGGACCCCGGCCCCCCGCGCACGGCGCCACCGACCGACCACAACAAGATCCTCGACATCCTCCTCGGAACATCGCGATCGACCGAGGGTGCGCAACCGCACACCGACGCCCGCTCCACCGCCAGTGCCACCGCTTCGAACACGTCGGCGGCACCTCCGATCGATCCCGCGCCGGAGTCGACGTTCGTCATGGCGCCGCCACCGCCACCTCCACCGCCTCCTCCGCCGGCGCCGGCACCCGTGTTCACCGAAGCGGCCCCGCCGCCGCCACCGCCACCGCCACCTCCACCTGCGCCGGCACCCGTGTTCACCGAGATGGCAGCACCATCGCCTTCGGTGTTCACTGCGGAGCCCTTCACTGCCGAGCCCTTCACTGCCGAGCCCTTCACTGCCGAGCCCTACACAGCCGAGCCCTACACAGCGCAGCCCTACACAGCCGAGCCCGACGTGTCCGGCGCAGGGCCTTATGTCCCGGTCGCGGCTGCTCCCGTTGCCGAGCCATCGGACTCATCCACGCCGGCGGTCTTCGTGACCCAGGATGCGCCTCGAGATGCTGCACCACTGGAGGCCTCGCAACCGTATTCCTTGCCGGACTCGGCCTTGGTCGGGTCGACCCCGAGTCCTGCCAACGGGAGCGATCCCCTGACGGAATTCGCCCACCCCGAGTTCGCCGAAGCCGAGTCCGAGGCCGATGAGGACGTGAGCGAGGCTGGGGATCAGCTGTTCACATCGGTGGCGTCGATGGCCACCGAGATCCTGTCGGCCTCACCCGAGATCCCCACCATCGGGGTTCCCGAAGAGACCGACTCGGAGTCGGAGCTGATCACCAAGGACGTCACCTTGATCGCCCGCGGACGCCGGAAGCGGTTCCGCCTCCACTGAGCCCGGCCGCCGAGGCCGACGCGGTGGCTTTCGCGCTCGAGCGGTACCTAGAGCGCCGGTCGACGCCAGGTGCCGACGCTCCCGCCCGTCTTCTCCCACAGCGCCAACTCCCCGACGCTCATGGAGCGGTCCGACGACTTGCACATGTCGTAGATGGTGAGGGCCGCCACCGTGCACGCGGTGAGAGCTTCCATCTCGACCCCGGTGCGGTCCACCGTCTCGACCTGCGCCTCGACCTCGACGAAGTTGTCGCCGATCGTGAAGTTGACATGGATGCCCCCGACGAGGAGGGGCCTGCACATCGGGATGAGGTCGGGTGTCTTCTTGGCCGCCTGGATCCCGGCGATGCGGGCCGCCCCGAGTACGTCGCCCTTGGTGATGGCGTTGCTCGCCACCTTGGCCGTGGTCTCGGGCGCCATCATGACCTTGCAGCGCGCCAGCGCCCTGCGGTGGGTCGGCTCCTTGGGAGTCACGTCCACCATGCGGGCGCCACCGAGGGGATCGAGGTGCGTCAGGCTTCGGTCGACCACGGCCCGAAGTCTACGTCACCAGGGCCTTCCCGGTTCCTGACCGCGACAAGGGAGCGACAACCCGAGCCACGGCGGTAGACTTGGCACTCGAAGGTGACGAGTGCCAGACGGGCCTCCGGGGAGTCGGAAAGGATCCAGGCCGCGCATGCCGACCTACGAGTACGAGTGCAAGTCCTGTGGCGAGCACCACGATGTCGTGCAGAAGTTCGGCGACGATCCTCTGACCGAGTGCCCTGCGTGCGGTGGCCCGCTGCGCAAGGTCTTCGGAGCCGTCGGTGTGGTCTTCAAGGGCAGTGGGTTCTACAAGACCGACAGCCGGGCGGCCGCCAAGAAGTCGGGCAAGTCCGACCGCGCCGACAAGGCGGAGAAGTCGGACACGAAGGTGGCGGCCTCTTCCGACGCGGGCGGCTCGGGCTCCTCGGACTCGTCGGGATCGAAGTCCTCAGACTCGTCGGGATCGAAGTCCTCGGACTCAGCGGGCTCAGGATCGTCGAAGTCGGGGGCGACCACCTCCACCGGATCAGCCGCCGCCGCCTCCTGAGCCGCCCCGCCTCCTGAGCCGCCCCGCTCAAGAACATCCCCGTCCGGCTCGAGACCCGCCCGGCTCAAGACCCGCTCAGGGCCATCCCGTCGATCGCCACCGTCTGACCGGCGGCGACGCCGGGGAGCCACTCGACGTCCGCCCCGATGTGCAGCACCGATTGCAACATGCGTTGCAGCGTCGACGCGATGGTGACCTCCCGTACGGGCTCGGCCAAGGCGCCCCCCCTGATCATGAGGCCCTCCGCCCCCACCGAGAAGTCGCCGCTGACCGGGTTCACCCCCGAATGCACGCCGGTGATCGACTGGACGAAGAGGGCCTCTCCCACCTCGGCCAGGATCTCCTCGGCCCCGAGGGTCCCCGGCGACAGCAGCAGCGCCCGGCACCCCGCCACCGGCGTGGTGGCATAACCCCCTCGCACCGCCGAAGCCGTCGACACGACGCCGGCGCGTCGTGCCGCCGTGGTGTCGAAGACGAAGCCGCGCAGCACCCCGTTCTCGATGAGCACGTTGCGCCGGCACGCCAGGCCCTCGGCGTCGTGCGTCGACGCACCGAAAGCGCGCGCGTCGGTGGGGTCATCGACCAGCACCAGTGAGGGCACCGCCACCTCCTCGCCCACACGGTCGGCGAAGAACGAACGGCCCTTGGTGACAGCCTCGCCCGAGAGTGCGGAGGACACCACGGCGAGGACGGTGGACGTGACGCGCGGGTCGAGCACCACCGCACATCGCCCCGAGCGCGCCTTGGTGGCTCCGAGCATGCGGGTACAGCGCTCCACGGCGTCGGCCACCGCCTTGTCGAGGTCGAGCGCGCCCGGTCCCCGTGCTGCGGAGAACCCGACGCCGGTCTGGCTGTCGCTGTCCTCGCCGGCGATGGTCTCCACCGCCAGGCTGCACACCGTGCGCCGAGCCGTGGCGGTGATGCCCGTCGAGCTGGCGACGGCGGCTTCGACCGCCATGTCTCCGTAGTCGGCGAAGGCGACCTGGCGCACCCTGGCGTCGGCGGCCCGGGCACGGCGCTCGAGCTCCAGCGCCATTTCGACCTTGGCCGCGCTCGGGGTCCGTGTGACCTCGTCGTCCCAGAGCTCGAGCGACGCCGGCGCCACCCCGTCGGGGTCGGCCAGGCCGACGTGCTCGTCGGCGGTGGCGAAGGTGGCGTTGTCCCGGGCGTCGGCGAGGGTCTGCCTGACCACGGCCTCCTCCAGGGTCCCGGCGTAGGCGAAGCCCTGGCGTCCGCCCACCACGACGCGGATCCCAACCCCTGCCGATGCGGCAGAGGACATGGACTCCACCTCGCCCTCATAGGCGCGCACGTCGGTCTCGACGCCGCGTGACACGTAGATCTCGAGCTCCTCGCCGTCCTTGGCCGCCCCCGCCAACCGCACGGCCAGCTCGAGGAGCTCGCCCTCCCCCGTCGCGGCCCGAGCCGGCCGGCTCACGGTCTCAGTCACCGGCCGTCCCCCCGATGGTCACGCCGGTGATCCTCAGGGTCGGCTGGCCACATCCCACCGGGACGCTCTGCCCGTCTTTTCCGCACGTTCCCGGGCCCATGGCGAAGTCGTTGGCCACGGCGTCGATGCGACGGAGGACCTCGGGGCCGTTGCCGATGAGGTTGGCGTCGCGCAGGGGCTCGGTGATGCGACCGTCCTCGATCAGGTACGCCTCGACGGTGCCGAACACGAAGTCGCCGGTCGTGGTGTTGACCTGGCCACCGCCCAGCTTGGCCACGTACACGCCGGTCGGGGTCTGGGCGAGGATGTCCTCGGGCTCGGCGTCGCCGTCGAGGAGGAAGGTATTGGTCATCCTCACCATGGGCAGGTCGCGGTAGCTCTGACGCCGGCCGTTGCCCGAGGACTCCCGATGCGCCTTTCTGGCGCGCAGGTAGTCCCACATGTAGTCGGTGAGCACGCCTTTCTCGATGAGGACGTTGCGCCGGGGCAGGTTCCCTTCGTCGTCGACGGCGAAGCTTCCCCACTCCGGCCCGATGGTGCCGTCGTCGACCAACGTCACCAGGGGGCTGGCCACCTGCTCACCCACCTGGCCCACGTAGACCGAGGCGTCCTTGGCGATGTGGTCCGCCTCGAGGCCGTGCCCGCACGCCTCGTGGAAGAGGATGCCGCCACTGCCCGACTCCAGGATCAGCGGCACCTCTCCGCTCGGTGCGGGACGTGCCGTGAGCTTGACCAGGGCCCGGCGGGCCGCGGTGGTGGCGACGTCGCGGACGTCCACCGTGTCGAACAGCTCGAAGCCCACGGTGAAGGCGCTGGACTCGTAACCGGTCTGCATGCCGGTGTCGCCGACCGCCACACACGACACACTGAAGCGCGTGCGGACCTGGTCGTCGGCGACGAGCACGCCGTCGCTGTTGGCGACCTGGATGCGGCGACGGCCGTCGCCGTAGGAGGCCGACACCTGCGAGATGGCGTTGCCGCTGGCGCGCGCCGCTTCGTCCGCCTGGACGAGGAGCTCGATCTTGCGTGCCTTGGGGACCCCCTCGGGCAGCATGGCCACGTCGTTGCGTCTCTGTGCGTGGCGCTGCTCGAGCGCGACCACGCGCCCTGCTCCTCCTTGCCGGGCCACCGCAGCCGCGGCTTCGGCCGCGGCCAGCAGGCCATCCTCGGACAGATCGGCGGTGTGTGCGTACCCCGTGGTCTCTCCCACCACGACCCGGATCCCGGCGCCACGATCCCGGCCCGACGACAATTCCTCTACGCGGCCGTCGTCGAGCACGGCGGAGGTGGAGTGGCGGTCCTCGACGAACACCTCGGCGAAATCTCCGCCGCGGCGAAGCGCCGCTCCGAGGACGCGCTCGACGACTGGGGTCTCGACGAGCAACGCTGCTCCCGAGTCTGCTTCACCCACCGCTCTGCTCCTTTCGCGGACCAGGCCCGGACATGTGCCGAGGTCCATGCACGCGGGCCATTCGCCGCGGGCCGGTCCCTCGTCCCCGTCCACCTTGGCGCCGGTGCCCTCGCACCGCTCCATGCCGGACCGGTCTGCCCCGGACCGGTCGCGCCGACCGCCGGCCGTGTGGCCGGCGGCGCCTGTCTTTTCGTATCGTACCGCCGTGCCCGTCGAGCCCGGCCTGAGCGCCCACGTCTCCCTGGTGGTCGACGAGGGTGACACCGCATTGGCGCTGCACTCGGGGGACGTCCCGGTCCTCGCCACTCCCCGGCTCATCGCCCTGTGCGAGGAGGCTGCCTGCCAGGCCGTGGCCGGCAAGCTCGGGGAGGGCAGCACCAGCGTGGGGGTGCGCGTCCAGTTCGACCATCTGGCGCCGGTGCGGACCGGGTCGAAGATCGTGGCCGAAGCCACCCTCGAGAAGGTCGAGGGGCGCCGCCTGGTCTTCACCGTCACCGCCACCGACCCCGCCGGCCTGGTGGGGGCGGGGAAGGTGACGCGCGTCGTCGTGGGGCGAGAGGACTTCCTCGCCAAGGCCCGTGAGCCGAGCCCGTAGGCAGAGCCCGGTGATCGGAGCCGAGCCCGGCTCTCAGACCTGGCGGCCCAGGACGTTGCCGAGCACTCCCCCCACCACGCCCCCGGCCGCCGCGTCCCGGCCGGAGTCGTTGCCGCCGAGGTACTCCGACAACGCGTGGGCGAGGACCGGGAGCGGCATCGACTGCAGCCAGATGCTGCCCGGACCGGTGAGGGAGACGAGGTGGTGGCCGTCGGCTCCGAAGTAGCGGTTGACGATGCCCGGCAACCGGATCACGGAGAACGTCACGCTGTCGTTGAACAGGCCGACGTGCCCGGGATGGACGAGCAGTGACTGGCCCGCGGCGAGCTCGTAGGTGGCGATCTCACCGGAGAGCTCGATCCACGCCTTGCCCTCGCCCTCGAGCTTCTGCAGGATGAAGCCCTCACCTCCCCACAGCCCCCCGCGGAAGGACTGCTGCAACGCCATCGACGGCGTGATGCCCGGCGTGCCGCACACCCAACCGTGGCGGTGGACGATGAACCCGTGGCCCGGGGTGACGTCGACGGGGAAGATCCGCCCCGGCACCTTGCTGGCGAAGGACACCATCCCCTGCCCGCCGGTGGCCTCGTAGCGGGTCAGGAGGAGGCCACCGCCGCCGGCCATGCGCTTCAGGCCTCCCATGATCCCTCCGCCCGAGCCGGTGCTGGCGGTCTGGGTGAGTTGCATGTTGGCCGTCATCCACGACAGGTCGCCATGGGTGGAGATGATGGTCTCGCCCGGATCGAGCACCATCTCCAGGATCGGCATCACGGTCCCCTTGACGTTGGCCTGCATGGCACGCTCCTCTCGATCCGGTGCCGGCGTCCGCCGCGGACGCCGCCTGCGCGCGAGTCTGCCCCCCCCGCCTCTGCCCACGCTTGTCATTGGGTGTCCGGCGTGACGCGGGGCGCGTGCCGGCGGGCGCTCCCGGGCGGGCTGGGTGGGCCACTCCCGGCTCGGGGCTCCCAGCCCGCTGGCGAGCCCCCCACGTGGGCGCCCCCTTCCGTCGCCCGCGACCGCCGCCCCGACCGCCGCCGCGGTCGCCGCCGCGGTCGCCCGTCTCCCACCACCCCGCCCGGCGCCATTTCCCCTGTCGGGCTAATGCCTCTGCGGCGTGGTCCGCGGTAGCGTGATCCAGGGTCGCCGCTTGGGGCGTCCCTCGGGAACAGGTGCCCATGCTCCTCGACGACATCCACGAACCCGGCGACCTCCGCTCACTGTCGCAGGCACAGTTGACCGAGCTCGCCGCCGAGATCCGCACGTGCATCGTCGACCGTGTGACGGTGAACGGCGGCCACCTCGGGTCCAACCTGGGCGTCGTCGAGCTCACCTTGGCCGTCCATCGCGTCTTCGACTCCCCCCGGGACGTCATCTTGTGGGACACCGGGCACCAGACCTATGTCCACAAGCTCGTCACCGGCCGCAAGGACGCCTTCGACACGCTGCGCCAGCCCGGCGGGATGTCGGGATACCCGTCGCGCGCCGAGTCGCCCCACGACTGGATCGAGAACAGCCACGCCTCCACCGCGCTCAGCTATGCGCACGACATCGCCATGGGCATGCACCGCCGCGGCGAGGACGACCGGCGTGTCGTCGCCATCCTGGGCGACGGGTCACTCACAGGGGGCATGGCCTACGAGGCGCTCAACAACCTCGGCCACGCCGGCACCCGCGTCGTTATCGTGCTCAACGACAACGGCCGGTCCTACGCGCCGACCATCTCCCGGCTCTCGGCCGGTCTCACCCAGCTGCGCCTGAGCCCCTCCTACGTCCACGCCCGCGAGCGGGCCCGCCACGTCCTGCGCGCCATCCCCGGGTTGGGAGGGCTGGCCTACTCGAGCCTGCACGGCGTCACGAGTGCGGTGCGCGAGATCGTCACCCCCCACACCTTCTTCGAGGCCCTGGGTGTCCGGTACGCCGGGCCCATCGACGGCCACGACATCGCCGGCATGGAGCAGGCCCTCGCCCACGCCACCGAATGGGGCGGCCCCATCGTGGTCCACGTCCTCACCCAGAAGGGACGGGGTTACGCCCCGGCGGAGGAGGACGAGGTCCAGCGCCTGCACGACTTCAAGGTGCAGCCCACGGCGGTGGTGCCCTCGGCCGCCATCGCGCCGGCGACCTACACCGACGCCTTCACCCGCGCCGTGCTCGGCGCGGCCCGGCGCCGTCCCGAGGTGGTGGCCATCACCGCGGCCATGCCCGGCCCCACCGGGCTGCTCCCCTTCCAGGCCGAGTTCCCCGACCGGTTCCTCGACGTCGGCATCGCCGAGCAGCACGCCGTGACCGCCGCCGCCGGCATGGCCATGGCGGGACTGCGCCCCGTGGTCGCCATCTACTCCACCTTCTTCAGCCGCGCCTTCGACCAGGCCAATCTCGACGTCGGGCTCCATGGCCTCCCGGTGGTCTTCGCCCTCGACCGTGCCGGCATCACCGGGGACGACGGGCCCAGTCACCACGGCGTCCTCGACCTGTCGCTCACGCTCTCGATCCCGGGGATGACGGTCTTCGCCCCGTCGTCGGCCCAGGAGGTGGGGGTGATGCTCGAGGAGGCGCTCAGCCTGGCGGGCCCCTCGGCCATCCGGTTCCCCAAGACGCCGGCCCGACAAGCGGGCGACGGCGCCGTGGGCAGGGGGCTGTCGGCGCGCCAGGTCCGCCGGGGCGACGGCACGGTGTGCGTGCTCGGTGTGGGCAAGATGGTGGAGGCGGCCGAGGAGGCGGCCGGCAAGCTGGCAGCCGAGGGCGTGGACGCCACCGTGTGGGACGTCCGGGTGGTGTCGCCCCCCGACCCCGCCATGCTGGCCGACGCCGCGGCCCACGGGCTGGTCGTCACCGTGGAGGACGGCATCCGCGTCGGCGGGGCGGGCACGTTCCTCGCCGACGCCATGCGCCGGCTCACCGAGATCCCCCACCCCCTGCCCCCGGTGTGCGTGCTGGGGGTGCCCTCTCGTTATATCCCCCAGGGCAAGCCCGACGGCATCCTGGCCGACCTCGGCCTGGACGGGCCGGGCATCGCCGCCTCGGTCACCCAGGCGCTCGTCACCGAACGCGACCGCTTGCAGCTGTCGTGACGGGCTCGGCCCAGGGTCGGGGCCGGCTCGCCGGTTGTCATCTCGACGGGAACTTGTTCTAGTTTGGATCCCGTGGACTTCAACCTCGCCGACCTGTTCGAGGCCGCTTCCGACGCCTTCCCCGACCGCGAGTACCTGGTCACCGAGGGCCGACGGCTCACCTACGGGCAGATGGAGGAGCGGGCCAACCGCCTCGCCCACCACCTCGCCGCGGCGGGGGTGGGCCCCGGCGACCACGTCGGCATCTACGCGCTCAACAGCGTGGAGTGGGTCGAGACGGCCTGGGCCGTGTTCAAGCTGCGGGCGGTGTGGATCAACATCAACTTCCGCTACGTGGAGGACGAGCTGCGCTACCTGTTCTCCAACGCCGATCTCGTCGCCCTCGTGCACCAACGCCAGTTCTCGCCACGCGTCGCCGCCCTGCTGCCCGAGCTCCCCGCCCTGCGTCATGTGATCGTGATCGACGACGACAGCGCCGAGACCGACCCGCGCCACGACGTGGTGGACTTCGAGGAGGCCGTCGCGTCCGGCTCACCCGAACGCGACTTCGCACCGAGATCGGGCGACGACCTCTACATCCTGTACACGGGTGGGACCACGGGCATGCCCAAGGGCGTGGTGTGGCCGCATCGCAACGTCTTCTTCGCCCTCGGGGGAGGTCTCGACGCCCTCACCGGCGTGCGCATGGACCGGCCCCAGCAGATGGTGGAGAAGGGGCTCGCGGCCGGCGGCCAGCTCACCTTCCTCCCCATCGCACCCCTCATGCACGGCGCCACGCAATGGGGGGTCATGGGCCAGAGCTTCGTGGGCAACCGGGTCTGTCTCGTGCCCAAGTTCGACCCCCACGAGGTGTGGACCATCGTCGAGCGCGAGAAGGTGAACATGGTCATGATCACCGGGGACGCCATGGGCAAGCCCCTCGTCGAAGCGTTGGGCGAGCCCGGCGTGTCCTACGACCTGTCGTCGTTGATCGGCATCACCTCCACCGCGGCGCTCTTCTCGCCGTCGGTCAAGGACGCGTTCTTCGCGCAGTTCCCGAACCTGGTGATGACCGACGCCGTCGGGTCCTCGGAGGCCGGCAACAACGGGATCTCCATGATCAAGCCGGGCGGGACGGCCATGCGGAGCGGCCCCACCGTGTCCTCGACCGGTGGCACCGTCGTGTTCGACGAGAACCTCGAGCCCGTGAAGCCCGGATCGGGAGTGATCGGGAAGATCGCCCGCTCCGGCGACATCCCCATCGGCTACTACAACGACCCGGTCAAGAGCGCCGAGGTGTTCATCACCGTCGACGGCAAGAAGTTCGTGATGCCCGGCGACTTCGCCACGGTGGAGGCCGACGGATCGGTGACGCTTCTGGGCCGGGGCTCGATCTGCATCAACTCCGGGGGCGAGAAGATCTTCCCCGAAGAGGTCGAGGCCGTGGTCCGCTCGCACCCCGACGTCATGGACGCCATCGTCGTGGGCGCGCCCGACGAGCGTTTCGGCCAGCGGGTGGCCGCCATCGTCGAGCCCCGTCCCGGTCGCGCCGCCCCGTCGCTCGAGGTCGTCCAGGAACACTGCCGCCAGCACGTGGCGGGCTACAAGGTGCCTCGGCAGTTGCACGTGGTGGACAAGATCGAGCGCTCCCCGAGCGGCAAGCCCGACTACCCCTGGGCCAACGCCATCGTCACGTCGCAGTCACCGGTGGGTTGACCCCCGCCCTCGTGACACGCTGAACGTGCCCGTCACCCTCGCCGAGCTCGTCGGCGGCGGTCGGGCGGCCGTGCTCACCATGGAGCTGCAACGGGGCGTGGTGGGCGACCTGTCGAGCTTCCCCGAGCTGGCCGCGGCGGCGCAGGAGGTCGGCGTGGTCGCCAACACGGCGCGCCTGCTCGACGCGGCGCGCGCCGCGGGCGTCCCG
>Ga0116215_1002846_pt1 | contig 10413 bp, 9 predicted proteins | sample Sb_taG_7_FD_89698 | JGI IMG/M metagenome (GOLD analysis project Ga0116215, IMG submission 89698) | Peat soil microbial communities from Weissenstadt, Germany - Sb_50d_2_FS metaG | ecosystem: Environmental > Terrestrial > Soil > Wetlands > Peat | place: Germany: Weissenstadt | collected 2010-09-21 | reverse complement strand
CGGGGCGACGAGTTCATCGTGTTGACCGACGGAGCATCGCTGGCAGCGGGCCCCGAGCTCGTGGCGGAACGAATCCTCGACGTCCTGCACGAGCCGTTCTATCTGGGCGACTCGCACCCCGAGCCCTTCAGCGTGTCGGCTTCGATCGGCGTGGCGCTCGGGCCACGGGTCGACGCCGAGCATTTGCTGCATGACGCCGATATCGCCCTGACCCAGGCCAAAGAGGCGGGCCGTGGCCGCTTCGCCCTGTTCGGCCAGGACATGCCGCAGGCGATCGAAAGCCGTCTGGCATTCGAGAACGAGCTGCGCAGCGCGGTGGCGACGGACCAGTTCTTCCTCCGTTACCAACCCATCTTCGACATCGAGACGCGCACCACCACCGGGGTCGAGGCGCTCCTGCGTTGGCAGCACCCCACCCGGCGCGTCATCCCGCCCGATCATTTCCTGCCGCTGCTCGAAGAGAGCGGCCTCATCATTCCCCTCGGTCGTTGGGTGATCCAAGAGGCATGTCGCCAAGGTGCCGCCCTGCATGGCAAGGGCTACCTGATCTCGATGTCGGTGAACCTCTCGGCCCGCCAGCTCGAGTCCGAGAACCTGGTGGACGACGTGCGCGAGGCTCTCGCCACGTCAGGATTCGAGCCGACGGCACTGGTGCTCGAGATCACCGAGACCACGATCATGAGCGACACCGCCCTCATGGTCGACCGGCTCATCGCCCTGAAGGGCCTCGGGGTCCGGATCGCCATCGACGACTTCGGCACGGGGTACTCGTCGCTCGCCTACCTGCGTCAATTCCCCGTCGACATCTTGAAGATCGACCGCTCGTTCATCAGCTCGTTGGCCACGACGCGCGACTCGTCGATGTTGATCCACACCCTCGTGCAGTTCGGCAAGACCCTCGGCCTCGAGACCATCGCCGAGGGGATCGAGGAGGAAGGGCAGATGGACCCGCTGCTCGCCGAGCAGTGCGACACCGGCCAGGGCTTCCTCTACGGGCGGCCGCTGTCTCCCACCCAACTCGACATCTTCCTGCGCACCCACCTCACCCAGGAACCTCCGCTGTGGGTGGTCCCGCCCAAACAGGCGGCCCGCTAGCGCGCCGACCCCGAGCCGGGGAGCCCCGGCCAGGTATGGATGCCATGATGGACACCAAGCCGCCGAACTGACGCGGCGATGTCCGGGGCCATACCCGGGGAGGGGAAGCCGTGAGAACGACAGCGCCGGTGAGCGAGTGGGGGAGCGACTTCGACGTGCTCGATCCCCAGTACATCGCCGATCCGTTCGGGATCTGGGACCAGCTCCGTACGACGTGCCCCATCGCCCACACCGAGCGGCGGGGCAGCACGTGGTTGCCCACCCGCTACGAGGACGTCACCGCCATCGCGCACGACATCGAGCATTTCAGCTCCCTCGAGGTCGCCGTCATCCCCTTCGAAGGCGAAGAGCCCGAAGAGCCCGTCCTCCCCTACGGGCTGCCGCCCATCTCCGCCGATCCGCCCCTGCATACCTGGACACGGCGGTTGCTCTTGCCGTGGTTCTCCCACAACCGCGTCGAGACCTACGAGCCGATGACGCGGGGACTGTGCTCGGGCCTCATCGACGGGTTCATCTCCGACGGGAGGGCCGATGCCGCCTCGGATTACGCGCAGCAGATCCCGGTACGGGTGATCGCCCACATCCTGGGGGTGAGCCCCGACCTGGCCGACACGTTCACGGGATGGGTGCGCGACGTCCTGGAATTCGCCGACGATCAAGACCGACGCGTGAACGGCGTCCAGGGCCTGCTGCAGTACTTCATCGCGGAAGTGGCCAAGCGGCGCGCCCAACCCGGCGACGACCTGTTGAGCGAGCTGCTGCAGACCGACGTCGACGGGGCACCCATCGAGGACAGCCTCGTCCTGGGAGCCGCCGCCCTCGTGCTCATCGCCGGCGTCGATACGACATGGAGTGCCATCGGCTCGTCGCTGTGGCACCTGGCGACACACCCTGACGATCGCAAGCGCATGGCGGAGGACCCAGATGTCATGGCACTCGCCGTCGAGGAACTGCTACGCGCCTACTCGCCGGTGACCATGGCGCGCATCGTGACCTCCGATGTCGAGTACGCCGGGTGTCACATGAAGGCGGGCGACAAGATCCTCATGAATTTCCCGGCCGCCAACCGCGACCCCGAGGTGTTCGAGGACGCCGACGAGGTCATTCTCGACCGCGCCCACAACCGTCACGTGGCATTCGGCTCCGGCATTCATCGTTGCGCCGGCTCCAACCTGGCCCGTATGGAGCTGCGCATCGCCCTCGAGGAGTGGCTGCACCGGATCCCCGAGTTCCGCCTGGCCGACGGCGAGGAGGTCACCTGGGCCGGCGGCCAGGTACGGGGGCCACGGCTGCTGCCCGTGGTCTTCCCGTGAAGATCCGGGTCGATCCCGACAAATGCCAGGGCCACGCCCGCTGCTACGGGCTCGCGCCTGAGCTGTTCGAGGTCGACGACTACGGCCTGTCGACCGTGGTGGGCGACGGCTCAGTGCCGCCCGAGCTCGAGGACCGGGCCCGTCTCGCCATCGCCAACTGTCCGGAGTTCGCCATCGACGAGGTCTGAGGACCCGATCGCTCAGGTTTGGTTGCCGAGCTTCGAGTAGGGCCGGCACGGTTCGCCCCGCAGCGCCCCACAGGCGGGCATCGCCGCGGTGGCGTTCACACCCGAGACGACATCGACCGCCAGCGACGAAGCCATGGCGGCACCGAGCGCCACCGTGTCGGTGACCGAGCCATGGGTGGAGGGGGTGGCGAACGCCCACTCGGGCCGGTCGCCGCCCGGTGCCGAGATCACGATGCGCAACCGCGTGCCGGCCCGGAAGGTGTGCGCGATGGGGTCGATCGGGATCCGCACCAGGGTGTAGCCGGCTGAGGAAAGGTTGTGGCGGTCCGACTTCAGGTAGCTGGGAACGGGGTCGAGAACGGTCGACGCCGCCGCGGGCGTGTGGTTCGAGCTGCGCAGGAATCCTGAGGTGACGTAGTCCTCCTGGGTCTCACCGGGTCGCACCTCGGTCACCGTCGCCTGGAGGTCGGTGGACGGCGTCGTGGACCGCAGCCACAGGTCCAGGCTGGCCGGGCCGACGATGGTGGTGGGCGACGTGAAGGCGGGGGTCTCGAACGCCACACCGTTGGGGGCCGGGACCGTCGTCCAGTCATAGGGCGGCTGGGCCGCCCAGGCGTTGGCCGAGGCGGCCAGGTCGGTGGCGGGACGAACGGAGGGGTCGGGGTGGAACGCCACCTGGGTGGTGGTCGAATCCTTGGCCGTGCCGAGCGTCCCGTCGGGGCCGAGGTAGTACTGGGTGACGGTCCCCGGCGGCGGCCATTGCGAGTAGTCGGCTTCGTAGGTGGGCTGCATCGCCCCCGGTCCGAGGTTTCCGCCGCCGTTGTCGAAGAGCACCCTGACGCGAGGGTCATGGGCGGCGAAGTCGGACTTGGCCTGGGTCACCGAGGTGTCGGTCGTGAAGCGCACGGGGGGAGGGGTGAGGGACTTCGCCCCCCCGGTGACCTTGGCATAGACGACCGGCGCCAGCACCGTGAGGAACGGATTCTGGGCGGGCACCTGTCCCGCCACGTAGATATCGAGGAACTCGAGCCACCGCGACAAGGTGTCGGGACCGAGCGAGTCGATGTGGGTGCCGTTGAGCATGGTGGCATAGACGTTCTTGTCGTGGCTCAACGCGGTGATCAACGCCGGCCACTGCGGGCCCGTCTGCTCGTCCTCGAGGGCGCCGACGAGGAACACGGGGACCTTGATGTGTGTCGCCCACACCGCGGGCGACCGTTGGTCGAACAATGACGGGACACGGCTCAGGTTGGGCCCCACCAACGACTCGAGTTGCTGGGCCTCGGGGTGCAGCACCTGGTTGGCGAGACAGGTCTTGTCCCCGGTGGCGATCTCGGCCTTCGCCCACGGTTGACCGCCTTTCGGCGCCGCCTCGGCGTCGCTCTTGCGTTGGGCGATCCAGCTCCCGGCGAAGCCGTCGTTGTAGACCCCACCGGGGTAGCCGGTCGAGAAGAGGTCGTCGGTGGAGCTGAGCGGCGCGATGGCGGCCAGGTCGGGCGGGTCGGTGCCGGCCACTTCGAACTGGGAGATCCCCGAGTAGGAGATGCCGACCATGCCCACCTTGTGGTTCAGGACCCAGGATTGGGCCCCGACCGTCTGGATCATGTCGTAGCCGTCGTAGTCAGACGGCAGCCCGAAGAGGTCGAAGGCACCGCCCGAGCACCCCGTGCCGCGCATCTGGACGCTGACGGTCACAAATCCGAGGAGGGGGGCGATGACGCTCCCGACGATGGTGGCGGTGTCGGGGAGCAGCGGGTCGCTCGACGGTGCCTTGCCCTCGAGCGCGTTGATCAGGTTGTGCGGGGCCGCCGTTGCGTAGCCCGAGTACTCGATCACCGTCGGAAAGGGGCCGTTCGCCAGGGTCTTTCCCGGCGGGAGGCGCACCGTGGCGGCGATCGAGATCCCGTCGCGCATCGTGACGTAGTTCAGCCCGGCATGCAGATGCTGCCTCGAGTACAGCGTCGAGGGTGGAACCGAGCTCGCCGAGAGAACGGCGAACGCCGCCGTCTGGCGTCGCTTTCCGCCCGTCTCCTCGAAGCGGTAGCCCCGTCCCGGGTTGACGTTGCGGACGATGATCCCGCCCAGACTGTCGACCACCCCGGAGCCGATGCTCGATCCCGACGCATTGATCAGAGAGAGGTGTTCCCCGGGTTGGGCGCCGATGGCGTACGCCTCACCGATGGACCCGTGGCCCTGGAACGGTGTGGCGGCGAAACTCGGGGTCGAGGCGATGCCGACGACCATCCCGGCGCTCACCACGGCGGCCAGCGCGGCAGCCGCCAGCCTTCTTGTCAGGATCCCCCGCACGAGCCACTCCCGGTGCGCCCGCCACCCACCAGGGCGACTCGAATCGCGTCGCCAGGGTAGTCGGCGCCGGATCGACCGTGATATCTAGGCGGCCTCGACGATGACCCGGACGAGCCGGCCGTTCACCCGCCGGAGCACCGAGGCGGGGCGGTCGGACTGGGCCACGGCGGCGAGGGCCAGGACGTCCTGACCCAGATCCTCGGCCAGGCAGGCCTGCTCGTACTCGTGCGATCCCGCTTCACTGGTTGCCATGTCCCTCGTCCCCCTGATCCCGATGGTGCGACGGAGGGATCAACAGGTCTCCAAGCGATGGTCAACTTCTCGGCAACGGCGGGGGGGAGCCCGTGCCGAACGGGCCGACATCGAAGCCGGTGACGCCGTAGGTGAAGGTCAACGGTTCGGGGACGAGCAGAGGGCTCGCCGTTTTCGGCGGCGTGACCTGGAGCCATTTACCCTCGTAGCACGCATTGGGAGAGGCCGTCGGACCGGAGCCGGGCGTCAAGATGATGTTGCAGACATCGGGGTAGGAGATCTCGAACCAGGCACGCTGCTCGGGTGCCACCACCACGGGCTTCGGGGTCGGCGTGCCGACGCCAGTGCTCGCCCCCATGGTGGGCACGTCCTGGGTGGCGGCGGGGAGTGCCGTGCCGTTGGCACTGTTCACGGCGAGGCCCGGGTAGCCGAGCAAGGTGCACTGCGACAGCGAGATATTGGTGAGCGACACCGTCTCGAAGGTGGTCCCGCTGATGGCCTGCCAGTTGGTCACCGTCCCGCTGAGCTGGCCGCTCACACAGTCGGGCGGCCCCGACGCCGTTGTGGTCGTCGATGAGGTCGAGGTGGGTTCCGAGCCGGCCTTGGTGGCATGGGCCGGTGATGCGTAGTACTTGCGCAGTGACACCACCATCCGGTCGATGCCGAAGGCGGCCCCACCGGCGGCGACGATGACGAGCACCACCAGACCGGCGAAGCGGGCGCGGCGCCACAGCCGGCGTCGCCTGACCCGGCGCTGCACCATCTGTTGGACCGACTGGGGGTTCTTCATGGTGGTGATGGCTCTATTCTCGACCAGATGGCCGCCCCCGGGGCCCGAGACGTCCGGGACGCAGGGCGAGACGACCGGTATCTTCGGTCACCGAGCGACCCCGCGCGTAGTCGGAGGCCTTCCGGGCTCTGCTGGGCTTCGTACCCGAGGCCGTGGCCCGACGTCGGCACGGGGCGGGGCAGGACCGGTCCGAGGCGCCCCGATCCCCGCAGCAGACCCCGGTGAGGCGTCCCGGTCCCGACGACGGTCGGGATTGCGGCGCTTGCCCGGGGGGAGCGATCCTGGTCCCGGCCCGGCGTACCTGACCGGCTCGCCGACAGGGAGAGAGCGATGGGGGAACGTCGAGCACGAGACGACGAAGTCGCCCGCTGGCGTGAACACGGGTGGGTCCTCCTGGAGGGTCTTGTCCCCGCTCAAGAGATCGACGCCGCTGTGGACGACCTTTACCTGCAGTTCCCGCGGGCCGAGGAGTACCACGCTGATCCCGAAGGGGAGACCGAGCGACGCCTCGGACGTCCGGCCCCGGTCGACGAGTTCCCGTGGCCACCGGACGGTCCCGGTTTCCGGCACGAGCAGCACCGCTGGATCCGGGAGTTCCCGTTTCCCGGGACCGGGGCTCTCAACCGTCTGCTCGTCCACCCGGCCATCGTGGATTTCGCGTCCCGGGCCCTGGGCTCCGCCGACCTCCGGCTGTACCAGGCCGCGGTGTCGGCCAAGTACCAGGGCCTCACCAATTACGAGCAGCCCATGCACACCGACCGGAACCACTCGTGGTTGCCGGCCATCGGCACCGCGCCCTGGTGGCACGTCGAGGGGTTCCTCTATCTCTCCGACGTCGGGCCCAGCACCGCCCCCACCCACCTGGTGTCCGTGCTCGACTCGGCGTCGCGGTCCACGACGACACCGCTCGTGATGCCCGACCGGGGATCCCGAGATCTACGCCGCCGAGCGGGCTGCCGCCGGCGTGCGGGGCTCATACCTGGCGTACCGGCCCGACGTCTTTCATCGAGCCGTCAACCTCACCGAGCCCGGCGGCTCCCGCTTCCTGCTCAATGCCAGCTACAAGATCGCGGGCCAGGACTGGGTCGGCTATCACACCATGCAGTCGCGCGCCACGTCGCCCCACTGGGCGGCCTTCGTCGAAGGATCGACGCCGGCGGAGCTCGCGCTCTTCGGCTTCCCGTTGCCGGGACATCCCGTCTGGAGCGCGGAGCTCCTCGACGCCACGCAACGCCTCTACCCGCGCCTCGACACGGCGCCGTGGCGGTCGATGCTCGGCGCCTGACGCGCTGACCGCCCCCGTCTTCCCCGACCGGTCCCACTCGGGACCAGCGCCACCGGTTGGACGTCGGGTCGCGCCCTGTCCCGGGACTCACAGCAATTCGAAAGCAAGGTCCGGTAGTCGTAGTGCAGGGGCCTTGTCACGTCGTCGAAGGCGTGCTCCCCGTCAGGAAGAACGGAGGGGTCATGCGGGTGCGGCCTTCTGGGGTCGAGGGGCGGCGGTCGTGGCAGGGCGGGGCGCGACCCGTGGTGTTCGTGGCCGCTGTGGGCATACTGGGTGCCGCCTGTGGGAGCTCGGGGGGCTCGGCTGCTCCGTCGGCTTCGTCGGGATCCACGACCACCGCGCCGAGCAGCCGGCCGGCCGGGTCCGGATCTGTGGCTTCGGTGTCGGGCTCATCGATGACGGTGAGCGGTCAGTTCTCGGGGACGGCCACCGTCACCTGGACGTCGGCGACCACGTTCACCCAGACGGTCTCGGCCACGGTGCAAGACGTGACAGCCGGCAGCTGCATCTCCGCCACCGGGACCCCGCCCGCCGACGGCTCGGCGTCGGGCCCGATCGCAGCGCGCACCGTCGCCATCAACGAGGGTCATGCGCCGTGCGCGACGAGCGCGGCGGGCGGCTTCGGCGGTCGGAGGGGTGGCGCCGGTGGAGGATTCGGAGGCGGAGCCGGTGGAGGATTCGGGGGAGGCAGCTTCTCCCTCGCCACGGCGTCGGGCGCGGTCGCGACGATCTCGGGCTCTGCGATCACGGTGAGCGGCATCGGCAGGACGGTCGGCGCTGGTGGTACCTCGAACGTGGGAACGTCGTCCACGCCGGCGAAGGTCGAGATCTCGGCCTCTTCTTCTACGACCTACACCAAGGTCGAGGCTGCGACGGCCGCCGCGGTCGTCGTCGGTCGCTGCGTCACGGTGCTCGGGTCGAAGAGGGGGAGCGGCTCGTTGACCGCCACCTCGGTGAGCATCCGGGCTCCCGGCCCCAACGGATGCGGCGGCTTCGGAGGTCGGGGAGGAGCGGGTAGCTTCGGAGGCGGCGGGGGTTTCGGAGGCGGAGGGGGTTTCGGAGGAACCGGCGGCGGGGGAACGCCGGCGTAGTACCGCCGGCTCGGGCTCAGAGGAACCGGATCAGCTCGACCGCCGCCACCATCCACCCTCCTGCCACGAGCACGCCCGACGCCGTGAGTCGCTGCTTCGACGACAGCAGGACGATGCAACTGAACAGGTAGAGGTCGTCGAGGCTCCGAAATCCGACATCGCCGAGCCAGATCCCGGGGGCGAGGATCAGGGCGAGGACCCCGTAGGCGAGCCATGCCGCTCGTTCGTAGAGGCGAGCGTTCGTCGTACGGAGGGCCAGTGCCGCCACGGCCACCACGACAATGAGGATGAACAGCTCCCCGAACCACAACACCGCCGCCCTCGACGGGAACAGGTCCATGTAGTGACCGAAGCCCTGCGCCAAGCCGGCGAAGGGCGCGCCGAGATTGCGTTGGCCCGACGTGAGCAAGGGCCACGAGCCAGTGGCGAGTCGCACCACGAACTGCCACGCCAGGAACGAGACGCCCGGCGCGATCCAGGTCATCGCCGGCGCCGCCTCCACGGCACCCGGGGCAACCGCGACAGGTCTCGTTCCGTCGGCTATGGCGCGACGGGCGCTGAGCCGGGCGACGATCGTCGACAACGGACGTTCCACAGCCAGCGCCGCGACGACCAGCAAGGCAGTCTCGCGGCTGAGCACGGCCACGCTGAAGGCGGTCGCAGCCAGGACGAAACGGTTGCGACGCAATGCCACCACACCGGCGACGACAAAGGTCGCCGTGACGATCTCGGCCAGATCGCGAGAGAGCACCCACAAAAAGCCGAAGTAGCTCGGAAGCAGGAGACCCCACCACGAGTGTCGCCCCGACTCCCGGGCGATCATGGCGCCGAGGGCACCGAGGCAGGCCAGTCCGATGATGTTCACCACGACGAGCGACCAGGGCACGAGCCAACTGCGCCCGCCGGCCACGAGCCACGACAAGGCCGGATAGCTGATGCGTTCGAATCGACTGAGCGTGTCCATCCGGATCCCGGAGACGGTGTGATTGAAGTTCACGGGGCCCAGAGCCATCCGGTAATAGAACTGGCCGTCGTATCCCTGGCCTCTCGTGACGGGAACGCCCGGGGGCACGCGTCCCCGAACGTGGTCCGAGCCCACGACGATGAACGTCGCCACCTTGCCGTGGCCCACCACCACGATCCTCGCCCCGGCGACGATGGCGCCGGCGATCCCGGCGATCCCGGCGACCCACCGGGGGCGATCGACCCACGACGCCAACGACGACCATCGTTCCTGACGCGCCATCGGGATCAATGGACGGACGGAGCGTGGTGTCGACGCGCCCACCGTCTCACCACAACACCCATGCCTGTGGATCTCCTTGGAACCGTCTGGTACGCAGTGGCCTTCGGCAGTATGCCCTGCGGACCGGGTCGAGACGGGCATGGGGGCCAACCTGCCGAGATCGTCGGAGAGCTGGCACACTGCATTGCTGGCACACTGCATTGGATGCCAGGTCGAGGGTTCTCCGCCACGGGTTTGTCCCGACTGCACGACGCATGCAGTCCCACGTGGACCGGGGCGACATCCCCGGGCTCGTCGCCCTGGTGGCCCGCGACGACGACGCCCATGTCGAAGTGCTCGGGACAAAGGCTCTCGGGGACGCCGACGCCCTGCAGCGCGACGCCATCTTCCGGATCGCCTCCTTGAGCAAACCGATCGCGGCTTCAGCCGCGATGATCCTGGTGGACGAGGGCACCCTGGGCCTCGACGACCAGGTGGAGAACCTGTTGCCCGAACTGGCTGACCGGCGGGTCCTCAGGCGCCTCGATGCGCAGCTCGACGACACCGTGGCCGCGGCGCGTCCGATCACGCTCCTCGACCTCTTGACGTTCCGACTGGGGTTCGGGAGCATCATGGCGCCACCACGGACGTTCCCCATCCAGAGGGCCGAAGAGGAACTGCGGCTCATGACACTGGGTCCTCCGTGGCCACCCACGCCACACACACCCGACGAATGGATGCGGCATTTCGGATCGCTCCCGTTGATGGTTCAGCCCGGCGAACAATGGTTGTACAACACCGGCGCCCAGGTTCTCGGCGTCCTGTTGGAGCGGGCGGCGGGCAAGCCCCTGGAAACCTTTTTGCGGG
>Ga0116215_1002844_pt1 | contig 10419 bp, 6 predicted proteins | sample Sb_taG_7_FD_89698 | JGI IMG/M metagenome (GOLD analysis project Ga0116215, IMG submission 89698) | Peat soil microbial communities from Weissenstadt, Germany - Sb_50d_2_FS metaG | ecosystem: Environmental > Terrestrial > Soil > Wetlands > Peat | place: Germany: Weissenstadt | collected 2010-09-21 | reverse complement strand
GCCGGGAGGAAACGTCGTGCCCTCATCGCCGACGAAGAGCAAGATGAAATGGTTGCCACTCCCGCTGAACCCTTGGTGCACCTGCTCCCAGAAGTGGGCGAAATGATCCGCCGGTGCCGTGTCGACTAGGACGACACAGAGCACGTTGGCGGAGTCGAGATCCTGTCCATAGCCACGCACTCGGTCGACCTTGCGGGACAGCTTGTCGAGTTCCGGCTTGAGGTTCAGTACATCCTTGCACTGGGTCTCACCCACGAGGTGGCTCATCACGATGTCCCGGAGCTTATTAACGAACGCGAAATCCCAGTACCGCACGCCGAATCCGAGCACCATGCTCGAGGCCACCATTATGGCCTGCAATATCGCAGCACGAATCGGCGTCCGGTCGAAGTACAGAGGGTCGAACTGCTGCCATGTTGGGACGGCTCCGGCGGCGGGCTGGCCGGGACGTTGGGGCGCGCAGTGCTTCCGATGCCACGTATTCAACGCGGGATTTCCCGGGTTGCACTCCAGGGCGGCGGTTTCCAAATGAGCCAGCCATCCCTGGCTCCTGGCCTTACGTACTACGCGCCGCACGGCAATCGTCAGGCCCACCGCGGAGCCGACGACGTTGTCAATGTTCTTGTCGATGTCGGCGAGCACTTCCTCGAAATCCGCGCGCTCAGGGAAGGCATCGAGCAGCGCGAGACACAATTCGGAGTCTCTCGTGTCCAACCCAGCGACCCTCCCCTCTGTGCTGTCATTATGTACTGCGCTGCGAAGTATGTAGCTCAGGTTAAGGCACGGGGCGAGTACCGCGGAGATACGTTGACGATCAAGTACGCCATCCAGCGGATCGATGTCGATCAGGCGCAACTCGCAGTCTGGACCGGGTGGGTTTCCGGGCACCAGATGCACCTCGCCGGGTCATGCCCGGTCTGCGCGCATGACTCACCGATGGTCATAACCCAGCAGTTCACCGCGATGGAGGCCAGGTCCGACCCAAAGGTACTGGCCGTCTCGCTAGTGTGCGCCTGCGACCAGCCGCATCCCGGGCGACCAGACGGCGACACTGGCTGTGGGCGACACTGGAGTTGTACCGCAACGGCCGACGCCAACAACCAGGTCACCTTGTCCAGGCTGTCCGACCCGGCGCTCGTGGCCGCCGCCGACGCACTCCGGGCAGCCGGGGCAACCCAACTCGCCGACCTGCGGAGCGCCGCCGAGAAGTGGATCGGCGGGATCACGGCGCTGTTCAGCCTGTTCGGGCTGGCCGGGATCACCGTCGCCAAGTCGACCGTGGCCAACCTCACCACCGGCTGGCAAGCGGCCATCGCGACCGTGGCCGCCATCTCGGTCGGGCTGGCAGGGCTGGCGGTCTTTTGGATCTACCGTGCGGCGTACGGGTGGCCGGTCACGCGCGTCGTCGCCGACAACGACGAGCTCCGCGACTGGTATGCCTCGCGAGAGGCTGCCCCCCGCGTTCAGGCTGGGTGCCTGAGAGACGGCCTGCGGGCGGCGGGCGGAGCGCTCGCAGGCCTCGTGGTGACGGTAGGACTGCTGTGGTTCGCGCCGCAACAGCAGCCGACAGTGCCCATGGTGCAGGTCACGCTCACCAACGGGTCGCAGGTATGCGGGACGCTGCTGCCCACGACACCCGGGGGGACGCTGGTCCGGCGAGCCAGCGACGGCACCGCGGTGGACATCTCGCCGCGCTCGATCGCTGCGCTGACCGTGGTGGCGACCTGCTTAAGGGGCGAGGAAGTTCCCGGCGGCCAGGCAATCGCGAATGGCGGTGATCGGGATCGCCGCGTTCCAGGTCGGCTTATGCACCGGGTCGAAGTTCGGATCCCCGGCGTGGTGCAGCGCGACGACATCTAGCCGCACGTTCAGGCAGGGCGACCCCGACGAGCCGCGCTTGGTGTTGACCTTGTGGCGCAGCCGGGTCTGGTTCGCGTTCAGGCCGTCCGACTGGCCGAAGGCCAGCTTGAGCGGCTCGTCGCTAGGGTGCTGCAGGATGAGCAGCGGGTACCCGGCATCGAAGCCGTCCAAGCCAGGCCGGTCCAGCCGGATCCAGCCCCGGTCCGGTGCCCCCGGCAACCGACCAGCCCGTCCGATGGGCTGGCTGCCAGGGGAGCCCTCGACACGGAGCAAGGCAAAGTCAAGCTCGTCCGGGGCTGGCAGCTTATCGTCGGGGGCGGCTATGTGATCAACCTCGCTTGGCGGACGCCAGGCGACGAGCCAGTCGTCGGCGAGTCGATAAATGGTTCCTTCGTTGACCTGAGTCCCATCCGGGGTGGCCTTGTAATCAAAGCGCAGCCGGGCCTCGCGCGGGTTAGCCATCTTCTTATGCAGCACCTCGATCACGTGGTAGTTCGTGAGCACCAAGTCAGGACCGATGAGGAACCCGGTACCCGCCGTTGACCTGGTCCCGGCGGGTACCTCGACACGACACACCTGAGCTTCGAGCTCACCGAGCCGGGCGCGCCACGCACTAACGTCGAGGAACGGGGCGGTCCCCAGGATGACGCGCTCGAAGTCGAACCCCGCCGGGGCGACCTCATCAAGCTTTGCCGGGGCCGCGCTCAGGCCAACCTCCGCCGCGATGTCGCGGAGAGCCGCGTTCGTCGGCCGGGCCTCGCAGGCGGCGGCGATGAGGCGGAGTACCCAGCCTTCGGCGTCGGCCTTCTTGATGAGCTTGAACCGGAGGATCTGAGCGTCCCCGCCATATGCGACGTTGTGCAGGCGCTTGTCGAGCATCCCCCAGAGGAACTCATCGAGCGCCTCGACGCTGTCGAAGGCGTCGTCTAGCGCCTCGTTCAGCTTCCTCGACTGCTTGCCGCTCAGCGTAGCCATGGCGGCATCCTAAAGCGATTAGCGTCTTCGCGGCCCGGCATCCAGGTGTGGGACCATCGTGATGCGACCAACGATTGGGAGCCAAGCGGGGAGCCATCATCGGCGAAATGGGGCCACATGGAGCTACTTGTAACGTTCGCTTCGCGTTGATTACCAGCCATTTAGCTACGGTGAACCACGATTAGCGGCATAAAGAATCTCGTTCGCATCGAGGCAGCGGATGGATCGACGCGTGGCGAAGTTCGTTTGCAGTCCGCCGATCGGGGTGGGGCGACGCTAGCGGTCCACCTGCATTCGCGGGTGCTGCGATACCGCCCCAGCCGCAGGCCCGAGCTGGTCGTCGGATCGGTTCATTCCATGCGTCGCACGGCCGATTCTGCTAACGCCGCGGACCGCTGCGCGGGGGTTCCGGACGCTGGATCGTCAGTGTTTCTTGAGGAGAGGACAGGCAGCTTGTCCTTTCGTTGGTGGTCCGGCAGCGGGCCAGCGTCCCCTATTCGGCTCGGCCTTCACTTGTGAGTGGCCGTTCACCCTGGGCGGCAGCGTCATTGATCGCAGTAGCCTTTGCGATCAGCTCATCAACCCTGGCGACGTCGATGCTCCAGTTGAACAGACTGGCCGCACGCTTGAGCAGGCCAAGCTGTGCCATCACGCACGCGGTGGTGATCATGTCGGTGAAGGAGTCGGGCTGGCGTTTTGTGTGGAAGCCGGGCTGCTCGGTGTCGACCTGGATATGGAGGCCGACCGTCCCGTAGTTGCCCTCCGAGGTACTTTTCGCCAGGTGCATCTCGGTGCTGAGGCTCCTGTAGATTGCGGTGTTCTCGGGGTCCGGAAGCGCATCAGGGATGATGATGCCGACCTGATCGGCAATCTGGTGAACCGCTCTCTGGGCCTGCTCGCTGTGTTCGGCGTCTGCCCCGATCTCGCCTGCACTGTCCAATGCCATCCGCAGCACGATGCCGAGACCGGCTCCTTCGGGGTCGCCCATCTGCTCAAAACGCGCGGCAATGAGGGTCAGCCCTCGCAAGGATGACAGGGCCTCGGCCGGCTGGGAGCCGGCGATCAAGATCTGGGCGCTCTGGAAGAACGCCACCCCCTGGCCGAAGAGATTGAAGGCCATCACCCGGGCGCCATCGTAGGGCCTCTCCGCTCCGGTCGCCGCGGCCGCGTCCACCAACGGCATGACAGCGCTCATCAATTCCGACGAGCCAGCGCCAGGCATCCGGGTGACATTCAGCTCATCTTCGCTGAGTTCCTTAGGCTTTTCGCCTTCGGCGAGTCGTCCGATGATTCCGATCCTGTCGAAGCTGAACTGAATGGCTGGGTTGGTCCGGACGGTGATCTGCTCCTTGGCTTTCATCTGGAAGGCTGCTCCTTCCCGCGCGACGGAGTCGATGAAGGAGGTCCACTCCAGACGCGGGTACAGTTCATCCCCCGCTGCCGGGTCTTCTGCTGCCCCGAGCAGCCGCCCGCGGATGATTTTGCGCGCGGACTGGACATCTTTTGGCTTGATCTCCATCAGCTCCGCGCCGATCTCGTGCGGCAGATCGAGCAGATCGATGATGGTGCGCCGTACGCAGGTAAACGTCGTGTCCGCACTGGCGATGGCGCGCCGCGCGACTGCGTCTAGCTCGAGGAAGCCGTGCTCAAGCCCGTCACTGGCCTTCTTAGCGGTCGTGTACGCGTCGTGATCGCCATCGAAGATGATCTGCTCGCGCACCTGCTCTCGCATGATCTGCGGCCATCGCGGCCGATCGGGATCGTCGGTCACGACATCGAGCATTCGCGCCAGCTGCTCATCGGTCTTCGACAACTCAAGCTTCGTCCTGCGAAGTACCGCCTCGGTCAGGTTCTCCACGGCGATCCACAAGTGGCTCAGAGCCAGCCATTCGCCGCCGACGTACCACTCCCGCAGGGCAAGTTCGTACTGACGCAGCGCCCGGTCAACTCGCGGACCATCGACCGGCATCGACATGGCTGCCGGACAGGCCACCTCGAGGAGGTGGCGCCGGATGATCCGGCCTTCGGCGACAACACCCCGCTCATCGGGCAGGAAGACCTCAAGAAATGGGCGTTCGGTTCTGCCGGGGTCGCTGTCAAAGGCCAGATGCGCCTCGACGGGACCAACGCGGACATTGGCTGCAAAGGCAATCATGCTAGCGATCGGGCGAGCGATCGTGCTGAACGTCGCGACCGCCTCATCGAGCGACCCAGCGTGGCCCTTGACCTCGACGACGAGCTCTCGTGGGATCGAATGCGAACCCTGCGTCACCCAGCGGGTGAATGCCCTGGTACGGAGTGTCCCGAGCGCAAGGCTTGGCACGGAGAAGTGATGCTCCCAGCCTTCCTCGGGCAAGAAATGGGCCGACGAACTAGCCCGGAGAACCACGGTGTACTCACTGCCACCAGTCGACGCCAGTCCGCCGCCATCACTCACCGGCCAAAGGTACCGCCTCGGTTACGCGCGGCCTGCCCGGCGCGGCCGATGTCGCCGTATAGCCAGGACTGCAGGCGGCGCACCGGGTCCCCGTCAGGCCGGAGGAAGTGAGCGCCCGGCCGTAGGCGCGAAACCAGGTCGCGCGGACTCCGCCGGGCGGCTGCATTCCGGCGGGTTCGTGAGGTGGCGGGGTAGCCCAACTGGCTGCCAACGGCCACGGTCAACCAGCCACACCCAGCCACTCCGGGCCTCATAACACCTGGTCAGAAGGCACATCTAGCCACGTCTGCCATCACCCAGCCACCTTGCGGAATCGCCTGACCGTCAAACAGGTCCATAGGGAGACCGTCTAGGTATTGCTGACCCACGACGTCAGCGGCACCGCCGCTGTCGCTAAAAGATCTTCAACCACGAGGATTACAGTGCCTGGTGACGGTCGGGCTTCTGGGGTGACGTCACGGGCGGCGGGGTCGTTCCCGGGGCGAGCATGGTGCAGGCTTGGAGCGTGGGCGAGGAGCGGGCCGAAACCTATCTGCGGCTGCTGGCCGAGGCCGAGCTGCGGTGGGCGGGTAATCGGCTGCGTGACCTTGATGCCGCGGCCAGGACGGACGGCAGGTCCAATCCGGGCATCGAGCATGCCACCTTGGAACGCGCGTTGTGGAAGGTCATCCGGGCCGGTCGGATCCTGGTCGCGGCCGGTGCGCTGGACCAGGATTACCTCACCGGGTTCGCGGATGATCTTCATGCGGCCATCAAGGCCCGGTCACGGCTCCTGCTGAACCACGATCGCAGGCGAGGGATGCTGCACCGGACCATGTTCGCGCCGCCTGACAGTTCGCCGCTGCCGTCGCGTCCCGTTAGCTGGGCGATGCGGGTCATGCCCATCGGCCGGACGCTGCGGGTGGCCAGCGGCCGCGCGCCGTCGGTGCTGCACCTGATGTCGCTGGTGCGGATCGGGACCGAGGCCGTGATCACCGTCGTCATGCGGATGCACTGGCCACCGGAGGGGCCGGGCACGGACCTGGAGATCACCAGGGCCGGCCCGCATCATCTGCCGTATGACCAGCTGTGGGCGGTGGATGACGAGGGGACTCGCTACACGGTCCGGTTCGAGGGCCCCGGCCGGGGCGGGACGGCCGCCTGGCAGGGCATCGCCCGGTTGTCACCCGTACCGCCGCTCGGCGCCCAGCGGCTTGACCTGGTCGGCGACGGAACCCGCCTGATCCAGCTCCCCCTCGGCCCGCAGGCCGCGCGCGGCGACCCGGCTGCGCCGCCTACGACCGAACCCGTGGCCGTCCCGCCCGGCGAACGCCTGCTCGTGCTGGAGGCCGAACGCATCCTGGCCAGCGGCGACGCCACGGGGCCAGCCCAGGGCCCTATCCCGGCAGAGATCATCACGGTGCTCACCCAGGCGGGCGCGATCGCCGCCGGCAGCCCGCTACCCGGCCAGCTCGCCGCGCTGTGCCAGCGGCTCGGCGCGGCCGGGCACGGCATCACCGTCCCGCCCGCGGCGCAGATCCCGGCGCCGTGGGCCAGCGTCATCGCGCACCGCGACGTGCCGGCGCCGGCCGGAGGCCCCGAAGTGTTCACGCCGCTGGCCTGCATCCTCCCGGACGTCGACGGGGCGCGGTTCGCGGTGGCCGGGCTGAGCACGGCCGCGGGCGAGAGCCACCTGCACGTGGTCAGCAGCGGCATGCCGCAGCTCGCGGACCGGTTCGCGTATAACTGGAGGCCGGGTTTCTCCTGGTGGCTCGGGGATGGCGCCGGGAACTGGCACGTGGCGGCGGCAGGCGAGCCGCGCACGCTCGGGGACGGCACGCAGGCGTTCCGGCTGCGGCTGACGCCGCCGCTCGCCGCGGTCCCGGATGCGGCCGAGATCGTGGTGACCGGACCGGTGACGCGGGTCCGCGCAACGGTACCGGTTGGCCCGGCCACCGGAACGAGCGACGATTGACGAATGAACGTGCGGAACGGCCGGTGAGTAGTCGCCACCATTAAAGATCTCTAGTGCCCGGGCGCAGCGCGCCGGTCCCCAGCGTTCCGGGAGCCCGGCGGGGATGATGTGCCTGCCGGCACAACAGATCTGACCGAGCTGACGCTGGAGCGCGGCCGCCGTGCCGACCTCGATCGGTATCTCGTCCGCTGACGTCAGCGGGCCGGTATGACGCTGTGCCGGCGAATCCAGCGCGGCGCTGGTATCACGCTCTGTTATAGGCCCTCGTTAGCTTGACGCCATATATCCGCCGCTCTGCGCGAGTTCGGCGGGAGTGGGATGCTGTCGGCTGGCCACGCAGAACGAGGTTTTCTGTCGCTCCGGTGAGCCGGCGCGAGTTGTCAGGCGTCCCACCGCAAAGCCAGTCGTGGGCGCCGGCCGGGTCGAGTTCGCGGAAGACCGGGGCTAGCGATGCGTCGCGATGATGAGGGAGACGATCACCAGGACCGCAGCAGCCGTAAGTACCAGGACTACGGTGGCGACGCGCATGAGGACCCATTCCTGGCGTGCCTGTCGCTGCCGTCCTTCAGCGGGAGTCTGGCGGATGATAGCCAGGGAGGATCGTGCAGGTAGATCCGCCTGCATCGGCGCGGGTCAATCGGGCCTCCGGGATAAACCATGATGTCTCCCGCTTCCTTCAGCCGGACGCGGCCAGTATGCGCTGAAGCTGGAGAGCTTGATTCCTGCTGGCCAGGAAAACTTCGACCTCCCGGCCGGTGAACCGTATCGTGAAGCCGACGAGGAGCGAGGTCTGTCCGGCAACGCTGATGGCGGGAACGGGCTGCGACGCCGGGACGGCTGAGGCGACTGGGCCCTGAGCCCCAGATGAGCCCTGGCCCTCAGCAGCCGGAATAACTGCCGTCACCGCCGGCGCGTCGGCAGCGGGGACGGTGATCCAGAATCCGTATTGGGTGGGTTCTGCCTGCTGCTGTCCCGGGGGCGTCGGCGGCTGGAATGAGGTGACCGGGGAGACCCCGGCGGAGGTGATCGTGGCCGGCGTGCCGGTCGTGCGGTAGCACGGGCCGGCACTACCGGAGAGCGCGACCGAACCGGCCGGGCAGCCGCCGGCGGGCGTGGATTGCTGCATGCGCATGTCTTCCAGGACGAGCGGTGACCGCAACTGGTGTGGTTGCGGCATGGTGGCCGCCGGGTCGGGCCCTAGCGGGGTCACGTGGCTGCAGCTGGCCACGGTGAGCATGACGCCTGCGGCCAGCACGCTGGCCAGGGCGGATACCAGACGCGGCAGGGACAGGAACGGCATGTCCGGGGTCCTCCTGGGGCGGCGTCGTTTCGTCATCCCGGGTATCCCGGGTACGGACGCGACGGCGTTGCGGGCGTGGCTGCCTGGGCGCGGGCGGCGTCGGGGGTGACCAGCGCGGCGGCGGCCACCAGGATGAGCAGTTCCACCAGGCTCACCTGGATCAGGTGCGGGTCGTTCAGGTAGTCGGTGAGCGAGGCGATTCGGTACGCCCCGGCGTCAGCGGCCAGCAGCGTCAGGGCCAGCGACCACACGCCCGAGCCGGCGGCCTGGCGGGACCGGGCCCTGGGCGCGTGTGCCAGGCAGGCGAGGGCGGCCAGGACGCAGTACAGCCCGGAAAAGTCCGGCAGCCAGGCGGACTTGCCGGTCGCCTGAAGCACGATCATCGGCACGTATACCAGGAGGTAGGCGGCGGGCAGTGCCAGCAGCCAGGGCCAGCGCGCAGCCGGCGGGGCGTCCCGGTGGAACGCGGTCATAGCCAGGACAGGGGCAAGATTGACCAGGACCCAGAAGGCCCACGGCCCCAGCGACGGCCCCTGGAAGGCGCCGGTGAACTCCTCCTGCAGCAGCCAGGCCAGGTCCGGGACGATGGCCAGCGCCGCGATGACCTGGGCAGTCCGGTAACGCCCGAGGACCAGCGCGACGAAACTCACGATCCAGGCGTAGGCCACCAGGTACCACGCTGCGGGCGGCAAGATGCCGCCAGGCGTGCCGGGCGCGATGCCCGCGGGCGGCGCGGGGAGCCAGCCGAGCAGGCCGCGGCTCCAGCCTGTCCGCACGAGTATGTCCAGGCCCCGCATCGCCTGGATCAGCGTCGCGGCGAGCACCGCGCGGCGTATGGCCTGTCCCCGGGCGAAGTACCGGCGCGGAGTACCCGCGCCGCCCAGGTACAGCCGGGCGGCCAGGGCGACCACGCTGGCGATCTCTGGCCAGGTGGGCTTGCAGAATTCGAGGATGGCCTCGTCTTCGTCCGGGTCGCCGGTGAGCCAGCTGTCCAGGAAGGCGGCGACCATGTCCTCTTCCCACCTGTCCCGGTAGTAGCCGGGCAGCAGCCGCAGCACCCGTCGGTACCGCTGCTCCAGGCCCGGGCCGCTGCTCACCCGGCTGCCTCCGCACCCGACAGGCCCAGCCTCGCCCGCACGACACGGGCGGTGGCGGCGCGGAGTTCGGCCTCGGCGGCCAGCACGCGCCTGCCGTCCCCGGTCAGACGGTAATAGCGGCGCAGCCGGCCGTCGTGCGGTTCCTCCCGGTCGGGCTCGATCAGGCCTTCGGCGGCAAGGCGGTCCAGCACCCCATACAGGCTGCCGATCTTTAGCTTGACCCGGCCCTGCGACAGCTCGGCCACCTCGCCCACCATGCCGTACCCGTGCCGCGGGCCACCGGCCAGCGCGGTGAGCACGAAAAACGCCTGGCTCGTCATGGGCTTGACAGCCATCCCGCCAATATACTGAAACCCAAGATATTAGTCCACAGCAAGCACCGGATCCTGGCGGCGCCGGCACCCAGCGAGCAAGCCGTTCAGAACGGGATGTTCTGAGCATTGCCGACGACCCGCGTCAGCCACCTGCGCCCAGCGCAGAGTCGGCGTTCGGCGCGGAATTACCTCAGGCGGGCAGGACGCAGCGGTGACGCTGGGTTACTCGGAAAGGGATCATCAGCCTCCGCAAGGTGCGGTACCTGGTGCCTGTGTCTGGTCGGCCAGGGGCTTCTGGGAGCCCCACAGAACCCCCACAAGTCGGCGACACGGCGGCTGATCCCCACAGGAATCCCACGGACGAAACGGCACACTCCGGTACACTTGTTATGCGTGTTAAAGGCACGGAGAACAGCCTGGTCAGCAGCGTCTATGCGCGTGAGCTGGGGTGTTGGAGCCTTTTCCAGGTAAGTGCTCTCGGG
>Ga0116215_1002838_pt1 | contig 10428 bp, 8 predicted proteins | sample Sb_taG_7_FD_89698 | JGI IMG/M metagenome (GOLD analysis project Ga0116215, IMG submission 89698) | Peat soil microbial communities from Weissenstadt, Germany - Sb_50d_2_FS metaG | ecosystem: Environmental > Terrestrial > Soil > Wetlands > Peat | place: Germany: Weissenstadt | collected 2010-09-21 | reverse complement strand
GTCGACCATGCGGTGCAGCGCCTCGAGCATGCCGAGGCCGAGCAGGTCGAACTTCACCAGCCCGATGGCGGCGCAGTCGTCCTTGTCCCACTGCAGCACGCTGCGCCCGGGCATGCGGCCCCATTCCACCGGGCAGACCTCGACCACCGGCCGGTCGCACAGCACCATGCCGGCCGAGTGGATGCCGAGATGGCGCGGCCGGTCGAGCACCTCGGCCGCCAGCTCGGCCACCAGCGGCGGCACGCCGCCACCCGCCAACTCCGCCACGGCGGCCACCGACGACGGTCCGCGCCCGTGCCCGGCGTCGATGCCCGCCGCCCAGGCGTCCACCTGCTCGGGGGTGAAACCGAACGCCTTGCCGACGTCGCGCACGGCCGAGCGCGGCCGGTAGGTGATGACGTTGGCCACCTGCGCGGCGTGGCGCCGCCCGTAGCGCTCGTAGACGTACTGAATAACCTCCTCGCGCCGCCCCGACTCGATGTCCACGTCGATGTCCGGCGGCCCGTCACGCGCCGGCGAGAGGAAGCGTTCGAAGAGCAGCCCGAGGTCGACGGCGTCGACGTTGGTGACGCCGAGCGCGTAGCAGACGGCCGAGTTGGCCGCCGAGCCACGCCCCTGGCAGTAGATGTCGAGCCGCCGGCACACTTGTGCGATGTCCCACACCACGAGGAAGTAGCCGGCAAAGCCCAGCGCGCCGATCACCTCGAGCTCGTGCTCAATCTGCTTCCACGCGCCGGGCACCCGCTCGTCGTCGGGCGGCCCGTAGCGCGCCGTGGCGCCCTCGGTCACCAGCTGGCGCAGGTAGCCCTGCTCGTCCATGCCCTCGGGCACGGGGAAGTCCGGCAGCCGCGGTGCGACGAGGCGCAGGTCGAACGCGCAGGCCTGCCCGAGCTCGGCGGCGCGCGCGACCACACCGGGCCAGCGGGCGAAGCGCCGGGCCTGCTCGGCGGCGGAGCGCAGGCAGGCCGCCGGGGCCGACGGCAGCCAGCCCTCGAGCTCGGCCAGGGGTCGGCGCGCCCGCACCGCGGCGAGCGTGGTGGCGAGCCGGAACCCGGCCGGCGTCGCGTAGTGCACGTTGTTGGTCGCCACCGCGTCGATGCCATGCTCGACGGCGAGATACGCCAGCGCGTCGTTGCGCGCCGTGTCGAGCGGGTCCCCGTGGTCCCACAGCTCCAGCGCGACGTTGGCGCGGCCGAACGCGTCGACGAGGCGCCCCACCTCCCGGGAGGCCGCCCGGGGCCCGGCATCCATCAGCGCGGCGGGGACCGCCCCCTTCCGGCAGCCGCTCAGCACCAGCCAGTGGCCGCCCGCGGCGCGGGCCAGCGCGTCGAGTGTGAAGACCGGCCGCCCCTTCTCCCCGCCCTCGAGGTGCGCGTCGGCCAGCACCGTCGAGAGGCGGGCGTAGCCGTCGGGGTCGCGGGCGAGCACGACGAGGTGCGTCCCGGTCGGGTCGGCCTCGCCGGTGCGCGGGCTCGCCGGCGCGAGCGTCACCTCGGTCCCGAAGACGGTCGGCAGTCCGCACGCCCGCGCCGCCTCGGCGAAGCGCACCACGCCGTAGAAGCCGTGGTGGTCGGTCAGCGCCAGCGCGGCGAGCCCGAGCCGGTCCGCCTCGGCCACCAGCTCCTCGGGATCGCTGCTGCCGTCGAGGAAGCTGAACCCCGAGTGGGCGTGGAGCTCGGCGTAGGCCTCAGTCATAGAGCGCCTCGACCCACCACTGCCCCCGCTCGGTGCACAGCAGGCGCGCCACCCCGTCCGCGGTGACCACCTGCAGGCGGGCCCGCCGACGGCGCACCGACCACCAGCGCTCGGTCACCGGCCAGGGGCCGGCCCATCCCACGACCGGCTGCCAGGGCCCGCCGTCGACCGAGAGCCGCTCGATCCCCGCCGTGAGCAGCCCCCGCCCGCTGACCTCGACCGCGCGGCCGGCCGCGTCGGCCACCTCGGCTCGGCGCGGGGTCCGCAGCACGTCGCTCGGCGCGGGTGGCGGCACCCGCCCCGGCCACGGCGCGCCGCCCGCTACGCCCGCATCGGTGTCGGGGCTCCCCCAGGGCACCAGCACTGACTGGCCGGCCGGGTCCCGGCCGCCCTGCACCCGGCCCATCAGCACGGCCTCCACCCCCAGGCGCTCCTGCACCCGGGCGAAGGAGCGGGCGGCCCGGGCGTCGGCCTCCGACGCGCCGCCGAAGAAGCCGGGCTGGGAAGGCGGGGGCGGCGCGTCGGCACCCTGGTCGGGGTCCTCGCCCCGGGCCACACGCAGCCGGCGCTCGATGGCGCGGTCGCGCAGGCCCACCAGTTCCCCGCTCTCGCCCCGGGCCACCGCATGGCAGGCGGCCGCGTCCGCCCCGAAGCGGTCCGAGATGCTCGCCGCGGGCAGCGCGGCGAACCGCCCCAGGGTGGTGACCCCGAGCCTCTGCAGGGTGACGGCCAGGTCGGGCCGCGCCAGCGTGGCCACCGACCAGGGTCCGAGGAAGTCCGCCGTCCCCCCCGCCGGGACGATCAGCCCGGAGCGGGCGGCCAGCAGCGCGGCGAAGAGCCCGTCGGCCGCGCCGACGGTTGCCTCCTCGCCCACGGTCTGCGCCAGGCGGGACACGACCACCTCCTCGCCGCCGAAGAAGCGGGCCGGGCCGCGCGCGGGCAGCGCACCGACCCCGAGCCGGACCGGATGGACCCAGGGGCAGAGCTCGCCGGCCCGCGCCAGCACGCGGGCGAAGCGCCGGGCCTCCTCCCCCCTCGCCCCTTCCTCGAGGAGCTCGGGGCACCAGATGACGACCAACCGTTCCACGTCCTCTTCTCCACCGTTTCGCTCAGGCCGCCTCCGGCCCGCCGCCGGGGCCGACCGCAGGCGGCCTGTCGTGCACCTCTGCCTCGGCCCCCACGCCTCCGGCTCCCACGCCTCCGGCAACCGCCACCGCGCCCGAGCCGGCGGGGAGCCACAGCGAGCACTCGGTGACCCGGCCGGCGGCGCGGCGCCCGCTGACGCGGACCTCGGCGCGGCGGCCCTGCAGGTGCCCGTGACCCCGGCCGACCCCCTCCCACTCGACCGCGCCGACCGAGAGCGCGAGGTCGCCGCCCTCGGGCCAGCCGCCGGGACCCTCGTGCAGCACGACCAGTGCCGCCTGGCGCTCGCGGGCCCGGGCGCTCAGGTGGCGCGCCGCGGTCAGGCGGGCCCGGGCGGGCGGGCGCACGAGGACGGCGTCGACTCCGGAGAGGAGGTCGCCGGCCGCCTCGGCCCAGTCGCCGCCGGGGTGGGGGACGAAGACGACCCGGCGCAGATCGAGCCCGAGCCCGGCGGCCGCCACCACCCCCGGGTCGGGCAGGCCGACGGCGGCGCACCAGCTCCCGGCCGTCGAGGCCGCCGCGAGGAGCGCCAGCGCCAGCGTCGTCGCGCCGTGGCCGGGCTGCCCCACCACGGTGGTGGTCGTCCCGCGGCGCAGGGAGCCCCCGGGGAAGAGGGGGGCCAGCGGCGGGGGCACCGGCAGCGTCCGCCCGGCCACGGGCGTGGCGGGACGGACCCGGTCGGCCAGCCCGGCGGGGAGCTCCCGGGAACGGGGAGGCGGCGGGTCCCCTGCATGGAAGGCGAACATATGTTCGCACCTTAGCCAGACCGTGTGCCGGCCGCTCGGGGAGGCAGAGTCCCAGCTCAGAGGCCGTAGCGCCCGCGGCAGACCCGGTGGGTCACAATGCAGCCGCATGTGCGGCCGCTTCGCCCTCTTCACTCCCCCGGCCCGGATGGCCCGCTACTTCGGGGCCTCGCTGGCCGAGGGGACCGACCCCGAGCACCACCCCAGCTGGAACGTGGCGCCGACCGACGAGGTCCTCGGCGTCCGGGACCGCCCGCCGCGGCCGAACGCCGACGAGGGGGTCACGCCCGAGCGGCTGCTCATGTCCTTCCGCTGGGGCCTCATCCCCTGGTGGTCCAAGGACACGACGTCGGGCAGCCGCCTCTTCAACGCGCGCTCCGAGACCGTGGCCACCAAGGCCTCCTTCCGCGAGGCGTTCCGCGAGCGGCGCATCATCGTCCCCGCTGACGGCTTCTACGAGTGGCACAAGACGACGACCGGAACGAGGCAGCCCTACTACTTCAGCCGGGCCGACGGCGAGCCGCTGGCCTTCGCCGGGCTGGCGGAGCGCTGGCGGCCCAAGGACTCACCGCAGGGCACGCCCTACATCTTCAGCTGCACCGTCATCACCACGACCGCCGGCGCGGACATGGACGGCATCCACGACCGCCAGCCGGTGATCCTCGACCCCGCCACGTTCGACCTGTGGCTCGACCCGGCCAACGAGGACACCGAGGAACTGCGCGCGCTGCTCCTCCCGCCACCCGGCGGCACCGTGGTGCACCACCCCGTAGGCACCCGCATCGGCAACGTGCGCAACAACGACCCCGCGCTGATAGAGCCCGTATGACGCCGTGACGACTCGCGGTGCGCCTACTTCCAGCCCTCCATGACGTGCTCGAACCACCACTGCGGCGCCGAGCTCACGAGAAGCGCCATGTCCCAGTAGTCGGTCCAGCGGGCGATCTTCCCGTCGCGCAGCTCGTGCACCGAGGCCACGGGCAGCGCCATCGTCTCGCCCGTCGGCCACTCCCAGATCTCGACGTGCTCGGTCATGACGGCGTCGGCGCCGGCCACGAGGTGCCGCCGCTCATCGCGCATCCCGGCCAGCGGGCCCCAGCCGAGCGTTAGTCGCCGCACGATCTCCTCGGGCCCGCGGGCCACGTCGTCTCCGGGCGTGGTGACGTCGGTGTACTCGCCGTCGGCCGAGAACCGGGCAGCCGCTGCCTCGAGGTCCTGACGGTAGAGGTCCTCCCAGAACCCCTCGATCACCTTGCGGTTCTCGTCGGCTGTGGTCACTCCGGCACCCCCGTCCCCGCGCCGCGGTCCCCGCGACGCCTTCGGATGCGGGAACCTACAACGTCGGGCGGCCCCCGGGCACCAGCCGGGCGAGCGGTGCAAGTGACCGGCATCACCTATGGTGGCCGCGCATCTGAACCATGGAGAGGTGAACCGGGGGGTTGACCGTGGGTTCTGCCTGGGAGGGCTTGGTGGACGGTGAGCCGGTCGTGAGCCGAGGCTCGTGACGACACGCGCGCCCCGCTTCGACCGCCGCACCTTCCTTGCCGCCGCGCTGGCGGCCGGCGGGGCCGGTGTCCTGGCGGCGGCAGCCGGGGACCGCCGCGCCGGGGCGGCCATGGCCCGGGCGGCGGCCTCGACCGCGCCGGCGGGCTCGGACCTCGGGGCCATGGAGCACGTCGTCTTCCTCATGCAGGAGAACCGTTCCTTCGACCACTACTACGGCAGCTACCGCGGCGGGCGCGGCTTCGACGACCATCCGTCGCACTCCCTGGGGGCGTTCGCCCAGGCGTGGCCCGGGGGGCCGGACCCCACGCTGCTCCCGTTCCACCTCGACACGGCCTCGGGCATCGGCGAGTGCACCCACGACCTCAACCACACCTGGCAGGCCGAGCACCTGAGCCGGGGCAGCGGCGACAACGGCGCGTTCGTCTCGACCCACACGCGGTCCGAGTTCGAGGGGCCCGAGCAGGGCGTGCTCACCATGGGCTACTACGCCCGCAAGGACCTGCCCTTCTACTACGCGCTGGCCGACGCGTTCACGATCTGTGACAACTACCACTGCTCGGTCCTCGGGCCCACCCATCCCAACCGCCTCATGGCCCTCTCGGGCACGATCGACCCGACGGGGCACACCGGCGGCCCGGTGCTCATCACCAACGAGGACTCCGACGCCATCTACAGCGTCAGCTGGGACACCATGCCCGAGGTGCTCGAGGACGCCGGCGTCAGCTGGAAGGTCTACAACCCGCAGGGCGCGGCCTATACGCCCGCCTTCTTCGAGCAGCACGGCCTGTTGATCGGCGACGCCATCCTCCCCTACTTCTCCCAGTACAAGAGCCCCGCCTCCGCGCTGTACCAAAAGGCGTTCCTGCCGCAGTATCCAGCCGACTTCGTATCCGATGTCGCCCGCAACACACTGCCGGCCGTGAGCTGGATCCTCCCGCCCCTCGGCTACGACGAGCATCCCCCGTCACCGCCGGCGCTGGGCGAGTGGTTCACCAGCCAACTGCTCGCGACGCTCATGTCGAACCGCGAGGTGTGGTCCAAGACGGTCGTGTTCCACATGTACGACGAGAACGACGGGTTCTTCGACCACGTGCCGCCACCTACGGCGCCCATCGGCACGCCCGGTGAATTCCTGTCCCAACAGACCCTGCCCGCCGACGCCTCGGGGATCCGCGGGCCCATCGGCATGGGCTTCCGGGTGCCGATGCTCGTGCTCTCGCCCTTCAGCCGGGGGGGGCACGTCGCGTCCGGCGTCTTCGACCACACCTCGCAGCTGCGCTTCCTCGAGGAGCGCTTCGGTGTGCACGCTCCCAACCTGTCGGCCTGGCGCCGCCGCCACGCCGGCGACCTGACGGCGACGCTGCACATGGGACGGGCCGAGGTGTCGGCCCCGGTGCTGCCGAGCACCGCCGACGACCAGTCGGCCAACGTCATGGCGGAAGGGTGTACCGAGGGCGACATCGTCGAGGCCAACGACGACTTCCCCCAATATCCAGTGCCGTCGCACCAGTCGATGCCGCGCCAGGAGACGGCGTGAGACTCGGCGGCGACGGGAGCTACGTCACCCCGTCGTCGCCTGTCAACGACCGTAATTCCCGCTATTGAGTGCCGGGCGACAACGGAGCTGCCCCCGTACGACCGCTCTCGGGCTCGATGGCAGTCCATCCGCGACGACGAAGCTCACCAGCGAGCTGCTCGGAAGGCATGGAGCTCATCATTTGCTCTTGGGCGGATTGCCGCCATGCTGGCACAGGGACTGCAGTACTCCCGTCGGGCTCTGTGTCCTGTAGCTGGCCGATGAACGCCGCCGCTTCATCGCGAGCGAACTTGCCTGCAGCCTGACGCTGGGTAAACCCCATTGGGCCGCGTGCATCGCGGAAGTCGGTATGTCCGGCGTCCTTGAGGAGGGCCAGCAGCTCTCGCACCTGCTTTGCCGATGCCGGTGGGCCTGACTGTTGACCGAACGCCATTGTGGGCATTCTTGCCGATTTGGCGATGAAGCAGTGGGAATGTCCCAGAGAACGCCGGTTTGCGGTGCCGATGTGCCACTAAGTCAGAAGTTGGCGACGACCATCTTGAAAGCATCGCTCAGCGCGAAATACTGGTGAGAGGTCGTCGAGTCCACCAAGGATCGTCGCTTCAGCCGGCTTTCGATCCGGGAATCGCCAGAGTGACGCGTATGTGTCCGCCGTCTTCTGGGGTCCACTTCGACGGACGATGGCGCCTGTGTTCTGGCTCGTGAGCTCAAGACGCAACCCTGCCGCTTCGAGGACCTTCAGCGGTGAGAGCCAGATCACGTCCTGGGCCCCGTCGATCTGGACGTATTTGTCCATGAGTTTCTGCATGGACGTCTGGTCGGTGAAGAAGTACACGCGCTGATTCAAAAGGCGGATCCAATCGCTGACATCGAGTCCGTTGTCCAGGGTGGATCTCAGGTCCTTGCGGGCGAATAACGGGCCCTGGTCCCTGAGGATCACGTCTTCGCCGTGGACGCTCAGGCGCACGGACTCTCGACGAGGTGTCGACAGCAGCTCTTGGCGCTCCTCCTCGTTCAGATCGGCCTCCAAGATCAACTGCTCGGCCGTGCGGAACCCGTGCCTGGCGATTTGATCCCAGACGCCAACGGGACCGACGTGACAGACCACCTTGCAACGATTGAGGAACTGCTCTGGTGTCATCGCCTGAAGGATCGCACATGTGGCGGCGAAGTTCCTACCAATCCCTGACCGAGGTTGTGCAGTTGTGACGTTCCGGTCCTGTTGTCGGCCGGAGATGAGCACGCTGGACTTCTCGTGAAGCTCGTAGAATCGCCTGCATGCCAGGGTCTGCGGCCAGGTACACATCCGTGTGCCCACTGGCGCCTTGACCACTCGCCGAGGCCTGCGTCAGTGCGCTGCGTGCTTGGTGACCACAGCTTGAGCCTCCCCGATGGCCGCACGCTCGGCTATGCCATTTATGGCGACCCCGTCGGCCTACCGGTGATCAATTGCCACGGCGGACTGGTGAGCGGCCACGATGTGAGCCCTGCCGACCAGATGGCCCGAGCCCTGGGTCTGTGTGTCATCTCTCCTGACCGGCCCGGCATACACCGCACGGACCGATTACCCGGTCATGGCTTGCTGCCCTGGGTTCGAGCGGATCTCCTGCCGCTCCTCGATCACCTGGAGGTGGGGTCGGTCGGGGTGATGGGCTGGTCCGAGGGTGGGCAGTACGCGCTCGCCACAGCATTCGAACTTGCTGAACGGGTCACTCGTTGCGCCGTGATTGCCGGCTGTCCACCGCTGGATGACCCAATGACGTTCAAGCAGTCCAACCGCCTCGATCACGCCCTAGCCATTCTTGCTCAAAGGGCTCCGATCGCTCTGCGCTTCATGGCCGGCAGTATTCGCCTGCTTTCAAGGTACGGTCCGCGAGCGCTCCTGCGGACCTCATTACACGGCCAGAACCATGCCGAAGCCGAGGCGGTCAGTGAACTGGGTGGCTGGCTCCCCACCATCCTTGGTGAAGGGGCGGCAAATGGCCGCGGGGTCGTGGACGAGTATCTGGCCGTCGTAGCTCCATGGGGATTCGACCCCGAAGATCTGTCGACGCCGGTCAACATCTATCAAGGTACCGCTGACACACTGGTGCCTGAAGCTTGGGGTCGGGTGCTCGCCGGTCGGATATCTGATGCGTCCCTCACTCTCTACCCGGGTGAGGGGCACTTCATCGCTCTGACTCGACGAGAAGAAGTCCTGCAATGGCTGGCCCACATCCATCCCGCCACGGGGACCTGAAGATCTCATAGCCGCCGCCCTGTCAACCGTGCTCCATCCGACACGTTGGCTGGAGGCCCCACCCAATTTTCAATTTTTTTGGGCAGCCCACTTCTCTCAGTATCGTGAGTGAAGTGTTCGAACGCTTCACTGATCGGGCCCGGACTGTGCTCACTTTGGCGCAGGAAGAGGCGCGCCTCATGAACCACGGCTTCATCGGCACCGAGCACATACTGCTCGGCCTCATTCGCGAGGATGAGGGGGTCAGCGGGACGGCCCTCAAGAACCTCGGGGTGTCGTACGGCGCAGCGCGAGACAGGGTCGAGGAGGTCATCGGGCCGTCCGTTGCGGTGCCCAGCGGTTCTCCTCCGTTCACGCCGCGAGCCAAGAAGGTCCTGGAGTTCGCACTGCGAGAAGCGCTGCAGCTGGGTGGCAGCTACATCGGCACGGAGCACATACTTCTTGGCATCGTGCGCGAAGGAGAGGGTGTCGCCACCACCGTCCTGAACAGCCTGGGGGCGAACCCGACGCGAGTACGCCATGAAGTGATCGAGTTGATGGCAGGTGCCTCAGGGGAGTCGCCTGACGCTCGTAAGGGTGACGTTGCCATCACGGGCCGATCGCCTGCTTCCTCGGGACCCAGCTGTCCGCACTGCCATTCCAGCGTCACCGACGAGGCTCGATTCCGCACGATCTCGGTGCCAGCTGATGTCGACGATGCAGAGAGGGAATCCGTGACGATCGATGTCGTCTACTGCGGGCAGTGCGGAAGCACTCTGCTCATGTTCAAGTCGAACTGACGACGAGCGTCTGATCCTCGTCCTGCGCTCCGCGTCGAGCCAGAACCTGAGCACCCGGTCAGGCGCTGGTGGACCGAGGAGAGGATTGCCGCAAGCATCGCTCCAATGAAAACGGCCAGGATGATTCAACATCGCTTCGCGCCGCGCGGTGCCCGCCGGGCTGAACGGAGCGGCCTCGAGTCCCGATCCTTGGCTCGGCCACATGACCGGATGCTCGCCGGCGTCGATGGAACTCGGGTGTGACGGCTCCGACCCCCCGGTCGGCGTGCCACTCGGATCGTGTGGTCCCTCCGAAGTCACCTGTCAGTGTCCCCCAGGTTGTCTCCCGCTACGCCGCCCCGGGTCGGCCATCCGGCACAATAGATCCCTCAGTCAGCTTTCAGCCGAGCAATGAGCTCGATCTCGACGGCGATGTCGAAGGGCAGCTCGGCCAGGCCGACGGCGCTGCGAGTGTGGCGGCCGGCTTCGCCGAACACCTCGATGAGCAGGTCCGAGCATCCGTCGATGACGGCCGGCGTCTGATTGAACCCCGGCGCAACATTCACCATGCCGAACACCTTGACGATCCGCTCGATGCGGTCGAGATCACCCAACTCCTCCTCGAGGGTCGCCAGGATCGACATCGCTGTAAGGCGGGCCGCCGCACGTCCCGCCTCGAGGGAGAGATCTCCACCGACCTTTCCGCGAACCATGTGGTCCCCATCGATCGGCCCGTGCCCACCCACGTAGACGAGTTCATCGTCGACGACGGAGGCGAGGTAGTTCCCGGCGGGTGGAAAGGCTTGC
>Ga0116215_1002828_pt1 | contig 10450 bp, 7 predicted proteins | sample Sb_taG_7_FD_89698 | JGI IMG/M metagenome (GOLD analysis project Ga0116215, IMG submission 89698) | Peat soil microbial communities from Weissenstadt, Germany - Sb_50d_2_FS metaG | ecosystem: Environmental > Terrestrial > Soil > Wetlands > Peat | place: Germany: Weissenstadt | collected 2010-09-21 | reverse complement strand
GCCAGGGCGGACCGGGCCGAGGACGGCAGAGACTCGACGTGGCGGACCACGGCCTCGCCCTCGCCGGCGCGCAGGGCCTCGAGCGCGTCACCCAACGGGTCGTCGATCTCCCCCGTGTGCACGAGCTGGCGGAACAGCGCGTGGACGAGACGGGACAGGACGACCTCGCCGGAGAGGTGCTCACCCCCACCCTGTTCGTTGCGCTCCGACGGGGACCCGAGCAGCTGGCGCGGCCCGAGGAACAACGCCGGGGCGTGTTCGCCACGGGCGGCGACCACCTCGTAGGCGGCGTCCTCGAGCCAGGCGCGCAGTCCGCCGGCCAGGCCGGGGTCGAAGCGCGGACGTGCCGAGGTGTCTCCCCGCAACAACGCGAGGACGTCGCTCCCCGCGCCACGATCCGCCGGTCCCGGCGGCCCTGCTGGGTGCCGTATGCGCGGTGCGACGAGGACCATCGGAGCAGTGTGGCTTCGGGGTGTGACACCTCGCAGGTCCCGGCTCTACCCTGACGGGTGCACATGGCACTCGCCCTGCTCCCGTCGGCACCGGCCACGGACGCCGCTTTCTTCGCGATCTTCGGGATCTTCGTCGTGGCGCTGCTGGCGCTCGTGGTCATCGTGATCGTCTGGGCGGTGCGCCACGACCTCGCCGGACGGCAGGCGTGGCGGGAACGCCAAGAGGCAAGCCGAGAGGCAAGAGGTCACCGGCCGCCACCGTCGCCCCGGGAGACACCGTGAGCGACGCGGCCCTTACCGACGGCGCGGCGGCGCCCACCTGGTCCGAACGGATCCGCGCGAGGTGGGCGCAGCGGCGCGGGGCATCGGCGGGGCGGCACGGCCCGGCCCCGCGGCGGACGGCCTTCGTGCTGGCCGGCGGCGGCAGTCGGGGCGCCGTACAGGTGGGCATGCTCGAGGAGCTCGTCCGCCGCGGCATCCGCGCCGACCGTGTCTTCGGCGCGTCGGTCGGCGCCATCAACGGTGCCTCGTACGCCGGGAATCCGACCATCGAGGGCACCGAGCACATGGCCGGGATCTGGCGCGCGGTCAAGGGGACTGACATCTTCCCCCGCGGCACGTTCGACGGGCCGTGGGCCTTCTTGCAAAAGCGCGCCTCCGTCCATGCCAACACGGGCCTGCGGGCCATCATCGAGTCGGGGATCGGCTACGAGAACCTGGAGGATGCCACCATCCCCGTGGAAGTGGTGACCACGTCGCTGGCCGACGGGAGGGAGCGCTGGCTGACCCATGGTCCCGCGGTCGAGGCCATCCTCGCCTCCTCGGCCATACCGTCCATCTTCCCCCCCGTGACGATCGACGGCGATGTGCTCGTCGACGGCGGCGTCGTCAACAACGTGCCGATCAGCCGCGCCCTCTCGGCCGGCTGCGATCGCATCTACGTGTTGCTGTGCGGACCGCTGCACTATCACCCACCCCCACCCCGCCGCCCGGCGGAGGCGGCGCTGACAGCGTTCTTCGTCGCGGTGCACGCCCGCTTCGTCCGCGAGCTCGCGCTGCTGCCGCCCGGCGTCGACGTGATCGTCTTCAGCGGCGGTGGCGAGCCCTCGGGCCAGTACCGCGACTTCTCGGCGACGGCGACGCTGATTGAAGAGGGACGCAGCGAGGTGGCCGACGTCCTCGACCGCTACGTCGGGACCTCGCATGATCTGGCGCCAGCGCCGTCCGTCGCACCGTGACCGGGGATCGTTACCTCCTCTCCAACGACGCCCCCGAGGCGATGGACCGCTTCACCGCCTTCGCCACCCTGTTCGACCCTTCGACCTTCCGGCACCTCGACGGGCTCGGCCTGGCCCCGGGCTGGCGCTGCTGGGAGGTGGGAGCCGGCGGGACGACGGTGGTGGCCCACCTGTCCGAGCGGGTCGGCCCGGCCGGGCGCGTGGTGGCCACCGACATCAACCTCTCGTGGGCCGCGGGGGCGGCTGCGCCCAACGTCGAGATCCTCGAGCACGACGTCGCGGCCGACCCGCCCCCGGCCGGGCCCTTCGACCTCGTCCATGCCCGCCTCGTGCTCGTGCACGTGCCCGAGCGCGACTCCGCCCTGGCCAACATGTTCGCCGCGCTGCGCCCGGGCGGTGTGCTCCTGGTGGAAGATGCCGACCCGGCGCTCCAGCCGCTCAGCTGCCTGGAGGAGACACGGCCCGAGGAGATGCTGGCCAATCGATTGCGCCGTGGCTTCCGGTCGCTGCTGGCCGAGCGTGGGGTCGACCTGGCCTACGGCCGCTCCCTGCCGCGCCGGCTCCGGGCCGCGGGCCTCGTCGGCGTGGCGGCCGACGCGTCGTTCCCGGTCAGCGACCCCGCCTGTGACCAGCTCGAGATCGCGACGGTCAACCTCGTCCGCGACCAGCTCCTCGACCACGGGGTGGCCACCGAGGACGAGATCGCCCAGCACCTGGCGAACGTCGCCGCGGGGAAGCTCGACCTGGCCCAGCCGCCCATGATCTCCTGTTGGGGCCGCCGGCCGCTCTCCACCTGACCGGTTCCGGCGGGACCCGCGTTCGTCGTGGTCACTACTTCCTGGTGGAATGGGGACCGTGCCCGACGCCTCGCCCGAGTCGCTCTTCCACCCCGCCGTGGCCAGCTGGTTCGCCCGGCGCTTCCCGGCGGGTCCGACAGCGCCCCAGGCCGCCGCCTGGCCCCACATCGCGACCGGCCGCGACGTGCTGGTGGCCTCGCCCACCGGCTCGGGCAAGACGCTGACGGGATTCCTGGTTGCCATCGACGCGGCCTACCGGGCGGCCGAGGCGGGTGCCCGCGCGGGGGGCGCACCCGAGGTGCTGTACATCTCGCCGCTCCGCGCGCTGGCCGTCGACGTGCACGAGAACCTCCACGTCCCGCTGTCGGAGATCCGCGAGGAGGCCGCTCGGCTCGGTTTCCCCGACCCGGGGTTGCGCATCGCCGTGCGCACCGGCGACACGCCACCGGCCGAGCGGGCCGCCATGAAGAAACAGTCACCCGATCTGCTGGTCACCACGCCCGAGTCCCTCTATCTCCTTCTCACAGCGCCGTCGTCGCGGGCGCTGCTGCGCGGCGTGCGCACGGTCATCGTCGACGAGGTGCACACGCTCGCGCGCGACAAGCGGGGCAGCCACCTCTCGCTGAGCCTCGAGCGGCTCGATGCGCTCGTGACCGAGAACGGCGGGCACCTGCAGCGCATCGGGCTCTCCGCGACGCAGCGCCCGCTGGACTTGGTGGCGCGTTTGCTGTCGGGGATCCACGAGGGCCGCCCGGAGACGGTGATCGTCGACTGCGGCCATGCCCGCGACCTCGAGGTGGCCATCGAGCTGCCGGGCACCGAGCTCGAAGCGGTCATGAGCGGCGGCCAGATGTCCGACATCCTCGATCGCATCGCGGAGCACACCCGGCATCACCGCACCACCCTGGTGTTCGTCAACACGCGCAAGATGGCCGAACGGGTGGCCCACCAGCTGGCGGAGCGGCTGGCCGACGACGGGCCCGAACGCAACGGTGACGTCGATGCCTCGCTCCTGGTCGCGGCCCACCATGGCAGCCTCTCGGCGGCGCGGCGCCGCATCGTCGAGACACGCTTGCGGGCGGGCGACCTCCGGGCGCTGGTGGCCACGGCGTCACTCGAGCTCGGGATCGACGTGGGCCCGGTCGAGTTGGTGTGCCAGATCGGATCGCCCCGAGCCATCGGCACCTTCCTCCAGCGCGTCGGCCGGGCCAACCACCATCGCGACGGGACGCCGGCCGGCCGCCTCTACCCGACGACCCGTGACGAGCTCGTCGAGTGCACCGCCCTGCTCGCGGCGGTGCGCGAGGGCCGTCTCGACCTCCTGGAGCCGCCCGTCGCCCCACTCGACGTGCTGACCCAGCAGCTCGTGGCAGAGGTGGCCTCCACCGACGAACGCGCCGTCGAGGCGATGTGGGAGATGACCAGGCGGGCGGCTCCCTATGCCGAGCTGTCCCGGAAGGACTTCGACGACGTGGTGGCGCTGGCGAGTTGGGGGATCGAGACCGGTCGCGGACGTCGGGGGGCCCACCTGCACCACGATGCCGTCAACGGGCGGCTGCGGGCCCGCCGCGGCGCACGGCTGGCCGCGCTGACGGGTGGTGGTGCCATACCGGAGACGGGGGACTACCGGGTGGTGCTCGATCCCGACGGGGTGACCGTCGGCTCGGTGCACGAGGACTTCGCGGTCGAGGCGACGGCGGGAGACATCTTCCTTCTCGGCACGCATTCGTGGCGGGTGGCCAAGGTGGAGGTGGGGACGGTCCGGGTCCACGACGCAGGCGACCTGCCCCCGACGATCCCCTTCTGGCTGGGCGAGGCCCCGGCCCGCACGGCCGAGCTCTCCGAGGCGGTCAGCGATCTGCGGTCCGCGCTGGAACCGCTGCTCCACGCCGTTGACGGCGACGGCGCGCGTCGTCTCGTGCGCGAGCGCGCCGGGGTGTCCGCCGAGGTGGCCCAGCAGGTGGTCGCCTACTGCGCCGCCGGCCTGGCGGCGCTCGGCCACCTGCCGACGCGCCAGCGCATCGTCGTGGAGCGCTGCTTCGACGACAGCGAGGGATCGCAGCTGATCATCCACGGCCCCTTCGGCGGGCGCATCAACCGCGCGCTCGGCCTGGCCCTGCGCAAGCGGTTCTGCGTCTCGTTCGACTTCGAGTTGCAGGCGGCAGCGGACGACGACACCGTCGTCCTCTCACTCGGGCCCCAGCACAGCTTTCCGCTGACGCGGGTGCAGTCCATGCTGACGAGCGCCAAGGCACCCGAGGTGCTGACCCAGGCCGTGTTGCCGCATCCGATGCTCGGGGCCCGCTGGCGTTGGAACCTCAACCGTGCCCTCGTGCTGCCCCGCATGAACGGTGGCAAGCGCCGGCCCATCCACCTCCAGCGCATGGAGGCGGACGACCTGCTCGCCGCCGTGTGGCCGGGTCTCGCCGCCTGCCAGGAGAACGCGCCGCCGGGACCGGTTGCGGTGCCCGACCACGTGCTGGCCCGCCAGACCGTCGACGATTGCCTGCACGAGGGGCTCTCCGTGGAGGGTCTGGTCGAGGTGTGGGGCAAGATCGAGTCGGGCGAGATCGCGGTGCACACGGTCGAGTCCTCGGAGCCGTCCCCCTTCTCCCATGCGATCCTGAGCGGGCGCCCCTTCACCTACCTCGACGATGCGCCACTGGAGGAGCGTCGCACCCGTGCCCTGTCCCTGCGGCGCGGCCTCGGTGAGCTCGGTCCCGGCGGGCTGCCGGTGCCGGCACACGAGCTCGCCGCCCTGGACCCCGACGCGGTGGCGGTGGTCCTCGACCAGGTCCGCCCGCGTCCTCGCGACCCCGACGAGTTGCACGACCTGCTGCTCTCGTTGGTGGCGGCGCGGCCCTGTCCCGATTGGGCCGGTTGGTACGACGCGCTGGTGGCCGAGGGCCGGGCCAGCCTGCTCGACGGCAGCTGGGTGGCCACCGAGCGCCGCTCGGCCGCGGCAGCACTCGGCGACGATGACGACGCGGCCGCGGCCTGCGTGGCCGGCCACCTCCAGCTGGCGGGGCCCGTGACGGTCGACCAGCTCGTGGCCGACGCCGCGCTGCCCTCGGGAGCACCGATGGGCGCGCCCCTCTCGGTGGGCCGGGCGCGCACGGCCCTGGCCCGGCTCGAAGGCGGGGGCTCCGCCATTGAGCTGCCCGACGGGCGCTGGTGCGCTCGCAACCTCCTGGTGCGGCTGCACGGCGCGAGCCGCCGCCGGCGCCGCGGCTCGGTCGACGCGATGCCGATCGCTGACTTCGTTCGCTTCCTCACACGCTGGCAGCACGTGACTCCCGACAGCCGCGTGGAGGGTCGTGCGGGGCTGTTGGAGGTCCTCGAACAACTGCAGGGGATTGAGGCGCCGGCGGCGGAGTGGGAGGCCCAGATCCTGCCGGCCCGGGTGAGCGGGTACGACCCCCGATGGCTGGACGAGCTGTGCCTCTCCGGAGAAGTGGCCTGGGGACGCCTCACCCCGCGGGCCGAACGGACCGGGCGCAGCGGCGCGCCCTCGCCGGCCACGCCGCTCGCCTTCGTGGTGCGCGACGACCTCGAGACGATGCTGCGCGCCGTGCGGGCAGGGTCAGTCGCATCGGAACCGGAGGTCGGCGCCGCGGCAGATGTGCTGGCCGCCTTGCGGGTGCGAGGCGCCTGCTTCCGCCCGGAGCTGGCCCCCCTCACCGGCAGGCTCCCGGCCGAGGTCGACGAGGGGCTCTGGGACCTCGTTGCCCGAGGCCTGGTCACCGCCGACGCCTTCTCGGCCGTGCGCGCGCTGCTCTCGGCGCGCGATCGCTGGCGCACGCGAACGGTGCGGCGCCCGTCGGGCCGGTTGGCCCGCCGCCGGGCGCCGGTCGGATCCGGCATCGGCGAGGGCCGGTGGTCGCTCCTTCCCGGACCCGAGGTGCTGGGCGTACCGGTGCTGGACGACGGGATGCTCTCGCCGGGCAACGAGGCACTGGCCGAGTCGGTGGCCCACCAGTTCCTCGTGCGCTGGGGCGTGGTGGCATGGGAGCTCTGGGGACGCGAGTCGTTCAAGGTTCCCTGGCGCGAAGTCGTCTGGGCCCTGCGCCGCATGGAGGCGCGAGGCCTCGCGCTCGGGGGGCGCTTCGTCGCGGGGCTCTCGGGTGAGCAGTACGCGCTCCCGGAGGCCTTCGACGAGTTGCGGGCGGTGCGCCGCCGCGGCACCGAGGTCGAGCAGGTGGTGGTGGCCGGGGCCGACCCGCTCAACATGACGGGCTCGATCATCGGGGGGGCACGCGTGCCGACGCGCCGCAACCAGCGCGTGGTGTACCGCGACGGCATCGTCGTGGATCACCTCGAGGCCGGCTGACCACGTGTCCCCCAAACGGACGATCGATCTCAACGCCGACGTCGGTGAGGCGCCCGATGCGGAGGGGGTCGAGGCGGAGCGCGCGGTCCTCGCTCAGGTGACGACCGCTCATGTCGCCTGTGGCGGCCACACCGGCGACGACGAATCCATGGAGACGACCGTGGCGGCAGCCCTGGAGCATTCGGTCCGATTGGGGGCCCACCCCTCCTACCCCGATCCGGCCGGCTTCGGCCGCCGCCCGATTTCGATCGACCGCGACGAGCTCCGCGCCTCGCTGAACGAGCAGCTGCACGCGCTTGCCCGCGTGTGCCGCTCCGCCGGCACCACGATCGAGTCCGTCAAGGCACACGGGGCGCTCTACGAAGAGGTCGCCAAGGGCGGTGCGATCTACGAGGCCTTCCGCGACGCGGTGCGCGACAGCTACGGGGAGAGCACCGCGGTGGTGCTGCCGTCGGGTTGTCGCGCCATGGCGATGGTCCTGCGCGACGGCATGGTGGCCTGCGAGGAAGGCTTCTGCGACCGTGCGTATCGGCCCGACGGGACACTGGTCGAGCGCAGCGCGCCCGGTGCGACCCTGAGTGACCCCGAGGAGGCGGCCACGCAGGCGCTCTGCCTCGCCCGTGGTGCCGCGGTGGCCGTCGACGGCAGCGTGCTCACCTTGTGGGTGGACACACTGTGCGTCCACGGCGACACACGCGGGGCGGTGGCGATTGCCAGCGCGGTCCGTCAGGCCATGGCGGGAGCGGGGATCGACGTGGTCGCACCGGCGCGTGCATGACACGCTCCATCCCCGATGGGGATGTGCGGCCGCTCGGTGACCGTGCCTTCCTGATCGGCGTGGCCGACCCGGCGTCCGGTCGGGCGCTGGGCCGGGTGCTCGAGGCTCGGCTGGCCGATGCGGGCGCCGTCGAGGTGGTGTGCGGCTTCGCCACGGTCATGGTGTCGCTGGTCGACCCCGACCTGGAACCTGGGGCCGTGCTGGCCGTGACCGAAGACGTCCTCGCCCACGGCGCAGCTCGTCGCACGGTCGCAGGCCGGGGGGAGCGGGGACGCGTCGTGACCGTCCCGTGCGCCTTCGACGGCCCCGACCTCGAGGCGGTGGCCACCCGCGCCGGATGCTCCCCCGACGAGGTGGTCGCACTCATGACGGGCAAGGCATTGACCGTCGCCGTGGTGGGGTTCTCGCCCGGGTTCGCCTACTTGGACGGGCTTCCCGACCCGCTGCACGCGGTGCCGCGGCACGACCGTGCGCGCCCGGTCGTGCCGGCGGGCTCGGTGGCGCTCGCCGGCGGGCATGCCGCCGTCTACCCGACCGCCTCGCCGGGCGGGTGGCAGCTCGTCGGGCGCACCGGCTTTCCCCTCTTCTCAACCGAGCGTCCCCCGTATGCCGTCCTCAGGCCGGGCGACTGGGTCAGGTTCACCGAGGCGGGCGCAGGCGACCCGCTCCATCCGGCTCCGGTGCGGGTACCGGACTGGTCCCCGCCGGCCGCGGCCCGTTGCGTGCTCGAGGTCGTGGCGCCCGGGCTGCGCGCCGTCGTACAGGACGGGGGCCGGCGGGGCGTGGCCGCGCTCGGTGTGCCGAACGCGGCCCCCGCCGATGGCATCTCCTTCGCCTTGGCCAATCGGCTCGTCGGCAACGCGGCCGGCTCGGGCACCCTGGAGCTGACCGGCGGCGGGGCGCTGCTGCGGTGTCTGGCGGCGTGCCACGTCGCCGCCGTGGGCGCCGCGCCCGCACTCCGCCTCGACGGCACGGCGGAGCAGGCGGGCCAGGTCCTGCCCATGCTGAGCGGGCAGAAGCTCGAGGTGGGGCGGCTGCAACGGGGTTGCCGCACCTACCTGTCGGTCGCGGGCGGTCTCCTCGGGCCCGAGGTCTTCGCGAGCAGCGCGAGCGACGAGCTGACCGGACTCGGCGCCGGGCCGGTCCGCCCCGGCGCGCGTCTGCATGCAGGCCCGTGGACGCCGCCGCTCGCCGACCATCTGTTGGCGGGTGCCGCGACGGAGGTCGAAGGCGGCGGCGAGCCCGTGGAGCTTCGTGTCGTGCCCGGTCCGCATCCCGAACAGTTCGAGCCGGACGCGCTGGCGAGGTTGGCAGGGACCGTCTTCCGCGTCCTGCCGCACAGCAACCGTGTCGGGATCCGGCTGCGGGCGGAGGGTCGGGTGCCCAACCTGCGATCGGGAAGGAGGGGGACCGACGAGCTCGACTCGCAGGGCGTGGTGACCGGCGCGGTGCAGGTGCCACCGGACCAAGACCCTGTGGTCCTGCTGCCCGACCATGCGACGCTCGGCGGCTATCCCGTGCTGGCGGTGGTGGCGTCGGCGGACCATGGCCGCCTCGGTCAGTGCGCGCCGGGTACCGGCGTCCGCTTCGTCCCCGTCGACCTGGCGGCGGCACACGATGCGGCCGGCTCGTTGCGCCGCGGCCTGGAGCGGGCGGTGGTCGGGCACTACCCGCTGGCGGTGGACTGACCGCGCCCGGCGTGGCGGCGGCTCAAACGAGCAGCTTCACCGCTGTGCCGACGCCGATGGCGACGACGACCGCACGCAGCGCGGGCGCGGGGAGGGTGAGAGCAAGCCGGGCCCCGACGTAGCCGCCGAAGAGGCTGCCCAGTGCCAGCAGCCCCACCGCCTCCCAGGCCAACCCGCCGTGGATGAGGAACACCACGGCGGCGATGCCGTTGACGACCATGGACAACACCGCCCGCAGTCCGCTGGTGTGGGCGAGGGAGACGGGCAGGGCGAGGCCCAGCACGGCGAGGAACATGACGCCCATGGCGGCACCGAAGTAGCCGCCGTACACGGAGGCGGCGAAGACCCCGGCGACCAGGAGCACCGGCCGGGTGCGGGGATGGGCCGAGCCACGGTCGAGGGCACGCCGCAGTGCCGGTTGGGCGGCGAACAGGGCGGCCGCCCCCAGGACGAGCCAGGGGACCACGTCGTCGAACGTCGCCGGTGACGTCGTCAGAAGGAGCAGTGCGCCGGCGATCCCACCGGCGAGGGCGAAGGGGGTGAGGCGGACCAGGCGCCGGGCCTGGTCACCGATCTCGTTGCGGAAACCGGCCGCGGAGGCGACGTAGCCGGGCCAGATACCGATCGTGTTGGTGATGTTGGCCGTGAGCGCGGGGTAGCCGAGTCCGAGCAGGATCGGGAACGAGATCAGGCTGCCGCCGCCGGCCACGCCGTTGAAGATGCCGGCGCCCACCCCTCCCAGGACGATCAGCACGACGTGGGAGGCGGGCATGCAGCGCAACAGTACGGGACCGGTGGCGTTTGCCCACCTCGTGGGCACCGAAGGCCTGCCCGGCCTGCGCCGACGACGTGGGTGCAGGGGCGGAATTCCACCGCGCCGCGCAAGATCCAGCCGATTCCCCCGTTTCAGAAGCAACGGGCCACAGAGGAGTCGCCACGCAATCGTGGGGACGGCAAAGGGGAAACGCGATGAGGGGGCGATGGGGGGGTTCGGAATGAGGGGTCGCATCCAGGCCGCCGCTCTCGGCTTGGCGGTGATGTCGGTGCTGGCCGCGGTGTCCTCGACCGCAGGTGCGCAGACGGTCACGCAGTGGAACGTGCAGGGTAACGGAGGCTTCGTGTCACTGGGCCTGCTCGACACGGTCCAGATCTCCGGTGGCGGGTCGG